>Ga0307516_10000152_pt1 | contig 85865 bp, 147 predicted proteins | sample 19_EM_MG_FD_203310 | JGI IMG/M metagenome (GOLD analysis project Ga0307516, IMG submission 203310) | Populus trichocarpa ectomycorrhiza microbial communities from riparian zone in the Pacific Northwest, United States - 19_EM | ecosystem: Host-associated > Plants > Roots > Unclassified | place... | reverse complement strand
TCGATGTCGAGCCGTGGGACGTGCCTGTGGTGCGTCTCGGCTGCTGACCCTCAACACTTCAAAGGAGAACGACATGGCACACGCCATCAACCTGCAGCCTATCTCGACGCCGCGCGGGCCGCCGCTACGTGGTGCGCACCGACTCACAGAGCCTGCAGGCGCTCTACGGGGACAAAGCCTCCGACTGCGCCGTGTTGCAGCCGCGCGCCCAGCACTTGATCTACAGCCGCGCACCCAAGAGCATGGGCTACTCGCGCCCGGCGCAAAACGTGGCTGCTCAGCCATGAAACCGACCTACCCCACGATGCGCACGGACTTCGAGTTCGACAACCAGCGCATACCTGTGCGCCGCTCTTCTTGGGTCGGCCACTCGACCGGCCACGCCAAGCGCGGCTACTGGATTTCCTGGCAGATGCCAGATGAGACGCACGTCAGCCTCGGGCGTGTGATCGGTCGCGTGACCTGCTGGGGCAGCGAGATCAAGGAAGAGGACGATGGCAAAGGCCTGTGGATTATGGTCGCTGCGCTCTCGACCGAAGGCACGAACGTGCACATGCGCTGGATTCGGCCCGACTGGGTGCGGTCGAGTCAGCCACGCCTGCCCGTCGACGCGCTTGAGTTCCTGATGGGCGAGTGGAAAGATCCGCAAGCCATCTGCGATCGCATGTACCAAGGGTTCACTGGCAAGGAGATCGAATGACAACGAACACCGAGCGCGTGCTCGCCTACCTCGCAGCAGTCAAGGCCGCACGCGAGTTCATCGACTGGAGCAAGGCATGAGCCAGATCGACACCGACCCGCTGCGTGCGGGCATGACGGATACCGACCTGCACAACGCGCAGGTCAGTTCACTGCAGACACACTGGTTGCACGGCCAGCAGATGATGGGCTTCAAACCTTGCCCGTTCTGCGGGAAGCTGCCGTTCGTCAAGATCGACGAGAAGCCTGCGTCTGGCTTTTGGTCGAACGGAAAGCCTCCGATCGAATCCGTGTGGGTGTGGCTCACCTGTGAGCACTGGGGCGGCAAGATTCGCTATCAGACGAATCGCTCCGTCTACATCATCAACGATCGTGTTTCACCGTGGCAGCGCGTCGATCTCAGGACGGTAGCGGAGGCCTCGCGTGAGGCGCTCGAAGATGTGCGCAAGAACTGGAATGAACGCAAGGAGACCACCCCATGACCCACGTCGAATCATCCACCCCCGTGCACGAAGCAACCGTCACGGAAACCCGCACCGTGACATTCACATGCCGCGCAACAGCGTTCGGGCCGCCGGCCAATGCCATCACCAGCGCCGAAGACAAGATGGATCGGCGCTGGAACGCCTTGCAGGCGCAGGGCGCTGTGCTTGGGCCGGTGATCGAGCAGTGACCCCGCTCGACGCCCTGCGCGAGCTGCTCGCGATCAAACAACTGCGCGAAGAATACTCACGCCGCAAGCAGCGCCGGCTTTACTGGCTCAGCCGCGACCCCGTGGAGGTGGCGGCCGTGGATGCAATGCACGAAGAGTGCAAGGTGCGCGAGTTCCGTGCGTGGAACATGGCTCGTGCGATTGTCAACAAGGAGACCTGAACATGACTCAACGCTTGCAAGACACCGACTTCTTCATCCTGCGCGAGTTCGACGCAGCAACGCAGGACATCGTCTGGCCTGCACCCAAGGAGCTTGGCCCCGCCTACATGGAGCGCACGCGGCCGTTCTTCGAGCGGCTGCTGGCCAACGGGCACAGCCGGTTCGACGCTGCCGATCTGCTGCGCATGACGCTGGATGCGAGGCCGAAATGCTGAGCCGTCACCGCTACCGCCCCGGCACCTACACCTGGGAAATCTGCGAACGCTGCCGTGGGCATGGAACCCATTGGCCCGAGGCGTTCGACAACGGATTCAGCCACGAAGACCTGGCTGAGTGGGAGCCCGATGAGCGCGAAGACTTAATGGCCGGCGCCTATGACGTGCCCTGCAAGGACTGCCAAGGCGGCAGGGTGCAGGTGCCGATCATCAGCGCCATGACGTTCGCCGAGAAGCGCGTGCTTGCGGAAGAGCGCAGGCACGCACGATGGGCTGCCGAGTCTGCAGCAGAGCAACGCGCAGAGATGCGCATGATGGGAGAGTACTGATGGCAGCAACCTACAAAAACTCAGGGCTGAACCCCTGGACAGCCGAAGACGAGGCGACACTGCTTGCGCTGATGCAGCGCAAGGACGCCGTGCAGAACAAGCTGCGCGACGAACTCTACGTAGCATTGGGAGGCCTGCTCAACGAGAACAAGGCCTTGGTCATCGACAAAACCTCGCAGCTCGTCACCTACATGATCGACAACGCCAAATCCATCCGCGACGCCCTCGCGCTGGCTGACGATGGTGTGAGGCCGCCGATGGTTGCGGAGAAGCCATGATCGAAGACATGCGCACCTTCGCCCACGACCTGCTGCGCCTGTGCGACAAGGTCGAAGACCAAGCCGATGAAATCGCACACCTGCGGGAGTACCGCAAGAAGTACGCTGAGCTGTTGAACGAGACCACGCAGCACAACGGCGAGATGATGTGCAACCTGCTCAAGCTGACCATGACGCCGGGCGTGCTCGCCGCTTGCGCTGCAGCCAACCCACCGGAGAAGCCATGATGATCGGCAGCGACACCGTAGCCCCTGGCGTGAGCTTTCGCCACTCCATCACGCAGACCTATCGCGTGAACATCGAGGTGCCCGAAGAGTTGCACCAATGGACGCTTGCCTACGGCGGCAACGAGACCGCGTTCGATCGCGCCATGGCCGAAGCATTCGCAGGCAATGTCGCAGCCGGCGCCAACCTCTACAGCGGCCACGATGAGTGGGCCGACTTCCGCACCTTTGCCGAGGCGGAGGAAGCGCGCCGGCTTGCGGTCGCAGTCGTCACCAAGTACACACAGGAGGCTCTCAAGTGAAGCCCCGCTGCCCTCGCACTCGCAAAGAGTTCGTGACCTGGCTTTGGGCCAAGGGCAGGACCGACTGCAATCTCATCAAGGAAGGCCCGTTCTACACCGCGATGGTCGGCAGCTGCATGCGGGCCACGCACGAACGTTGCATCGACTGGCTGACGTTCGAGCAGTGGGAGCAGTACCATTTTCAGCCGGTCGCAACTGGGCATTTGAAAGCATGACCTACCAACGCAAAACCACAGACTACTGGGACATCGAGCAGTACACCGGGCCCAAGTACGGATGGGAGATCGTGACAAGCGAGACCACCCGCCAAGACACGCGCCGCTCCCTCAAAGAGTACCGCGAGAACTCGCCCGGCGAGTACCGGGCTGTCAAACACCGTGAAAGGATTCAACCATGTCCCTCAGTCTGACGCTGATCTTCGAGAACGCGCCGGTCTTCGGCATCCGCAGCGACAAGGTGCTCGGCTACGATCGCATCACGCTGGGGCAAGTCAGCCGCGACTGCGAAGTCAACCTCAACAAGCTGGCCACGCCGCTGGGCCTGCCGCTGTGGAACTACGAGGACGAGGGCTTGCGGCTGGTCGAGACCGACCCCTACGGCACGCCACTGACGTTCGTCACGGCGCACCAGCTTGCGAAGAGTGGCTTCCTCAAGGAGGTCTACTCGCCCGAGTGGAAGCCGGCGTTGCAGGCCTTCGTGCGCCTGCTGCCCCCTGCCACGCGCATCATCCTGTGGTGGAGCTGACATGCAAGTCCGTTTGATGGATGGTTTCAAGGTCTTTAACACCCCCGACGGCACGCGCGACATGAGCGGGCCGGAGCTGGTGCAGGAGGCGCTGAGAGAGTCTGACGACAGGTTCGATACGCTGACGGAGATCGTGGGCCGTCTGCTCGATCGTGTGCCTGAAGATCAGCGCCTCTATGTGCTCGGCTGCTGGAAGCTGGTGGAGGCGCGATGAGGCCCCTCAAGGTCTTCGCCTGCAGCGGAGACGGTCGCAATCGCTGCATCGTCGCAGCCAAGACGCTGACCGAAGCGGCGCGGCTGATGGGCATCCCCTATCACCGCATCAAGGGCTGGGGCGGTGAGACAGGCAACAAGCAAGAGATAACGCTTGCGATGAGCGAGCCTGGTGTGGTGTGGCACCGCGGCACCAGTGCACCTTTCGACAGCCCCTTCACCAAAGGAAAACCATGAACAAACTCTCCAACATCGCCTTCGGCATCGCTCTCGGAGCCTTCATCACCGGCATGGCCGGCGTCTTCGCCGGGTGGCCGGCAGCTACCGCCTACGGCCTTACGGTATGCGTGGCCACCGGCATCATCGGCGCGGCGCTGAGCGGCAGGCCATGATGACCACCGAAGAGTACCTGCAGGCGCTCGACCAGCGCATCACCACGCTGCAGGCCGAGGTCAGCGACTTGCAGCAGGTCGTGATTCAGGCAGTCGTCATCTTGAAGGAAGAGGTGCAGCGCCTGGAGAAGCGCATTGAGGCGCTGGACGGGATTCAGCCATGATCCCTCGCCGCAGCTTCCTCACCGCCATGCTGGCGGCTGCAGCAGCGCCAGCGTTCGTGCGGCCTACAAGCCTCATGCCGCTGTGGCTGCCCAAGCCGAGATTCGTGGGCGGCGACAGCTTCCCGCGCTCAGACGCCTTCCTCGCGCTCTACGGCCCTGACGGCAAGGAGATCAGCGGGAACGGCTACGCCCGCGTGCCCTACGTCGAAGGGCAGGACACTGTGTGGTTCCCGAGCCCGACCGGCAGCTGGGGCACGGTGACGCATGTGCTGGCCGGCGGCTTGCTGCTGCCGATCAACAACGGCCAATCACCGCACCTCTTGCCGGGCGACTCGCTGACTCTCACTCTCACCATTGACAAAGGAAACACATGACTCCGCTGCTCCAATGTCTGCGTCATCACGTCACCGGCGCCATCGAACGCGGCGAAGGCGTGGCCATCGTCGGCATCGACCCCAACCGCCTCGAATACCTGCGCACCGAGCTGCGCGCCGAGCGCATCAGCTACGGCGAGCTTGCCGAGCTGCAGGCGTTGGTGCCCTACATCGACCCATCGGACACCGAGCTGCTCGAAGCGGCGGGTGTGCCTGAATTCAAGGAGGACTGATGGCCCTCACCAGAGCCAAAGCACCGCCGGACGCGACCTACGTTGAGGTCTGCTACGGCATCACTCGCTACTGGAAGGCCGCCGAAGACGGCCGCAACAGCCTGACCGGGGAGCTTCGCGTTTGCTGGGCTTACTGGGAAGGCCGGTGGGTCAAGGACAAGGCGGCTTGCAGCCGCCATTTCAAACGGATCGAAAAGGACACACCAAAATGATCACCACCCAACGCGAAGCCCGCGCAGCCTTTTGGGCAGCCCACCCCGGCATCGATCGCAAGAAGATCCCGCACTACAGCGGCAAAGGGACCATGTACACGACCGACACCCGTGTGGCGTTCGTGGACTGGCTGGATGCCATGCACAGGGACGGGCGGATCAGCGACAACGTGGCGCGGCTCGTGACGCTGGGGGACTGACGTGGCGATCGAGGCACTGACCGCCAGCGTCGAAGCGATGTTCAAGGACATCGCCGACGAGATCGAGAACGCCTTGCGGAATGAGGCTGAGCACCTCTTCGCCAACCACCCCGCGGTCAAGATCATCTGTTGGTGCATGGGCGTGGCGCAGGTGGCTTGCGGCGAGATCGAGGACTGGGACGGTGAAGAGGTGCACATCGACGCGAGCTACCCCGACTTCGGTGGCCGGCCGACACCGGAGTTCCTCAAAGACTTCTTCGACATCGCCGAACTCGATGGACGCCTGTACATGGTGCTCACCGGCCGGCCGCGCCGCTATGAACGACTGGAAGATGGGAGCATCGAGCAGATCACAGACTGGTAACTTCAAAGGAGGCTCAACATGAGCGAAGCAACAATCAGCGCAGACCAGGTCGTCGACGAGATCTTGAAGACCGGTGCTGGCGCTGTGCCGATCGTCTACGCAGTGACTTACGTAGGCCACGTGCCCAAGCACGCTGACGACAAGGACTGGGAGCACGACAGCTGGAGCGTGAGCTTTCGCGCCCCCAACAAGATGATCGTGTTCCCGTTCAGGACCGGCATCGGGCTGCGGGCCGAGCCCACGGCGCAGGCAAGGAACATGGCCAAGTACCAGTTCCCTGGCCTGACCGCCAATGACATCAGCCGCCGCACAAGTTGGGGCAAGCGCTACCTCGCGTACCTGGAGACCTTGCGCAAGCCCAAGGCCCCCACCGCCGCCTCCGTCCTCAATTGCCTGCTGTCCGACGCGCAAGCAGCCTCCATGTCCTTCATGGACTGGGCCAGCGACTTCGGCTACGACACCGACTCGATGAAGGCGTTCGCCACCTACAACGAGTGCTGCGAGATTGGCAAGAAGCTGGGCACGATCTTCAACCGCGAGCTGCAGGCCAAGCTGCAGGACGCTTTGCAGGACTACTGACATGAAAATCAACTGGCACAACCTGCACGATGTGCTGCCCCGCGGTACAGACGGCGAGAAGATTCTGGCCGTCGTTCGTGACTACGTGAACGAGTATGAGCGCGAGCTGGTCTCGGCGCAAGTGGTGAGCGAAGTGCTCGCCGACGAGGCGCTGAGGGTCCAGCGCGACGCCTTGTGGGCAATCATCAAGCGACTTGCTCTCACGCCGGCCGACGACTTCTACAAGCCCGGCGACTACATGGCCGGCGTTGTCAACGACGCCTGGATTGAAGGCGGCAAGATCATGGGAGAGCGAGGATGACCCGCACCGAACAGACCCAATTCCTGCGTGATCTCACGCAAGCCATCGCAGGCGACATCGCCGAGAAGATCCGCAACAACACCGTGCCCGCCTCATGGGACGGCATCGAGCTGCGCATGCTGCTCGCCGAGAAGTTCGGCGCTGAGGCGCAGCGCTGTGCCGACATCATGGGGCGCAAGCGCATGAAAGAGTATCGGAACGATTGCATCGTGAGGAACCTGTGAAGCACATCTACGAGATCACTGCCGCCGGCTTCGACGGCAGCACCGACGAGACAGACGACCGCGTGCTGTGGATCGCAGCGAGGAATGAACACGACGTGCTGTTTGCAATCGCCAATACCGGCGCGGTCTTCCGCTGCAAGCTGCCGGACAACATGCACATCCACACTTGCGAGATCGACTACAGCCTGCCCGAGCAGAGCCTGAACTTGCAGGAAGACCTGCTGCAGTACGCCAGCGACGAAAGGAACAAGAACCGTGCGTGTTGAGACCAAGGTGCTGATCACCGCAGCGGTGATGATCGTAGTCGGTGCTGGCGGTCTCGTGGCCAAAGGCTGCGCGATCATCGACGACCTGAAGACCAGCGCCGAGGCTTGCAACGAGCAAGGCGGCGAGTTCATCGTGGGCAAGTACGGCAACGAGCACTGCGTCGTGCCCCTCATCATCAAGAAGAAAGTGAGCGTGATCCTGTGAACGAAGACCCCGACATCAAGACCCTGCGCGACATGTGCGGAACGTTCGAGTCGCTGCACAAGCGGCTCGAAGCCCTGCAGCACGCCTTGCTCGACATCAGCACCTACACGCCCGGCGACGCCACCACCCTGCGCCGACTTGCGAAGCTGGCACTGGACCAAGATGCCAAAGCCACCTGAAGTCGTCACCGTTTACGCCGTCGAGAACGGCGATAAGTCGGTGACCATCTTCCGTGACGCCGAGTGTCAGACCAAGCTGGTCTTCTACCCAGCCGACTGCGCCGAGAAACCGACACGGAAATACACGCTGTTCGTGAAGCTGCCATCTTCGGCCCGGTGGGCATTGAAGTGGCTTAACTGAAGGAAGACCATGAAATACACAGTGATCTTGCGGCGCACACCCGAGTGTTGCGACCTGCTTGAGTGCGACTTTGTGGAAGAGCCTACCTACATCGCGCAGATGGAGTCCGAAGACGCCGGGCAGGCCATCAAGCAAGCGAAGCTGGAGGTGCTCAAGGCCGACAAGAAAGAGGCCAAGGCACTTGGCAACTCTTCCGGCTCTCACGACACAGACTGGTACGAACTGGTCTGCGTTCTCGAAGGCCACCCCAAGGTGCTGGTCTATGACTTTCAAGCGAGGGAGTACCGATGAGAAAGGCCTGGACCAACGAAGAGCGGGCGCAGAGGCTCGCAACAGAGCTTGAGCGTGATGGGTTCGAGGATGAGGATCTCGAACCTGGTTACGTGGCGTGGCTGCTGCGTGAGCTTGCTGCCAAGTGCGCAGACCTGACATCACGGCTCGAATCTGCAGAGCGGATGCGCCCGCAGTGGGCCAAAGGCTACACGTCGGACAGCGTGGCTGCGCAGACCAGCTCGGCCGCGCTGCAGCAGGTCTGGAGTCTGCTCGGCGTGGACAACCAGACGCAGTGCATGCAGGCGCTCAAGCGTTTGATCGAAGTCAACAAATTGGAGAGCTGACATGGCATTCATGCAACCGCAGGTCTACCACGACCACTACTTCGAGATCGAGACGAGCATCGGCACCGAGATCGTGCCGGCAGGCGTGATCGGCCGCACTTGCGCCACCGACGTGTCGGCCTTCCTCGACTACCTGGAAGGCACGCCGAATGATGAAGACGAGTTGGTGCCTGTGAAGGAAGGCTGGGTCGCTCGCATGTCGGCGCCGGGCTTCATGGACTGCACCGACTGGTCTGCTCACGAGAGCGAGGAAGCGGCAATCTTCTACCTCAAGGAGATGTACGGTGACGACGATGACGTTGATGCCTGATGACGACGGCCCCGAAGAGTTTCAGTATCTGCTGTACTGCTACTTCTGCCTGCGCCGGTTGAACCAGTCTGACGACACTGAAGAAGTTGAACCACAAACCTGCGCACATTGCGCAAGGGAGAACCTCACATGATCGCTCGAATCCCCTTCGCAGGCTTCTACCACTCGGTGCACGACCACGAACTCGATGACGCGCTCAACATGATGCTCAGCGACGAGTCAGGCAACCCGAACGGCCCCCTCATCGAACGCGCCTTCGATCTCGTCGACTGGAGCCAGGCGCACAAGGACTACGCCAAGGCCTACGCCGAGAACTTCTGCCATCACTTCAAGATCGCCGGTGTCTTCGAGTCGATGACCAGCCCGCGTGAGTACAACTTCGAAACGGACAGGGTCTGGATCGAGATGACCGAGGCTGAGGCGCGACGCATCCTCGGCGAGACCAACGACAAGAATCTGCGCGATCAAGCTCGCGAGATGTTCACCAGTCGCTCCGGCTTCTGCTCCTTCTACAGCCCCGACATCGACACATGGGGCGACATCGCGGAGTGGGACCACAACCAGCTCTACTGTCTGCTGTCGGCCTACGCCGAGCAGGAGACCGACACTTCTGATGGCTTCGACAGCTGGGCTGAGCTGAGCCTGATGGAGAGCGACCGCGGCAACGGCGAGTTCGAGAACATGGTCTACAACGACAAGCTCGAACGGCTGTGCAAGATCAGCAGCTATCTTCGGGATCGTGAGAACCGCAAATGGAGGACAGCAGCGTGAGCTACCGCTATGGAACCAACCCCGAGCCGTACCCGCTGCCGATGAACACGCTTTGGCGCTACGAGTCCGGCTCGACAGCGCTCGTGATGATCACGTCGCTGCATGAAGGCGCCAAGGGCTACCACGGCACGCAGTGCATGGGCGGCACGGTCTTCGTCAGCCACGACAACATCAAACCCGCGTCCGATCAAGACTACAGAATTTGGTTCGAGCGCGCTCACTGGAGAAAAGCATGAACCTCACCGACCTGCGTGTGCTCGGCTTCGCCGACTCCACGCACATCCCCTTCACGAAGCAGTACCGCGTTCGCTGCCACAGCTGCGAGGCTTGTGTCATCAACGGCACGCCATGCCACGAGACCGGTTGCAGCGAGGCCATGCACGAGTGCAACGGCTGCTGCAACATCATCCCTGCGCGCCAGCGCTACTGCGAGGACTGCCAATGAGAACTGAGACCCGCACCCGCACCGTCTACCTCCTGCACGAACTGCCCGAGGCCGTGCAGCAGAAGGCCTGCGAGAAGTACATGGTAGATGAGCCGGGCTACGATTGGTGGGAGTACACCTACAACGACTTCGAGACCATCTGCGAGATCATCGGTATCGATCTCGCCAGCAAGAGCGTCAAGCTGATGAACGGCAAGGAGCGCAGAGAGCCGAAGATCTACTTCTCCGGCTTCTGGAGCCAGGGCGACGGCGCCAGCTTCTTCGGCCACTATCGCTACGGTAAGGAGAGCAAGAAGAAGATCCGCGAGCATGCTCCAGAAGACGCCGAGCTGCACCGCATCACCGACGCGCTGTTCGACATTCAGAAGAAGCACTTCTACAAAGTTGTTGCCGAGATCACGAGCTTGGGCAGCATGTACTGCCACTCGAACACGATGAGCGTGGGGCTGATCGATCCGCCGAGCGTCACCGCCACTGACGAGTTAGACGTGCAGCGCTTGCTGCGCGACCTTGCGAACTGGCTGTACCGTCAACTGGAGAAGGAGCACGAGTTCCTGACTTCGTTCGAGAACTTCAAGGAGATCTGCGAAAGCAACGGCCACGAGTTCACCGAGAGCGGGGTGCTGGTGTGACGCGATCTATCACCGGCTTCGGCGTCGAGTACGAAGCCCGCATCTCCAAAGCCGCAGCGCAGAAGCTGATCGGTGAAGGCAACGACTTGCCGCGGATGGGCTATGAGCGTGATGTGAAGACCGTGCCGACCAAGGACTACCCATCCTTCAAGCACCACCTCATGCTGCAGAACATCTCCGGCATCTTCGTGGTCGCTTCGGCCGACACACTGCGCAAAGACTGGAAGGAAATCTTCGGCGAGAAGTTTGACATCTGACCGAGAAGACCTGTAAAGTCTTCTCTCACTTTAAAGGAACACTCCAATGACCCCGCAAGCATTCGTGACCCTGCTGAAGACGCCGCGCGACTTCAGCACGCCCAAACCGCAGATCACCTTCACCCGCCGCGACAACGGCATCCCCACCACCCTGACGCTCGACGAGGTGCGCAGCCTTGCGCTGATCGGCGCCGTGACGGCGCGGCACTGGCAGACCCGCGAGGCGCAGAAGGGCACCGTGGCCACGGTGCAGCAGATGCGCAAGCAAGGCCTGCGCCCCGACTTCATCAACGCAGTGTTGCGCCTGACGGCCGGCGCTCGCGTGCAAGCACCGAAGGAGCCGACGCTGTGAAGCTGCTCATCCTGCTGCTGTGCGGTTTGCTGGCTGCGTGCAGCGAAACCTCACGAGAGATCAAGTTCTTGGCGATGCCGCCCGAGCTTGCTGACTGCAAGGTCTTCCGTGTTGAGAATTCAGGAGGCTACACGATGACTGTCGCACGCTGCCCGCACAGCACGACCACCACAGAAGTGCAGCAAGGCAAGATCACGCTGGTCGCGGTTGTCGCAGAGGGCTGAGCGATGGCAATCATTGAAACCTGTCTCGTCGAATACAAGGGCGAGCACGGCTGGGGCCTCATCAGCGACGGCGTGCTTTGTCCGACCATCAGCCTGTGCATGTCGGAGCACACGGCCGGTAGCCTTGCGGAGCACGGCTATCCTGGCCACACGGTCAGGCGCTGGGCTGACGAGGACCACAGCCACGATGCGACGCGACACAAGACGCCGCCATGGTCTCGAATCAAGTGGCCGCCCGGCCCGAAGACAGGGCACGAGCAAGCTGTCGACCAGGTCATCAGCGCCGGCACGTCAGCGACCGATCGGCAGCTGGCGCGCGAGGTGGTGCCCGAGCCCGCAGCAGCGCCTGCAGGCGCAACAAAGGAGCTGATCAAGGCAGTCATCCAGCTAGTGCCGGAAGGAGGCGTGCAGATCGGCGACATGCCGCCCACCAAGATCAGCGACTTGCCGCAGGTCATCAAGACCGATGTCGAGATCGCGCCACCACGCAAGAGCCTGCTGGTGCGCCGCCCGCTCGTGACCGTCAACAACCCGCCGCTGCGGGTCGATGCCGAGTTCAAGGAGTATCCACGAGAGCCGGTCAAGACTGTGCCAGCACAGGTGGGGGTCTTCAAGGCCGCAGGACCGATGCAGACGCTCGATCTGAGACCGCCCGATCCCATCCCTGCCCCTGTCGACGCGCTCAACCACGGCGTGCTGGTGGCCAAGGCAGCGCCGGTGGTGGGTGACGTGGCCGCCGACAACACCCGCGTCTATGGACGCCCCCTGACGCTGGCTGAGAAGCTGGCATTGAGAAAGGCACAGCAATGAAGGCTGCGATCGTTGTCGATTCGAGCAGACTTGAGGTGGAGACCGACTCAGGGCTGCTGATTCAGATTCGTGGCATGCCGAGAGAGGCGCTTGAGTTTCTGGCCGACAGGCTGAACAGCTACGACAAAGGCAATATCGCTATCGCGGCGCTTCAGCGCATGCACGCTGATCATCTCGCGATTGGAACACTCAACCAGGACTACATCACAACCAGGGAAGCGTTGAAAGAGATGGGGCTGCTATGACCTTCCCGATACGAACGATCTACGCTCTCGCAGCGCTGCTCTCGACGATCGCGGCCTACGGCTTCACAGGAGGTGAGATGCCTGAGATAGAGAAGGTGGAGGCCTGCGCTCTCGCAGGCGTTACTTTTGCCATCCTCGCGGTGGCTTTCAAGGAGACCAAATGAGACCAGCACACGCCGGCTTTACCTGCGCGTCTGTCGTGCAGACGGTGATCTGTCTGTACATGGCCAGCGCCGCAACGCCTGACATCGCCAAGGTGGTCGCGTCGGGCCTTGTGGCTGTTGCGCTGTCAGTCCTTGCCAACTCTTTTCGAGGTAACCAATGAGCCCCACCCAAACCCGCCGCCTAGCGGCGCTGAATGGCATGCTCAACATGCTTGATGCTCGCTGCATGTGGAGCATGCCTGGACCAGAGAACACCAGCATCGTGAAGATCGAGTGCTTCATGGTCGGCCAGCGTCTAGTACTGGTCGAGATCTTCGAGGAAGGCTTTGAGTACTTTCTTCAAGGTCAGCACATGATCTTCGCGAATATCGTGGACGAGTTGGGAGCGATCAAAGATGCCGGCTGACATCACCAACGCCTGCATCGAGCAGTGGCTGACGCGGCGCAAGACGCAGGGCTTCAAGCCCGGCACCGTGACTCACGCCAAGGCGCAGATGGAGTTCTTCATGGGCTGCTGCACCGCGGCCAAGGCCGCTGGTGTGCCGTTCCGCGAAGGCATCCTGATTCTGTTGAGTGTCGGTCGTGACGCAAAGGAGATGCTGCTTTGAAACAAACCCAACACCGACCCAAGACCCGAGCGCCACACGGCAAGCCCGAGCACTCGGCCCGCATCTCTCTTCGCTGCACGCCCGAGCTGAAGAGCCTCTTCGACAAGAAGGGCGGCAGCGAAAAGGCGCGAATCGTTCTGGAGAAACACCTGTGATCATGCGCTTCCTCACCTGGATCAACCAGACGCTGTGCGGCTGGGCTGGCCACGACTACCAGCACTACGGCGAAGGCCGCTTCGTGTGTGCCATCTGCGACAAGGAGATGCCCGATGACGAGTTCTGAGTACAGCCCCGGCTTGCGCTCCGCGCTGCGACAGCTCAACGATCTGATCACGTCAGGCATGGAGTTTCCCGACGCCGTGTGCAAGATCGCTGTGAAGACCGGCTACATGGCTTTCGAGCTGCGTCAAGCCTACGACGCGCAGTTCGAGAAGACTGGACGCTTACCTGACCAGGAGACCCCATGAACTCACGACTTCACGACCACGTCTGCCGCCTTGCTCGCGGCGGCCAAGGCGGCTTCGCTGCCAAGCTGGCCGACGCATGGCTGGTGGCCGACAGTACCAACCAAGCAAGGCTGAACAAGGCGTTCCCTCTGCTGCTGTCGGCGCCTGCACCAGGCTTCCACGAGTACAAGGACTTCGTGCGCGAGCTAGCGCAGATGCCTTCGCCGCGCTTCGATCATGCGCATGTTCTCGCTACCCTGGTCGAAAGGGCCAAGGAACTCGCCGACGCGGAGACGCTGCCGTGATGCCCGCCCACATCACGGCGCAAATGTGTCGCGACCTGCAGGAGATCACCAGCGAGCCGCTGATGGAGTGCAAACGGGCGCTGGTGCACAGTGACGGCGATGTCGACAAGGCGTTGGAGTGGCTGCGCACCCGCCCCACGCTTGAGCAGCGTGTCGCCACGCTCGAACAGCAGGTCCGCGACTTGGTCGAGGCCGCCCGCAAACCCAACGAGGAACACTTCTGATGACCAAGAAACACAAACTGTCCCACGCTGAGCGTGAGCGGCTGGCGATGATGCGCAACATCCTGAAGCGGGATGAGCGTGTCGCGAATGCGAAGGCCCGCATCGCCACGCACGCTGCGCTGCAGAAGGCAGCGATCGAGGAAGAGCAGGCACGGCGCCGCGCTGAGATCGAGGCACTGCCGCCGGCAGCGCGCGAGTTGATGGAGAAGCAGCAACATGCGATGACGGTCAGCCGCTACCGCTTCGGCGCGATGCTTGCGATGGCGGGCGGTATGCTGGCTGGCATGGAGATGAACGACAGGAGAGCTAAATGATCTACGTCTCAGAAAGTGATGTCCACATGATCGCGGAGGCGCTTTGCTACCAGCGCGGCGGTCAACCCTACAACCAGGTGCCCGGCACGCCGATCCAGGAGATCGACTTGGCCAAGCAGGAGGTGAAGGCCTTCATGGAGATCTACTTGCTGCTGAAAGAGCGAGGGTTCTACACGTGACCGCCCTCGTCCAGCACAAGCTCCCCGCCTTCTGGTGCGGATTTTTGATGTACTCCGACGCCACCGGCCTGACTCCCGAAGAGCTGGCCATCGTCAAAGACTGGCAGGCCAACCACATCGACGCGAAACCACGAGCCTGCGAGAACGTCTCGTTCGGCAACTTCAACGGGCAGCTCTGCGAGTTGCTCACCTTTACTTGGGCATGAACAATGGCATGGAAGAAGCCGCCGCAGTTCGCGCCGTTCATCGGTGACGGCAGGACGCGCGCCGAGCCGTCGCAGCGCACGCTGGCCAACCTACCGCACAAGGTGCTGGCCCGGCCCACGTACACAGGAGCTAATCGGCTGATCGAGACCTTCCGGCACACCGGGGTCTACGGCAGCTGGACAGGCGGGCAGTTTTGGGTCTTGGTCGAGTACTGCTTGGCCAACGGCGTACCTTTCAAGCTGTACCAGAGCAACGAGTTCAAGCAGAGCTGGCTGGTGCAGGCTGACAACGCCAAGGCCAAGTTCGACGACCCCGAAGACTGGAAGGAAATCACATGGAACTGATGCGAGAGAAGATCAAGGCAACGTGGGCGGTCGACGACGCGCTGAGCCCGCGCCGGCCGGACGAGGCGCCGGAAAATGCCCGCTTCGTGGGCTATGCCGTTGGCTTCAACATCGTCTGGTGCGCGGTCTGGTCGCACATCCCCGGCCTGCGGTTAGACGAGCACGAGGCCGAAGAGATCGCCAACGACTACATGTTCGAGGCGGGCTGGACGCAGGACGAGAACATCACCGCGGACTACGTACTGTGAACATCGAACGACTTAAGTTTGCGTGGGCACGCGGTGCGCGAATTCAACACTATGGCTTTCACGACGCCCATGACGGGCAACAGTGGTGGGTTTGTTCTATCTCGTGGTTGGGCTATCCAGGCCACACCTCGTTCCGCATTCACCCCGACGACGCGCATCTGGAGTACGGCCCGCTGTCATCGGCACTGCGCGAGCAGGCATTGCGGATGGAGTACGAGCACTCGACCATGCTGCTCACTGCGCAGTGCTGGATCGAGCAGGAGTTCGGGCTGCTGTTCGATCTCACGCCCGATTTTGACTGTGACTGCTTTGCGCTGATGTGTGCCGAGTATCTGGCGGACCAAGGACTATGACCAAGGAGAGAGCAATGAACCAAGCCGCCCAAGAGCGCGCAGCCACCCCCGCAGAGTTCGAGGTGGCTGCGCTGCCACCGTTGCCTGCGCGTGTCGGGCACATGCACAGCAACGGTGATTTCTGCATCGACCTATTCCCCGTGCCGCCTCAATGGTGGCCGGTCGAGTTGTTCACCGCCGACCAGATGCGCGAGTTTCGGCGTGCTGGTATTGCCGCACACGCAGCGCAAACCGAGCGGGAGAGGTTCGAGGCGGCTGCGCTCGTGAAGCAGTTGGTGACCGCGCTTCAAGAAGCCATCCACCAGAGCATTGAGTACGACGGGCTGGACGAATCGAAGACCGGCCCTACGCACTGGATCGCAACTGCCCGCACCGCCATTGCCGCTGCTATGGGCTGGCCCACCGTGCCAGAGCAGGCGGGCGAGCGCGCATGGCTGATCGAGTGGCAGGCACACGGCTATGGGCCACAGTGGTGGGGCTTCAACTATGAGCCGGGCCGCCACGCCAGTTGGTGCTCCGACGCCAACAACGCCATTTGGTTCTCTCGCAAGGAAGACGGCGAGCGCATGCGGTTGCACCTTCTTGCTGTGGAAGGCTTGAGCGGCAATACCGACCGCCAGCGAAGCATCACCGTCACCGAGCACGAATGGCCCCTGCCTCCCGCCCCACCCGCACCAGAGCAGGAGAAGAAGTAGTGAGCGATGACCAGATCGATGTGGTTTTCAACGCGATGCCCGATGGCGCTCAAGGCTTCTTGAAGTCTTGGGGTTACCGGCAATTCGCGCGAGCGTTGCTCAAGGCAGCCGGCCACGACAGCGAGGTTGAACGGCTGCGTGATGCGCTCGCTGCGGCGACGAGAGAAAGCCTTCCGCAGACGATGGGCGAAATGGGCGTGGCAGCGTGCGGGTGCTGGCACAGCAAGGTCTACGGCGGCGCGAGTCACGAACACAAGTGCGAGGCGCACAGACTTCTTGCGGCCACCCTCGCAGTTCCAGAGGTGAAGTCATGAGCGCGTTGCGTTGGTTGGCTTCCGTGTTTGTCGCCTGTGTTTTGCCAGCCGGACGAATCCTGTCTGGGCACGACCCAAATGCTCTGGACTTCATTTACTCGGCAGTCGCGTATGCCTGGGTCTACACGCACCCAGACTGGCCGAGAAAGCCCACCCCCTCGCAACAAACAACACCGAAGGAGCAGACACCGTGAGCCTCGTTGACTGCGGCGAATGCCGTACCCAGGGTTGCATCGAAATTTGCCGCAAGGCCATCGGCAAATATCCGCCGAATGAAGGAACAGACAACATGACCGCTACCAACGTCGGGGAGCCGAGCGATATCGTTGCAAGGCTTCGTGGCGGGGTATTCGGCTTGAATCGCATCGCGTTGTGCGAAGAGGCTGCAAACGAAATCGAACGCCTGCGTGCCGCCCTCACCTCCGCACCAGCACAGCCAGAGCCGCCCACCGACCAATTGCCAGAGCTTTTGTCGGCAGCGCTCTACATGATGGAGCACCAGCAAGAGCCGCGCGTTTCGGTCTTCGGAAAGAAGATCCTGCGCAGCGAACTGAAGGCGTGGATTCGCGCGGCCCTGACCGCGCCGAAGGCACAGCCAGCCCCACTAGCCGATGCGGGAGCAGAGCCGGTGGCGTGGCGCTGGTCATCGACCCACTACGCCCATCTTCCAGGTCTGCGCAAGGACTGGCAGGACATGCCGCCGCCGCCAGGACATCGTGTGGCCGGCGAGATCGAGTACGCATACCCTGAAGCACTGCGCGCCGAGCTGGACGCAGCCTACCTGGAGCTGCGCAAGCATCGCTCGACCATCGGGGCGGTGTTTGACCGCGATGTGTGGGATCGAGCCGCTGCCGAGAAGTGATCTAAAACTTAGAAAGGACACATCAATGAAAGTCATCGACGGTTTCGCCGGCATCGGCGGATTCAGTGAGGGCGCACGCCTTGCAGGCATGGAGCCTGTCTTCGCCTTCAACCACTGGGACAAGGCCTGCCACTACCACAAGGTCAATCACCCTGCCACCCATGTCGAGTGCCAGGACGCACACATCCTGGACTGGTCTTCGCTCCCTGCCCACGACATTGGCGTCTTCTCCCCGGCTTGCCAGGGCCACTCGAAGGCGCGCGGCGTCGACAAGCCGCGGCACGATGCGATGCGCTCGACGGCTTGGGCTGTCGTCGACTACGCAGAGTTCCACGCCAAGCCGATCGTGATCGAGAACGTGCCCGAGTTCCTGGACTGGGATCTGTACCCTGCGTGGAAGCTGGCGCTGGAAATCGCCGGCTACCAGCTCTCGCCACACATCGTCGACGCGGCAGACCACGGCGTGCCGCAGCACCGCGAGCGGGTGTTCATCGTCATCACGAAGACCAAGCACCCGCTGCAGCTTCGCTTGCCCAAGCGCGAGCACGTCGCGGTCGAGGGCTTTATCAAGTGGGACGACACCCACTCGTGGACGGAGATCGACAAGCCAGGCCGCAGCGCTGCCACGCTGGAGCGAATTCGCAGCGGGCGCGAGCGCTATGGCGAGCGCTTCGTCGCGCCCTTCTACGGCAGCGGCAGCGGCACCACGGGTCGCAGCGTGTCGCGGCCCATCGGCACCGTGACCACGATCGATCGCTGGGCTGTGATCCGCGGCAAGCACATGCGTGTGTTGCAGCCCAGCGAGAACCGCGCGATCATGTCCTTCGGCGATCACATCGTGCTGCCGAAGGTCAAACGTGAGGCTACCCATATGCTCGGCAACGCGGTCTGCCCGACCGTGGCGCGAGATGTCTTGTCTGCTCTGCAGGCGCAACTCTAGGAGGGAAGATGGATCTGTTACTGACAGAGCAGGAGCGCGAGCGCTTCGCCTCGTGGCTCGAACACGAAGCTGCGGTTTCGCAGGGCTTGATCGAGCAACTGGAGAAGCTCGGCGCAGCCGGAGCAATCGCATCATTCCGCGAAAAGCAGGAAGCTGTAGCAGCGCTGCTGATCGCGCGGAAGTTGCGCGAGACACAAAGCCAGAGCATCGGCTAAGCCGCCGAAACAAACTTTAAAGGAGAGTGACTTGCTGATTTTCAAGAAGGCGGTGGGCTACCACCGCGAAGCTCCGCGCCTGTACTTTCAGACGCTCGACCTGAACGAGTACGGCTTCGTGCCGGGTGCTCGCTACGACGCCGAAGCGTACAGCGACGGGCGCATCACCCTGAAGCTGCATCCCGAAGGCAGGCGCGCAGTCTGCAAGAAGACCGTCAACGGCCGCGTGCTGTCGATCATCGACCTGAACGGCAAGTCGCTGATGGAGGGCTTGCGAGGCGCTGACAAGGTCGAGGTGGGTGTGAAGGTGGGTGAGATCATCATCATGCCCGAAACAACTTGAGAGGAAAGACACATGACCCGCAAAGACTACATCATCATCGCCGAGGTGTTCAAACGCATGCTCGCAAGTCCGGACACCGCTTGCGCCGGCCCGGTCGCAGTTCAGCGCACAGCCGAGTCGCTGGCGACCGAGCTGTACTACGACAACCCCCGCTTCGACCGCAGCAAGTTCCTCGCGGCCTGCGGGGTGACGACAGCTTGACATGCCCATCTGCAAGTTCTGCACCAAGCCCTTTGCGTGGGGGCTGAGCGACGGCAAGTACACGCCGCTGGTGCCGGTCGAAGATCACGATGACCTGCCTCGGGTATTCCAGGACGAGAACGGCGTGCTTCGCGCCGAGCACCGCGAGGTGTGTGTGAACCGTGGAGGCCCCACTGTCCGTGTGTCACGACTTGCGGTGGCGGTGCTGCCCGAGCATGTGCTGAAGAAGCCTCGCAAAGAGAAGATGAAACTCAAACTCAAGGAGATCGTATGAAAATCTCAACCTTGCAAGCTGTGCAGATCGCGCAAATGCGCGGTGCTGTTGCACACGAGGCCAAGCGGCTGGGCAACCTAGGGCTCAGCGGCAGCGATGTAAACCTGCGCGCCACGGCGGCCACCATCTCGATCCTGGTGCACCTGCGCAACGCAGCGCGGCTGCGCCCGCTGGTCGGCGGTGATCTGCAGGACGCGATCGACGCCACACTGGCGGCGACCGGCGTCGAAGAGTACGAAGGTCCGATGGGTGAAGTGCTGTTCAGGTACGTGAACGAGAAGACTTGACCCACCGAGAAGACACAACTACCATCCCCAACCTCGAAGGAGATCTCCAATGCTCAAAGTCACCAAGACCGGCGTCATCCTGACCAAGGTCAAGCCGCCGAAGATCGGCAAGCTGCAGCCCCAGTACAACATCAACTGCGACGACATGCGCAAGGTGCAGACCGCCTTGCTGCTGAAGCCGCCGGTGCCGTTCTTCAAGCGCGACATCATCTGATCTGCCCAACACTTCAAAGGAAACACATGGACTTCAAACACATCAAGGTCGCTGTAGCGGCCCAGTTCGCCACGATGGCGAAGTACCCGATGTTCCGCACCACCGTCTCCAAGGACGCCATGTGGGAACGCTATCTGTCTTCGTTCCCGGCCGGCACGAACCCGATCTACAAGACGAACACCGAACACGACTGCAACTGCTGCAAGGGCTTCATCCGCGCAGTCGGCGATGTCGTCGCGATCATCGACGGCAAGGTGGTGTCGATTTGGGACGCGCTCTGTGAAGACGCGAACTACCAGGCGGTCTGCGACAAGCTGGCCGCGCTGGTCAAGTCGCACCCGATCGAGAACTCCTTCCTGCACTACGAAGCCAAGGCCGGCACGGACAAGACGCTGGTCGACACGCTCGACGGTGTGCACACGTGGCCGCACTTCTTCGTGAACATCCCAAGCCAGTTCGTGCTGCCGGGTGCCGACATCGCGACCGAGCTGAGCAAGCGGCGCGCGAACTACGACGTGATGCTCCGCGGCTTGCAGGAGATCACCAACGAGGCGATCAACACCGTGCTCGACTTGATCTCGCAGAACGCGCTGTACCGTGGTGAAGAGCACAAGGCCGCTGTCACCAACTTCGCCGACATGAAGGTCAAGTTTTCCGCTCTCAAGCATGAGCATCAGTACAACTTCGTGTGGGCCAACCTCACGCCGAAGGGCATGATCCGCAACACGGTCATCGGCACGCTGCTAGTCGACCTGTCCGAAGGCGTCGATCTGGAGAAGGCGGTGAAGGCGTTCGAGGACAAGGTCGCACCGGCCAACTACAAGCGGCCGACTGCGCTGGTGACGAAGGCGATGATCGAGAAGGCCAAGGAAGCCATCAACGAACTCGGCTTGGGCTCGGCGCTGGAGCGTCGCTACGCCACCATCGAAGACATCACGGTCAACAACATCCTCTTCGCCAATCGCAACGCCAAGAAGAAGCTGAACGCCGATGTGTTCGATGATCTGGCGGCCAAGGTGGCTGTCAAGGAGAAGTCGCTCGACAAGGTCGAGGACGTGGGCATCGAGACCTTCATCCGCGACATCCTGCCGCGTGCCGAGTCGATCGAGCTGCTGTTCGAGAACCGTCACGCCGGCAATCTGATGTCGCTGGTGGCGCCGGCAGACCCGACTGCGAAGCCGTTGTTCAAGTGGGGCAACCGCTTCAGCTGGGAATACAACGGCGGCGTGGCCGACTCGATCAAGGAGCGTGTCAAGGCAGCCGGCGGCAACGTCACTGGTGACCTGTGCTGCCGCCTTGCATGGGACTACACGGACGATCTGGACTTCCACATGATCGAGCCGGGCGGTGGCCACATCTACTACGGCAACCGCAGCATGAAGAGTTCGTGCGGCGGCAAGCTGGATGTCGATGCTAACGGCGGCAGCGGCATGATGGCCAAGCCGGTCGAGAACATCTTCTACGCCGACGCGAAGACGATGCGTGAAGGCGTGTATGCGCTGCAGGTCAACAACTACAGCCGCCGCTCTGAAGGCGTGGGCTTCGAAGTCGAGATCGAGTTCGGCGGGCAAAAGCTCAACATCGTCTACGACAAGGTGCTGCGCACCAAGGACACGATTGGCGTGGCCAACATTCTGTACAGCAAGGCCAGGGGTATTGAGATCATCGAGTCCCTGCCCAGCACGCAGTCGTCGAAGCAGATGTGGGGCATCACCACGCAGACCTTCCAGCCGGTCAACGTGATGATGATGAGCCCGAACCACTGGGATGGCGAAGAGACCGGCAACCGCCACTACTTCTTCATGCTGGAGGCTTGCCGTAATGAGGGACAGGCCCGCGGCTTCTACAACGAATTTTTGAAGGAGGAACTCACCCCGCACCGCAAAACACTCGAACTCGTGGGAAGCAAGATGCGCACTGACGAGAGCGATCGTCAGCTGTCCGGCCTCGGCTTCTCATCCACCCAACGCAACAGCGTGCGCTGCCGAGTCAAGGGCAGCTTCTCTCGAATCATCAACCTGGTCTTCTGACCTTCACTTCAAGGAAATCAACATGAACATCTTCGAACAAGCCACTCGTCTCAAGCTCCGCTTCAACACCACCAAAGGCATGCTCACGGTGGAAGACCTGTGGGAGCTGCCGCTGACCAGCGCCAACAGCGCGGCCAACCTGGACGACATCGCCCGCGGCTTCTACAGCCAACTGAAGGAAGAGAACACCATCTCCTTCGTGACCAAGCCGGCGGCGGCAGACAAGACGGCCGAGCTTGCGTTCGACATCGTCAAGCACATCATCGCGGTGCGCCTGGAAGAGAACGCTGCAGCGGCGACGGCGCGCGAGAACAAGGAGCGCAAGCAGCGCCTGCTGGGCATCATTGAGCACAAGGAAAACGAAGTGCTCACCAGCAAGTCGCTCGACGAGCTGCGCACCATCGCCGACTCGCTGTGAAGACCAGACCCAGCATCTGCTGGGTCTGCGGGCGCAAGCTCGGTGCCCACTTCAACACGAAGACACCGCAGACTTGCGCAGTCGTGCTTGACCCCGGCGGCACCGAGCATCGTACCCATCATGTCTGCGTCAAGGACGCGGACGGCAAACAGATCAGAACGGAGCCAGTGTGATCACAATCAACAGACAAAGCGCCCTCATCAAGTGGGCCGAGTTCGGCGGGCTCAGTCCCTACCAACGCACGCAAACCTTGTGCGAGATCTTCTGGCGCTCCGTGCTGGTGGCCCCGCTCAAGTTCATCGGGGTGGTCTTTTTAGGCTTTATCGTCATCGGTGGTGCAGTCGTGCTGCCGGCCTTCGGTCTTCTTTTCTGGATCGGCCTCGGTGAGTTCGAGTCAGGCTTCTTCGTGGTGCCTGGAGTCGCGCTGATCCTGCTGGCCTTTGGCCTGCTTGTCGGGGGCCTGCACATGCTGAGCGAGCGCACAGCCTCAACAACGAGCGGGAGTCTTCTGCGCGAGGCCTACCGAGGGTGGAAGGAGAAGATGTGCCCGGTGGTGGAGATCAAACGGTGAACCTCTACGAAACCCTCGGTGTCCCCAAAGACGCCGACGAAGACACCATCAAGAAGGCGTACCGCAAGGCGTCTTCAAAGGCGCACCCCGACCGTGAAGGCGGGAGCGCCGAGAAGATGCAGCAGGTCAACGACGCCTACGCCGTGCTGTCAGTGCCTGAGCGACGCAAGGAGTATGACGAGACCGGCAGCGCGCAGGAGAAGTCGCCAGTCGAGCAGGAGGCTGCAGGCTTCGTGATGGAGGCGATGGCCGCGGTGCTCGACACACCGGCAGGTGACGTGGTGACCAACGCCACGGTGATGCTGCAGGGCAAGTACGCACAGCATCGACGCAACATGGAGAAGGTTGACGAGATCGAGAAGAAGTTCCTGGCGCTGAAGGCGAAGGTGCAGGTCAAGGACGGCAAGCCCAACCTTGCGCACCGCGTTATCGAGCAGCGCCTGGAACCACTGCCGCGAGTTCGTGCTGAAGGTGCGCGGATCTCTGCGGCCTATGAGCTGGCGTTCGAGATGCTGCGTGCACATGATGCCGAGAACACGAATCCGCCGGAGCCTTCCGGCACAGTCTTCTGGCATGGAGGGAACTTCACAGCCGGCTAGACAGCAGACCACACACTCCGTTAGACTGACAACTTCTTCAACTTCACGAGACACACAAATGACTTCCATGAAATTCGCCAAGGGCACCGCCGTCAAGTTCACCCGTCGCAACGGCGAGACCGCCAAGGGCAAGGTCACCAAGACCGAAGAGATGGCCAACGGCACCTGGTGCTTCATCGACTGCGGCATGCTCGGCGTCATCAAGGCTCGGCCGTCGCAGCTCAAGCGGGTCTGAGCCATGAAGGACTTTGGACGTTGGTTCAAGGACCAAGCGGTCAAGCCGGAGCCGGTAGACAGCCCACAGCAGATCAGCGAAGCCTACATGGCAGCGGCGCAGCAGCCGCCTGCGCTGCATGGCGTCAACTTCCCGCAGGCACTGCTCGACGCACTCGGCCTGCCCAAGTACACGAAGAGCTTCAACCTCAGCTGCGCCTGCAACGCAATCGCCACGGTCTTCGGTTCAGCCTGGAACAAGGACACCGGCATGCTGGAGACCTTCGCCTACGAACTCACCATCGCACAACTTCAAGGATTCACCAATGCTGTACAAGACCACGGAATTACGCGGCGCACGCCTTGACCTTGCGGTCGCGCTGGCCGAAGGCTACAAGCTGGGCACTGGCCAGCCGCGCACCGCGGCGGGGATCTTGTTCCCGCTCTCGATCCCCGGTAGCGAGTACCTCACTGCTGTTGGCTGGGACGTGGCCACCGAGCAGTGGGGCGTGAACATCCGGCGCTACAGCTCGGAAGACCGGCACGCAGGGCCGATCATCGATCGGGAGAAGATCAGCACGTTCCCGGAAGGCTCTGGCTGGATGGCAACGGTTGGCTCGACCGTCGATCTGGTGATAGCGTTGAGCGACACCAGGCTCGAAGCTGCGATGCGCATGCGTGCCTACCAGTACCACGGCTCGACTGTGGAGTTGCCGGTATGACCCGCGGCGTCGACCCCACGCAGGGCACGTTCGATCCGCGCGACTGCTCGCTGGAGCAACGCTGGGCACTAGTCTTTAACGTGCTGCGGAATCTGGAGAGCGGCATGGCGCACGTGTTGCTGGGGTACAAGCCGAGCATTGCGCTGGAGCCGGCCACAGGGCGCAACATCGGCGCGCACGAGATGAAGGAGCCCGAGCAGGGGCTGAGCTTCGACACCTTGCGCAAGGCGAACATCGCACGCTTGCCGCAGTTCAAGAACAAGCACGGCGTCATCGCGCACAGCGAGCCGGACGGCAGCGACTGGTCTCCTGCTCAGTGGCTGCAAGCGCTGGTCGGTGAGCTGGGCGAGTTCGCGAACATCCGCAAGAAGTACGAGCGGGGCGACTTGAGCTTCGATGAGTACGAGATCGAGGCGCGCAAGGAGCTGGCCGACGTGCAGTGCTACCTCGACATCTTGGCGCGACGTTGCCTTGACGCTCGAAGACTTCCAGGCTGCTTTGACAAGGCTCACCCTACCGGCGTCGATCTTGGCGCCGCGGTGCGCGACAAGTTCAACGAGGTGAGCGACCGCGTTGGCTGCAGCGTGAAGATCGTTGGCAACAGCGTCGAGGGTGGGTAATGTGCAGATGCACAGATGACCACTCTGTGATTGTTCACCTGAAGTTGGTACAGCAGCCGGGTGCAGTCACGGACACCAAGCTCATCAGACGACTTGCGTATGACGCGCTGGAACAGGCGCTACAGAAAGTGCTGCTGGAGCTGGTGCGTTTAGAGGGTGCCGACTCAGGGCTTGGGGCTTAGGGCTCCCGACACTCTCACATGAAACAGGGGCCTGCTGAGTCGGCGGGCCTACTCTACTTGAAAGGAAGACCATGTTCAACTTCAACTGGTTGAAGAGACTGTTCGGCGGTGGCGGCAATGTTGCACTGCCTGAGCCAAGGCGCATCCCTCCGATGCCGCAGATCTACGGGCACAACCCGAGACCCACCTACCCCAAGCCTCCGGCACCGCCGGGGCCGCCCAACGTTCGCTTCAAGGCCGAGGGAGTTTCTCGTAAGCCCATAAGGGACGATGAGATTCTTGTGCTGCCAAAGGGCGGAGAGGTGGTCTACTTCTACGGTCACCCGATCGAGCGCAGCCTTGACCGTCCCTCAGCATGGCCGCCGCTTGACACGGCGCCGGCTGTGTTCGAGTCCGGCAAGGGCGGCGAGTTCGATGGTGGCGGCGCGAGCGGCGGGTGGGAAGCACCGAATCCGGTCGATGTGGCCAAGGCCAGCGTCTGCAAGGACATCCGCATCGACAGCACGCCGATCGAGCGCTACGAGCCGCCGTCGAGCTGCAGCTCCGACAGCAGCTCCGACAGCAGCAGTTCGGACAGCAGCTCCAGCTCAAGCGACTGACCATGTGGAAGCAAACCAATTGGCGGGTCGAAGAGCTGATGAGCACCCTCACGCTGATCGTGACGGAGTTGGAGTATCTCGGCTACGTCGTCACGATCGACCTGATTCCCAACACCCCCCTCGCCATGGGAAACTACGGCTCGCATATCAACGTCAGGTCAGCAAGGAGCCGCTATGCGCCCGGTACACGAGATAACCGAACCCTTGTCACCCCTTGGAAGCCCCAAGCGTTTGACGGACCCGCCCAAGAACGACCAGGACCAATCCAAATGCTTGACGAAGGTTGAGGGCAAGCCTCACCTTCGTCAGAACGCCCAAGGCCAACTGGAGACCTATCAGCACGTCGCTGGTAGCCGCTGACCATGCTGTACCCCGCGGTCAACTCAAACATCACCTACAAGGACAGCACGGTCGACATTCCCCACTGGGGTGTGTCGTTCCGTGCGGTCTTCGGTGCAGCCGTGGCTCAGCACGACATGGTCAAGAACGGCCGACTTGTGGCCGTGACCCTCAAGGGTGTCTACATTGGCACCATTCAACTGGCCGATGGCCGAGAGAAAGCAAAGCGTGAAAGACTTCATCAAGGTTCTGCGTGACGCAGACGGCAACCAGGTAGCGTTCCTGTGTGGCAAAGACCCAAGCACCGGCGAGTGGATGTTCATGGGTCTGACGATCGGCAACGACGGCCAGTTCGTTGACACTCGCATCGGAGGCACGGAAGAGCAGATGCAACATCTGTTCGCTCAAGTCAACGAAGATCTCGTGGCGACGATGCGCAAGCAGGCGAGAGACACCGTGACTGGGGCTGCGAACAACGGGCAGGTGCACTGACATGAAGACCTGCAAGACCTGCAAACACTGGGTGCCGGCCGGCGGTGACTTCCGTGCCAATGACTTGTGCGAGCCGGTAGACCCGGATACGTACATTCCAATGAGCCGCGGCTTTGAAGTCCGCATCTGCAAGATGCCGACGCAGACCTTCGCCGAAGCCGTGGTGGAGCCCAACGGATTTGGTATGACGGACGCCAGCGGGTATTACGCAGTGCTCTGCACTGGAGAAGCCTTCGGTTGCGTGCGCCACGAAGATGCAGGCCAGCTTTGATCTCAGTGACGGGCACTGTAGAGGCCCACTTTTCGGACAGCTTGCTATACGAAAAGGCCCGAAGGTCTTTGGTTCCCGTCTACCAGGAACTCATCGCCGTCGCCATGAGAGACGCGCTGTTCCGCGCTGGGTCGACAAGCCTGATCTCGGTCAGTTCTACCGGCTCGCGCGCATTGCCACCGCTGCCACGGGAGTGCGCTGGTCGGTGGAACACATCGTGCCGCTGCGGCACCCACTGGTCTGCGGCCTGCACTGTCCCGCCAATCTCACACTCAGCCCACTTGAGGCGAACGTACTGAAGGGCAACCGCTGGTGGCCCGACATGCCTGAGACACAGGCTGAACTCTTTGAAAGGATCTCCACTTGAAGCAAGCCTACGAACACACGAAATTCAAGCCCGAGTCGCTAGCAATGATCTCGCGCATGACGGCGATTATCGACACCTACCAGAAGCAAGGCTATCGGCTGACGATGCGCCAGCTCTACTACCAGTTGGTCGCGAAGGACTGGATACCCAATACGGTCGAGAGCTACAAGCGCATCACGATGCTGGGCAACAACGCCCGGCTGGCCGGTCTGCTGGACTGGGAGGCGATCGAAGACCGCACCCGAGATCTGGTGCAGCAGGCATCGTGGTCTTCAGCATCGAGCATCGTCGAGGCTTGCGCCGATCAGTTTCACATGGACATGTGGGCCACGCAGAAGATGCGCGTGCTGGTCGTGGTGGAGAAGGAAGCTCTCGCCGGCGTGATCGACCGTACCTGCACGAAGTGGGACGTGCCCTACCTCGCGGCGCGTGGTTACCCCAGCGTCACGATCTTGCGTGAGATCGTGCAGAGCTACTTCTACAAGGCGTCGAAGGCGAAGCAAGAGCTGGTGATCCTGCACCTCGGTGACCATGACCCCAGTGGCATCGACATGAGCCGAGACCTGGAGCAGCGCTTCAACCTCTTCGCCAACCACGACACGCCGAACCTGAGCATCGATTTTCGTCGCATCGCGCTTAACCGCGAGCAGGTCGACGAGCGCGACTTGCCACCCAACCCAGCCAAACAGACCGACTCACGCTTCAAGGAGTACGAGCAGGTCCACGGCGACGAGTCGTGGGAGCTTGATGCTCTGTCACCTGTCGAGATGGACGGCATGATTGTCGAGCATCTTGAAGAGCTGATCGATCGAGACGCTTGGGAAGCCCGCGAGCAGGAAATCGAAGAAGGCAAGGCGAAGATCGCTGACGCCGCGGAGTGGATGAATGACCAAGAAGAAGAGTAACCCTTGGGGCTTGACCCCACGCGAAGAGCAGCTGATGGACACGGTGATCCTGTGGGGCGGCAGCAAGGCCGCGGCCCGAGAGCTGGGCATGGCAGTGAAGACTGCGGAGGCCCACATGCTGCGGATTCGCAAGCGCATGGGCATCAACGACCGCAGCCAGTTCCGGCACCTGCTGATGTGGGATCGTTTCAGACACGAAAAAGGCCGCCCGGAGGCGGCCTTGCAGCGAGCGGCGTAGCTTACGCTGAGGCCGGTTCGGCAGCGGCGGCGTTGGCCACCTTGTGCGTCAGGAACGAGTCGAGCGTGGCGCCGGCAGCGATGCCCGCGACCAGCCAAGCCGGCTGCTTGCCTTTGCCCGACCAGGTCTTCGTGCCCGAGCTGTACTTGCTGGCGGCGACGAGAGCCGCAGCGTTCAGATCCTTGAGCGAGACGCCGTTCTCTTTCATGTGCGCCAGGATCTCGGCGATGACGCCGGACTTCTGCGCACGGAGTTCGACTTCGGCCGCAGCCATCTTTTCATCGAGCTGCTTCTTCAGGGTTGCGATTTCGTCGAGAATGGACATGACATTGTTCCTTGTTCAGTAAGTGGGTTGAGTAGCGCTACTCACAGCGCATGCGAATAGTAGACAGAGTTAGTAAGTTTGTCAACAGGAGAAGACAGTGAAGTTCAAGACACGCGATGAAGAGCTTGACCATACACCACTCGACTTCGGCAAGCACAACGGCAAGACGCCGAGTGAGATCGCCGAGATCGATCCGAAGTACGTGATCTGGATGTACCACGAGTTCGACAACCAGCCGTGCAGCAAGGTGCTGTACAACGCCTGCGTCGAGGCTGAGGAAGACGACCCAACCCACAACGAAGACTACCCACGCTTCCGCTAAAAATTCACGTTTACGAGGGCTTGATCCGGCCCTCACTTTACGACAGAATCATCCCCTCTTAGAAAGGATCACGCGCATGGAATTCTCCGACTTCCTCTTGCAAATCACCCGACCGTACTGGTCGCCGGTGCACCCCACCTACTACATCCAGCGCGAAGGCAAGCACTTGGTAGGCTGGGGTTTGTGCTATCCCGAAGACATCGGCGCATTCAATTTGATGTGGCTCATGTCTGGTGCAGGTGGCCCGCCTGACGACTATGTGCGGTACAGCCGCGAGGCGCTGTGGGTGTGTGGCTACTCCAACTTCCCGCTCGGTCGTCTCACTCTCGGCATCGCCGCTGCAACGATGCCCATCAAGCGCTTCAGCGCCTTCCTCGACGCGCACCCGCAGCAGACTGTTCTGTTCGAACCCCTCAAAGACGCCTTGCGCCTGAAGGTCTGAGGTGAGCGCGCAGCTCGCACCGAGCGCCCCGGCGCTCCGGGATCTCCTGTCGGTGCTGAAGGACCACCCGCCTCCGTTCACGCTCCGGCCTGACCAGATCGAGGTCATCGAAGACAAGATCGACTACCCGCGTGCGGGCCTCTATGCTGAGGTCGGCACGGGGAAGACGGTCATGGCCACCTATCTCACGCTGTGCTGGAACGCCGACGTGAACGTGGTGATCATGCCGCCCATCCTGTTCAAGCAGTGGCATCGCTGGCTCACCTCGATCCCTGGTATCGGCGACGTGCTGATCTATCGCGGCACGCTCAAGCAGCGCGCTGCGATGGACCTGACCAAACCGAAGTGGATCTTGATGTCGATCGGCATCCTGAAGAACGACTACAAGCGAATCCACAATGCATTTGCTGGCAAGACAAAGACCATCGACGTGGATGAAGCCACGTCAGTCAAGAATCCGGCGTCCGCTAACCACAAAGCGGTGGCGAGTCTGGCCGAGGATTCGAACCTTGCCCTTCTCACAGGGACACCGCTCAGTACTCCCCACGATGCCTACGCATACGTCAAGCTGATCACGCCGGGCATCTACCGGAGCAAGACCCAGTTCGAAAACATCCACGTCGCCGAGCGTGACTTCTTCGAGAAGGTCACGGAGTGGAAGAACCTTGAGCTGATGCAGAGCAACTTGATGATGCACAGCGCGAGGCTGCTCAAAGAGAACGTGCTCAAGGGGCTCAAGAAGCCTAACTACATACCGATCGAGTACGAGCTTGAGAAAGAGCACAAGGCGCTGTACGACGTACTTGCCGAAGAGCAGATCTTGCTGCTCGAAAGCGGTGGCAAGATCGACGCCACATCCGCAAGCAAGCTGTACAACGCGCTGCAGCAGATCATCGTCAACTGGGACTACTTCTCCGGCAATGAAGATGCGCGGTCCACCACGTTCGATCTGATCGATCACGTCATGGACTCGGCTGATGTGATGAACCCCGCCAAGTCCAAACTGATCATCGGCAGCTACTACCAGATCACTTCCGCAAAGATCCTGCAGTACCTGCAAGAGTTCGGCGCTGTTGGAATGTACGGCGCGATCTCGCAGAAGAAGCAGGAGATCAACAGCGAGCGATTCAAGTTCGATCCGACTTGCCGTATCGCAGTGATCCAGCCCGCATCGGGTGGGTTCGGTAGCGACTATCAGCACGTCTGCTCCGAGGTGCTGTTCGCCGAAGCTCCGCGCATGCCGCTGCACTTCAACCAGGTCGTCGGCCGCGTCTATCGCGACGGCCAGCCCAACGTGCCGAACATTCACATCGGCATCGCAAGCGGCACCATTCAGAAGCATCTCTTCGAGAATCTTCTCCACAACGACCAGCTGCTCAACCGAGTGCAAGGCGGCTTTCAAGATCTAAGGGATGCGGTATATGGCAAGTGATCGACAGACCGAAGAGGTGACACTGGTCGAGGCGGCGGCAGCGCTGCTGCCCTTGCACCAGTACGCCAAGTGGCAACGCTTGCGGATCTCGCACCGGATTTCTGTGCACGAGGGCTTGGTCCTGGTGCTGTGGAAGGCGAAGGCAGATGGGTCGCCAGAGGTGATGGACTCGTTCGAGTTGACTGGTCTGCACGTTGACTTCACGCACGGCGTTGAGCTTTGCCTGACCAGCAAAGAAGAAGGCAGCACTCTTGTTGCTCAGCGCCCGACAGAGCTACACCCTGATGTCTTCGTCTGGTGCCCGTACCACAACGATGTGCGCTGGCTGCCGAACACCAAGGTGCCCGGCCGCAGCGTACTGCGTTTAAGCCTTGCGATGAAGATGAGAAGTCACCCGACGCACTGGGTAGCAGGAGACACGTACCTGACCCCAGTCGGCGAGTTCCGGCACAAGTGGCCGCAGTTCGCAAACACGAGGTTCTGATGTACAAGTACGTGCAAATCGTTGGGGGCGAAGAAACATGGCAGCCCATTCCGCTGCCGATGTGGCCTGCCTTCTGCGCCGAGAAACGACCACGCTATTCGACCGTGCTCGCTGTGTCGCAGATGGTCGACGACCTATCGCGCGAAGAGATCGACAAGCTCAAGTACGAGGGTCCGATGTACCTCGACTGGGACTGCAACGACATCGACACGGCGACCACGCAAGCCGTCAAGCTGCTGTCGGGCATGGAGGAGCGCGGCCTGAAGATGAGCACGGTGAAGCTCTTCGCTACCGGCGGGCGCGGCTACCACTGCGAGATCCCGATGGAAGTCTTCATGCCCAAGGCACCGAAGCTCGGCGTCGTCAACCTGCCGCTCTTCTACCGTGAGATGGCGCTGGCTGTTGCAGTCGACCACCTTGACCTTCGGGTCTACTCGGCGCGCAAGGGGCGCATGTGGCGCTCGACGAACGTGCAGCGCGAGAACGGGCGCTACAAGGTGGCGATCACCTGGTCCGAGCTGAAGGCCATGACCACCGAGCAGTACACCGAGCTGACCTCGGCGCCGCGCCCGCTGATCCAGCCCGAGCCGGCCGCACAGTCGATCGACTTGACCTTGCTCTACGACAAGGCCGTGCAGGCGGTTGACGCCAAGCTGGCCAAGCGTCGCAAGAAGGCGATGACCGACAACAGCAAGCTGCGCCAGACCAAGCTGCCCTCGCTCGATTACATGCTGGCTGGCCAAGGCATCAAGGCCGATGTCGGCTTCCATCAGCTGTCACTGCAGCTCGGCATCGTGGCCGATGCGATGGGCTGGAATGAAGAGACGTTGGTGGCCAAGGCCGCTGGCTTGATCGAGACTCATGGTGGCGACGGCAACCGTTACAACACGCCGGACAAGCGTGCGACCGAGCTGGTGCGCATGCACCGCTACACGCACGACAACCCGTGCTACGAGTTCTCGATCGGTGCGATCAAGACCTTGCTCAGCCACGATGCACCAGACCTTGACGGCATCCCAGTCACCGAGGCTGAAGTCGCGGCGAACATCGAAGCGGCTGCGAATGCACCGGCTGAAGCCAGCACCGAGGTGCCGGTCAGCGATGCGTACAACGACATCGCCGCTGGTCTCGACATGACCAAGTACGGGGTCTACATCAACACCGAGGACGGAAAGAAGCGCATCTGCGCTCTGTCATTCGATGACGTGGTGATCCTGCGTGACACCGAGAAGAGTGCGGTGTCATGCTACCAAGCCACGGTCTTCGTCAACGGCAAGAGCGTCGGCACGCAGACCCTTGAGCTGGACACCTTCTCTGGTCTGCAGGCCTTCAACAAATTCGCCGGGCGCTACGCCCACATCATGCAAGGGAGCGATGCTCATGTTCGATCACTTCACATGCGAGTAGCGCAGAAAGCTATGAGCAACGACAAGGTCCGTTACGTCGCCAAGCGCGAAGGCCTCGACGTACTCAACATCCCCGGCCACGAGCAGACCGAGCTGCACAAACCTTTCATGGTGTGGGCAGACAACCGCGGCGTGATGATGGAGCCGCGTGCTGCAGCCACCGGCATCACGATGTCCTTCCAAGGCTACCCCGACACACGCGGCATCTACCGCACGGATCTCAGCGACGCGCCCGAGCTTGCGGACTGGGCAGCCACGGAAAGTAAAGAGTCTTTCCGCAAGGCCTTGCACTCGTTCATCGGCTGCCAGAAGCCCGACGTGATCGGGAATTATTTGGGCTGGTACACGTCATGCTTCTACCGGATGATGTTCAACAAGGTCTACCAGAAGTTCCCGTTGCTGCATGTGAATGGGTCAGCTGGTGCAGGCAAGACCGAGCAGAACCGGGCGATGTTGTCGCTCTTCTACTTCAACCAGGAGCCGAAAGAGCTGACACCGCAGTCCAGCCTGTTCGCTCTGCAGCAGCACATGGCCGCATCGGCAAGCATCCCGCTGCTGATCGACGAGTACAAGCCGCACGAGATGCCGCCGGATCTGCACAGCAAACTCAAGCTGCTCTGGCGCGATGCCTACAACAACCGCGAGATCACGAAGGGTGGCGGCAACCGGGACAGCGAGGATTTCCGCTCTCTGAACCAGACGCAGATCTCGGCGCCGGTCTGCTTTGTCGGTGAGGTGATGGAAGAAGAGCCGGCGACGATGGAGCGTGTTGTCCTGGTCACGGTGGTGCGACCGCCGTCGTCGGTGGCTTTGACCTGGTACGCACGCTTCATGCACTTCGTGGCCGAGAAGCAGAGCATGGCGGTGATCGGTCGCCACCTTGCGGCCGACATCGTCCACAACTACAGCCTGGAGCAGTTGAAGACCGAGTTCGATGTGATGTACAACGCGGCGCAGGCGCACTACATGCTGACCGCGCAGGACTTGACCGATGGCATCACCGACGAAGAGATGCGGCGCAAGCAGGGCGCGAAGCAGCGCTCGGTCTACAACTTCACCGTCAGCAAGTTCGGCTTGCGGCAGTTCAAGCGGATCATCGATCTGGTGTACGGTGAGGCAGAGTTTGCCGAGCAGTTCGCAGTGCTCGACGATGCGATCTACTCCCGCATGCAGGATCTGTTGCCGGCCACGCAAGCCGAGTACCTGAAGGTGCTCAACACCTTTGCCTCGATGAGCTACGAGGAAGAGGACTCGCCATCGAAGTTGGTCAAAGGCCAGGACTTCGCAGTCTTCGACTTCGGCGGCAAGGAAGCGATCGAGTTCTCGATGCGTCGCTGCTATCACAAGTACCGCGTGCACTGCAAGAACATCAGCTACAAGCCGCTCTTCTCCGGCGACCCTGCTTTCCTGCACGCCATGCGTGACTCGACTGCTCTGCTGGAGCAAGGCGCATCGCACAAGCTGGTGGCGCCGGGCGGCACGTTCGTCTTCGACATGAATGAACTTCGCAAACTGGGGGTGGATAACTTCAAAGGCACTTGACACTTCTACTGAACTCGCTAGACTTCTCTCGTGGTCTTCTCTTGACCACTATGTGACTACCAACCTGAATAGGAAATGACACCATGCTGATTCGCCGCAATCCCAACGCCACCGCCGAAGCTGCTCCCGCAGTGGAGACCGCCGCACAGACCCCCGTGCAGCAGACCGTGGCTCCCGCCGACAACCCCGCAGCCGGCACCACGCCGCAGACCGCACAGCTCGGGGCAGCGCAGACGCCTGCGTCAACCACAGCGCCGGCCGCCGTGCAGATCCCCGTCAAGCCCGCCGTGCAGCAGCAGCCTGCCAGCACCCAACGCGCCGTGCTGGTGCGTCCTCCGGGCGCCCTGACCGCCGCCGTGAAGGCGATGCCCGAGCCGATCTTGAACGCCTTCAAGGACGCTTTCACCGTCGAGTACGACACCTTCGAGCGACTGAAGGCTGGCGCTGGTGACATCCAGGACAACAGCGGCAACAGCCTCGGGCGCGAGATCGCGATCGAGCTGCGCTCGTGGCAACACGCCTGGGACATCGGCATGGGTGACGACTCGGCCAAGGCCAAGGAGTACGTGCGCTACTCGAACGACGGCGTGACGCTCAGCGATTCAGGCCAGACCATCGCCGACTACCTCGAAGAAGTTCGCCCACTATTTCCGAATGCCAAGGTCGCACAGAAGATGGTGCTTGTCGGTGTGCTGCTGGCCTCCGAGAACCCCACCAACCTGCTCGATCGCACGGTGCAGGTCAGCCTGTCGTCGCAGGCCCGCAAGACGTTCGACCGCTTCAACTTCGACCGCACGTTCGACGTGGCTGCAGGCAAGCAGCCGGCCGAAGGCTCGAACATCCTGAGCATCAAGGCGGTGCCCAAGAAGACCGGCACGAACAACTGGACCTTGCTGCAGGTCGGCCCGGCCGAGTTCGCTGAGGGTTGACCCAGTGGCGCCGCTGAAGAGGCTGTGGCGGCGCCTTGCGAGGGCAGTGCAGATTGTTCTGCACTATCTCGCAGGGCTGCTAGAGTTCTACTTCCCTGTTCCCAGCGGCCCACAGCTGCTCTACCTCGTCTTCTCTCCCACCACATCACTCACTTTGAAAGGTGAAAAGATCATGACAGTCATTCTCAAACAAGGTGCGACCGTGACCCTCCGCGCAGTCGATGCCGCCGGCCTCGACGTTGCTCCGAACACGCCGGCCATCTGGTCGGTGACCGAAGGCTTTGTCGTGGTGGCATCTGCCGACACGCTCAGCGCCAATCTGGCACCGGCCGACGAAGCCGTCAGCGCAAGCGGTGTGCTGACCGTGTCCACGCCCGACCAGCTGTTTGTCACCGCTGATGTCGTCTACACGGCTGCCACGGTCTCGACGCCGGCCAAGCTCACCTTGACCTTCGCCGACAACGCCGCACCGGCTGCTTAACCTGCAGCGCCCCGAAAGACCCGGCAGTGCCGGGTCTTTTTCCACCTACGAAAGACAGGCATGGATGATGTGACACCCCGGATAGTGTTGGGCGACTGTGAGACGACTGGGCTGAGCGCACTGGCCGGCGCTTGCGAGATCGCGCTACTCGAACTCGACATCGACCTGAATGTCTTGAATCAGTGGGAGTCGCTGATCAACCCTGGCGTCGAGATCGAGCCTGGTGCGCAAGCGATCCACGGGATCTCCGACGCCGATGTCCGCGGCGCGCCGACGATGGCCGAGGCCATGGGCTTCATCTTCTCGGGTGAGAAACCGCCAGTCATCTTCATCGCGCACAACGCCCGGTTTGATCGTCGCTTCTTCGGTCCGCACATGAACATCGTGGCTCAGGTCTGCACCTTGGAGATGGCGCGCAAGCACATGCCGGCGGCACCCAACCACCGGCTCGGCACCTTGCGCACTGAGCTGGGCTGCCCCGAGCGGCCGGCGCACGAGGCGATGGGCGACATCCTGACCGTGCTCGATGTGCTCAAAGCACTAGTGCCCCTCACCGGCCGCAGCTTCGCCCAGCTGATTGGCATGGGCGACAAGCCGAGCATGCTGTACGAGATGCCCTTCGGCGAACACAAAGGAAAGAAGATCACCGACATCCCCAACGACTACCGCAACTGGCTTCTGCAGCAGGACATCGACCCCAACCTCAAGTACACCCTCGAAACTCTCCGAAAGGCACGCCTGTGAACTTCTCTGAATACATGCCCCTCGCTCTTCGCACCGCGAAGCCCTTCCCTCACGAACAGCAAGTCAAGCACGCGCTGCTCGGTCTGGTCACCGAGATCGGCGAACTTGCCGACAACGTCAAGCGTTTCGCCATCTATGGCAAGCCCTTCGACGCCGTCAACATGATGGAAGAAGTGGCCGACTGCTGCTGGTATCTGAACCTGTACATGCACGAGATGCATCTCGGCGGCAAGCTGGTCGATGACATTTGGGAAGAGACGAAGGTCGGGTTCTTGGCGGGCAAGGGTCTGTCAACGGACCTGTGGGATCTCGTTGACATGGCGCTGATGTCGGCTGCACTTGTGGGCGGCGTGGCTGTCCCTGAGAAGGAGCGTGGCGTCTCCAACCGAGAGATGGTTGTCGGCATCGCTACAGGCCTGTGCGGTTATCTGGTCTACGCAGGCTACACGCTCGACGCAGCGCTGACCAAGAACATCGACAAGCTGGCGCTGCGCTACGGCGACAAGTACAGCGACTACATGGCGCTCAATCGCGACACCGGCGCCGAGCGCAAGGTGCTCGAAGGTGGCGCGAGCTGACCGCCGCGGCCCGCTGGTTCGGGCCATCGTCCAAGCATTCCACAGGGCCGGCTTCGGCTCTGTGGACCTTCTGCAAGGCGAGATCAAACACCTCGATCTGCCGTGGCAGGTTCCACCACTGACCGGCTCTACGCTCGTGCTCGAAGGGCTGGGCCTGCAGGAGTTCATCGATCGGCGCGAAGGCATCACGTTCGATCTGCTGTACGAGTTCTGGATCAACAGCTTGCACGACATGTTCCGCAAGCCGGACAAGGTCATCGGTGCCTTCGGCTGGAAGCGCACCTCCAGGCTGCTGCACAACACAACCATCGGCGATCGGCATCTGCGCTTCTGTATCCCTGAAGGCTTCCCTAACAACCTGGCAGAGTATGCCGGCGCGATGTTCAGCATGGAGGTGGCCTACACGATCTCTATGTCCCGCGGCGCTCCACTCGTGCAGACGGCTTCGGACTTCTACGTCGAGACTCCCGAACGTGGTCCGGTCGGCGTTGTCGCCGGCATTCCCTTCGCTCCTGACTCGCCTTGGGATGTGCCGGTGACCGGTCTGATAGAGGCGCTGGCAACGTCGCCGCGCGGCGCAGCCATCACGTCATACCGCCATGACCCGCTCGCACGCATGCGTTCACTGGTCTTCGAAAACGACAGTCGCTTCCACGAGGCCGAGGCGCTCGACTCCGCACTGCAGATGCTCTACTTCCTGCAAGGTGGGGAGCTTAATGATCCGCTGCCTGAAGCAATCCTCGCAGCCGTTCCGCAAGTGCGTAGCGTGCAGCGGCAGATCGGTATCGTCCAGGACTGCGTGGAGATCTTGCAGGAGTGGATGGCCAACGACAGGGTCAAGCTGCTGCAGCTGAGCGAGAGGCTTGTGCCCGAGGTACTGAACAAGCATGACTTCGCTGCGAAGATCTGGAATTTCCAGCGCGACCCGCCGCTGGTGATGCGCGAGAGTTCCAGCAAGAAGATCAGGGAAAGCCTTACGCAGTTAAGGCAAGATCTGATTGACACTCTTCCCGAAGCAGAACGTTCCATCTACAACAAGGACCAAGAATGAAAGACACATTCGTCATCGGCATCACAGGCGCTGGCGGTGCCGGCAAAGACACAGTCGGCCAACTGCTTGGCTACCACATGATCGCTTTTGCAGGCCCGCTGAAGCAAGGTCTCATCGCGATGGGTTTCCCGGAGCCGCCGAACAGGGTGGACAAGGAAGCGCCGATCCCCGGCTACAAGTTCTCCTGGCGGCAAGCGGCGCAGACGCTGGGCACCGAGTGGGGCCGCGCGCTGCAGCCCGACATCTGGCTGGCCATCACCAAGTCGCGCGTCGAGCACTCGATGTGGGCGCGCGTGACGATCACCGATGTTCGGTTCCACAACGAAGCCGACTGGGTGCGCGAGCGCGGTCTGCTGGTGCACGTCAAGGGTCGCGAGACCACGATCAAGGAAGATGACCGCAAGCATGCGAGCGAACACGGTCTGATCCCTGACGAGAAGGACTACATCATCAACAACATCGGCAGTCTCGACCAGCTTCGCGTCGACGTGCTTCAGTTGCAGCAGTACATCAACGCGGCCTGTGATGCAAGGCGGGCATAGTGACAATCTGGACCGCGCTGCTGAGCTTCAGCAGATCTACAACGACTCAGCTCTGGAAAAGATTCGTGCACTTACTGCACCTGAGTCTCACCCTGACTTCGACGGTGCTCACTGTCTTGATTGCGACGGTGACATTCCTCCCGCTCGGCTTGCTCTCTGTCGCATACGTTGCGTGCATTGCCAGACGAGCAAAGAAAAACTTCAAAGGTTGATCGCAAGATGAAGAACCCGAACGAGCACCTTGTGCTCTCGACAAAGTGCTTGCCCACCAGCATCCCGCTTCTTTGGACGGTCGTTGCCTGGATGCTGACTGACCTGTACACGATGCCTGTTCTGGTGGTTTGCATTCTTTGGGCCTACATCTTCTGCAAGTGGCTCTACTTCATCGCCTCTGAGGTGCTGGATGTGCAGATGGACATTTTCGAAAACTTCCGCTTCGCAAAGAAAGAAGAAGACTGATGCGCATCGCATTCGATATGTCCAGCTTCATGTGGACAGGACTCTTTGCAGGTAAGGACACCGAGAACGGCTACGAAGTCGCAAGTCCGGTGGACCCCGACAAGAAGGTTTGGATCAACTCGGCCAAGCACGGCTACGAGAACGTGATGAACATGATGGTCGGTGCTCTCGACCAGTTCGGCCTCGCGCCCATCGACGCCATCCTCGTGTTCGAAGGCATGCACTCGAAGCAGAAGCGGCGTGCGTTCGACCCGATCTACAAGGCTGGCGAAGACAAGGCCCCTGAGAACTACGCCGAGTTCGAGAAGCTGCGCGAGATGATGCGCAACCTGTGGCGCGGCCTTGGCTCCACGCTGATGTCGCAGGACTTCGTCGAAGGCGACGACGTGCTCGCCTACCTGGCTCGCGAAGCCGAACAGGATCTCGTCATCGCCACCGGCGACGGCGACCTGACCATCCTGCACGGCACCAACGCGCACGGCGCCAAGATCATCGTGCGGCGCAACCATGACCCGCTCGGCCAGCATCCCTACGGCCCGTGGGATCGCCGGCTGATCACGCTGTACAAGTCGCTGGTCGGCGACACCTCCGACAAGATCCGCGGCGTCGAAGGCTTCGGCGTCAAGTCATTCCAGGCGATGCTGCTTGCCTATGGCGAAGACGGTATGCACGAGCTGCTCGACCTGCTTGCAAAGTCGGACCTTGGGCCTCTGTACCCACAGGTCGGCGACGACAGGCTGATCAAGATGATCGTCGACCAAGAGAAGAACGCCGTCCGCTCCTACCGCGTGGCACGCCTGTACCCTGAGTGGGTCAACACTGCGCAGGTGCCGCTGGTGATCGAGGCAGGCATGGTGACGCCGCGGCCTGCACAAGCCGATGAACGTGTGTCCAAGTGGTATGGCGAGACCTTTCTGGTCACAGCTGACAACCTGCAAGGCTTCGTCGAGTGGATGCCGCGCATCATCGAAGAGTCGCCGTTCGCCACGTTCGACATCGAGACCTCGACAACCGACGCAAGCGACGAGTGGATCTCCGCACAGAAGGACGGAGACCGCCTTGACCAGCTTGGCAGCGAGCTGACGGGCTTCAGCCTGACGCTCGGCAAGAACACGCAGTACACCATGTACTTCAGCGTCGACCATGCCAACACGAACAACATCACGCTGGAGCAGGCGCGCAAGGTCATCGAGATGATCCCGAAGACGATGCATCTGGTGATCCAGAACACTGCCTTCGAGCTGTGCGTGTGCTATCAGGAGTTCGCCGAGCACTGGCAGGACAACGGCTACCGCGGCTTCCTGCCCAATGTCCTCGACACGATGTTCGAGAACAGCTACGTCGACGAGAACAGCAAGCTCGGGCTAAAGGACCGCTCCAAGCGTGTGCTGGGCTACGAGCAGCAGACCTTCGACCAAGTCACCAAGCTGGCCGGGCCTGTGGGCACGCTGCAGCCGGGCGGCCGGCAGCTCCGCGTGTTCGAGCATGCTTCGAACATCGGCGAGATTGTTGACAGCGAAGTGCAGTTCCCGATGGAAGAGTGGGAAGAGCGCCGCTACAAGATGAACGAGCTGACTGCTCAGCAGGTGGTCGGCTACGGCTGCGACGACACCATCTGCACCGCGGCACTGCACGTCTACAACCGGCTCGTGATGGAGATCGAGCACACATGGCAGGTCTACCTCGAAGTCGAGATCGATGCGGCCTACCAGCATGCCGTCAACTTCCTGACCGGCATGGCTGTGTCAGTGGAGAAGATCAACGAGCTGAGCGCGGCCGATGACATCGTGTATGCGAATGCCTGGAAGGTGGCCAGCGCCTACCTCATCGAGAAGAAGTACACAGGCACGCAGCCGCCGGTCTACACCGAGCTGACCGCAGCCGACGTGAAGGAAGCCTTCACCATCTGCACCGGCAAGAAGATGGACACAGCGATGCGCACGCTGTCGAAGCTGGTGACACACTGCCGCGAGATCGAGAACGAGCCGTCGTTTGCGCTGGCGCTGCAAGCGGGTACGAGCGGGCCGGAAGGCCTTGCGCTCTTCAACAAGTACGTGACATCGCACTTCAAGGGCGAGCCCGACAACCCGCTCGGCTCACCCACAAAGATGTCCAAGCTCATGTACGAGATGATGGGCTTGCCGGTGCGTGTGCGCAACAAGGCCACCGACACGATGAGGCAGGCCGGCATCTACGAGGGCAACCCGAAGACCGATCAGCTCTCGATCGAGTACGCCTTGCAGATGGACGCCACGCCAGATCAGAAGGGCGTGCTCGAAGCCTTCAGGCTGATGCAGATGGTGCGCACCCGCCGCTCGCTTTACTACTCAACCTACCCGTACTTCGTGCACTGGAAGGACGGCATGATCCACCCGTCGCACAACCAGTGCGCGACGAACACGCGGCGGGCAAGTGAGAGCGCGCCGAACAAGCAGCAGCTTGCGAAGCACCAGAAGATCGACGGGCAAGCCGCGAAGATCCGCGAGTGCGTGGTGCCACACAAGCGCAACGCCGTCGTGGTGTCGATGGACTTCGAATCGCAAGAGCTGAAGATCATCGCCGACTACAGCGAAGACCCGAACTTGGTGGCCTGCTATGTCGGCGACAACAAGAAGGACGTGCACGCACTGACCGGTGTCGGTGTCTACAAGTACAAGCAAGCAGAGCGCCGGGCCAAGGGCGCTGAAGTGCCTGACCTGAACTACGAGCAGTTCGAAGAGATCCGGCACGGGCACAAGTCGCACCCGCTGTTCCAGTTCGTAAAGGATGATCGCAACCTCGGGAAGAAGGTCAACTTCACCACCGAGTTCGGGGCGATGGCGCCCAAGGTCGCGCAAACGCTGCTGGTCAGCGAAGAGGCAGCGCAGGCCTTCATCGACGCGCGAGAAGCTGCGTTCGCTGAGGTGGCACTCTGGAAGGAGCGCGTGATCGCCAAGGCCCGTGAGGACGGCTTCGTGCGCACGATGAAGGGCGCGATGCGCCACCTGGCTGAAGCCTTCAAGGGCGACCGCTGGGTGTCGAGCAAGGCCGAGCGGCAAGCCGTGAACACCAAGGTGCAGGGCTCGGCTGGCGAGATGACCAAGCTGGCTGAAGGCCGCATGTGGAAGGACGGCCTGTTCTTTGACTTCGACGCCATCTGCTACGGCCCCATTCACGATGAAGTGGTGGCGTCGGTGCTGATCGAAGACCTGCCGGCCTTCATCCCGCGCATGCACGCCTGCATGGTGGCAACGTTCGCAGACATGAAGATCCCGATCACGTCGAGCATCTCGTTCGGGCCGGACTTCTACAACCAGACCGAGATCGGTGCAGAGCCTACAGCAGCAGCCATCGCTGAAGGCTTGGTCAAGATGTACAAAGCGATGGCAGATCGTCAACTTGAAAAGGAAGCAGCATGATCCATGACAGAGTAGTCATCGATTACACGAACTATCGCGGGGAGCGCAGCAAACGACTGATCCAGCCGCACTTCATCTCCTTCCGTAGCAGCCAGTTTCATACAGAGATGCAGTGGTTGCTCGCTGCTGTCGACATTGAGAAGAACGCTGATCGCGACTTCGCGATGAAAGACATCCACTCATGGGAGCCTGCGCCGTGATCCTCTTCGCCGGCATCTTCTACGTCATCTTCAGCGCCTGCATGAGCAACGCGCTACCACCCTACGTTCACCCAACTTCAAAGGAACAACATGAAAACCAAAACTGATCTTCTCGACCACGGCTTCGTCCGTCTCGTCTCCTGCATGCAGCCCATCCCCCAGTCCATAGCGACTCACGATGCCGTCTCGCACACCACCAGCGGCTATCTCAAGGCCGACCACGGCGACTGGTCCGGCGATCTCGAAGTGGTGCGCAACGCTCGGGTCAGCTACGACGCTGACTGGCGGGTCGGTGAAGACGAGAAGGACGCCAAGCTCATCGCCTACCTGATGAAGAACCGGCACACGTCGCCGTTCGAGGCGATGGTTTTCACGTTCGAGGTGAAGGCTCCGATCATGGTGTTCCGCCAATGGCACCGCCATCGTATGTGGAGCTACAACGAGCTGAGCGCTCGCTACGCTCCGTTGCCGGAAGAGTTCTACGTGCCGGAAGTCGGCAACTTCGGCACGCAGTCGAAGAGCAACAAGCAGATGCGCGACGACAGCACCGAGCTGACACCCGAGATCGAAGCTCGCGATCGGCGCTGGCAGGAAGAGCAGCGCGCCCACATGGAAGCCGGCTTCGCGCTCTACAGGAAGCAGATGGACGAAGGCATGCCGCGCGAGCTTGCGAGGGACAACCTGCCCTTCGCCACCTACAGCCGCATGTTCGGCACGGTGGACTTGCACAACCTCTTCCACTTCATCGGCTTGCGCTCGGACAACCATGCGCAGCACGAGATCCGTGTGTACAGCGATGCGATGCTCGACCTGATCGAGCAGATCTGCCCGCACTCGGTGGCCGCGTTCCGCAAGTTTCGCCTGGAGGCCTGACATGGAAGTCTTCGCCATTCGCCACATTCCGACGCAGGCCTTCATGCCGCAGCGCAAGCAGCAGAAGGGCAGCAGCCACTGGACTCCAGGCATGGTCGACAGCGACTACGAGACTGGGCAGCCAAAGCTGTTCCACAACAAGCATGCTGCGGTCTGCGCTATGGCCTCGTGGCTGCGGGGGCGTGTGGAGCTGGTGGTGCAGCAAGGCCCCGAAGACCCTTACCCTGAGCACGTGGCCAAGGTCCGCAAAGACCCGACGCGGAGAAAGCAGGATGTCGAGGTGGTGACCTTCATCCTGATCGAGCAGAAGATCGTCACGGCGACGATGGGCAAGCCGCGCTTCCACGGGGCTCTGGCTCATCTGAACAAGTGAGCTACATCTACCGCTGCAGCAAGTGCCGCACGCGGAACACGTTCAAGAAAGCTGTTGTGAGCTACACGCAGGTGAGAGGTCTTCCACCTCTCACCGGTGCAGCGTTGAAGAAGGAGTTGAAAGCAAATGGGGGTCGTCTATGCCGGCATTGCGGGCACTATCACTTCTATGCAGATCGCGAACGTGTCAGTCGTGTGGCCTGTCGCTGCCACGGCTTCCATTTCCCACATCGACTGGGAAGCTCGTTTTGCTCCCAATCCAAAAGAGCTGACCTACTTAGAGCGATACGCGATGGAGCGACGCCATCGCAAATCATGGAGCTGTCCGTCGACCTTGCATGGGAGACTGGCGGCGTTGAAACCAAAGTGTGCCCGTTTTGACTGGCGCCAGAAATTCAGGAGACAGATGTGAAAGCAGGAATCATCATCGACAGCTGGAAGCTCGGCATCTTCGAGCGCCATCTCAAGCAAGGTGGCTACACGTGGGAGCAGCTGCCGGGCATCGTGCCCAAGACCATCAGCCTGTTCGTGCAGAGCGAGAACATGCGGGCATTGGGTGTGGTCGTGCAGGCGGCCAACGATGAAGCTGCACTGACTGGAGATCAAGATGTTCGGTGACGACAAGAAGACCAAGGCCAAGGGCCAGCAGGGCAAGAGTGCCGAGGCGATCGTCAAGGCTTACCTCGAAGGCCTTCACTCGCAGCGCCAAGCCTTCGACTGGCACCGCGGCTACGACGCCAGATCTGCCGGCGGGAAGTTCCAGCGCATCGCCGGAGACTTCAGCTGGTACATGCCGGGCAGGCACGGGATCATCGAGGTGAAGGAGGTGGCGCACAAGGAGCACCGCTTACCCTACAAGAACTTCGAAGACTCGCAGGTGGGCAAGTGCCGCATTCGCGAGATGGCCGGCGGCGTGGTGCATGTGCTGGTCTACAGCTCGATCACGAAGACGTGGGTCAGCCCACCTTTGGAGCTGTTCCGCACACGGCCTGGTCCGGCGTTCGGTAGCTGGGATCTCAGCGGCTACGTACAGTGGGAAGACGTGCAGCCGATCCTGGATCTCTGACACATTTCCTGACTCTGTTGACATCGCCTGAGGGCGGTGTTATTCTTTCTACACCTTAACTGGAGAAGACCTTGAAGATCACCCTCGACACATCCGACGACAAAGAGCTGCGTGGCCAAGTCCGCGTGCTCATCAACGAGCACCTGCTGACCATCACACGCGAAGAGATCCGAGAAGCAGTGGCGCACACAGTTGAGAGCATGTGCAAGCCTGACGCGCTGAAGGAGTTGGTGCGCGGCTACAACGTGACCGACATCATTCGACAAGAGGCTCGCGCTGCAGTCACTGCACGTCTAGAGCAGGTGTTCAAGTGATGGCCAAGCTGCAAATCGACGGCGTCGACATCGCCGAGATCGAAGGCTTCGAAGCCGAAGGTCTTCTTGGCCTTGCCAAAGACTTTGGCCTCGCTAGGCTCAACAACCGCCTGTGCATCGAGCTGCGGCGGGACTACGGCCACCCACAATTTATCGATGTGCGCGTCAAGCCTGTCGAGGTCGCCACAACCTCTCTGGATCTCATGTTCCGAAGGTCATATCTGTGAAGCCCCTCTTCCACATCAACGATCTGCACCTCGGTGCGATCCGCACCGGCGGCACCACGCCGGCCACAGCGATGCAACTACGAGCCAACCTGCTCGCCGACTACGGCGGTCTGCTCGATATGGCCGGCACCGACGACGTGCTGATCAACGGCGACTGGCTCGACACCGCAGCGATCCCGCTGAGCGACTTACTGCAAATCTACAAGATCACCGCAGCGTGGCTGGAGTGCTCATACAAGCCGGTGCCTACCCTCTACGCTTCTCGCGGCAACCACGACATGACGAAAAACTCGGCTGTGCTGTCGAGCTTCGACATCCTCTGCGAGTTGTTGTCCTTGAGCTTCCCTGGCCAAGTGGTCGTGATCAAGGAAGGCACCACGATTGACGAAGGCGTGTACGTCATCCCACACGTGGCCAACCAAGACCTGTTCGAGCTGGAGCTGAGCAAGGTGCCGGCCGACACGAAGTACCTATTCCTGCACTGCAACGTGTCGAACAACTTTGCGGCGAAGTCGGACCACTCGCTGAACCTGTCGCTGGAGCAGGCTGCCACGCTGAAGGTCGAGAAGATCATCGTGGCGCACGAGCACCAGCGCCGAGAGTACCTGGACAACAAAGTCCTCATCGTCGGCAACCAGGTGCCGAGCAGCGTGGCCGACTGTCTCGGCAACGACATGAAGTACGCCTTGCGCATCACGGACTCTGGCATCGAGTGGCTGCCAACGTGGACTCGCGAAGGCTGCTTCGCTGAGCTGGACTGGCAGATGCTGCAGCCGCTTGGCATCACCGACTTCGTGCGTGTGGTCGGCAAGGCGACGGCGGCACAGGCCTCGGACGTGATCACCGCGATCTCCAGCTTCCGCAAGCACAGCGAATCGCTGGTCATCACCAACGCTGTCGAAGTCGAAGGAACCAACGACGGCGAATCGCTGCAGGTCTCGCTCGAACAGATCCGCTCATTCTCGGTGCTCGAAGAGCTGCTGAAGATCCTCAACGAAGAAGAGCGCGCCACCGTGACTGCGCTGCTGGAGAAGCACAACAATGTTTGATCGTCTCACTCTCAAGTTCTTCCGCAAGCACGAAGATCTGACCATCAACTTTGCCCAAGGCCTTGTGGCCATCCGCGGCTTGAATGAAGCCGGGAAGACCACGGTCCAGGAAGCGCTTGCAGCTGCGCTGTTCGGCTTCCGCGCCTTGCGCCAGCCGCTCGACCGATGCGTGACGTGGGGCCAGCCCGAGAGCGCGCTGCGCATCGAGCTTGCATTCCACTTCGATGGCGTGAGCTACACGATCGTGCGCAAGAAGTCCGGTGCCGAGCTGAACTACGCTGGCGGCAAGGTCACTGGCCAGACCGAAGTCACTCGCTTCTGCGAGAACCTGTTGGGCACCACTGCCGACACAGCCAGCAAGATGATGCTCGCGTCGCAAGGTGCGCTGCGTGGTGCGCTGGCCGGCGGCCCGAGCGAGGCGGCGGCGCTGATCGAGACGTTGGCCGACTTCAACCTCATCGACCGGATCGTGGAGATGGTGCAGCACGACCTGCCCACCGGCGCGACGAAGGATGTCGAGACTCAGCTGGCCACGCTGGCTGGCCAGCTCGAAGCTGCGGCGGTTGAGCCGCTGGACACGGCGGCGATGGAGATCGAGATCGACGCGCTCAACAGCCGCATGGGCGCGGCCTACGAAGAGCAGAAGCTCAAGTCGACAGAGCTGAATGCCCTGGCGCTCGGCGACGCGCGGAAGGCCATCGTCGACGCCGCCGCGGGCGTGCGCGACGCCGATCAGGTGTCGCTACGGATCTCCGAAGTGCTACCGGCCACTGTGCGCCTGCTCATCCAGCCGACCACCACGCAGGAGCAGGTCGAGGACTGGCGCAAGGCGCTGTTCAGCCGCGTGCAGGAGGACGCTGCGCTGACGGCCTATGGCCAGCTGCACAACCTGCCTGTGCCTGAACTGGTGTGGGCTGGTAGTCGTGCCTCATTGGCAGAAGCGCTCAAGGATTCACTGCAGACGGTCAACAACTTAATCAACCAGAACAACGCCCTGCTTACTCGCCGCGCTACTGTGGTCGCAGGCCTGGTCAAAGAACAGACCTGTGCCTTCTGTGACAAGGATCTGGCATCGGTGCCTGAAGTCGTGCAGCGCAACATCGCAGTGAATGCTGAAGTGGCTGAGATCGACACGGCTGTGTTGGCTTGTGAGACAGCCTATGCCGGCACTAAGGCTGAATATGATGAGCTGTTGCTACTCGACCAGCAGGCGACCGCATACGAGCGGGCAATAGGGAAGCATAGTGCCTACATAGAGATCGCTGACGATCAGGTGCCACACAGCTGGAAGTGGAAAGGCGAAGTGCCGCAAGCCGCTGGCGAACGACCGGCCTACGCCGAGCTGATCGCCAGGGCTGAGGCCGAGCACCGCGCATACTTCAGCTCGGCGTCGGACAAGGCGGCCAGCGAACGGCAGCTCTCAGCACTGCAAGGGCAGCTGGCGGCCTTGCAGGCGGCGCAGGAAGGCCTCGAAGCTGCCGCGGTGCTGGCCAAGGCTCGGCTCGACGCTGGCGACGCGCTGGAGCACCGTGTGCGCGTGCTGGGCGACGAGATCCGCGACGTGAAGGCTGCGCTCGACGCCAAGCGGGTCGAGATGGAGCACAAGCTGCAGCTGCACGCCCAGCGGGTACAGCAGCGCCACACCCTGCAGGTCCAGCTCGACACTGCACGGGATCGGCTCGCAGCCATGAACCGGAACAACGCGCTTATCAAGAAGCTGCGCGGCGCGCGGCCGGCGATCTCCGACAAGCTGTGGACGATCGTGCTGGCGTCGGTGAGCAGCTACTTCTCGTCGGTTCGTGGCGTGCAGTCGGTGATCACCCGCACAGACGGCGGCTTCAAGGCCGATGGGCAGGACGTGGGCGGGCTCTCGGGCTCGACGCTCGATGCGCTCGGGCTCGCGATCCGAATCGCCCTCACCAAGACCTTCCTGCCGAACGCCCGCTTCCTCATGCTCGATGAGCCGGGGGCGGCCTGCGACGATGAGCGCGAGACCAACATGCTGGGCTTGGTGGCATCGGCCGGCTTCGATCAGACGCTGCTGGTGACGCACAGCCCGCTGGTCGACGCCTTCGCAAGCCAGGTGGTGTCCTTGTGACTCCGAACGAGGCAGTCGAGCGCTTGGGCGGCTTGCCGCTCAAGCGCTACTGCGAGATCTCGGGAGAGAACGCCAACACGATCTACCAGCGCATCCACAAGGGCCTCTGGCTGGAGGGGGAGCAGTACGTCAAGCCCTTCGGGGCTGGCGTGTGGGTGCTGCTTGACGGTGTGCGGGCGTGGGCGCTTCGGAAGGGTAGAGCAGATCCGGTGCCAACGTCGAGCTTTTGACAAGCTCTGTTGAGCCTGTACGTTCGCTCAGAATGGACGAAAGCCGTCGAACGCACTCGTCGTCGACGGCTTTGAATGCCTCTCCAGGGACAAGGTAACCACGGCGCGTTCCCGCGCCGTAGTCCACCTTCACCCGAGACTCAGGGCACGTTTGCTTCGGCCGCGGCACCGGTCTGCGCGTCTTGTTCGGCCACGGCGACCTTCGAGGCTTCGGCAGCCACGACCACGCTGTCCATCTGCGCCAGGATGGCGTCGAGGCGCGCGGGGTCGACCACGATACCGTTGGCCACATCGGCGCGCAGCGCTTCCAGTGCGTCCTTGGTGGCGCCGGCCACGGTGATCAGTTCGTCGGTCTTGTCGTTCGATGCCGTGACAGCAGCGGTGAGGGATGCCACAGCCTCAGCTGCTTGGGTGGCCTTGGCTTGCAGTTCGTCGAGGGTTGCCATGATTGCTCCGATGGATGGAAGAAGAGCCGAGAAGTCGGCGTGGATGTGAACTTCGAGACGTTGGATCGTGACGTGCATTATTGCACCAGTTTACACAAAACCAGCTCGTTGAGTGGGCCGGTGAGAAGAGGAAAGTAAACAGACGTACCGAGCTTCACTTGGGGCACCGAGCTGTTGCATTTCGCATTTGGCGGTGCAGTGCGCCCTGCGATGGCGGGGCCCAGCTTCCCGCTGTTGTTCGAGTACACCTTCAAGGTAGTGCTGCTCGGTGTCAGCCATGTGACAGCGCTTGGGCCGGGCGGCGTAGGCGCCACACCGCAGAAGTTGGCCGGTAGATCCGGGATGCTCACAACATAGGGCTTGGTCGCCAGTGCGAGACAAGCTCGATACTTCACAAGGTTGACTTCGTACTCATCCTGCGAGCCAGGTGCTGTTGCCGCGCTGTTCGATGCCAGCTCCCCATTGAGCGCGTCGAGCATGGAGGGAGCTGCCTTGATCCGGATAAAGGCTGCACCCCAGTCGTAGGCAGCTTTGGTCTTCTTCAGGCTCCACATCACGTTGACTTGATACCTGAGAACACCGTCCGGATAGATCGGGCACCACCATGCATCAGCAGTGGCCGCGTCGGTCTCCACAGACTTCGTCACAGACCCCATCGCAATGGGAAAAGGCGTGAAGATCGTGACAGGCAGGCAGCCGATGGCTGCCTGCACAGGCGCGCACAGCAGAGCCAGCGCCAAAAGAAAGATCTGACGCATGGCTCTCCCCTTACGGCTGGGCTGCAGCGATTGCCGCGGCCAGCGCTGCGCGAGCAGCGTCGTCACCGGCGAACAGGGTGTCCAGTTCGGCGTCGGTCACGTCGCGGCCTTCGGACTGGGCCTTCGACAGAAGACCGCCGATCTGCGCGATTTTGTCGGAGTACTGCAGCAGCAGCGTGATGATGGCGAGTGCGTTCATTTCGGCGCTCCTTGTTTCGTTGCGAGGTAGGCCTGCAGCGCCTTCAACGCCGCAGTCGTGGCTTCAAGTCGACCCTGCGCACTCGCAAGGTCGGTGCCTGACAGCGTTCGCGCGACGTTCAAGCCTTCACGCGCCACATCAGCCTGAGCCTGGATGTTCTGCGCGTCGATCGCCGAGATCTTGCCAGCTTGCAGCAGCGTGGTCGCGGTCTCGCGCACCGAGGTGTTCGCAGCAATGCTGACCGCAAGGTTCTGGTTGAAGGTCTGCGGCGTTGGCACGCCGAAGGTGCTGCAAGCGCTAACCAGCATCACCAGTAGGAACGCGGCAATGAAGCCGCGCGGATCGAGTCGTTTGAGCATGGGAGGCCTTTCAAGGCAGTGGAGGGAGACTCACACTTTAAGGCATTCCTTGAGAGCTTGTGACGCTTTTTGCGTAAGCTGTCTCCGATCATCGAGCCCGAGCTGGGCGCCCTGCACCGCCTTTGTCACACGCTCGACACTGTCGATCGCGCTGTCCGGCACCTTCTTCTCCCACCAAAGGATCGCGCAGCGCAGCGCCATGTCCGGCTGTTCGAGCAGCTCGGGCACGGCCACGATAGGCAAGCCGGTGAGCTTCTGCACCAAGGCGTAGTTGTCGTAGCCGGTGATCATCGGGATGCCGCGGCCCCGGTACTTGAAGCCCGACTCTGGCAGCGTGTTGCCCAGCCGGCCGCCGTAGACGGCGTTGCCGAATTCGCGAGGCTTGTAAGCCAGGCTGTCGGCCATCGGCACCAACGAGCGCCAGCGCGAGCCAACCGGGGATTCATTGCCGATCTCGCGGATTCGCTTCGCGCTGTAGTTCAGGTTCTCGACCAGATGCTCCAGCATCGCCGACTCGTGCAGGGTCTGGCCGACGAAGTCGTCCAGCTCGGCCTGCCCGAGCGAGAACAGCTCGGGCTGCACCCTGGCTTCGAAGACCTTGGCCCAGCTGGTCGCGGTGGTGAACTTCACACCGCAGTAGGCCAGCACGCGCAGCCACTGCGAGGCGGTGATCATTTCGGTGCAGTCTCTTCAACCTTGATGGGGGTGCTGTCGTCGATCTTCACGGGCGCAGCAAGAGGTGCAGCGCCGGTCAGCGCCACGATCGCCTTGTCCTGCTGGCTGGCGTTCAGCTCATCTTTGCGGGCTGAGCCCTGCGAGCTGCCGAGGTAGTAGCCCACAGCAAGGATCACGAGATTGACCAGCGTCTGCGTCAGCGCGTCGCCGGGCGGCTTGTAGCTGGGGAAGATTGAGGGCGCAACCAGCATGAAGGTGAAGTTGCCGATCAGCAGCAAAGCAATGAGACCTTGCATGAAGGCCTGAGGAACTTTGGGCATTTCCATGTCACGGCCTCGGTTGAATGCTGGGGCGAGCCTTGAGCACCGCAAGGCTCTCGTTCACATCGCGCAGCGTGCGCTGCACGTCTTTGACCTCACCTTTCAAGTCGGTCACAGCCTCCTTGACAGTACCTTTGTTCTCGATCACCTCCTTCTCGACCGCGGTGATGCGCGCGGTCTGCAAGGCCTTGTCGCTGGTGTAGGTTCCGTAGGCGATGAAACCGCCAACGACCATCACCAGGATGTTCAGCAAGGTGCCTGAGTCGATGTTCGGGTTGAACTGAAAGAACTTGCGGCGCCCGTGAGAGTCGAGCGGCATGGAGCCTGTGTCTGGTGCAGTCATGGCAAAGTCCCGGTGATTTCGAGAGTTAGGCAAAGGTCAGCTCCCATGTGTCTGCTGCATGCGTCTGCGGGCTGCTGGCTGAGAGCACCGTGCGGGGCACATCGAGCACGTTCCAGAAGAGCAGGTTCCCAGCGCTCACAGCATCGAAAACCGCCTCATGCGTGATTGTGCCCCAGTTGGCCGTTGGAGTGGGGAAAGCAAGGGTCAGGTTGTTGGCAATTCGACCGCTTGTACCGGTGCTGGCCACTGTGGTTCCAGCACCCTGCGTACCGCAGAGGCCAGCCATAGACGCCGGCAGGCTCTGGCGGGCGTAGGCCCCACCCGACACCTCGACGCCGCCACCAGCATTCGTCGGCGCGGTCGTGAACAGGCCGAAGAACAGATTGGCCGGCATCGTGTAGGCCACGGCGCGAAACACAAAATCGAGTAGCTTGTTGGACAGGTAGTTGCTCAACCCGCCAGTCAACCCCAACGTCATCGAGATCGCGCCTGCAGCCAAGCTAACCGGCACACCAGACCCGATAGAGATCGGACTGGGCAGTTCGCAGTAAGCGATGACATTGCCGCCAGTGATTGCGCTGTACAGCACTGCGTGTGTGGCAGTGCCCCACGCTGCACCCGATGTGCCAAAGGAGCATGAGTTGTTGTTGCTGATCGCGTGGCTGACCCCAGTACTGGCCAGCGTAGTGCCAGAGCCTTGAGTACCGCACCACTGGGTCAAGCCGCGCCCATACGCTTGCCGTGCATACCCGGTGCCAGAGCACTCCGTGATGCTGCCGTCGCTCGCTGCAGTCGCAAGCCCGATGTAGAAGAGCGAGATGGCGTTGATGCCCGCCGCTCCCTGCCCTCGAATGAAATCGGCAAGCTCGTTCTCGGTGTAGTTGGATAGTTGGCTCATGGTCTTCTCGGTCAGATGATGCTGGTGTAGATCGCAAAGAGCATACCGCCAGAGTCCTGGACTGTATGCGTCGCGACATCCCGAATCTCAAAATAGCCTTGCACAATGGCGGTCTCGCCGGCTGTCAGATTCAGTGTGTAGGTCACATCCGCGCCGAGGTTGTGCCAAGCCCCGGTGTCATCTGTGAAAGTTGCCACCAAATCAAAATCGGTAGGAATAACCGGGTCAGTAGAAGTGATGACTGCTCGTACCTCGTACTGCGCAGCAATCGACGATTCGACCGCCCCATAGAGCATCCAGAGCGGGTGCACATCAGACCCTGGATAGGTCGGGTCGCTGAGAAGTGTGCCATCGTTCTTGAACGTGAAGCTGATTGACTTCGGCGCAGCGAAAGATGTGGTCTCGGTGATCCAAGGATCTCCAATGTCGACGGTGTAGTAGTACTCGCCGCCGTCACCTGGTGCACCTTCACCGACAGGCGGATTGTCCAAGTCGCCGGCTTCACTGGTAGGCACTGGGCTCTGAACCACCCCACCAACAGGCAAAAACTCGTTGTCAGCAGCATGCACGCGGTTGTCTTCCGACACTCCAGAGAGCTCGACGATCGGCCCGGTCTCCGAGTGCCCCTTGTACTGCAAGCTCAAGATGCGCACCATCATCTCTGCGTGACCTTGCGGCCCGAAGATGTAGCGCGTGCGCGCTCGATCTGAATCGCTGAAGACCAGAGCGAAGGCTGGCGCTGATGCGAGCACAACTGTGTTCGAGTCGCTGCCTGGAGATGCGACGATCGCGGCGCCATAGTTGCCGTAAGGCCCCATGAAGCTGATGAAGTTGTCGACACCAGTCTCGAAGACTACGGGCTCGCTGAGCGTGATGCTGAGCCCGCTCACATCAACCACATCACCACTCTGTGCCCAGCCCGGCATCGCCGGGGCAAAGAGTACCGGACTTCCGTAAGTCGGCAGCCGGCCCAGCAGCTCGGTCTGCCACCGAGGGAACTCGCGGCGCCAGAGGTTGTCAGCGGCCTTGTAAGTACCCTCGCGTTTGGCTTGGTAGTACTGCGTGATGCCTGCAAGCCGCAGCGTCACTGGGTTGACCGGCGTCACAACACCAGGCGCCGGGCAGACCACAGGCACCCAGTCCCAAATGCGATTGTCGAAGTACTCAACAACAACTGCGTCAGCCGTTTCTGGTGTCGGTAGCGCATATCCGATCGTCGCGCTGCCAGCCACAATGTTGCGCCCACTGAAGCCTGCGATCGGAAGCGTCTGCATCTGATCGCGTGCCACGGTCAGCATGCCCATGCGCTGATAGGCAATAGCGCGACCCGCCTGCGTCACGATCTTCAACGCCTCACGCACAGTGATGCGGCTGTCGAAGATGATGTCGAGGTAGTCCTGGCGGGCTGCCCAAATGGCATCCAGGATCACCAAGGTGTCGTAGTCATGTGTGCTGAATGCCTGTCGCGCACCGTAATCTTGGTTGAGCCAGATGTCCTGAATCGCCCAAGCGATGCTGCGGGTCTCCGCAAGTGGGCCGTACACGCCTGTGGCAGTCTGCACGCTGAGCTTTCGGCGCGCGATCACATTCACCTTGCGCTGATTCAAGCCGGTCAGCTGTTCGCTGGCCTTCATCAGCACTTCCATGTGTGTTGCACCTGCGTGCAGAACTGCCCCATCGGCGTCGACAATGAAGCCACGCATCGACGCCCAGTTGACAGTGTTGACGTAGTGGTTGTCGGTGTAGAAGAGTGTTGTGCGAGTCATCCGCACCTCGACCCGACCCGGCGTAATGTCCACACCAAAGGTCCGGCGGATTGGTGTGCGCGTTGCCCCGGTGATGTTCGGCAGCATGATGTTGAACCAAGACGCCGAGCCGGTCACCGCGCTGGTGGGCACACCGAAGTCATCGACGTAGCGTGCGTCGACTCGCATATCCAATGGGAACGGCGTGATCGAGCCGTCGTTCTCCATGTAGCCGATGCCTTGATCCATCGTCACATCGATCTCGATGCGCGAAACAACGTAGCCTGCAGCACAGACTGTGTAGCCTGCGGTGAAGCGCCCAGCCTTCAGCTCTTGGCCTGCGATCTCCGGTGCCGTCACCACATTGGTTTGCACCAGCGTAGGCAATGAGCCTGGAGGCAGGATGCGATACTTCACATCTTCAAAGTTGCGGATGTTCGTGTCATCGATCATCACCCGCTCGATGGTGTAGTGGCCCTGCCCGATGCAGAAGACCGCGGCGTAGTACTGATTGTTGTTGGCGTAGTAGGAATAAGGCTGAGCGGCGAAGTCCGGAAAGGTCTTCATGCGACCATAGATGACCGGGATCGGCTGGTTCAGACGAGCTGAGTTGGCAGACAGCGCGACGTTATAGACCGACGATGCCGAGTTCGCGCTGACATCAAGTGCCTTGATCGGAATGATCGCGTTGATCAGCACTGTGGCCGCAAGGTTTGCAGCTACTGTCGCCACCGCGAGTTCGGTGCCTGACAGACCTGCGCCTGCAGGCCCAAGAAAATAGGCGATGACAATGATCGCAATGATCGTCAGTACTTGACGTGACGTGCCCTTGTTGTCACCGCCACCAGTCGGCAGCAAGTGCCAGTCGATCACGTCTCCTGGAAGCACTGGACGGAAGATCCACTCACGCTGCATCAGCGCGACACCATTGACGATCACCATCGCGCGCCCGCAACCCGGCGGAATCCAGTCACGAATAGAGCCGCCGAGCGAAGGGTGGTAAGCAAACAGCGGATCAACCTCTTCACCGTCGAAGGGGATGTCCCAAATACGGGCGGTCGGCAACAGCGCAGGCAAAGTGTTCACGCTTGGTATCTCCAGAAAGTCGGCTTGCGATATCCAAGCATCCACAGATCCGCGAATGAGATCGCAGACACCCCCTCACGCTCGATCGCATGGATCAAATGCATACGGTCATTCACGTGACTGGCGATGCCTACGTGTCTACCGTTCACATTCGATGTCAGCGCAATGTCGAACTCCTGCGGGATCGAGTCTCTCACTGGACGCCAGCCGCTCTTGGAGAAGACTTCCCGGATCGCCACTCGATTCGCTGCATCATCAGACAAGAAGCGATCGATGTGCACCAACGGCATCTCAATGCCGCGCACCGTGCGAAAGATGAAGCGCACAAAACCCCAACAGTTGAACGTGTCAGGACCGTCCATAGGCAAGCCGTCGTTGCCATCCGTGTAAGGCTTGCCGATATGTTCGTAGGCCCAGTGTTTCATCGCGATGCCAGTCCTGCGTATTCCTCTTTCGAGTACTCAGTGCGAGGGAACGGGTTGTTCGACGCGTCAAAGAACGTTGGGTTGGCAGTGACTGTCACATCACCAACCGAGACATTGCGCAAGATCATCTGCAATACAGGCAACTGCGCCGGACCGCTCAAATCATCGCTCGCGTAAATACGCTCCATGACTGTCACCGGCGCCGATGAGTTGAGTGCAAGTCGCAAGCGTTCGACCAGCTCGCCGCTGACTCCGTCGACTTCGAGTGAGATGCCTTGCGCCTCTCCGCTGTCTCCTTCGTTCGGCCCGGAGACACGGCACGGCAGCGCGGTAAACAGCACAGCTTCGCCTCCGTTCATTGGCGCTCCAGGTTCGAGCGTCATCGTCATGTCGAGATACTCGTTGACGATGCGGATGGCTTCCTGGTCTCCGTTCTCATCGACGAACTCGGGATGATTGAACTCGTAGCACAAGACCATCACGCGCGTGATCAGCTCTGAAGACATGGCTTCAGCGTAGGCTTGGCTCACTTTGAGGCCGTTGATTGCTGGCAGGTAGACAGGCATTTAGAAAGTGCTCCAGGTGTAATCAGCGTAGGTGGTGCGCCCGCCTGGATAGCCGGTGACGACAGCAGTGCCGGAGTTGGTCGTCTCATCCGGATTGCAGATAAGTTGGAAAGCCTGCCCGATATCCACGCCATCAACCGTCGCATGCACTGTGATGGTCTGCGTCGTGTAGAAGTTGCCTGGAAGCGTATTAAGCGCCCGGATGGTCGCACTGTTGGTATCGAAGTCACGAAGAGAGACTGTTCGGGTTGTTGTGCTTGTGACCGGAGAGAAACTTGGGGCTGAGAAGTTCACCGTGTCCACATTGACCACAGTAAAAGTGAACTCAACTACAGGCCCTGCCGCAATATCAACCGCAGTGTTGTGCGTAGTGACGTGCAGAGTCCATGGGTAGGTAAGTTCAGAGAACCCGCCGTACATCAGTCGGTTGTTCCCTGCCTGGCTCGGAAAGGAGGCATACATATCGTAGGGCCGTGTGCCGCCCGGCTCCATAGGCACAGCACCACCGCGCAGCTCAAGGTCCGCAGACACACGCCAGTATTCGTGCCCGATCAGCGTCCATTTCGGCACTGTAATGAAGCGTCGGTTGCCTCCAGTCAGCAAGCGAGAAGACGGCCAACCTGCAGAGAACCAGCCCCCACCATAGACCAGCTCATCCTTCCACCAGGTGTCGAAGATCTCGGCGTACGATGCCACGAACTCCCACTCGACTTCCTCGACACCGAGGAAGTCACGCTGACGCCCCAACACCTGCTGCAAGCCCTCGCTGAGCGAAGACACACGGCGGCGCTCGGCCGGCTTCAGCAGGATCTTAGATGGCCCTGGCAGGGTCAGAGGGTACTGGTTCATTGCAGGCGCACAGGCGTGAGGCGCAGGCCCCATGTGATCGTGGTGCCAATGTCTCCGGTCACCTGGAAGTACAGATACATCGTGGTGGGGTCGACGACCGTAGTCACGACCCAAGCAGACGCCCCGGCAGAATCATCAACGACCGTGAAGGTGTCCGTTCCAAGCAAGGCTGCCGTAGGCCCGCTCAGGTCATAGCTGGCCACATTCTTCGTGGTCGAGAAGAGATGCTCACCACTTGTCGAGTGCGCGACCAGCATCGCCTCATACCCAACGACACCGGGGCCAGCACCAAAATCCAAAAGCAGACCGTTAGAGCCGGAAAAACTGCCTGTGCCGTCGTTTGTCAGGTCAGTTGGTGTGGCATCAGTCGTAGTGCCGAAGTAGTACATGCTCTCAGGCGCTGCAGGCACAAGCGCTACTGCACGATTGCAGATCACATCGATATTGAGCGACCCTGGTACTCCACCCTTCACCGCATACAGAGCTTCAGAGCCGTCCGTGCTGGTGATCGCGGTCAGGTCTGTGAGTTTCGTATCAGCCATTGCTTACCCCAAAATCAGTTTTGAAACGCCGTCTTCGAGCAGCAAGTAGCTAACTCCGTCTTCGAGCAGCAAGTACTCAGCCGGCCCAACAGCGTTGGCAGTCGATGTGCCTGCCGCAGATCCAACACCAACATTGCTGCCCCCAACCCCACTGGCCACGGCAGCACCTGCCGAAGACCCCACCGTCGAAGCAACACCTCGACCGACTGCAGATGCAGTCGATGTGCCTGCAGCCGCAGCAACCAAAGGACCAGCTTTGACACCCAACACTGTCGATGTACCTGCAGCAGATCCGACAGGTGCCGGTCCAAAGTAGGTTGCATATTCCAGCGCAGCGACGACCGAACCTGACAAGGCAGTTATGTTTGGATTGAACTCAAGTGCGATCGTCACGCTACCGCTCAACGGCTGCTCGACCACCAGCAAAGCAGTAGCCTGTAGATCAACACGAACACTACCAACCAGCGTTGTAGGTTCCGGACCATCCTCGCTGCCCTCATCGAACAAGATCAGCTTGGCCGAGACACGCCACCAAAGGCCGCCGAGATACTCGACCGTGTAAGGCTCGAAGAAACGGCACGACCACCACAGAAGACCTGGTCCCTGGTTCTGGACCTGCGCAGAGAACTTCTTGACACCACCGCCCAGCGTCTCTTCGTAGAACTCATCGAAGTCCTCCATCAGCGGCGTGCTCAGCTCAAGCACCACATTGGCATACCGCGGTGCGCTGACCCACATGCGACGACGGATCGCCGCACCGGTCTGCACCTGTGTGTTCGCATAGAGCGAGATCGTCTCAAGCTCGTGCGTATCCCGCAGGAACGGTGGCGTCCCGTAGGGCAAAAGGATTTGCGGGAGTGCCATCAGCGACGCGGCAAGCCGTTAGCCCGATTCATGCCGTACTGGGTCTCGACCGCGTCACCAATCTGCCCCCCGCGCTGAATGTCACCTGCAACCTCGCGCTTCGTCTGATCGATGATCACCCGAATGATCTTGCTGCCATCCGGATTCTTCTTCTCTTCGGTGCGTGCCTTGCTGTCGCCGTAGTTGTGCACCTCGACCGACGTGTTGTTGCCGCCACCACCACCCATCATCGCCACGCCGAGCGCACCGTTGGCGCCTCGCTTCAGAGGCATGACAGCCTCGGGGCCAGCTTCGCCCATCTCGCCGCGACTAAACTTGCCTCCGCGAGCAAAATGGAACGGCGTGCGCTCGGTCACGATCGAGTTGGTGAAGGCTCCGCCCCTGGCAAAGCCAAAGACATTCCCCTTCGCAGAGTAGTAGTCCGTGTAGCCGCCATCACCACCAGGATCAACTCCACCACCGCTGCTGCCGCCACTACCGGTGACTTTGCCCAACCCACCATAGCCACCGCCACCGCCGCTATTCGCCAAGCGGTAGGCAGCCGCAGCCGCGGCATCGAGAGCCAGCTTGAGTGTGCCGAAAGCTGAGGTCGTGGGCGTGATGCCAGTGGTCTGCAGAGACGTGAACGCGCTTGATGTGTTAGACGCTGCCGTGTCAACACTGCCGATCTTGTAGTTGTTGCCTTCGTTGCTGTAGTTGGGGTTCTTGCCGCCTTGCGGAAAGATCGCACCAGCCACTGCCTTACCCATGTCAGCGAAGAGCGGCGCGATCTGAGTCTGATAGACCTCTTTGATCAGCGCGTTCTCGATCACATCGAGAAGACTCTTCAATGAGAACTTCCCGTTCTTCACGATATCCGCGAAGATGTCCTGCCCCTTCGTGACGAAGCCTTCGACCACTTCGTTGTAGGCCGACTCCATCTGCTGCACAACGTTCTTGAACCCGTTGAGCATCTTCTCCCAGTTGGGCTGTGCGTTGTCAGCCGCGATCTGGCCGAGAGCGGCGGCGTCCTTGTTGCGGGCGACAGTGAATTTGTCCACTTGCTCCTGCAGTGTGTCAGCACGCTTCTGAAGATAAGCAACATAAGGGTCATCGACCGGGCCTTGACTGGTGTCAGATGCGCGAGCGATCTCATCCTGCAACTGTGTCAGGATCGTGCGCTTCTCGCGCAAAAACTCATTGCTCGTCGCAAGTGCGGCGTTCTCAGCCGTGTAGTAGGCGACCTGCCGCTCGGTCAAGTTGGCTGTATCTTGCGCGATCTGCTGCTGAGCTTTTGCCAAGGTCACAGCTTGATCGATCTTGGCAGTCTCCTTGTCAAAGGAGTCATCGATCTTGCGCTCGCCACCTTGCTTCTTCAGCGCGGCCTCAGCCTTCAAGAACTCAAGCTGTTCCTTGTACTTCTTCGACAGGTTCGATTGACTGGTCTCTTCTGCGTCAGCCTTGCCGCCCTTGTTCTTGGCGCGCATTGCTGCAATGAGTCCTTCGGACTCGCTGATATAGCGTTCGAGCGCGGCGACCTGCGCCTTGTACTGCGCGTCAGCGATCTGCTCCGACTGAAATGCGTAAGCCGCATCGCTGATCAGCTTGTTCTTGTTGCTCAGGTCGAGCAGCTTCTGCTGATCGCCAAAGCGCTTAGCGATCATCTGCTCTTCTTCTTGGAACTCACGCTTGGCGCCAGAAAAAGCAGTCAGATCTGGCTTGACCTTAACGAAGGGAGTTGTCCCTGGCGTGCGGCGAGAGTCCGCAGCTTCCTTCAGCCGACGATCTTCCTGGCGCTGGCTCTCTTCCATGATGCCGCGCTGAGCAGCACGAACCAGCCCAAGCTGGGCAGTCTGTTGCTGCTCAAGTGCCAGCACCGCGGCTTGTGCCTTCCGGTAGTCTTCTGCGGCCTTGTTGATGTCGTTCTGCGCAAGGTACTCGGCCTCCGGCCCTGCGCCTGGAACGTTGCTCAGACCCTCAGCCTGAGTGAGCCGCTTCTTCGCCGCATCAGCCTGGCTCTGCACATCATTCTTCGCGCGGATCTGCTGAGCACTCAGCTCAGCCAGCACCTGCGCGTTCTGAATGTTCATGTCGGCCTTGCGCGCTTCCGTGCCGGCCTCGATCATGTCGTTGCGCTCTTTGAGGCGCTTGTGCTCCTTCTCCAGCGCCTCCACCTGCAAGCGTCCGGTGATGTCCGCGGCCTCAGCCGAAGTCACGTTAGCGCTCGCGGTCGTGCTCTTGTAGAGCATCCACAGGGTCACGATGCCGCCAAGCAGGAAGGCGATCGGGCCGAGTGCAGCACGCATCAGCGCAAATCCGGTAGCTGCTCCGCGCGAAGCAACACCTGCTGCTGTGGTAGCAATGGCCGATGCCTCTTGCGCGATGGTGTTGCCGGCAGTCGCTGCAGTGTTCGCCACAGTCACACCGGTAGTCGCAGCCATTCCGGTACTGAGCACAGGCCAGATCAGCGCGGTGGCAGCCACCTCAACCTTCATTGCGCGGTATGCGGTGGTCAGCGTAGTGACACCTGCGAGCACACCAGTGGCGATTGCCACACCCGCCATCGCACCCTTGAAGGCGATGTAGGCGGCGATCACCCCACCAATAGCCGCAGCGTGCTCAACAAGGAACACCGTCAGGTTGGCCACCGTGCTGGCCAGACCCTGCACTGCCGATTTGAAGTCGTCGGAGTTGAACGCTTGCTTGAGAGTAACTGCAACCTTCAGGACCGAGGGCTCGATCTCATCGAAGGCAGTCAGCAACGAGCCCTGCAAAGCGGAGAAGACGCCCTTAATCTGATTGGATGTCGTCAACGACATGTTCGCTGCTGCGATCGAAGCGAAGCCTGCAGCATCAACGATCGCTCGCTTGGCGGCCTGAAGGCCAGACAAAATCTGGACAGTACCGTCTGCTTGCTTCACCTCAACTGTCTTGTTGACAGCATCGAGCAACGAGGCGACATCCTTATTGCCTCGCTCGTTGGTGATCTGCGCAATGGCATTCTGCCGACCGCGGTTATCCAGCTTGTTCAGTGCAGCTGCCAGCTCGGTCACAAGCTGGACAGACTCCTTCACATTGCCTTGTGCGTCGCGCGGATCAAACTTCAACTGCTTGAGCGCGTTCACGACCTTGGGCGTCTCGGCCAAGATCTGCTGGTAGAAGTTACGAATCGAAGTACCGGCCGCAGTGTTCTTGATGCCGATGTTGCTCAGCAGTGCAACCTGCACAGCAACATCTTCAAGCGAGATGCCATACTGTTCCGCAAGTGGTGATGCAGTGGCGAATGCCTTGGCCGTGCCTTCAACGCTGGCCACAGACACAGCCGCAGTCTTGGCGATGACATCGCCAACTCGGTTGTAGTTGTCTGCGGTGTACTTGAAGGCAGTACCGATGGTCACCAAAGACTCGGCGGCCTTCTCGATCCCGAGGTCACCAGCAACCGAGAAGTTCAAGACATCCTTGATTGCCGCAACTTGCTGCTTCGCATCGAGACCAGCGAGTGACAGCGTCTTGAACGCTTCCGCGATCTCGCGCGGCCCATACGGACCCGCTGCAGCGAGGTCGAGCAACGTGGCCTTCACCTGGCCAACCTCGGCCACAGTATTGCCGCCCAGCTCCTTGATGATCGCGAGGGTCTGCTGGACCGCCGAGCCCAGCTTGACGGTCTGCACGAAGGCGTTGGACAGCGCCGCGCCGGCCAGCAGCGGGGCGATGTTGCCCCACGTCAGGAACATGGCGCCAAAGCCCGATGCAACCCCGCGCGCCGCGCTGTGCAGGTCGTTGAGCGCCGCGGACATGATCTTGGTCTTGGTGGGCGCCGTCGCAAGCTCGGCCTGCAGGCTCTTCAGGCTTGTTGCAGCTTGGGCAAGGCCCGTGGCCTGCCCACCGAAGTTCTGCTGCACCGTGGCCACCGGCAGGCCTTGGTCGAGCTGGGCCCGCGCACCCACCAACGTGCGGGCGCGAGCCCGCTCGTTCGATGCTGCGAAGGCGGCATCGAGCTTCTGATCGCGCTCACGCAGCGCCTGCACCTCAGCTTGGGTGTCGGCGTACTCTTTCGCTGCCTTCACGTTGTTGGCGTGCCGGCGCTGCATGTCGGCATGGGCGAAGGCGTCGGCTGCCTTGATGCCAGCCACCTCAGCAGCAACGCTGCTCTCGTGCGCGGCGACGCGCTCGGCCGCGGCAGCCATCTCGATAGCCTTGAAGCCCTGGTTGGCCTGCTTGAAGCTGGAGACCTGCTGCGTGGCCCGATCCTTCTCGATCTTGTCCCACGCATCGTTGATGCCCGACTTCGGGGCACGGCTGGCCCACGCGGCGTCCTCCTGACGGGCCTTGGTCTGCGCAGCCTGCCGGATGTCGCTCGACGCCTTCAGGCCGGCGGCGTACCGCGCGTCGGCCTCAGCTCGATCGGCAAGGATCTGCTTGGTGGCGAACGCCTCTGCCGCAGCGATGCCCTTGGATTCCACCGCAGCTGCCGCTTCAGCCGCAGCGACACGCCGCGCGGCTGACTGCTTGGCCAGCTCAGCAAAGCCCCTGTCGGACTGCACCATCGCTGCCGAGATCTCGGTGTTGGCCGCACTCTCGGCGCGCACCCACGCGGAGGCCTTGCTGGCAGCAACGCTGTCAGCAGTCGACTTCGAGTAGGCGGCCCACGCCGCCTCGATCTCGGTGTCCTTGGCTGACGGCGGGCGCGGATTGGTGAAGTCCCCGCCACTGAGGATCTGCTTGTTGGCCGGCGCAGCGACTTGTCGGGCCTTCAGCATCGCAGCTTGAGCAGCCACAAGCCGAATACCTGAGTCCTTCATCTGTTGCAGTTGAGCGTCGGTGAACTTGACGCCATCGGCAAGGTACTTCTCGTACTCAGCCTGCAGGCCGGCACGCTCTTTCGAGACGATGCTGCGGGTCTTCTTGCCTGATGTCTCGGCTTCGCTGGAGACCTTGCTGAAACCGCCCTTGATCGCTTCGGCAAGCTCGGCGAATGACGTGCGCAGACCTGCGTTTGAGTCTGCGAACTCGCTACGAAACTTCTTGATCTCTGCGGCGGCACTCGACAGACCGGAGAGGTCTGCTTTCCCGGAGCCTTTCAGAGCTGCGAGATTGGCGCGAAGCAGGGCCAGCTGCTCGTTAAGCCCGACGAGAGTTTCTTGGCCCTTTGCGTTTACGCCTAGCGCGAGTGACGGACCCATGTGCTCTTACCCCTTTGATGCTGGATTGTCGAGGGGAATGCCTTGGTCGACAACTGCAGCCCCAGTAGGGTTGTCAGCACGAGCAGCCACTGCAGCCAGGTAGGCAGCATCAAGACGCTGCACAGCCCGAAGGAATGTCAGACGTTCATCAGGGCTGCCGATCTCGAACATCTGGCAGTAAGCAAAGATGGCCTCGATCGTGATCGCAAGTGGCCCGCCCATGCCGTACCCACGGCTGGACGAGAGGGCGTTGAAGCCGCTATAAAGCCGACCGCCGAGCTGGTGAGGCTCGGGGCGATTCAGCAACGCTTTCGGGGTGATCCCGAGCTTCTCTTCGAGCCCTTCGAGGTACTCGATCTGGTGCCCCCACACCACCTGCCACTGGAGGCACTCGATCAGTTTCCCGTGACTTCTTCCTCGACTGCCAGCTTGTACAGCTCGAAGTCACTGGCCTTCGACATCACGAAGGCCCGGAAGTCCTTGATGCGGCTCAGGCGAATCGCATTCTCTTTGCTGAAGGGCAACTCGACGCCGTTCTCGGTCACGCCACTCCAGCCCTTCAGTACCGTGCTGCCAACGACTTCAGCCATCAGATTGTCGGAGAGGGTCTTCGAGGCCTTGTTCTTCATGTCGAGCACCTTCTTGTGCTTCTTGAACAGACTGTCGACCATCTTTTCGTAGGCGTCGGTCGAGGTGCGCGCGATGATCAGCGTCGCATCACCCAACTCAACGGGCACACCGTCCTCTTCTTTGCCGAGGTCGGTGGTGAATTCTTTGCCGATGTCCATGAGATCTCCAGATGAAAGCTGCAATATAGCAGCGTTGGTAATAGTGTCAAGTGTGAAGGAAGAAAAGCGGGACCGCAGTCCCGCCTCATCCCGGCAAGGATTACGGAACCGCCGGGCCGACGCGATCGATGAAGATCGTCTTGCGCAGCGCGGGAACCGCGTTGCTGTCGTCGGCCACCATCATCACTTCGAAGCTGGCCATCAGGTCTTGGTCCTTCGCACCGGCGACGATCTTCGACGACATGAAGTTGACCTTCGGGAAGCTGAAGACGTAGCCCGCGCCGGTGGAGTCGATCGACGACACTGCCAGCGAGGTGTAGGTGTTGGCCAGGAACTTGTCGTACATCGCACCGTCAGCGAAGTACATCTCCATCGTGGCCTTGAACTGGATGGTGCCCGAGCCGACGCCCACCAGACCCAGGATGCCGATGGCTTGCTGCGCGCGGTGGTTGTTGTCGTAGTCGAGCGACAGGCTCTTGATGAAGGTCGAAACCAGCGGCACGCCAGCTTCCCACACCAGGCCGATGCCGGACGCTGCGTTGTGGATGTCGTAGGTCTTCGATGCGACCAGCGTGCCGGGCAGTGCCGTCGCGGTGCCACGCGTGGCACCCTTGCCGATGAACTCGAACGAGCCATCGGTCAGCGCCGCAGCCTCGAACTTGAGCGACATCTTGCTGGGGGTCATGCCGCGGTAGGTCAGCACCTGCGTCACGTCGGGCGACTGGCGCTCGATGGTGAAGCTGGTCTGCGTCACGCCGTTGGTGAAGCGCGCGGCCCGCAGCTTGACGCCCGCCACTGCAACACTGGCGACGGCTGGCGTGCCCGCATCGAGCGTGATGACGGTGGTGGTCGGGGCGACGGTGGTCGAGACCCGCAGCACCTTAAGATCGTTGGCGTCGCCGGTCGCACTGACCTGGAAAAACTGGCCCAGCTGCAAGGTAGCCCAGCTGTCTGCGCCGGCCGTCGCCACGCTGGCGGTCAGCGTGCCGGTAGCGAAGGTCACCACCGATGCGCCGGCCGACTCGCCATTGGTGCCGAACACGGTCGGCGCGTTCTGCAGCAGCGACTGCAGGAACGGATCGTACTCGGCGTAGTTCAGGTGGAAGTTGAAGCCGCCCGATCCCTGCGCCGATACCGGCACAACGCTCGACAGCTGACGATCGGAGCGCAGCTCCTTGGAGGTCTCTTTCGTGACCGCGAAGTCCATCGACTCCCCGGTGCAACGCAGGTAGCTGCCGTTGCCGGCGCCCGGCGTCGTGCCAAAGACCGACTCCAGAATGTAGGCCAGCTGGACACGACTGGTTGAGGCAAGCGTCGGCATAGTTTTCTCCGAATGAGGAAGGCGCGATCAGCGCCGATTATGTACGAGGGTGGGTCAAGTGGCAACTCGCAGCCACCAGAAAGGAATCAAAAGCGGGTAACCTTCCCAGCCGTCTTTCACGAAATTCTTCGCCCCCATCGCAGAATGGGTGCGTACCACGCCAAGCTCTTTCAATTCGAGCCAAGGCAGGAAGTAGTCAAGCAGCAGGTTAGCCTTGCTACTGCCGGTGTTCTCTCTGGCCATCGCAGCCAGCACAATCTGGCCATATTGCCCACTCATGGGCTTATTCGACAGATCGAGCTGCTTGCCTGTGAGATTCACGATCGAGAAAGAAACCCAAGGCTCGACCTGCACCTTGGTGTCGATCAGGTCACGGTTTTGGTACTGCACCTTCGGTTTTGTCGTCGGGTATGCAGCGAGCGCAAGCTCGAACCGCGTCACCAGCGCCACTCGTGCAGCTTCGAAAGTCATTGCAAGCCTGGAGGTTGGTAGCTGGAGTAGAAGAAGGCCGCGTGCGCGATCATGTGCACACGACCATCAACCAGATTCTCCGGCCGAATGTAGATGGATTGAGCCTCGACATCGGGAGCGATCTCGGTCGGGTTGTAAATATAGACCCTCTCCGACCAGTTGAACGTCTCTTCGGCAAACCGGCGCAGTGAAATTTCCACAGCCGCCTCGTCCCCACGCTCATGCGCTGCGGCGTAAAGATCGAGCGGCCACATGATCGCCTTCTCGGGTATCGTATTCTCAGCTTCACTCAGCGCGTCGACACCCACATACCAGTTGGCTGCGAGATTCCCTGACCACTGAGGAGTGAGCTGCACGATGTCCTCGAAAATCACACCAACCCAGTGACGAAACCTCTCGTTCACCTGCGAGTTGAAACTCGCCTGCAGCGTGTTGAGCTGCAGGAGAAACGCATCGATCCCGGAAGTATCCAGCTCAACCAATTCGTGCGTGCAGCAGCCAGCTATCCAGCTCAGACTGGACTGACAGCACCCTCCAGGTTTTGCCATTCATGGTGAAGCGTGCCCCCACAGCCGGGGTCACGGCGGCCTGCCGCACAAGTACCGAGACATCGCCCGGCTCGTAGGTCGGATCTGCCTTCGAGGCGAGTTGGTACAGCCGTGCGTAGTCCACCAGGATCACCGTCGTGGCGATGTTGACAGTGCCCCAAGTGTCTGTCAGTGGGTTGTACGTACCGTTCTCGGTGAAGGTGGCCGCAACGATCGAGACCGGCCCGAGATCATCACACTGCGCCACGCGCAAGCCCTCGACCGGCAGGTAGGTGTTCCGTACCCGCAGCAGCACATCGGCCACGATGAACATGCCGGTGATCACAGTCTCGACCGGCGCGACGAAGACGTTCCAGGCGATCTGGTTGTCCGACTCGGTCTTCGTGTCCATGTTGTCGCGGTAGTAGTGCTTCTGCACGTAGGCCCGCATGCCGGTCGACGTGAGCACGCCGGCAGGCGTGGCCAGCAGGGCAAGGTCCGTGGCCTTCTTCATGCCGTACTGGACCCGGATCGCGCTGCCGGCGAAGCTGTCTGGCGACCCCACGCCCACAAGCCAAGCCTGGTCGTACAGCCGGATGCAGCGCCGCGTCGGGATCGTGAGGTTCTCGGGGATGTTGAGCACCCGGCGGCGCGCCGTGGCGCCATCTGCCGAATGGTCATCGAAGCTCGTGAACTGGCACTTGAACAGCGGATCGCTGGTGTAGGCGTCGTATGCCTGCGCGTCGTTGAAGCGCTTGGCGGCGTCCTTAAGGCGCATGCTCAGACTCCAGTAACAGGGTCAGCCCCCAGCGGGATTGCGGCCATCACATTGAAGACCGCGGCAGACGAGATCGGCGCGCTGGGCACCAGCACCAGATAGGCGGCCAGCAAGCGGGCCCGCATCAGCTCGTAGAACGCCAGGACACCCTCTCGCGTCGCCTTGTACGGGTCGCTGATCCGCTGGATCTCGGTCTTGGCGTCCTTGATGCTCTGTGGCCCGAACATCGGCAGGCTGGTGAGCAGATGCTTCGCGATCACGTAGGCGGCGTAGACCTGCATCAGATCCTTGAAGCGCTCCTGGTCGGCTGTCAGCACACCAGACAGCGCCAAGTAGTAGGGGCCGATGGCCGGCGTCAGATCATAGAGATCGAACGTCAGGATCTGCTCGTAGCTGTTGAGCGCGAGCACCTCATCGGTGATCTCTTCCGGCGCGACACCCAGTGCTGCGCGGATGTCGTCATACGAGGTGTAGTCGGTCAGCATGTCGCATTGTCTCGCAGGGCTGCAGGAATGAAAAGGCCCGCTCGTAGCGGGCCTCCAGACAGGTGCCTGTTGCGCTCAGGTCGCGGTGCCGGACTTCACGCCGCCGCCGAGTGCCGGAACGGCCTCTTTGGTGAGCATGGGGTCTTTGTCCGCGGCCTTCGCTTGGGTTTCTGCCGGGGTATCGGCAGCGCCCTTGGCCACAATCGCAACGCCGTCCGCATCGCAGTAGTAGAGCACACCGGCATCCACCTGCGCTGCGATCCAGCGGTTGTCGGCCACCTTCTTCGGCTCGCCAGCTTCGAAGCGTGTACCGTCCACGGCGTCGATCATCGGGAACTGGGCGTGGCTGTTGACGTAGACCATTTTGCTCATGTAGCTCTCCTGTGAAGTGGCGTTGTCGCTTACGCCACCACGAGGGTGTCGAAGGCGTCGGGGTGCAGACGGTAGCAGATCTCGGCGAACTGAACCATGAAGGCTTCGGTCTGGCGCAGAGCGTAGCTCTCGGCGGCCGACACGTCAGCGCTCGCGTTGCGCACGCGTGCGATGCCGTAGCGGCTGTCCAAGCCCAGCACGGTGCCGGCCGGCAGCGGGCCACCAGCGCTCGCATCGTCGACGATGAAGACCTTCACGTCGCCGATGACGCCGTTGACGATCCGCGCTTGCGGGTCGAGACGCGGCAGGGTCATGTCGATCGCGGTCAGCGACGGACGACCGGTGCGACCTTCGATCAGCAGGTACGTCGCCAGGTCGCACATCACCCAGTTGATGATGCGGTACTTGCGATTGCGGAACAGCCACTTCAGCCACGCCTTCTGCGTGATGGTCGTGGTCGCGGTCGCGTCCAGCGTGCTGGTGTTCACCGAGTAGCCCAGCGAAGACAGCGAACCGGTGTTGATGTCCAGGTCACCAGCGTAGATGTCGCTGATGTAGGAGTTCACCCAGGAGTCGCGCTCGACCATCAGCTGACGGCTGACGGACATGCCGACCAGATCCAGCGTGGTGGCCTTGAGAGCCTCTTTCGAGAACTCCATGCCCAGTGCGTAGGTCGGGATTTTGCGGGTCACGTCCGAAGTCGTGAACTGCATCATCGCGGCCGGGCCGGCGAGCTGCGCTCGGCGCGAAGCCAGCGCGCTGTTCGGGCCGTTCAGGGTGGCCATGTTGATCTGCGGCTGCTCGAAACGGTCACCGTTGATCGAGAAGTCGGTCGCGACCATCTGATCGAACACCGCGGCGTCCATCTCGTAGTTCTTGACGAGCGCCGTCTCCATGTAGGCGATCAGTGCGGCCGGGAACAGGGTGCGCGAGGTGCCGGTGGACGGTGCGGCATTGCCGAACTGTTGGCTGTTCGAGGCAGCCGAGAAGTCGACCGTGCCCGCAAGCACGTCGGCCATCATCGGCGCGCGGAGGCCGAAGTTCTTCTGCACCTTGGGATCGGGAACCAGCAGGCCAGCCGCGGCAAGCATCTGGTTGAAGGTCGTACCGAACTTGGCCTCATCGGTCTCGTACTTCGAGTTGATGTAGGCGGCCACGGACCGGTTCGCGGCGGAAGCCAGCGAGTAGATGCTCGCAGGCAGATCGACGTCCTGGATCGCGCCAGCAGCATTGAAAAACTTCGCACCCATCGTGGGCTCCTTGGTGTTTGAGAGAACGGTGACGGGGTGCGCTTAGACGCGCTCGATGAGACCAGTGGTGCCAACAGCGCCGGTGCCGACCGAACCCAGCGACACCACGCGCCATGCGTAGGGGCCGGCAGGCGGTTCGGTGGTGGCCTTGCAGACCTTCGCGTAAGCGGTCAGCGCGGTGTCCTTGGCGACGACCGTGCCGCACACGACATACGAGCCGATGGTCACGGTGCCGGTGCCGGGCGTGGCCTGCAAGCCGTCGAAGGTCACGAACTTCGGGTCGCGCTGCTGCACTGCACCGATGCCGAAGCCAGCCGACGTGGCAGACTCGACAGAAGCGATGTAGCCTTCGATGGCATCACCGGCGGCGCACAGGATGTGGGCCGACTCGGCGCCGTTCTTGACGAACTTGCCGATCTCGGTCGCACCGTAGGGCGCGCTGACCAGGCCCAGTCGGGACGTGACCGGGGCGTTTTGGGTCGCCAGGATTTCTTGACGGTAGAAGGCGCGGCTCATGTGAGTTCCTTACTTGGCGGCTTTGGCCGCTTGGATGAACAGGGGGATGACGTTGGGGCCTTGCTGGGCAGACTCTTCAGCCGAAGAGCTGGTCGCCGCGGCACCGCCGACAACGAACTTCTTGGCGAAGGTCGCACTGGTCTCGGCATGCGCGGTGATGGCCTCTTCAGCCGACATCACATCGGCACCGTCGCCCGATGCGCCGAGCGCGACGCGCATCTTCTTGACCGCGCCACGCGCGATCTCCAGCAGCTTCGGATGAGTCGCGGCCATGCCGGTCGACGCAGCTTCGAGCGTCGAGATCTTGATGGCGTTGGCAGTGATCGTCGCTTGCGCAGTCGACAGCTCGGTGCGCAGGAACTTCACCAGCTCGGACTCGGCAGTCGCGGCGGTGCCTGCAGCAGCGGCGGCAGTGGCTGCGGCGGCAGTAGCAGCAGCTGCCTCGTCGGCAGCAATCTGTTCGGGGGTCTTCGCGGCACCAGCAGCGAGCGCGGCAGCAGCGGCAACAGCAGCAGCGTCAAGCTGCTCCCCGCCGGTTGTGTCGGCCGCGGCCAGATTGGTATCGGCAGGGAGCGGTGCGCCAGATGCGATTGCAGCAATTGCTGCAGCGCTCAGAGTGGTTTTCTTCAGCATGTGGGCTCCAGTACGTTGCCGCGTATTCTGACTAGCAGGTACACGACTGTCAACGGGGTTGAATGAGTATTGCGGCAGAAAGTGCGGAATCGTATGTAGCGAGACCATCGACGATTCCCACTGCGACCGCTTTCGCGCCGGTGAATACTCGTCCTTGGCCCATTGTCGCATCGAATTGCTTGGCCGAAACACCGCGTGCATCAGAGACATGCTCCAAAAACACATCGGCAATTGCGTTCACCCGCTCTTGCAGCATCGCAATACCTGCATCGCTGTGCGGTTCGACCGGATTGATCAGCTGCTTGTAAGGGCCAGAGCGCACAACCAGGTCGGTAATGCCGGCTGCTGCACGCGCCTTGCTGTACTCGGCCGCTTTGGCGATCACGCCAACACTGCCAGCTTCGGTCGTGGTGCTGATGAAGATCTTCCCGGCCGAAGTTGCAAGCCAGTAAGCGCCTGATCCGAGGCTGTTGTCGGCGAAAACCATCGTCGGCTTGAGCGACGAGATCTGCGCAAGCATGTTGGCGCAGTCTTGGCAGCCGTCGACTGCGCCACCCGGCGAGTTCATGTGAAGCATGATGGATTTCACGTCGGGATTCATCACCGCTGCCATTGCAGCGGTGCGAATGTCGTTGTAGCCGACATACCCGAAGTACGAATAAAACCCGGCATCGCCAGGAATCAAAGCACCCTCGATACTCACGACGCCCACACCTGAATCGATGTGCAGCAGTTCCGGCAGTGGGGCCTGCTGACCGGAGCCAATCATCGCAGATACCTGCGCACTGACAGCGATCAGGGCCTCGTAAGACGCCTCGTTACCCGCCCACAGATTACCGAAACGCCACATGATCTCTCCAGTTTCGCGAAGTGTAGGTCAAAAGGTCAGACCTGAGAAGCTGGCTGCAGTTGAAACGCAGTTGGTGCGTACTCAAGCACGAGTTGCTGCGTGGGCATCAGCAGGTAAGTCGTGCGGTGACCAAAGCCAGTAAAGGTACTCCCGCCTTGAGCTGGCAGATCAACCTGAATCCGACCGGCCGAAGACGCGAGCACCACGCGCACACCGCTGAAGTTCTGGAATGCCACGTTGATCTTCGGCGTGAGCCGCGGTGCGATCGACACAGAAACGTCGATATAGCCCGACTTCTGCCAGTAACCGAGAACTGTCGCAGACCCTGCCGCATTGCCGACACCGGTCAGCGCGCTTTGGCCAACAGCCTGAGCAGTCGAGGTGCCTGCGGCAGTCGCGGGTGATGTTGCCGAGCTGCTCGGGTAGCCTTGAACATCAGAAGACCCGACTGCCGTGGCCACCATCAACGCGATAGCATCGGACACCGCAGCGGCGATAGACGACCCTGAAGCCGTGGCCACCAAAAGCGCGATGGCGTCGGAGACCGCAGTATCCGATGCAGCTGCAGCGCTCGTGGCAACGGCCTGGATGGCCATGATGCCGCCGGCACTCGCCGTGCTCGAACCTGCAGAAGAGCCAACACTCGGCGCGTTCGCTGTCGCAAGTGCGGTCGAGCTGCCTGCTGCCGCTGCGGTAGCGACTGCCAGCGGCGCGCCGACTGCCAGCGCAGTGCCTGCGCCGGTGGACTGTGCGACAGCCTGCCCTTGCTGGACACCCAGCGCATCAGCGGTGCTCGACCCGGCAGCAGCGGCTGTTGCGAGCGCGTTGGCCTGACCGACAACGACCGACGCAGCAGTCCCGACCGACGAAGCAACACCAAGCAGCGCCGGCTGGGCCTGCACAGTACTCGTGCCTGCTGCTGCGCCGGTGCCGACCGCTGGCGCCTGGCTGTCGGCAAGTGCCGTGCTCGTGCCTGTCGCCGCCCCAACGCTGATCGCAAGTGGGGCGCCGTCCGCTGCAGCCGTGCTCGCGCCAGCCGCTGCTGCCGTGGCATCAGCGATCGACTGCCCGGTGGCCGCGGCCGTGCTGACACCGCTCGAACTCGCGACACTCAGCAGAGACGGTGACGCTTGCGCAGTGCTGGTGCCGGCCGCACTCGCGTCAGCGCGCGCCAGCGCCTGACCATCACCTGTGACAGTGCTGGTCGAGGCTGCGGCCACAACTGCATCGACGGTCGACTGGCCGACAGCCGCAGCATCGCCAGCCCCGTTCGACGAAGCGACCGACGCCGCGCCTTGCTCGATCCCGAGCACCGTGCTCGTGCCGGTCGAGCTGGCAACCTGCGTCGAGAGCGACTCGCCTGCAGCAGCAACAGTGCTCGTACCGGTCGCCGCGGCGACGCCTGCAGCCGGCGCCTCACCGACACCAGATACCGTGCTCGCGCCGATCGAGCTGGCAACTGCCGCAACCAGCATCAGCCGATCAGCCTGGACTGTGCTGGTGCCTGCCGCGCTCGCGTCACCTGTGAAGAGCGACTGCCCAACCGCTGTCGCGGTGCTGGTGCCATCTGCCGCAGCGTTGCCTGTGCCGGCTTGGCTGCTGACGCCGGTAGCTGCACCGGTGCCGGTCGAGCTGGCGACCTGCGTCGAGAGCGATCGGCCATCGGCTGCAACTGTGCTGGCGCCGACTGAGGTAGCGATCGATGTCGTCTGACCATCAGCAGCCGCTGTGCTGGTGCCGGCGGCCGAGCCCACGCTAATCGCAAGTGCGTCACTCGTGGCTGCCACTGTGCTGGTGCCTGCTGCCGCGCCGACCTGCGTCGAGAGGGCTTGGCCAACCGCAAGTGGCGTGCTCGCGCCTGCGGCAGCGCCGATCGACGCTCCCGCCGTAGCGTCCGCAGTGCTAGTGCCTACAGCCGAGCCGACCTGTGTCGAGAGCGATTGCCCGGTTGCAGTCGCAGTTGCAATGCCGTCCGCGGCAGCAACAGCAGCAGTTGCTGCCTGCCCGACGCCGGTGACAGTACTGGTGCCCGGCGCCGCGCCGTCGCTGATCGCGAGCGATTGACCTACTGCAGTCGCAGTGCTGGTGCCTGCAGCCGACGCGACCTGCTCGGTCGCACCCACACCAGTGGCTGTGCTGGTGCCTGCGGCAGCGCCGTCTGCGATCGAGATCGCTTGAGACACTCCAGAGACCGTCGAGATGCCGGCCGAGGCCGCGTCCGCAAGTGCGCTGGTCTGGCCTGTGGCTGTTGCTGTGCTTGCCCCGGTCGAAGCACCAGGCTCGACCGTGGTCGACTGGCCGACTGCAGTCGGCGTGCTCGTACCAGCCGCGGCGGCGACCTGCGTCGAGAGCGATCGGCCATCGGCCGCCGCTGCGCCGGTTCCGGTTGAAGCGGCTACACCGAGAAAGGCTGCTGACCCGACACCGGTGACGGTCGAAGTGCCGGCCGCGGACTCGACACCTTCCGCATTGGCTCGACCAACGCCTGTCGCTGTGCTGGAGCCAGTCGCGGTGCCGGGCTGCAGCGTTGCAGCCTGACCGACACCAGTCGCTGTTCCTGTGCCGGTTGAGGCACCAACGCCGTCTCCGCTCGCCCCACTCGGAGCGTTCACCATGCCATCGGCAAAGCTGCCGTTGGGCACCAGGAGAGCACTGAACCACGATGCAACCGAGTTTGCGTACTCGATCAGAGTGCTGCGACGAGTCTTCTTGACCTTCGCCCCGTGGCTGCGCGATGTGCGCAGCACAGCCAGCATCGCCACGCTTGATGTTGTCGTTGCGTTGCTGTCGGTGATGGCGACTGTGATCTGCGCGCCGTTGTCTGCGATGCTCGTTGGCAGCGTGTACGTAGAGCTATCGGTGCCGACATTGACCCCATCGCGCTTCCACTGATAGCTCAGCGTACCTGCGCTCGGGTAGGCAAGTACGCTGAAGGTCGCGTCCTTCCCTGCGAATACTTGCTGACGCACCGGTTGCGTGAAGATGATCGGGCCGAGAGGCACTTCGTCAGCGCCATTGACCTGATTGGTCGCCGCGGTCAGGCTGCGACTGTTCCCGCTGGAGTCTGTAAGCAACGCTCCCGACGCGAAGCGGTAATCAGCCCACAGATTCGAGGTACGAACAGGTGCGACTGAAGCCATCTCAGCGCGAACCTCTGCGTCAGTCAAGATGGCTTCCCACACCTTGACACGAGAGATCTGCCCTAGGATGAACTCGCTGCCAGCACCTCCGATTGCGATCGAAGGGGATGTGTCTGTAGCCGGCTGACCACCTGTTTCGCGGGTAACGCGGCCATTGAAAGCCAACGTGTGCGTGGTGCCGTCATTACGATAGGTCCAGTGCTGGAAGACCCCCAACGAACGAGGCTCACTGGGGCTCCAGTTGCCAGTCGACGAAGTGCCCTCAATGAAAACACCTGTGGTAGCAGCGTCGATAAACATGCCCGATCGCTCGCTGCCGCCTGCGTCGGCATAACGAACATAAATCGGAGACGCGGCAGCACCCAACGAGTCACAGCGCATCCAACCTGTGACAGTAATCGGAAACTGATTTGGGACTGTCGCTATGCGATAGAAGAAGTCCCCAGCTACGAGAACGGCAGCACTCATGGGCTGCTACTTAGTAGTCGGACTGGCAGCTGTGGCCTGACAGCTCGAAGGCAGTCGTGGTGACTGTGGTGTTGGCTGTACCGTTCGACATCGCAAGCTCTTGCCCAAGGAATGCAGTCGTCAGTGGAATGTTCGTTGTGGTCGTGGTGTCGACCAGCACCGTGCCGGTGTTCAACTCGACCAGCCGGTAACCGATGAAGCTCCCGTTTGGTGGCGAGTAGATGTAGGCATCAAAACACTGTCCAGCAGCAAGGTTTGCGGCGAGTGTGATCGCCGCCTTGTTGGCGGTCGTGCCGTCTCGGGTAGCAAAGCTGAGAACCGAAGCGGCGTCAGTCGTGTCATGCCAGAACCCGCAGCCGTTGCCGGTCAGCGTGTCGGAGATAACCCAGCCCGAGTTCGAGTCGTTCAAGCCGACAAACAGGCGCACGGTGGCCGCCGGCCACAAGCCGATAGCAAACCGCGCGTGGAAGAACCAGCCACCAAGCCCTGCCGCGTTGCCGCGCCAGTAGCGCTTCTCCGCGGTGGCGGTGCGCAAGCCGAGCACCTGATTGGTCGTGGTGACGACGTTGGCCCAGCGCGTGCGCTTTTGCTGGTTGTAGATCGCCGGGCTGGTGCTGCTTGGTGTGGGGTGGCTGACGGTGCCGCCAGTCGTCCAGGCGAGCCCGGTGTTGAGGCCAACCGTCGTGCCGTTGTTCGGCAAGTAGAGCGAGCTGCCGTTGTGGCTCAAACTCTCTTGCAAGAACTGCTCGATACCGGACGGTGCTTGTGTCTTGAGCGCCATGCAGCCAGCAACTTTGCGAGCAAAGACATTCAGAGTGTCGGTATCCGATGCTGCCAGATTGGCAGCACCAACAGCGCCGAGCACCAAACCGAGAAGCTGACCAGTCTGCTTTGGGTTGCCGTCCGTACCGTACACGGTCCACACACCGCCCTGATCGAACACCACAGCCTCTTGCGCGAGCAAGGTGCCGCGCCACAGCCGCGTTGTGTCGGTGCCGTCCGTGAGCTGGATCGTGATGGCATTCGATGTCGTGGCGTGGTTGTTCGCTGCGTACATTGCGCCGACATTGCGTTCGGTACTCGCTGCTGGTACTGGCACAAGATCGTTCGTGCCACTCCCGCTGATGTTCGCCGGCACATCGGTCGGCACTGAGGCGTAGGAATATGACGCCGGCCCAGTCCCGGTCTTGTCGATACCCGACCAGCCGATCTCGATGTCACCGGCAGAGCCGGTGGTGATCGTGACCTTCATCGTGGCGGAATTGAGCAGCAGCATGTTTACTCCAGATACGCGAAAGCACAGGCTGGAGGACCAGCCTCAGCCTGTGCCGCCACCAGGCCCTAGACTTAGTCTTCGGTGATGGTCGAGCTGGTCGCGAGCTGCGGCGTCACACCGGTGCTCACGCTGATGTTCGGCGTCACGGTGCCGCTGTAGAAGATCTTCGAGCCTCCGCTGGTCGCCGCACCCACCGAGAAGTGGGTGATGGTGTTGGTGCCGGCCGTGCAAGCCGGGAACGAGATCGTCGCCACCGGCGAGACCGAGTTGGCAGCCACCGTCCAGCCACCCGCGGTGCGGGCGACAGAGACACGGGCATAGCTCGTGTAGGTCGCTTCGGACGTGGTCTGCGTGCCAGCTTCGCCGGGGTCGGCGGTATGCAGCGCGACGAACAGGTTGGTCAGCGGAGAGCTGGCGGCATTGTCCGCGACGTTCGCGATCGCTGTCGCATTGAACAGCAAAAGCAGGAGGTCGTTTTCGTAGGTATTTGACTTGGACATGCGATTCTCCGTTTACAGGGTGTTGTCGGCCACAAGCATCAGCTCTGCCGTTTTGGTGGAAAAGATGTGGCCGCCTTGGGTGAATTGTATGTCCCAGCGCAGTGAGCCGAGAGGCCAATTTTGAGTACTTCCGGACTCCAGCGTGAATACTCCCGTGCCGACACCGGGTGCCGCAGTCAGAGTACCAACCAGCTTACCAGCCGGAGTACGCACCTGACTCGCGATCGTGATGCCGTCAAGCGTGTAGTCGTAGGCAACTCCTGCCGAATTCAGGTACGTGCAAGTCGGGTTGAAGGTGTCGCCGCGCTTGTGCTCGACGATCTGCATCGGCGTGGTCATTTGCCGTTGCCTCCGCGCTTGCCCTTCGGCGCATCGCTCGTGATCGCCTGGTTCAAGCCGCCGGTGGTCGAGCTTTCCGAGCCGGCCGGCACTGAAGCATCGGCTTTGTAGAACATCGTGCCCGACAGCGGCTTGAACCCTGCCGGCGGCAAGTTGCCGGTCAGCTCCAGGCAAGCCTCTTCGTCACCCATCATGCCCACCGACAGCAGCTCCAGAATCCGAGCCTGCCGCTGCGCTTCGAACGCCTCGACCTCGATGGTCGGGCGCAGGTTGATCGGGCGGTAGGTGAACTCGACACACACGTCCATGCCGAACAGGCGCACAGCCAGCGTGAACGCCTTGCTGTACATCTCGTTGAGCTTGCGGCGGATCTGGCCGTCTGCCGTCTTCATCGACAGCAGCGTCTCGCTGCTCGCGACGTTCTGGCTGCCACTGCCATGACCCAGCACGCTCGGCAGAACCTTCGCACCGGTCGACAGCTTGGCGTTGATCAGATCCTGCACACCCTGGAACGTCTGCTCGACCGGGCCTGTGCCACCCTCGATGTAGCTGACCTTCAGGAAGCTGTAGTGCACCAGCGCATCTTCCGGCGCCAGCCCGTTGACCACGTCGGACACTGCCCGAGTGACTGTGTTGCGGTAGTCGGTCAGCTTCACCGGGTCGTTCAAGATCTCGGGCGGGATCGACTGGCGCATCAGCTCATCGTCGATCTCCACGTCCAGCCGCGGGAACGCCGCGCGCTTGATCACCCGGCGCATGTCGTTCGTGAACTCGCTGTCGGCCAGCACCGGCTGAATCGCTGCTTCGAGCGGCGACGTGGCGTAGGCGGTCAGCAAGTCCTGATCGAGCGAGAGGTAGAAGAACGTCGGCTGGTCCATGTCGATGTCGACACCAGCGATCCGCTGCACCGGCCGCACACCCTTGTCTTCAGGGAAGAAAAAGATCTGGCTGCTGCTCAGCGGCACGAACTGCGCCGGCAGGCGCGACGAGTCGAGCACCAGCTCCATCGCCATGGCGCCGTAGGTCATCATGTCCTTGGCCAGCGCCTCCGACGTGGCCAGCAAGCTGTTCGTGACGTTGAAGCCCTGCGTGTAGTCCGGCACCAGGTCCATGCGCATGAGCAGCTGGTAGGCCAGCCGCGTCGCGTCGGCGTTGAAGCTGCCGTCCGGATTCCACGCCTTCAGGATGTAGCTCTCGGTGATGCCCAGCCGCAAGTTGGCCGAGACCGCCGCCGACAGGTCGGGGCTTGCCACCACCAAGTCGCGCAGCGTCGCGCCCGTCGTCGCGCTGCGCCGGTAGCTGAGGATGTCCGTGTTGGCCAGCTGCCGGTCGGCCTTGACCAGCACGGCCTCGCCCGGCTTGACCTGCGGCGAGAACGGCGGCACCGACTGCTGCTTGGGCTTGACCTTCGGCGGCGCCTGCACCGGCAGCGCCGTGCTCGCCGCTTCCGTCACCACCCCGTCCCATGCCGTTGGCTTGGGCGCCAGAAAGGAGGTGAGTTTGTCGAGCAGGTTCATGGGCAGGGAGTATTGCAGAAGCCGATGGGAAAGGCTATAGCGGGAGAAGACTGCTTCACGTGGAACATCACATGGTTTTGACCCTGAAGCTCGAAATCAGCGTCTGAATCGGCGCACTGCCCGTCGTCAGCGCCCGCAGCTTGCACGCGGTGTAGAGATACATCATCGCATGCATGAAGTGGTCGTCCCCCTGCTCCGACTTAATCCACTTGTACACCAGCTCACCATTCGAGTCCGATACTGTCTGCCGCTTCATGTCCAACAGGTGCGCAATGAAGATGTCCTTCTCCGGTCGGTCGAAAAACACCACCTCGCGCCGAATAATCGACTGCACCATGTCGTCGAATGCCACATTCCGGTTGATTTGCACCTGCCGGATGTTCAACTTGCCCTTCTCAGGGTCTTTTCGCTGGTCCTTCACCGCATAGGTGACGATATTCTTCATGTCGAGATAGATCGCACCGAACAAATTCGGGTCGCTAATTTGCAGCCGCATTACCATGTCGGTATACGGCAAGGCATCCATCACCGTCACAAGCACTCGATACTCGATCGCAAGCTCGCGTTTGCGCCGCTCGAAATCGGCCAAAGTCACCCGCTCGTAGTGCAAAACCACCAACTCGCCGGTCGATTGGGCATTCCCGACAACGATATGGCACAAAGCGCCCATGTCGATGCCCATGAAATTGGCACTACTCGTTGGTGGGCTGCCTGGCACGAACAAACTACGCAGGAATGAGTCGGTCAGGCTTACTGTCGCGTCCTCATACGGCTGCCCGAGATTGAAATTGACGAAGTCGGCAATGCGCTCGTACTTTGTCGACTTCTCCACCAGGAACGGAGTCGAGATGATGTTAGGCGCGTCGAATGGGGACACCGCATACCCTGCCGCGGTGTAGTTCTCATTCTGATTTTCGAGCACCCAGTTGCGGTTCTCGTGCTGCAAGCTCGGAATTCCAGCGCAGTGCGGGCAGTGCAGCGCCGCATGCCGCCAGTCGTAGTGGTGCAGATTGCGGTTGGTGATCAGTTTCAGGTCGTCGTCGTACCCCGGCACCCTCACATGCAGGTAATAGTCGGGCAAAAACCAGTGATTGCAGCGATGGCACTTCACCATATTGAAATGGCGGCGCGATCGATCGAATCGGGCTGAGATCCCGCGCCCTGGCAGCGTCGGAGTCGAGAACTCGCGCCGCATCTTGTACTTGCTGTGCGTGAGTCGTGACTCGTAGGTCGTCAGCACCTTCAAATTGCTGAAATCGACCTCATCGTGCACAACCATGTCCGCAGGCACTGAAATGGCCTGCTGTTGGCCAAAAGTACCCGACAAATGGAGAAAACTGAGGCCAAACTGCTTCACGATGGCCGAATCCACGCTCGAAGAGAGCGCATATGTCAGGTCAGCACTGCCTGTCACGATCGGATCGAGGCGTGTTTGCACCACTTTTGCCATGTCAGTGGCACTCGGCATGGTGTAAATCGCGGTAAAGCCGTCGATGATTCGCAGTATCGCGAGCACCTCGCGGAAGCTCAACTCGGTCAAACCGACCTGTGAGCACTTGCGAATGATCTTCTCAGGGCTCTGATCACGCAGAATCTGCAGCTGAAACTCGTGATTCTTGTAGCTGTAGGGCTTGCCACCCAGCTTTGTGTGCTTGCAGATCCACTCCGGCACAGTACCGAGGCCATACTCTTTCTGCACAGCCGCGCGAATGCGCTCGAAGTGACCCTCAAACATCCGTCAATTCCTTATAGCGGGCCAAAAAGGTGTTCTGCTGCTCCACCGGCAAGTCGCTCAGCATCTCAATGAGTGCGGTTTCAAGTTTCTTCAGCCGCTCGCTGTCATACAGGCGAATCTGCAAGGCAGCGAGAGACTTCAGCAAGCCGCCGAGGCTATTGACCACCTGTGCCTGCTGATTCAGCGGTGCCTTGCTGTCAAATTGGATCGCGCGACGGTGTAAGCGTTTGGTGCTGCGGTATAGCTGCACGGTCTCGGCCAGCATATCGATCGAGATGAGGGTTTCCTTGCCAGGGTCTGCATCGACCATATCGGCTTCATCCTCCATCTCTGCGAGTTTGTCCTCCAGATCTTCGACCTGCTTTTGCGTGGTCGGAGAAAAGGGCACCCGCGGAATCAGCGGCGACTTGTCAGGTGAGGTAAGGGACATATGCGTGGATGATGGTTGCGCGAACGAGGCCGTGATAGAGGTAGATCTCGGCGATGACCTTGTGCTTATCGGGACCGGATGGGCCTGATACCAGGAAGTCGTAATCCTCCAGCTGCAGGGCAGTATAGAAGTAAGGTCTGCCGGGCAGTACTGGCGTGCTCACTTCGTCGATTTGCATAGATACCTGTACATGGTTCGTTCGGAGCACTTGGCTTCGGCCGCGGCCTTGGTTATCGACTTGCTGCCGGCGAGTACCTGCTTGGCCAGTCGGGCGCGGAACGCTTTCCGGCTCTCGGCGAAGGTCGAGTTCGCGCGCCGCTGCGCGGCCACGGGGCCGGGCGGCAGCGGTGGCGTGATGCGCATGAGGTAGGTGGCGCTGACGCCTAGATGGGCCGCGAGCGCGGTCTTGGTGATGCGGCGGGCCTGCAGGGCGGCCAGGTCTTTACGCGAGATCTCCATGCGACGGATTGTGGCACGTAGGGTGACAAAAATACGGGGTGTGTAGGAAAGTTTGGAAAAATATTTCATATGGCGGGAGGGGTTGGGTAGGGCCAGGCCTCCGACTCCCCCAAGAAAGCCTACCCGTCCGCGCCCCTGTCAGGGAAACAGGACAAGGCCTGTCACTCCGACCCGAACGCCGGCCCGGTCTTGTCCTTGCCCCGGCCACCAGGACAGCGTGCATGTAACAAACAGTGTCAACATGTACGCAAAGTGACGTTCCTTGTCATGGAGCTGACGTTTTGCGTCTTGGCATGGCCCCCAATGTGACGTAAATGGTCAGAATAGCGTTGTTTTAATGCCTAAACAGGGCTGGCACAGCGTATGCGATAGGGTCTGTGCCGGTGGCGTTGTCATTGGCCCAACAAATAGGAGTAACGCGATGCGATTCGACTACGCTGAACACACGGCCTTAGTGGCATACGCTGAACACAATGCGCCACGCATCGGCGCCACGTTCACACAACCCGCACCTCTGCGCCAGCGCACCCCATATACCCTGCGCTACCCTGAACCGCGCCCCCTCTCGTGGCTCGGTCGCCTCATGTTCGCACTCATGGGGTGAGTGCCATGCGGTATAGGCATGAGCCTATACCGCAGTGCACACGCCCTGCCATGCCTCACCTAGCGCATGCAACCCCCTCTACTGGAGTCCGTACCATGTCCGCACAATTGAAGCCCATTCCCGCCATTCTCGCGTTCGCTGGCGCCCGTGAGGTGCAATACGAACAGGCGTTCGCAGCACTCACGCAAACACTGGTCTACATCCTGAAGGATGGCAACAAGCGCAACCTGAACGACACAATCGAGGTGCTCACCTCACTGGCCAGCATCGAAGGCCAATTGGAAGGAAGCAAGCCCCAGCGCAAGCTCGCCGCCGCGCAAGCTGCCCGCGTGCTCACTGTCATGCAGGGCGCCTATACAGCCGCAGTAGCGCAGCATGCAGCGCAGCCGATGGCAAAGCCCGATGCAGAGGTGCGCGCGGCTGAACTCTCACTTATCGCATCAGAAGCCTTCGACTCCGAATGCACCCGGGCCGGGCTTGCCGCTGACAAGGCCAGCGAAGAGCGCAAGGAAAAGGCCGCCGCTACCAAGGCCGCCAAGGAAAAGGCCGCCAAGGCTGCAGAGAAGGCCGCCAAGGCCGCCGCGCAGCCGATCCCCCTCACACTGGCTGACGCGTTCGCGTTCATCCGCGCCGCGCTCGCATCGGGCAACATCGACGCAGGCCTGCAGCTGGATGCACTCGTTTCGGAGTTCTATGCGGATGTCACCCCGCAGGCCGATGTCATCGACGTGCAAGCCCGCGAAGTGTCGCAGAGCGCGGCACTCGCGCTAACGCACTAAACCCCGCTGCACCCTACGCCAGTAGGGTGCAGAGCACTAGCTCCGAGCTAGTGCTCTGCACCTTAAAAGCCCGGCCTAACGGCCGCGCCATAGCAGACTAGGCAGTGAGGTAACCCGCTAGAGGTTTGTCCCTCTAATCGGCGCACCTAACCCCCTAGACGCTCTCTAACAATGTGCTGTAGACCTAACGCTAGTCTTACTAGCGGGCGCGTTCGTCTCGTTTCATCTTTGCCTATCCGCTTAGATGCTTGACTAACAACCCTGCAAACAGGACTAGGACAGAATCTCTACAGCCACCGATTAGCTGACTACTTCAAACCTAGTCACGCAAGTACGCTGCATTAGACGTGTGAACGATCGATGCAGGTGCGACTAGAAAGCACTCACCCGAAACCACGTCGCCCGGACCGTATAGGCGCACGCTGCATCTAGTGAGTGAACATCCCGGCCAATGAAAGACCCTGCGGACCTGAGCGCCGCAACAGGACAAAGACTCTGCCTGAGTGATACACACGACAGAACCACCTTATCCAGCTGAGACACGCTCTCAAGGCTATGAATCGTCGCGGATGTCTATACGCACCAAGAGCACCGAGACTCGTTTGTCTGGTACTTCTCGCGTGAGTGCTATCTAGTAGGAATGCCGAGACAAGGACTCCGAAAACACTGGTCCTTGCCCCCTAACAGCCGCGCACCGCTGGAACGAAAGTTAACCAGGCGCGCCGCTGCATTCCCGAATGCGCGAGCATTCGCAAGCCCTGCGGTTTGCGCATGCTCATGCGTTATGTCAACTGACAACTTTTCCGATTCCACACGACCGCCATAGGCGCGGCGTCGCTGTGAACCCAACTACATAACGGTTTGATCGATGCGCACGCCGCACGTTATGTCAACTCGCGCCCCTCGAAATTTTGGAGCCCTCACCATGTACACGATCGTTTTCTGGACCTTCGACGGGTTCGAGCGCCGTCTGCCCGCAACGAGCCTCGCGCCCATGGACTACCTGAGCCGGCACGGCTACCGGCCGCAAGCCTGGCGCGACGGCTTGCGCGTGGCCTAACACCCATGCGCCCCCGCCACTTCTGCACTGCGATCCTCGCAGCCGCAAGCCTGTTCTATCCGGCCCTGACACCCATGCCATTCGAGCAAGCTGCGACCCTCGCAAGCCTGTTGATAACCGTCATCACCCTGTCCGTGCTCGCTTCATAACAATAACAACCCAGTACTACCCGTAATACCCGAAGGTGATTTAAAAACGGCGCCCTCTTTTGAAACTACGAAAAAGTGATTTTCCAGATCACTTTTTCCTCGTCCAAAAAGAGGATGATGTCCAAAAGTGACGAAGGATATACGTTACACGTAACGAACGCCTGCCTAGCCCTTATTTCGACCGCTTCCGTCGTCCGCGCCCTCTCGAAAGGCCGTTGATATCCTAAGGGTATTACCTGCAATACCTTTCGGATATCACCTGAGCAAAACAGAAACGCGATTTTGCCTCTGAAGTGCCCACTAACCAATTTCTGCCTGTGGATAACCGTTTCACCCAACCGCGCCCAGTGCGCACACTTGAAGGAGCCCCTGCCATGCGCCAGACCCGTGCCCAACTCATCGCCGCCGGCATCGTGAAGCCGACCAACCAGGCCCCCGCCAAGGCCGCCACCGTGGCCAAGGAAGCCGCCACCCGCGGCGTCTCCATCAGCGAGGTGCGCCGCGAGCGCAACGCCGCGGCCTTGCCCTCGCACCAGCGCGACTTGCGAGCCGTCATCGCCCTGGCGCAGATCAGCGCGGCGATCCGCGCCCGCTCGACCCGCTGATGGCCGGCCTGTGGCTGGTCACCATCACCGACCCGCTGCAGCCTCGGCAGCGCAAACCGGCAGTCACGCGATTCGTCGTGCTTGCCACATCCGAAGCCGCAGTGATCCCTACACTGCGCCTGCACCGTGAGGCGTACCTCACGCCTCACGGCCAGATCGATGTCGAGCCGTGGGACGTGCCTGTGGTGCGTCTCGGCTGCTGACCCTCAACACTTCAAAGGAGAACGACATGGCACACGCCATCAACCTGCAGCCTATCTCGACGCCGCGCGGCCGCCGCTACGTGGTGCGCACC
>Ga0307516_10000150_pt1 | contig 86501 bp, 103 predicted proteins | sample 19_EM_MG_FD_203310 | JGI IMG/M metagenome (GOLD analysis project Ga0307516, IMG submission 203310) | Populus trichocarpa ectomycorrhiza microbial communities from riparian zone in the Pacific Northwest, United States - 19_EM | ecosystem: Host-associated > Plants > Roots > Unclassified | place... | reverse complement strand
ACCCAAAAAAAATACCCAAAAAACCAAACAACCAAAATAAAAAAAAAAAACCAACAAAAAAAAAAATACACCAAAACACAAAAAAAAACCCCCCCCCCCCCCCCCCCCCCCAACAACAACACGACTCCTTCCGCCTTAAAAAAAACACTAAGAAAACAAAATAGATTAGGTGATCAAGACATGACCTTGGTTGCTGATGCTCCGTCAGTCCTCTTCTGCGAGCGATTCTTCGACATCTCTCCATTCTCCTGCCAGCAGTGATAGCCGCTTAATCCCCGATATCCTCTCTGCATACAAAGATTCACACGCGGTTCTGTTCAAGTAATTAGCAAGTGTTCTGGAAGGCATCATGGAGCCGGGTATTAACCTGAAAGTGATTCCTCTCTGCGAAGAAATAACACCAATTGCCTGAAGAACCGCCTTGCGCGAATCCCTAGTGAAAACCGCTGGATGTATGATCCACTCAAGTGCAGACTGCAGTTCAGCATCGAGCGCAGCAGAGGTAGTGGCGTCAATCGCGGCCGCGGCTGTTAAGCTACTCTCCAGAGGCGGTATAGTAGCCGACAACTGCGTGAGCTGTGAAGTGCTTTCGCTGCTTTCTGCGTCTCCGGGTGAAGGCGGCGGAGGTAGCGGCGGGAGGCCGCCTTTGCCCAACCCTCGAAGGATGGTCCGGGTCTCCGTTAGCAGAGCGTGGGCACGTTCGTGCTGGTTCCGTGACACCAGGACCAACGCCCTGCTCAGCATGTCGGATGTCAATAACTCCATGCGGCGTTGCACAATCATTGGGTGCGGCGGGATGGGAGGCGATCCGGGACTGCCATTCTTCTTAGGGTTCGAGGGCGGAAGCATGGTGATAGCAAGAAGATGAGGCCGCGACTGCGCCAGAGTACCGTCGCGTTGGATATCTCCGTAGGTCAAGTCGGCTTGAATAAGAGGAACTTCTTCGATGCTCATGATCCGTGTATCATCTTGCTCTGCGCCACCCAGCGCCTCCAATCCCGACACAATCGACTCCCACGCGTCCTGGGGGGCCTGTTCGGTCTGGGAGTTGTCAGGAGCGATCACAAGTTGCACCAGAACATCTACACTGCAGTCAGTAGGCTTGAAACAGCGAGGTCGAATTCCTTGCGCTTACCCTTCTTGTCCCCAAATCGCAGATCGCCTAACGAGACTTCGGCGTCCCGGCCTGAAGCCCGCTTTGAGACATTCAGTGCACCGCTGATCTTGACGAACCTCGCTGGAGATCCTTCTGGCAGCTTGAGCTTGAGCTTCGCGTTTTGGTGCGACAGGCTCTGCAAGCTTCCTATGCAACCGGCAACGCACTCGCGCAGCATCATCCAATCCTTGACATAAGTGAACAACCCCTTTGTTCTATTGGATAGCTCGATCATGGCATCAGGCTTATGTGCCGATCCTAGACCGAACGAATGGATTGTGATCCTGCTAGGGCATCAGCGTCTCTCGCTTCCCCGGGATTGTTCGGAAGACCAAACGTACTTCGCTGCTTCAGCACGGGACGCGACAAAGTCCACCGCCTCCGTTTCCAGTGTTTGGGAATCGCTTATCAACAGGATAGAGGCGATGGGATTGCTGGACTTCCTCTGCATCAAAAGATCCATCGCGACATTAGCCCCCTCCACCACATCTGCACGCAAACTCTTTTGGCCAACAGGACGGATGGAGCTGATGACTTTGGGCCAGCCATTCCAGCATTTTGTCGTGAGACCGGTCAAGGGAACACCACCGCCGCTGGATCCAAAGGTGATCAAGCCGAGGCGATCCTTTTCACCCAAATTGTTAATGACAAATCTGAGACAGTCCCGAAGCAAGTTGATCTTAAGGCCTTGCATCGAGGATGAAACCGGGATGACGACAAGTATATCTAGCGGAATATGCATGGAGCGAGGCACTCTTCCTCCCCTGGAAGATGAGCTATACTCAGTAGCCGCAGTAACGACGGACCGACCACCGTGTGTGCCAGAATAGTTGGAATTCACGGAGGATACTCGCCTTGTCGTCTTCATCGTCCGGTAATCGTCGTCCTCGGCGTCCGAGCTGATTGCCTGTTTTTCTTCGTATATGGGACTTCTCAACGGGCTCTCCGAATTCAGGTCAATCAGGGCGCGCTGCCATTGCTCCAGTTGGGTTTGGTTGGGGAATGACAGATGGAACTGAGGTAGCTCCACCACGGACAAGTTCAGCGTCAGGATGTGATCCTCTGCAGATGGCGTCAGTCATCAGGGGGGGGGATTCAAAGAGGAAAGCGCGAATCGGAGCCATACCAGTCCCACCAAAGTCAACAACCTTCCTGAGATGCTTCTTGATGAGAATAGAGCCTTTGAGCGTGCACTTGACGGTCTTCTTCTTCGCTGGTCCATGAGCCCATTGAGGAGACACTGCGACCTTTTTCTCCTTCACGCAGATGAGCATTTCGGAGAAAAGGAAGCATTCGAGCTCTTGCCACGCTTGACAGTCCTTGCCGACTTTGATTGTGCCATGGAGTCGAAGTTTCCCAAATCTGAACTTTTTCATTAGAGAGAATCTCGAGGGAATGAATTTCTGGGTGCAATACCGATTGAAATCTAATCCGTGCCAATTCTCGACCCTCTGGCGAAGGTCCTCGGTGATCGCTGCGAGATGTTCTTGTTCTGCACGCTCTTGCTGTGCCTCGCGCTCCCCCGCACGTGAGGATCCTTCGGGCAGATCGAAGGGAAATTGACCTCGTCCGGTGGGGCTAGGCGGTGCATACTGCTGGTCGTACGCCGATGGAACCGCGGCAACGTCATCCGCATAGTTCTGCCATTTTTTTTCGCCAACTTCCAACGTAACCAAGCAGGTCAAGGTTTGCTGGGTCTTTGAACGGATGAGACTAGGGAACTCGCTCTTCACGGTCAGTGTCGGTGGCGGAATTGGATTCGATACCGAGTTACGCGGGCTCGGCTCATTCTCCATGCTATGGAAGTCATAATCTTGTCGGCGGGTGGGTGCTAAAGCAACGGACGGTGGATGCTCCGCGTAATCTCCACCAGACACTCCGCTGCTATTCCGCCAATGTCCATTCTCGTATCGTAGGGCGGGGTCCCCCGTCTCACTGCGACTGCCTGACAGGATTTCACGGGTCAAACTCGACGTTCGGCTTCCTTGTCTGCTCCGTGTGCTGACTCGGTTCCCGTAAGGATCATACTGGGCCGTGTCCTTGTCTCTTCCCCGACTTCGATCTGGCCTTTCTCTCTCCGACCTGTCTCGCTCTCGTTCTCGTTCTCGGTGTTCTCGATCAGCTCGGTCGTGGTCCAATCTGTCTTGGTCGCGGTCCCGTTCCCGTTCTCGGGGGGTCTCTCGGCCGTCAGCCACAGCAACCGATCGCACGATACTGCTGAGTTTCTCTGATACAGTTAGCGAGGAAGTCTCCGCACGCACAATCACCTGCGGCATCGCAAGGTGGGCAGCCCGCCACTGTACACACCTAGATCCAAAACGTTTCCTCCACGACTGGAATCCAGACCCAACGGAGAGTTGCATGCCGGACAGTATTGCGCATCCACTTCCTTGATGTACTCGTAGAAGCATGCCTCGTGCGATACGTGCCCGCAGGAAAACTGCAGTACACGTTCCCCGCGGAGCGTATGTTCGAGCGGCTCTTCGCAGACGGCGCACTGGCTCCCAACGAACGTCCTGTCCCTTCGGCCCCGAGAGCGATCCATGTCGAGTATCCCGGCCATACCGGCGGAGCGATACGACTGTGAGTCCGACGTGAGGGACAGCGCGCGATCTCTGGTGGAATGGGAGGGCGCGAGCGACGGCGTAAAGTACTGATTTCGCAGGTGGGAGTCGCTCGCGAGGTGCCGAAGTCCAAGATGCCTTTCGCGGGTCGGAGGATCTCCTCCGCTGAAAGAGAGGGCGGTGGATGCGGATGCGCAAGACTCTATTGGGGAGCGGCGTTTGCCGCTACGTCGTCCACTGAGAAAACCGATGCGATGAGTCCACTGCGAAGGCGAAGAATCGTCCCTGAGGTTGGTGTTTTTTGAGGAGCGAAAGCTCGTCATCTGCACGCAGCATATAGGCGGAGTAGTTCTCGAGGGACGGGTGAGTGTGGGAAGGCCGACTGTTTCGCCCGAAAGGAGTAGCAGCGGCGGCTAGTACGCAGCGAATTGCGGCCAACCTGCGCCGCGCTGATGGGATGCTGCCGGGGGTAGTTTTTTTGGGGGTTCGATGACCGCGTCGGACAGATTACGCAACCGTGTGCGTAGGGACTCTCTCTATGTATGTATGTATGTATGTATGCGCACAGCGCCCGCACTATGATATGTATCGGCAGAGTCTGATGGAGCGAGAGTGAGGGGGGGGAATAAGCTGCCCTTTTTTCGGAGCGGACGTATCTATAGTTTTGCTGCAAGTCGGAAGCACCGTAATATGGCGATATGATGCGTATATCCGTGCGCCCAACGGCAATCGATTGTACTCACGTCGTAAATTCACCCCGAGGAATTACACTTGAGAGGAGATATCAATCGTGCGTATGGGGGGGCGGGGGGGGGACGAAGCGTGTGTTAGGGGCCTTCTGATATCTTCGTCCGCGTTGCAGAGTTTCAGCGTGTGCTGGGCAGGCAAGGATTGCGGGCGAAGGTGGGAATGGCGCCGAGAGCAGTTCTGGGCAAGTGTGTACTATATGTATGTATGTATGTATGTATGTATGTATGTGTTCTGGCGCGGGTGGCTTATGTACGAGAGAGGTGTCCGGCGGTCCGGTATGCAACACGAAAAGGCCGGCGAGGCGAGTGCGATGACTGACGAGTTCCGTCGTTGGGATATGTTATTGTTCCGGGGGTGCAAAACGGCAGGTATGATGGCTGCTAACTGCCGGTATAGAAAAGAAAAGAGCGTACGGGACAGACGGAGTGAGATGCTGCGGAGAACGGGGAGACGGTTAAGGAGTTCGATATATGTATGTCGATGTATGCGAGTCAATCTCTTCGCCAAGGAAGAAAGAGGAGATGAGATGAGATGAGCGAGGAGGGGTGGAATGCTAGCGTTGAGTTATGTAACTCGGAAGAAAGCCTCTCCACCGCGATCCGCTAATTAGATAGAAGTGCTTCGGGACCCGGGACTTGGGGAGGGCTCGGGCAAGCTATCCATGTATGTATGTGGATTTCGACCGGCGATGGAGGGACTGGTGGATACTATAGATGGATGCAAGCTGTGGATCTCGGCCTGAGCCCGTCTTCGAACGCTCCCTTCTCGCGTCTTCGACTTCCCGGCCGTCGCTGTTGACCTAGTCTATGTATTTCGCTCGAGAAAAAAAGATTTCCCGGTGTTCTGAATCATGATGACCCATGTTCCATGTCAATCGAGAAGCACCGTGCATTCCAGCACTGGGTTTCCCGGTCAACAGACCGGATATATATCTAGATATATAGCATCGAGATGCTCGAGGGCAGATATCGACGACGGATGCTCTGAGACAAGAGTTGCGTCACAGAGAAGCCAGCATCGCACGCTGAACGGCGTGCCAGGCGCAGTTGGATGAGAGTTGGATGCCGTCTACCCAACCGGTCTCGCGAGAACAGGAATCTTCGTGAATCTCGCTTCGCCGCGTCCTGCTAGATACCCCCCATACACCCCAGGCCAAAGCCATCATTCCGGACTGCGCCATCGAAGGGAAGGAATAATAAGCCGCAAGCCGAGTGGCGCCTCCCTCCCAAGAGTGGCGGCCGACCAGCTGACGTGCGAGCGGCCAGAAATAGGTGGTCCGCAGTCGAACCGACGTCGGAGCCGGCACGGCAGTCTACGGATCCTCCAGAGCTCCGAGATTTGCCGCCTCGAGTTTTCGAACCCGAAATATGTTTGCTTCTCGCCGTCGGCCCTGGGCACTTGCCACTGGCTTCGGCGTGCGGGAGACACGCTAGGGTAGTTAAGGCCTTCGATGGAGGCAGCAAGCAAACAGCTGGGATCAAGAGATCAACAGGCCCCGCACACCACCCACTCCCTAGCAAGGATCAGGAAACGAAACAAACAAAACAAACAAACAAACAAAACAACGTACATATGACCTAGTCCTCCAGGGCCGGGTTGTCGATTGCAGTTCCCCGGCCAGACCCTTATAGACTCCTTCTCTCGGCGCGGGGCTCTGTCGTTCGCTCGATGGCTTGGTGGCGGTCTCGCCATTCGCGCGCTATCTAGAGTATCTAGATATATGATCTGAATACCGTCGTCCCTCTCGTCCCTCTCTTTCTCGCTCCCTACATCCTGCATATGTATATACATGTGCAAAACTTCTCGCCACGGTGCCTGGAGACATGCAAGTAAGTACGTGCACAGGCCGCGCATATCCACTCTTCCAGGTTAATACCCTCGTCGACTTTTTTCTCGTCACGGTGTCCAATTGCATGCATGGATACCCTTCCCGCTGGCTAACCCGTGCGTTTTGGCTGGGGAAGAGAATAAAAAAAGGGAGGGGATGGGATCAATATCAATCGATCACGCATCGAGCAGATGGCCCCTATTTAGTGGGGTAAGCCGCAAACTTACTACCCCCTAAAATAGGCAATGACCGGCCTCTCTGCCTCTCCCTTGTGAAGAAGAAGAAGAAGAAGAGGGACCACCTCCCTGCGTAGCAAACATGTCCCGAGCCGTAAACTTTTCAGACCAGGTCGATCCTGGTCGATGGGAGTTTTGCGCGTCTTCACGCAGCGTCACTCGTGCTCGTTCCATAGATCATCACTCGGCTGGCTAGGATTACAGATGACCCAGAAAGGCCGCATGCTGGCCCAGAAGCCATAAAACTCGTTCTGCCTGAGAGGTGGTTGAGAGAAGATCGATTGGACTGAGCAAATGCTCTTGGCCGAGCAAGGCTCCTAGCAGAAGTTCGCTCCCTCCAGTGAGTGCTGGGTATTTGAATCTGGGACACCCTACTCCTCAACATGCGGCCTTTGATCTGGTCTTCTTTGGACACGAACAGCTTGGACTATGTAGTGAGGTCTGTAGCGCTCAGGCAAGGGCCTGCCTCTAAACTCCCTAGATCTGGGATGTCTCTAAACGCATCGTCTTCTTGGGAGAGAATAGGAACCTCACTAGACGTGGACGGTCAGTAAAATGTCTGGGACTTGTATTTGTCCTAAACAGCTTGTACGGACTCCGGCCAAGGTCTCGATACAAACAAAGAAAGGCCAGGGAGAGTTTTGGCTCACCTGCCTTCACCGTGTTGGAGCCCGAGACGAGTAATCCTCCGGTATCGAGTTATAACTTATCCTAGGGAAGCTCTGACGCCTCGCCGAGGTTATGGCTTCTCGGGCCCTTCGAAGGTGTGGGTAAATGCCTCCCCCTCCTTCGATCCTGGCTGCTAGGGGGCCAGGCTCGCCATGATCAAAACATGGTCGCATGCAAGTATCGATTTAAAAATAACGGTAATAAATAATAGATATGTAGGTCACAACGCGATTGATGGTAAGAAAAAAAATAAAAAAGTAAAAAATACAAGCCGATTGATGAATGACAAAAACAAAAAAACAAAAAAAAACCGATTTGACGTCTCGCTGCCGGGCCCGGTAAGAATGTAAGTGGGTATGTACTGTAGATATTCTTCTTCTGGGGGTGTGGCCTTCGACTTGGGCTAAGGGCACACCTGATCGGCATCCACCTCGGACCGGTGCCGTCGTCTCCGCGCATTGAGGATTATGTCATATATATGTAGGCGGAGGCCCGTTGATGCGGTCCGTCCGTGCGCTGGTCGTGTCAGCAAGGACGGCCCGCAACCCGCGGCTGGACAGAACCAGCTTGTCCTTCTCGGATCCTGATGGCGGAAGCAGGGACAAGCGTGCGGTGGGTATGTATCTATGCAGCTCCGCCAGAAGTGCACGCCTTTCCTGCAAACGCGTCACACGCTCACGTCTAGCGCCCGTCGACCGCGAGTGCTCGGATCTCCCCTCGACAAGCGGCGTTGCCTCTTCGGGCCTGTATCTATCTGAGTATGTGCTCTGTGATACATATACCTACTTCCGAGTGGGGCAGACGGGGGGCGTTACACACAGAGAGTACTTACTCACATAACTACCCGGAGCACCAGGATGTCTATGTAGCCGATCTTCGTTGTTGGTAGGTATGTACTATACATTATGTATGTATCTATTCCATCCAATCCTCTGCGGCACAAGCGAGCGTGTAGATAGGTCTGTCGAGCACCCGCCTGCCTAGACACTCCGCCTACATACTCTAGTCACATACGTAGCGCCTACATATCCACGTGGGTGGAGTATGTCTAGGTATACTTAGGCCTTGTTTGGTTCGACCGTATTTCGCCAACCGTCGGTTCGCGAGAAGTTGAAGGTTCGCAAAGCTAGCTATTAGCGCCAAGCCCCCCCCAACCACCTGTTTGGCAACCCGTATTTCCTCCGTATTTTCACCCTCACAACATTTACGCGACGCCACAATTGCCAGCCTCCTTTGTCGAGAAGCTACATACGAACATTACCGACATGGCGAAGACAGTTACGCCACCATTACAAAAAGCGAGCGGTACTGCTGCACAGCAGCGATACAGCCATTTACCTATCCACCTATCCAGCGGCATCGCAGTGGCACGGCGAGGGCAATACGACAGCAACACAGAAACACAGCGACGGCCATACAGCAGTGAAGCTACTCGGAGTTTCGCACAAGGTTTTACGGATAGACCCTTCGGAGCCTCCTTCCACCCAAACATTGCCGCCAGCATCGTCATCGCAAACTGGTCAGTTACGCCCCGGAGCACGAGCGACCCGGAACAAAGACATGGAACTTGCACCTGTGGAGGCTTTGGTACTAGAGGTTCGGATGGGCAAGCGAGCGGAGAATGGGTTTAAGCGGGAATCATTTGTCCGTATGTAAACAGCGGGTAGGAATATCACGAGTTGCTCTCTCGGTTTTGTGTGGTAGCTTTCTCAAAATACGGTCGAACCAAACAGGGCCTTAGTATGTACCTGCATAGGTGCCCAGGCATTTAACTACGGGTGGGGGTGGTACATGCGATGTATCTATGTGGACATAGATATAGTCGGGGATTTCGTCCTCTGTCGCGCGGTTGTCGATTGCGAGGGTCTCTACCGTAACTAGGGCACATTGTGTAAGTACAGTGTGCAGTACGACGGATCTACCCCGCTCCTGATCCGTGCAGAGTACTTTTCTTCCTCGAACGAGAACCTCCATGAGGGACATGCAATGCGTGCTGTACATACATATGTACGTCCAGAACGCCCGATCGGCAACAAGAGCCGCATCGTACCCAGCGCCAAGCGCAATTCGTACATACAAAGTAGGTATGTACTCTATGTACTCTACATATCGTAGAGCAACGACTTGGCCAGTGCGGATACGCACATACGTACATACATATCTAGTTACATGCAGGCGGCGATAACGTATCATACGTAGATATGCATGTATGTATGTACAATGTGGTGGGAGATTGACGAATCACCAACAGCCAGCCAGGGGAATCTGAAACAAACCTTCTTTCCCTTCAGCTGCAACGGCCGCGGCGGCGCGGGGGTGAACCAACCAGGCAACAGATCGAAGCCCCACCGGTTCTTCCCACCTCCCCCCCAGCTGCTGCTGGACCTCTGTTGGTCAGCCCCCGTTCGCGATCTGCACAGTCGCATGGTAGAGTATGTACATCAGTTATCAACTTTTTTTTTTCCTTTTCCTTTCTTTTTTTTCTTATGAGCTGCAGTTCCGCGGGATAGATATATATGTACTGTGGAGGTGGACAACAGGTGGACACTGGCTGAAGAAGCCCGTCTTGGCTTGAAGCGATCTTGGAGACCCCCGTCTGTGTTATCGGTGTCTGGAAACCACCAACCATAATAGTTCTCGATCAAGTAGCATTCACTCGCATGGGGAAAGACGTGAGTAGTCGTCTAGCCACCTCGATAAGCCGCGCTCTGTTTGCGACGCCCGGAATGGCGTATTCGCATCGTGAGCTCAGATTCCTTTACGAAAGGCATCTCCCCGCCCAGAGATGCTGCGCGCAAAGAGGCGATGCACCCATAGCTTATTACTGACCTCAATGGGACCTGTTAGAGTCGGCGAGTAGCTGGATCTCCCACTCGGGGAGCACCTACTGTCGCAATAAACACCATAGTTACTCTCCTGGTTGCAGCTGGCTGTTCGTTACCGCTGCGGCATGGCCCCAGGCCCTTTCTTGGCCGCGTATAGCAGTCTCCGCCGCGACTAGATAGGATCCCCATCATGTCGAGGAGATTCGTTTCCGTGACCGACCCATTCTGGATGGGCCCGCCCAGAGCGCCGCTGGGCTTTGAAGCATCGTAAAAGTTCACATTGCGGCCGAGAGAGCAACCGGTAGGCGTTGAGTGTGTTCCGTCTGTGCTGTGTCCGTCTGTCGGATGGTGGGGTTGAAGGGATTTTGTCACTCCTGTCAGAGCAAGGTGGGAACCCTTGAGCAAACTGACCAACAAATCTTCGCTTCGCGTATCTAGCTTAACCCTGCGCCACATCTCTATCTATGTCGTCGTTCCGCCAAGCCCAGCTTGCAGTGCCAGCCGACTCTAATCCCAGCGCCTGGAACGTTCTGAGATTTACGCGTAGAAAGTAGGAATTACTATGGCGTGTTTCGCGTTCCAGCGAATAAAGAGAGATGCATGACAATCTGGCCTGTCAGACTGGTAGACTGTCGGAAAAATTGTCGCAAAAAGAAAAATGGGAGAGGAAGGAAGAAAAAGGGAGCGAGAGAGAAGAGCAGATACATGTTATATGATAACTCAAAACCCGAGTAGATATGATACGAGTCCGTGTATGCTCCGCGCCTGCCGAGATCGCATCGACTCGCCCTTCCGCAGCGAGAGCGAATACTGGGCTTCGGCCCGGATGGTCCTGCGTGATTGGGGGCGGGGGGGGTTGGGCACCTTGCGTGAGCAACTTATGTAGATAGTCTAGCTCTCTCCCGGAATTTGGTCCCCGAGTGGCTGAATCGGTCTCCGAAGGCTTGGCATTAGGGCTCTCCTGCACGTGCACACTTCCAGTTCAAATGTCACAACGTCCACCGCTGCGCTTCGGTCAAAATCGCTATTCCCATCATCAGCGACATCATCGGTACGGGCCTCACTCTCTCATCCACCCTTTCACCTCCCCATACACGCGGTCTCATCGCTCTCTCCTCTCCCACCTGGCCTCGATTCAATCCAGCGGGCAAAAAAAGTACCCCCACCCCGCCCAAAAAACAACCTCCCAAAACCGCATAATGGCAGTTTAGAGTGCGTCCTTAGACCCCAAATCTCCCCTCCTGTGTCCCTAGGGGTTGCACTGTAAATGCGGGATCAACACGGCATGCGCAGGCTACTGCTGTACAGATCTCCCACTCACACTGACTTCTGAGCAGATTGCTTGTCCTATGGCTTCATCCTCCGATTTTCCAGATGGCCGCAAGTCGCCGGGGATCCGAAAGGTCCCCAATCCCCTCACTACCAACTTTTTTGCCAAATCAAAAAAGGGCGACCTTAGAAGTCCCACCATCAACTCTCCTTCTTCGTACCAGAAAAGCAAGCCACCGATAGAGATATCGGTCGTACATGCGAGAAGTGATAACAACAGCCCCAACAACCCCAAATACCCCAGCAACAACCCCCACAGTAGACACAACAATAACAACAATAACGGTAGCAGTAGCGGCTCGACCACCGACACCACACTGGTAGCTGCTTCTGCATCAGCAACAGCGACACCAAGGAGCGGCGACAAGACCGAGCCGATTGCGATCCCCACCTCTGCACAGATGGGCCCCCACCATCGACATCATAAGAAGCTCGCCCCTTCCACTTCGTTCAACACTCACTACCGCAGCATATCGAGATCGATGAACGATTTGGGCAACATCTTTTCCCGCGGGCGCTCGCCTCCGAATCGCGACGTCTCCCCACGACGACCTTCTGCCCCGAATGCTCAGGAGTACAGACGCAAGCTACCGGACGGCGGTATTTCGAAGGGCTTCGAGACGGGAAACGTTCCTTCGATATCGGTCATGCAGCACGGCGAACACGCGAATCAATATCGAGTCCTCCGGGAGGGATGGTTGAATGTTATTGACTCCCACACGAAGAAATCTAGCATGCGCGAGGCGTGGAAGCTTCACTATGCCATGGTGATCGATAATCAGATGTTCCTCTACAAGCCGCCTTCGAGCTACCAGATCAGGGCGTTCGTGCTCGATGTGGGGCCCCCAAGTCCACAGAGACCGCAGAGTGCTCCAGCAACCGCCTCGGCGGCATTCGATGTGTCTAGCTTGCGGCACAGAAGCACCGCGAGGCATCCTGAGCTGGTTGTGGCGGACGACGGTAGTGTCAAGTATGGCACCGTCGAGGCGCTCTGTCACGAACTCATATTCACGCAGGACTCCTCATTTGTTTATTGGGCCGCGCGTTCGCTATCTGGATGGACAGGACCCGAAACTGTGCTCTCGATGTTGCTGGAGCTTTCGGCCCTGAAAGACTCGTCGACACGGATCGGCGAGATACTGCGGATACTGGCTAGTGCCACGCCCGGCCTGCTGCTCGAGCCCGGTTGCTATAACTGTGCGAGGTTGCTGGCGGAGAAGGGTGTAGGACCTCGCAACCGAGAACTCGCCAAAGCATCGAGGATGGCGATCGAGAAGGCCCGCACAGCACTCCAGAAAGCCCTAGGAATAGCCGATGGTGAGTCTTGTCCGATTGTTGAGCTGCAGCCGAGATTGATATTGTTGTAGAACATACCAACCCCCTCCCGGAACCGTCTCATGTTGTTGTCACAAAGCTCTCTTCTGAGGCCTTTATGCGGATCAACCCGGAGGTCTTTGCCGCCCAGATTCACCTTTTTCACCTGAAATATGCTCGGGCGTGGAGTCCTGTTCATGACGTTTCGCTCCTGCTCGTATCACCACATCTTCCCCCGCCTAGCCAACGCAATCCATTGGTGTTCAGCTCGTCAAACATACATTTCCTCGGAGACCGAGTCTTGGACCATGTCCTGTGCGGAGAGTCTGCGCAGCATCTTGAGCTCAGGGTCACGGTCCTGTCGCAATGGATCCAAGTGGCGCAGCTCCTCAAGACCCGAGGCGATATGGTTGGATACCTGGCGATCATGATGGCAGTACTATCGCCACCGATACTTCGTCTACGTGAGACGTGGAGCGCTATATCTCCTACTCTGGTCGAAGAATTGAGAGAGACGGGCGGTAAAGCCATGCGGATTTTAGAGCGGAGAAGACTTGAAGGAAAACCAGAGGCTCCGGATGGCCGAGCATTCGTCCCGAAGGGTGTGGGGGTTGATTTTCCGTGTTCCGATGGGGTCCCTTTCTTTGGAGATCTCGTGCATTGCATGGAGGATGCTTATTGCAGCCGTGACCGCAACATCAGCTACCAGAAGATGGTTCGAGGGATGAAAGCGATCGCCGACTCCCTTGCCAACTGGAAGAGAGACTGGGTTGATACTAATCTCGAACTAGCAACCAGGAAGGGGACCGAAGTCAAGGAAGTTGAACAGATCCAGCAGGCTTTGCAGTTTCTGAATGCAAGCAACCAAATCCCACCATCCGCCAACTCCACGGCTTATTTTGATAAGTCCCTGGCGTGCGAACCATCTTCCACCGGATTGTACCTGCAGTCTCACTATCACCAGACGCTTCCACTCAGCACGGGTGCCAATATACCGCTCGTCTTCACTGATATACGTGCCAATTTCTCTCTCTTTGATAGATCGGACACATTGGCAATAGCTGGTACCATGCATAAGAAAACGCCGAGCTCGGGACTAGGATCTCCAATCAGTACCCCTGGGGGTTATCCTGTTGGCGCGCAATCCAACCAGAATCTACGACCCCCACTATCCCCTGGGCCCCAGCAGGTGATCAGACGAACTCGGTCGTTTCCGCCATCCCGGCCCACGGTACAGACGACTGGATACGACGAGTTGGACTTCACAACCCACGAACGCACTGCGGTGCTCCATGGCGGCGATAACGCCATGCTCCGTGCCATCCGGGATGTTGCGGGCGTTGGGCAGCAGTTGTTCCATTCCAAAGACGGAGAACTTGTCCTCAAGTCCATAACCGACGAATCACAATCACGTCCTACCAGCGTCATTGAAACCACTTCCAATCGTCAGAGCATGGTGTCGAGAAGGTACTCGCAGGTCTTGAGTGCCAACGTTTCCCCCAGAGAATCGGTGGATGGTGGCTCCATTCCCAACACTCCCCTGCGGGAACGGTTCGACCTGGATGTTCCGAGTCCGGTAACTTCGCTTGTGGTTGTGCCAAAAGGCGGTACACTGGAGAGGCTGGTCGATATCCTCGTGCTGGGCGTTGAAGAGTTTAGCAGAAGGATGACAAGGTCGGAAGGCGGGGATTCCCGGCCGCCGATGCTTCGCATGGATATGAATGTATTTACCATCACTTTCTTCGCAACCTATCGCAGGTAAAAGCCAATCTTACCCGTTAGCTTGTTAGCTTGTACACCTGCTAATTATGTCAGTTACTGTTCCCCTATCGTCCTCATTGACTATTTGAAGAAGCGCCTAGTTGGTTCCAAATCCGCCGCGAGCTTTAGTGGTAACGAGAGTGACGATGTTGTCTTCCCGGACTGGACGGGGGTCGACCACGTCAAAGACGAATCCGTTGATTGGGCCCTGGTGGCAAAAATTCACTTCGGTATTCTGGATGCGATCCACATCTGGATCAGTGAGTTCTACTTGGACTTTCACTGCGACCAGTTCCTTGCGGAGTCCTTCTCGGCATTCTTAGACATTGCTGTGAAAGAGCTCGCATTCTGGAGATCCACGGAGCCCGAAAAACATCAACTGAGGAAGCAGGCTGACGAGATTAATTCTTTATGGCACAGCATAAAGGACAAGTTTGCGAGCCTTTCGTTCACACCGTCAATGTTCGACTTCCCCAGTACCGTGAACTCTACCTCGAGCCTGACAATCCCGCAGCCGGATAATATTGGTCAAATCTCGGAATTCATAGATATCCTGGACCTGCGAGTCTCTCAATTCTTTGCATCTGTCAAACTAGTTGATTGGATGTTCACGTTTGAGCAGCTGGAGATCCAGAGCGCCGAGCCGATGGGCTTCTTTGTGCCGAAGATTGCGCTGTTGTCGCACGATGAGGAGGGCCCGATGCAAGACATATTCTTTTTGCTGGGTAATCTGCGCCGTGAAAAGTCCACCAGTACTCTACTACAAAAGTTGCCAAAACCGCTGAGGAATCTCTGTACTTTGCATCAACAACTATCCAGCTGGATCCTCTCTCAGGTGGCCGAGCCCAAGATCAGTGTTGAGACGCGGTCACAACGTCTGTCGACGCTCTTGAAGGCGCTCACCATCTGTCGCCAACGCATGTCGGGCATGGATTTGTACGATAGTTCGGACAGCGGCGTGTCCAGACATGTCCCTTCGTTCGTCGGATGTGCCATCTCTACTGCCCTGGTCCGACCGGAGAGCAGGGCCTACGGTTTCGCTTGGCAACTTGCGGTGAAGAACGCATGTGGTTTCGTGTCCCATTGTGAAACTCTCGAGCAGGTCATCCCTGAAGCTGTCAATGGAGATATACCAGTGCGGCCTCTGACGATCTCGGTGGGGTGGATGCTCGAGCGGTTGTTGGAGATCGTCTGTCACGTCCCAAACATGGTGGTGGAGAATAACCGCCTCATCAACTTTGACAAGCGACGGTATGTATACAACTTCATCAACAACTTCACCAACCACACGGGTGATCAGACCGACGATACGCACCATCCTCGGCATATTTTCGCGCCTAAAACAGCGGAACCTATCGACATGAAGGCTCTCCGAGACTCTGCAAACAGGGAAAACCAGCACCTCAAGTACGGCAGGATCAAAGTCTTCTGGAAGCTCGTTCAGCAAGAACAGGAAAAGCTGCGGCGCGATGCCAAGCAGAGGGAAGTCATGGAGCGACTACACAAAAACCAAATGCGGGCGGAGCATAAACGTCAGCCAACCGCTGTCCGAGTGGAGACCGACAAGAAGGGTGTCAAGCGACTGGGAGTTAACTCCATCTTCAAAGCAGTCCGCCCAATCTCGATCGCATTTACAAGTGGATGGACCCCTCCTCAACACGCGACCAGAACTGTCCGTGCTTCGGAGCTGCCTGCATACAAGGTTGAACACGGCCGAAAGCCAGTTACCACCATCGACCTAAAGCAGGTCGCATCGATTACATGCCCCCGTAAATCACGCGAGAGAGGGTTGTGGAAAATAACTCCCGGTAGTGGGATAAGCTACGTGTTGCAAGCAACGTCCGAGAAAGACCTCGATGAATGGCTGAAGACTGTCGCCACCGTTCGTGATCTCAACGTTAGCGAGGGTGCAGATTCGATTGACCTTCTTACTATGGTCTCCCAAACCCGGACGCCACAGCCGGTATTTGGCGTCTCGCTGGAAGAACTATGCAGGAGGGACAACGTGAAAGTTCCTATAATTGTCGAAGGATTACTGTCAGAGATCGAGATGAGAGGTACGTTAGCTTCCCAATAGATGTGCCTCAGGATTTAACGGTGTTCTCATAGGTCTGGCCGAGGTTGGTCTCTACAGGGTGCCGGGCTCCCTTGCTAGTATCAACGCCCTCAAGGCTGCCCTTGATTCCGGAGAAGAAATCAGGATGGATGACGATAGGTGGTACGACATTAATGTAATCGCTGGCACGTTTAAGAGCTTCATGAGGGAATTGCCCGTCCAATCGCTCGAACAGGATGTTCTGGACGAGTTGAGGGATCTGACTGGTAGGTTCCACTCTTTCTTCCGATGACTTGTCGAATCGGAATACTGAATTTCCGGGTTCCTGATAGCCAATATACCCGAAGAGGGGGATCGTATCCCCAGGTACCGAGAGACGATGATGAAGCTTCAACCGCACAATTACTACTTCCTTCGTCGGGTCTACATTCATTTTGCTAGGTAGTGCTCCTACTCCATTCATCATTCCGGATGTTGGATTTTACTAAGGTGACTTAGGGTCGCGAGTAACGCCGCGGTCAACAAGATGCATGCCGTGAACCTGGCGATCGTGTTCGGAATGGGATTGTCTCCCAATTCTTCCCATCCGTTTGGCGTCTCGCCAGATCTTGGCCTCTATCAGACCATGGTCAAGACCTGGATAACTTACGCGGACCAAGTCTTTCCCGAATTTGAGGATGACGATTCCCGGTCGGCATCTGTGCTGCCTATGGACTCTGGCGGCATACCTTCAGAGCCAAACTCGCCACTGTCCCCTACTCACAACTCACCTCCGGGTTCAAGCTTGGAGGAGGAAGAGGAGCAGTGGTGCGATGCTGAAGGCTGTGCTGGTGGTAATAATGATGGGGCCACAGGAGTTGTATAACTTTGTTCCGCTGCTGTTGGCTACTTAATCGTATATTACATAGCATTCACGTTCTCAAAACACTGTATTTGTGTGGATCTGTGTCTTTTCGAGTCATTTGGGCATTGATTCTTGGTCTTCTTTCTCTCTTTGTATAGGTATATCTAATGGTGTATACTGCTGTAAGTACTTTCAACGCATCTGCATAGCGCTGTTTTGTTGGGTTTGTACACACCACCCCATCGCGATGCATACCTGAGTTTCGAAATCGGTCGAGAATTTGAAGTCTTCCGTAGAGAGAGATCCATGTGTAGTCACTCGCCTGCCAAGCCGAACTTCTTGCTGGTTATTAGGCACCGCGTGTTTGAGCCTAGTTAGCGTGCGCTTGAGACTAGCGCATACTTCCTTGAACCATAATCACTTCATCGTCTGCTACCTTTGCTCGTCCTTTAAACTTCCCCAATACCACAACCTCGAAGCAGAAACTACAACTCCCATACAAATTCACAAACATCGATCAACCTATCCCCTCACATCTCCCAAGATGCCGAAGGAACCCAAGCGTATGCCCTTCAATATTCCATGCTCCTTATTATTTACTGCCTTCTAGCTATACAACTACAACTAACATGCTTTTTTTTTTCCTAACAGCCAAGTCCCCTGTCGTGGGTCCCACTCCAGTCCTGCCGGCGTCCGTCGAGGAATCCTACCGCCAGAAATGCAAGGAGATCAAGAAGCGTATCGTCGAGATCGAGAGCTCCAACGACGTGCTCACCTCGCGCATCCAGCGAGCCCGTCGCGCGATCCAGCGCATGCGCCTAGAACGTGCCTTCCTACTCGAGCAGCTGGAGAAGCGTACCGATGCCCGTGTCGACGACTCGGAGGGCAGCCCTAGCCCCCCGCCTACTGTACGCTGTCCCTACCTTTACCCTCACAGCTGCGGCTTGCGCAATCACGTACACTCACACTGCGAGTTGACCGGCTGACTGACGTGGATGTGCAAAACAACACAGCCCAGCAACAAGCCTCTGCGTGTCAAGCGTCCGAGGAAAGATGCGCCTCCCGTCGACTCGCCTATGCGCCAGGCTTCCGAGTCCCCCACTCGCGACAATGGTGCCCGCGCTGGCGACACCGATTATCCCTTCACCAACCAGCCGTTCGCTGCGACCGAGAGCGCACTGCCGCCGTACACTCTTCCCGTCAACGCTGCCCCCGCCACCACCGCTACCACCGCCACGACCATCGCTACCATTACCGCTACTAGCGCCGCCACCGCTACCGCGGCCGCTCCGAATAAGTCCTCCAAAGGTGCCGCGACGCGCAGCTACGGATACCGCACTCGCGGTGGTCCTAAGAGGCCGCCAAATGCGTACATGATGTAGCCACCTCCTCTCCTCTCCTCTCCAAGCGCCCATACACCCCCACAAACCGGACACTAATTCGGATTGGGTATTCTTTTTTCCAGCTTCTGTGAACGCGAACGTGATGCCGTCCGCGAACGCGAATCCTCTAAGGACGACTTCGACATGCACAAGGCGCTCGCGCAGGCGTGGCGCGACCTCAAGCACGAAGGCCAGAAGCCGTATTTCGAGGAGTACGAGAGGAACAAGGCGTCGTACACAGCCAAGGTCAACGAAATGCGCGAGCAGCCGAACGATAAGCGCAGTCTTCCCGAACCCGAATCCGACGATGGTGCCGGAGGTACCAACGACGATGAGGCAGACGGTCAGACGCCGCATTAGTTTGATTCCTATCTACGAAAGGAGGAGAATCATACATGTGTATCCAGTAAATGAGATGTTTATTTTTATTTTTGTTTTGAATGGAGTTGTGACGGGTTGGGAACCACAGGTTGGATGGACTCTAGGGACTTTTTTTTCGATCCCAGGAGATTTTTTTTTTTTTTGGGGGGGGGGGGGGTGTTTAAACATGTTTCTCAAAAATAGGCGTCTTTCTTTGCTGCTTGTTGTCCTTTCGATAATGTATTGCTATGCATTGCTACTGTATTGAAAAATACGTATTTTGACCGTGCTGACACTATGACACTAAAATTTTGTCCCCCTTCGACTATGTATAGTTACAGTATGTATCTGACGAAGTACATGGTTACTGTATCTATACTCTGGTTCAAATAGGGGAGGGGGATTGTGGTAGTGCTATTATGTATATATTATATACATATTTGACAAAACGGTACATAGAGAAGAGTGTAGGTCACCCAAATACCGAGACGCTAGCCGTGATGCTAGTGGAAATCGGGTGGTTAATGTATTTTATTTTATTTTTTGCTCGAAAATTTACTTTTTCTCAGGGGGTGGAGCTGGAAGAATTTCAGGGCTGTTCATTCATTGCTAACGTGATCAGTGAGTATTCACCCCTTCAAATCTCAGCAGCAAGTTGTCCAGCTATAAAGTAGTTACTGGACGGATTCAGTCTGGTTATCTACTTACATACTTACTTATGTATAGTACATACTTAGCAGGGAAGAAATTCTAGCCCTTAGCGTCGTTTTAATGTGCTCTTAGCGTCTCGGCAATCGAATGACCTATCTACACATTCGAATATAGATAATATATGCCCTACATATGTACTTATGTACTCTCTAGATAGCGATGTGGCATCAACACGTTCAAAAAAAAAAACGCATGTTTTTGATGTCCTGCATAAACTACAAAGTTTTAAAACCCCCTCCTCCCACCCCGTTTTTTTATTATTATCATTGATCGCGTGCGCTCTATGATAGGTAGATCATGGCGATAAAGAGTGAGGATGGATTAACATCTGCCTTTGGGCAGGGACAGAAACCCTGAATCCAGCCCGACACAGCATTTCGTCCTCATGATATAGGTAGTATACCCTTAGAGCAAGTTCAAAGTCCCCCCCCCTCCGAACTATACAGTACTTCTTATGCTTCTCAATTTCTTGTCCTTCCTCGTAAACAAAATGTTACCCATCCCTCCACAAGCATCCCCCCCCCCCCCCAATTCAAAATTACCAACCAAAGAAAAATCACTCAAAACATCTATTCCGAAAAATCCGAAATTCCAAAGGAAAAAAGAAAAAGAAAAAAGAAACAAACAATCCCATTTGCCCAGACAACCTTCCCAGTCATAACTACACGCATTCTCTCTTCTTCTGAAACCTCTTCTGCACGTGCTTTCATACAAACATGCATGCCGCAGAACTCCAATGCACTCAACAAATCAAACCTACAAAAAAAAATAGAAGAGACAGGAATGGTAGAGAGTGGGAGGGGATAAAACAGAGCGGTGTATATCCCACAAACGGTTCAGTAACAATGAATGGGTGATGAGAAACTGGGGGATGGAAGCCAAAGAAAACACAAAAATCGACCTCCCTTACAACAGAAACCCTGGAACACGAACACGAACAATTCTGACGCCTGCCCGTCTTTTTCCACAAAACCCCCTGGATAATGTCGAATAGACGCAATGACCGAGTAAATGTAATATGGAAATAAACTATATAAAAAAAATGGAAAAAAAAAACCTCACCCACATGCATGGCCGGATACTAATGTTGCGCGATCGTTTTGACAGGTGTACCATAGAATCAATATTCATATTCGCAGAGGGATTAAGTGCATGTGCAGGTTATCGATGACCGGAGGATGAGTAATCCGTTTAGGCCTCCATTCCATAGAGCGCATCACTCTCATCCATTGCGGTGTCATCAATGATGGTATCATCCTCCTGCTCGAAATCGATATTCGACCGCTCAGACCCCGGACTCGAGGAGTGGTAGTATTCATTGAGTGCTTCTGGTGGTGGTGAGAATGAATAGACCTAGATTGTCGCAATGGTCAGCAAGCAGCCGTAGCTGTGAGGGGAGAAGGGTAGAAACCTCCATGATGGTCTGAGTAGCTCTCATGGCCAAGATTACCGCCTTCTCATCTTCGAATGCGACCCTCCAGACGGCCTCCGCAGGGCTTGACAACTCCCGTACTAGTGTTCCGGTCCGAAGATCCCAGACCTTGACTCTGCCGTCACTACCACCACTAACGATGCGGGTCTCGTCGAACTGCAGCGATGTAACGCTGTTGTCGTGCGCTGCAAGACGGTGCACGCAAGCGTTCCTCTCGAGGCTCCAGACACGAACCGAACCATCGGAGCCTCCGGTTACAAGCGTATTTCCGCGCATCTGTAGTTGTCCAACTAGCGACGTGTGGCCCTGTAGAACAGCCAGACAGTTTCTAAAGCCGAATCAGTGCCCGCATCCTTTCTCGGTGAAAAGAAATTGCATGCTCACCCGGTATGAGGATTCCAAACTCTGACCGAAGTATCGAGCGATCCGGTAGCGATCCGGTCCCCGTCGAACGCGATAGCGTAAATCTGACTAAAATGGCCAGAAAGCGTTCTCAAGCAGGTCCCTTGCGATATACTCCACACTCTTGCTGTGGTATCGTAACTCCCACTGACGACAAGATCGCCGTGAATCTCCAAACAACGCACGCTCGCCTGGTGACCGACCAGCACATTCTTACAAACGCCCTTTTCGATGTCCCAGATCCGAAGGGTGGTATCCCGGGAACCAGAAATTGCGGTTTTGTGATCGCTCATCTTAAGGCATCGGACGGTGGATGTGTGACCACGGAGGATGTTTTTACATTCACTAAAGACCCAACCCAATTAGCACGGACACCGCCCAGCACCCGCCAGCACCACCGCCGGCAGTAATAGTCGGATGCGACATACCCAGACTCCATATCCCACACACGAACGTCTCTGTCACAGCCACCGCTGACTAGAGTGTTTCCCCACGGAACCATTGCCCACACACCCATCACGTGCCCAGTCAGAGTCTTCAAGGTTTGACCATCCGCATCAAAAACATGTATCCGTGCGTTGTCCAAGGCGATGACGATATAATCGGGGGTAAGATGAAGAGATGTGACGACACCCTGGTCAGGAGTAATCTGCCTTGCGATCGCCTTTCCACCGGTCCTCCATGCAGTTTCGACCATGTACCTCTGTTTGAAGTGCGATTTGTAAGACGTTGCTTTCGGCCTGAGTCTCTTGTTTTGAGCATTGTATTGCGGGGCGATCTCCGAGATGAAGCCAGAGTTATTAACGTTTACGGCCGAGAACGTTGGTTCTCTCGGGAACACCGAACCGGCGTTGGAGAGACCAGCGTCATTTTGGTTGCCCAAGTAAGACGGACCCAACAATGTGGAGCTGCTGAGCCGTCTGTAACTGTGTTTTTCGCACAGCTTCTTCCAGGTAAGGTCGTCGCTTAACAAGCTGTGCCACTGTTTTGACACCTGGGAGGCTCTCGCCAGCGTTTTCGGATCGTCTATGAAAGAGAGAATCTACACACCACCGCCACCATTTAGCGAATCTGGTATGCAGCGGAGCAATGGCGGGGAACAATGCCGGACAGTGAAGGGGAATAGACAGGGGAAAGGGGGGAGGCGCATACTCGAAGGCATAGTTCGTTGGGCAGCGTTTTGAAGGGATCTTTCTTGAGTCGCGGTGAGACGTAGTTGAGCACGAAACTGAGCTGTTGGGAGTCGCAAAGATTCAAGATTTCCGCCAAAAACCGCTGCCGCTCCTGCGAGTCGAGCTTGCTGAAGTGCGGCCGCGCATTCCTCAGGAAGGTATCTTCGTTCTCGTTCGCAGTCGACCAGGTCGGTATCCGATGGTTCGGCGTGGGCGAGGGGGCGGGAGTAGGAGGGCTCGCGGGAGCCGAAGGAAGGAGGTTTTGAAGCGAAGAAACCATAGTTCTCGTGCCTGGTGGGGGTCGTGGATGCGGCGTCGCTATAGGATCTTGTGGTCGAGAAACCGCCGAAAGCGGGCTCGGACAGGCATGCATCCTATCGAGCTCGCTACTGTTCACGGTCTGTCGAGAAGTCGCGAAGTCGAGAGGAGGCCTGTAATCACCCTCTTCCATTCTCAGGTAGTTTTTTTTTTTTTCTGGCTGGGAGACGTCCGTTCGGATAACGTCAGAAGGTAGAGTGGCGAAGAGGGCGAAATAGTGTTGGTGGGGGGGAAGTCGGTGGGGGAAAGGGTCGGTGGGGAGGGGGGTTGATGACGACTGGGGGGTGGGGGAGAGGGGAATATTAAATTTTTCGAGTAACTGAGTGGGACTCGAGCAAACGGAAGAGTTCGTCGTGAGGTCAAGGTAATAGATATAGTGCTCCTCTTTTGTAGTTACTCTAGGCGGACCGCCAGAAGCTAATGTCAGCCGCAGTTCTTTTTTCTTTTCTTTTCTTTTTTTTTCTTTTTTTTTGCGTGAAGGATCGATTTTGTTGTCCCGTGGGCAGGACGTGTGGTGTGGGGGCTTGATTTGGGCAGGCGGGCGGATGCGACGAGTGATGCGGATGAGTGCGTGGATGGGAGGAGGTGGTGATGGTGGAAGTGATGGTGGTGGAGAGGATGGGTGGAGGATAGGGCGGATAGTTATGTAATGCTGAGCTGGATTGGGGGGTGGCGAGCGATGGCGGAACGTGATGGCGACCTATGTATGTATGTAGTTATCTGTTGCTGGGTGGAGCGGGGAAGGAGTCTCAGGAGAGGCGCCAGAGATATGTGCTCTAGTTCCGTCCAAATGTGGCCGCGGAAAGGTGCAGCCTGCCTTCAGCAAGACGTGCGAGATGCTAGCAAAACTCACTTCGGAGGGGGCAGAAGGCGAGAGGCGCACATCTCAGGATGAGATCACTCACAACACGCAGATATCATCATCATTACCGCATCATGGGCTCGCCCCCTTCACGCCCTTGGAGTGAGACGATAGCTGCTCTCCGGGGGATGAAGCTAACAGGTGTCTGTGTAGATATGTGCAAAGGTCCTGGCCCTTAGCACGGCTTCCGGAAGTCTGCGGTCTCCCCGCCGAGCCATGGTTAGCCGCGCGCGTTAATCACTTGGTCGAATCGGTGGCACGAAAGAGCAAGCTGTCCATGTGCTGGACGGTATCTGGGTGTTCTGCGGGTGAGCATGTGGGCGAAAACTCGGGCCAGTGGGTGGTAAGTGGGTGGCGGCGTCTTGCAGACTTTCCGGCCCGTCCTGCGGTCTGGTGGTCTACATATGACGATGGTAGATGCGGAGTTTTCGTTCCGACAGACGATGGGCAGCTCATATCCGTGGATCCCAGAGGTCCATGAATTCCCGCACGATTTTGGCTCCCCAGCCGCCGGAGGCGGCGAGCTGTCCACAGATCGAAAAGCGAGGAGACCGAGCCAAGACACACTCCAATCACCGCTTGACATTCCCTTCCCGCCCAATCACCGTCGTCTCTCTCGAGAGCCCTCGCCTTCCCATCCGATATCAATCCTCTGCTGCACGCACGATAGTTTCTCTGGCCCGGTTGAGGATTCCCGGCAGTTGCGCTTCATCCCACTGGACAGACTGCCGCTGCGGTTCTCAGGGGGACTAGCGAACAAACCCCCCTTTTCCTGGCGGCCGCCCTATGACATATCTGCAGACAGGAATCCGACGTGTGATTCTTGCAGAGAGGCTCGCCAGGGGCTCCGGAGGAGGCAGATATCTCATATGTATGTACGTATGTGGACCTATCGATCGTGCGCGCCATCCATGCGAACCAGCCGTCTCCACAACGACTGGCCACATGTAGGCACATAACCGGGAGCAGACGCTGTCGTGACAGGACGGATACGGTATGCCAGGATCCACACAACAGACGCAGGTTTGTGGTGAGATGCGCATGAGGCGCGAGCAACTCCCGTACATAGGTTTTTTTTGGTTTAATCACCACTCGATCCCGTACATGGGTAAGGCGTGGTGGCATAGGGGAGACGCCACACACATAACCCCTGTGTTCTTTGTTCAATCGTCCCCAGCGGTCTGCGTAGGTGGTTTGCATCTCTCGATGCGTCCCCGAGATGCTGCCACCGACCGCCGGTTTGACCATAGGTGGTGGCTGCCTCCCAATCCTCCGTTCTAGCAATCCGTCTGGTCGGAGGGCTTGACGGTTTTCCAACCGGATTTTGTGGCTACATCTCATATCTCTTCTACGACTTACCCACGGTCTAGTCATCGAAAGGGCCCATCCTCCCGGATCTTCAAAAAGCAACCTCTGGTGCATCTAGCGGGAAGGGCTGCTGATGCGGAATCCAAACTTCACGGTTGAACAGGTATCTAGATACACTGATGCCCACATTGCTAGATATCGAGAGGGCCAACTTTCAACGCAGGTACTGTGACGGCGTCCGATCTCCCATCATGGCCTGCCAAGCCTCGCACGTTCTGGGCACTACGTAGATAGATAGACGTGCTTATGCAGCGGCTATCCCGCCTAAAGTAGGCCTCCTGTGGGCATTGTGGGGTAGATCGAGGCACTAGATACTAGAGTAGTTTCTCCGATCCAAGTCCTAGCTACTACCCGGTGCTCAACGAATACACGCATGGTTGGTTAGCCCATACAAAGATAGCCCCCCAGTTCCGAATCACGGGAAATGATCTGGTTTCGCGTTCAGAGATGCGTGTCATATACCACCAATTCCCGAGCGAGTGGTTTGGAAGCAGAAATACCACGGATCTTTGGCAGCTATCTCGACTCGACATGTCACATGAACCACGATTTTTCATAGGTGCTCACTCGTGCTCGGTAACCGTCATGCAGGGCCGGTCGGATGCAACGCCAACCGCAGTGACAATTTTGCCCTTCCACCATGCGAAAAAGCCAAGACCACCGCCAAAATTACGCTTTGTAGATGTATAAGTATTCAAAATGGCCTTTCGGCCGGACGTCAAGGTAACAGCTGTCACCCGTAGTTATCTATCTACTGTTCCGAAAGGCAAGGCGAATGTGGGAGTTGTGTCTTGATAATTCCCTGTGACCACATATTCCTACCACATGACACCGAAGAGCCTCGGCAGGAACAGGGTATGCAAGCTCGCGGGTCGAATGTACTTAAAACTTCAGTAAACCTCTAAAACCTCTCACCTCTCACTGTTTCTCCCCTCTACTGCTTCCAAACCAACCGCCCCTCCCTCCCCTCTTCACCCAATAACAAGTGCCTTTTTTTGTGGTCTGTGCTTCAACACGAATTACCTCCAGGAACCCCAACTACAACCCCCCCGTTCTACATACATCAAGATGCCTTTTAGGACTGCTCTCACCGAGGCTCTAGGAATAGCCAGTAAGAGAGCTCCCTACATTGCTCCCTTCGTTGTATTTTTTTCTTTGCTCCTTGCGTTTATTAAACCGCTCTCCCGCCAGTTCCCGTCGTTCAGGGGGGAATGCAATGGGTTGGCTATGCCGAACTGGCTTCAGCCGTTTCCAACGCTGGAGGACTCGGCCTCCTTACGGCTCTTACCCAGCCCACCCCCGAAGATCTCCGCAAGGAGATTAAGCGTACCCGTACAATGACCAAGAAGCCCTTTGGCGTCAACCTGACTTTGCTTCCGGCCATCGTCCCTCCGGACTACGACGCCTACGCGCAGGTGATAATCGAAGAAGGCATCACTATCGTCGAGACTGCTGGCAATAACCCCGGCCCCATCATTCGCAAGTTAAAGGCTGCCAAGTGCATCATCCTCCACAAGTGCACCACCGTGAGGCACGCGTTGTCGGCTCAGAAGCTGGGCGTCGACTTTCTCAGCATCGACGGTGTCGAGTGTGCGGGACATGTCGGGGAGCATGATATTCCCAATAGTGTGCTCCTGCGTAGGGCGGCCCAGGAGTTGGAGATTCCGTTCATCGCCTCCGGAGGCTTCGCCGATGGCCAGGGGCTCGTTGCTGCGTTGGCTCTGGGTGCTTGCGGAATCAACATGGGAACTAGATTCTTGTGCACCGTCGGTAATGCAACCCCTCCGTACTTCCTTCTCTTCCTGTCCGGAACACTAATAGTAGTGGTCATTGCAGAGGCCCCCGTTCACATCAACGTGAAGAAAGCAATCGTTGCGGCTACCGAAGACGATACCGAACTCGTCCTCCGCCGCTGGAGGAACACTACCCGTCTCTTCAAGAACAAGCCCGCCGTCGAGGCGAAGCGCATTGAGACCACCAGCACTACCGGCGAGTTCTCCGAAGTCCAGCCTTACGTTAGCGGCAAGCGCGGTAGGGAGGTCTTCATCACTGGAGATGTCAATTATGGTGTCTGGTAAGCTTTCCGCTCCCTCCTTGCCCTAGATAAGATAGATATAGACTAAGCCAACTTTTATTCCCTTAACAGGACTGCTGGTACCGTCATGGGCCTTATCCACGATATTCCAACCTGCGCCGAGCTCCTGTCGCGCATTGAGAAAGAGGCGGAGGAGACTATCGAGAAGCATTACGGCATCATCGCACTGACAGCCAAGTTGTAATTACGTATACGGATAGACGCGCGGAAAGACGGTAAACCAGGCGTTTGATTGGGAATACCCTGTTGGGAAGGGGGGTTTCCCCCCCGTTGCTTTTGTACACTAGTAATAACACGACTGCGGCATGAGACGAAGCTCTGAATGGTTGATACCTACGATTCAACCATCTTTCCCATGACGAAGATTCAATCGTTGAATGAGTGAGGCCAATCTTGGGCTGGAGTTCTCGGTGCTAAGTGTTCCGACACTTTATTCACTCATCTGCCAGTTGCGCGAACTTTACGGAAACGAGCGAGGTTGAAGGCAATCATATGCTATCACTCAGGTGAGTTGCGTAACTCGTGCCATGCCCGACCTAACATGGCCAAATGAAGGTTGATGGAATGAGAAGAAAAGGGTTAGCGAAGATTCTCATGAGCTCATCCATCAGCGATTCCCAGCAGCAGAATTGGTCTTCGATATCCCGACCATCTTCTGAACACTTGCTCTACCTCAGTCATACAACTATACAAACTCGAAAGGAAAAAAAAACTCCGCCCAATCAATAACACTCCCACTTGACCTCTTAAAGTTGCTGGAAACGGAAGGGCATCACAAGGACCAATCAACGCCTTACAGTAAGACAAAAGGAACAAGCAGATGAAAGAACAGAACTTGACATTAGGATGGGGGGATAAGTGATTTTAGGGCAGAGATAAGGGGTGACGGGACTAGCTGGCGGCCATGAGATCGACCACCACGTTGATTATTGCCACTAGGATCTCTACTGCGATCAGAATGATGACGATCCACTCCAAGTGCTCACCTTGGGAGTGCGACATCTGTTCTTTTAGCATTTGGAGCTGGGGGGCGGTCAGTGAGTGAGAAATGGGTGGGTGCGAGGGGAGGTAACTCACCAAGTCACCTATCACATCCAGTCTCTGATTGAGTAAGGAGAGACGTTGGTTGATTTCTAGGTAGCTTCTTGCTGCTTGGTAGACGGGTTCGAGTTGGGGCTCCTGGGTAAAACAGTCAGATTTCCATACAATTGCGTGGGGAATTGAGTGATTGGACGTACAGCCCACATCAGCTCTGGGCTGTCCAGAACACTGCCTTGAAGGTTGATGTTTATCCTAAGGATGAACAGCTCGCCAATATGCTTCATGATGTCGCGGCGACTCATCTTCACTTTTCCGGACGTCGCTATGTCGGCCGGGATGGACTTGGTGTCCTCAATTGTGTTGTCGACCAGGTCTTCGAAAAGTGAGATCTTGTGTATATGAGCAAATGGTAGCCGGGAGAGCGAAAGTGGGGGCAAACACACCTTCACCGACTGAGCAATCGCGTGGCTGATGCTCAATTTTACCATATAGTTTCTTCCATCCTTGAGGGTGATGAAATCATTATATATCCTTGGCTGGTACGAGGAGGTTACATAGAAGTTGAAGTTCTCAATCTGGACATCGTCTTCCCCCAATTTCTCCGTCTCGAACTTGGCAATATCCCTGAGGAACCGACTCTCCTCCTCTACACTCATCCCCCAGATCACGACGACTCCGTACTGGAACAAGAAAATGTCCGACGAGCTGATGGCGCGGTTCTGCTGTTCCACAAATTGATACAAGCTGCGGTCATCTCTCACGTCCTCGCTGCCGTGCCCGACATGCTGCTGCTCGCTCTCCGCCGGCGTCGGCATATTCTTCGCGACGTCCTGCTCGTGCAGATTGATGAGATCTTCGACCTGCGGCGTCAAAGCCGTTTGCTTGCCGAACGAGTACGAAAAGGGCGTGAAGATGCATTCGTCGAATTTCCTGGGCGCCGAACCTCGGGTAGATGCGCGCGATTTGAGGAACTTTGTCAGCCCATCGAGATCGTAGGAGTTTGCAGTGGCGTAAGCGGTCACTCTGGGGAGCTGCGCTCGCTCGGCTTTTCCGAGACGCTCGGCATCTCGCCTAGCTGTGCTATCCTTAATGTGCGTAACTATTGGGGAGTGAATGATCAGCAAATTCCTCGCAGGAAGCCGGATGGTTTCTAGGGGTCAAAGGGAAAGAGAGAGACAGCAATTTCCGCACGAACCTTGCGAATAAACGTCTTTCCCGGGCTCTTCATCTTGATCCGCCGGAGACGGTAATATCTTCAGCTTCTGTGACACCTTCGACGTCCTCTGGGGTCCAATTTTCATCTGTACATGGGGAACCGCGCTTCCGCGGGTTATCGAATTCCTCCTCTTGATTGCCCCCGCTCTAGGGGCATTCGCCGGTGTTGATGTAGGGGAAACATCGGTGTCTGCGCTGCCGGGGTGACGAGGTGTGGTGGATGCCGAAAGTGAGGACGTAGAAACGTTAACTGTCGCCGAAGACGTGGTCGCCATGCTGTCTTAGATATCGCAGGTGGGGTGTCGGTGCAATCAATCAAAGGCGTAAGACTGCGACTTGGAACAAAGAGTGACCTGAAGAAGTGCGTGTTGCTAGATATGAGGTGCAACAGCAACTAGGTAGTTACCCTGGCCGCATGAATTGTCTAACCAGCATGTTGGGGCACTAGACAGCCGGTTCGCGCTAGCGCACCTGAACCCATTGTTTTGGGTCAACACCATTCATATGTAGATATGCGAGACTCACAGCCGGGTGTGAAATATTTATATCCGCTGAATTCAAGTGCTCGGCTACCGATGTCTGGCTCGAGAGTTCGAATTCACCATACGTGAACGTGCCAACTACAATGTACTAAAACATCAGTCATAGATCTGCCTCGGCCTCATTAGGGATGATCTTGAAGACGATCGCGATGTAGCGGAGGCCAATGTGTTTGAACTTCAAACTGCCATATGATTCTGCGATTCGAAGCACATAGTCACACCACGGGTTCAAGCCAGAGTACCCAAAAAAGCAAAAAGACATTTTTCCCTAAACCCCTAAAAAAATCACAAGAAAAGGTATGGTAAAGATAGAAGAGCTAGGTACAACAGTTCAAATGGAAACCACGGTGGATGGCGGTGCGACGACGGCTAGTAAACAAAGAAAAACACAACACATTATCCAAACCAAACTAAAGTCATCGTCTGGCGGATACAGTTGCACTCTGCATCTCTCCATATCGTCCTCTCTCCTTCGTGGTATCGTAAACGTTAAGCAGCCGTGTGGCACCCTCGTCGGCCTGCGAGAATGCATACCCGCGCTGCTTGCGCATTCTCTGAACTTGCCGAACCTTCCTGATTGCTTTTTGGAATTGTTCCATCCTAAAGAAAGAAGAATTGTCAGTACCCACACTTGGCGATGAGATATTGAGGGAATTTGTACCTAGGCCGGTAGTCCTGAATGTTGTACTTCTGGATCTCCTGAATGTGGTGATATGTCTGCGGGTAGTACATCCGTTTGGCGTATTTCCAGGCAAAGTCACGCATCAGACACAGGACTGGCAAGACCACGGCCATGCTCCAAAATACTGGTGATGATATCATTCGACCGAGGATGCCGAAGTATTCCGTAGAAAAGCCAAGCTTTGGAGCAACGGTGGCATAGATAGGCATCCAAATCATCCAGATGACCATCGAACCGGGGATCGCCATGACCGCATACTTTGTCCACATGCTGCACGTACACTGTTAGACCTTTGTAGCCGACTGGATGGAGATTGCATGAAAACGTACTTTATCACGAGTGCTGCTTTTCCAAGAACAGTGGCCAGAACGGCGGTGTATAGAGCTGTACCCCAGAGCCAATGTCCTGCAGGCTTGCCATCCTCCTGGGGAAGGTCGTTGAGGAAGATGTATCGCGAAAACAGGTAGAGGATCAAAGAGTGGTAGAATCCGTTGATCAGCCACGACCAGAAGCTGCTAGCTTTGAACTACAACCAGTCAGGATCCGACTGAGAAGCGTAGAAGTAATGGTGGACATACGAAAAGGCCCTTCTGCCCTAGTTGGTAGAGTTGAGGATAGCGGTCGAGCAACCGCGCACTGATGAACTGGTCGAAGATGCCCATAACTAGTGGTGGCAGGACAGTGAAAAAGACGTTGTAGAAGGACAGGGTCCATGATTCGTAGATGACTTGACCGGAAAAGGCGTTTTCGAAAGCGTACTATTGGAGCTCAGCATTGGGCACAACTATAAAGAAGGAAGAGGATTTGTACCCAAAACTGCGTCATGTAAAGCGTAATGTTCTTGTAGAACGAGTACAGGATGACTCTGCTGATACGTTGGTAACTCCACGCACCATGGACGAGTAGCAGTTTACGGAGGAACCGGAATTGACCAATAGCGACGTCAGCGCTTCTTGCAGCTTGGAGACCCTCAACACCGCTGATACCGACACCAACATGAGCAGCCTGGATCATGCTGACATCGTTGGCACCGTCTCCGACGGCCAGCAGGAGAGACTTCAGGTTACGCTTGACAAGCTTGACAACCAGGGCTTTCTGGAGTGGCGACACACGGCTAGAGACTGGTTAGATGGCCCACGTCTAGAAGAAGAGGAGCAGCTGCACTTACCAACAGACAACAGCCTTGCACAGCACGGCGAGGTCCAAGAACATCTTGTCGAGATCCTTCTCGAGAGCGAACGTGAGGGAACGACCATCAATGACCAGTGCTAGGGCCTAAGCAAAATGTGAGCAAACGTTTCGGGACAATCGAATGGCGAGTTTTACATCAGTTTCGCCGCCAGAATCCTTCTGCGATTTGACTGCCGTGAGTTTCTTAGCTATACTGTCCCTCGTAGCCTCCGCGGTTTCCTCGTTGATGATGATGAGTGTCATATCTTCGCTGATGAGCTTGCAGCTCATGCCGATGTTGATGGCGGTCTCTTGTCGATCACCCGTAAGAACCCAGATCTTGATGCCCGCAGTTTGCAGAGTATGAATGGTGTCCGGCACGCCGTCTTGCAGACGATCCTCGATGGCGGTAGCTCCGAGGAAAACAAGATCCTTCTCAATCAACTCAGCAGCTTTGTCAAGCTCTTCACCGCGGTTGTTGATCGTTGTAGCCGCTTTGTCGTAGATAGCACTCCATCTCTGATACTCGTCATCAGGGACCTCACGCATGGCAAGACACAGTGTTCGCAGGCCTTCCGTGGCGTAATCCTCCAAGTGTTGCAAAGTCGATTCGACATATGGGCATCCCTTGGCAAGCCGCTCTAGAATGACCGTGTCTGCTCCCTTGGTGTAGATTCGAACCTTTCCATCCGGGCAACGAAAAATCGTGGACATGCGCTTTCGCGTGGAGTTGAATTCGCAGATGTTGAGCAAGTCATACTCGTACTCCTTGCCGTCAACCTCGATTGTGACCGACCTCGGCTTTCTGGCAGTAAACTTGTATCCAAGCTCGACGGCACCCTCGACTAACGCGCCCTCATCTGGTGAAGCGGCTTGGTACTTAATCTTGCCGGGCTTGTCTTCCCTTCGTTCTGGAATAACGGTGTGACAGGTGGCTAAAAGTGCGAGAAAGTGATGCATGACGTCACGGTTCTCATGCGTCTTGAGGTTCTCGGCCAGCTTCTCGAAATCGTGGATACCAACCTCCACGCCGTCCTGGACGGTCGCCCTGCTATCTTCCGGCACCTCACCAGCGTAGCAGATACCAGCAATCGAGCATTGCTTGAATTCCATCATATTGCAGGTCAATGTTCCTGTTTTGTCGGAGAATATGTATTCAATCTGGCCCAATTCTTCGACCAGACTGGACGTGCGGCATACAGCGGGAGTGTCCGTTTCAGCGTAGTAGATATCGAGGTCGGAGTTAATAAGATATGCCTGATAGTATTTGACCAGTTCTACGGTGACGAACAAACTGTACGAGGGTCAGAATGCATCTACAAGACAAGAATCAATGGATGGAATGACCTGATCGGGACAAGATTCGAGTACAGCACCCAGTAGGTCAAGATGTCGGAGAAGAACTGCTTCGCCCTGTTATGGCTCGACAGATAGAGGTACCCCATTGAATTACTGGTGGACTACAAACGTCAGCTGCGTGAGGGTGCGAAGATCGTGTGCACCCAACTTGTTTGATGACATCTCCCATAGAGGAAACCACGGACAACGCCAGCAAAATCGAAACCAACATGATGATTTGCACGTTGACTGTCCGCTCCACCGCAGTACGCTTGATTGGGGTCGCCGTCGCGTTTCTCATTAGCTTTGTCTCGTGCCCGGTGAAGACGACTAGACCGTGAATCCAAGGTGTGTTTCGGAGCGTAGCGCCACGCAGCAAGAGCTGGTCCGGATTCAAGGGCAATTCCTTCTCCCCGCCACCCATATTCATCGTCAAAGTTCCCTCGTACGTGTAAAGACTGCTGTTGGGCTGTTCGGACCGAATCCTTCCAGAGAGCCTGCCGAGATCACCGGGGCTGACCAGATCAGCCGTTTCCGGGATGGCTTGCTTGATCTTCAGATTCGTCTCGCCATCCAGATTAGCAGTTTCGATGTAGCACAGTCCCTCCGGTTCTGACGAAGCCAACAAGATCAGGTCTGCCGGGAAAGGCTCCTCCGACTCCACACGAACAATATCCCCAACACGCACACTGAGCCATCGTGTCTCCTCGAATGTCGAACCCTGGAGTACTTTCGTCTTGGATCTATTCAAATCTTTGTCTTGGGTTTTCCGCTTCCAGTCTTCCACCAATTCCTTACCTGCCGACACAAGCAGCACAACTATGAGCGGCCCAATGGTGGTATATCGATTGGTTGGAGAGATGTCGGGGATTTGTTGCAGCCCGGCGGTGAACAGGAAGAAAAGATTGGCGTATTTCGAGAATTGTTCGTACAGGAATTTCGGTAAAAACGTAGCCACATTGTATTTGGCGGTGGACACCTTGTTATTCAGATGTTTGTTCGTCGCATTCATTGGGGGATTGTTCAGTTCTATTACGCGAGGCCCTAGGGACGAAGGGTCAACCTTCCGGCGCCCGAAGCCGAACTTGAAGCCGCCGCCGCTGTTCCGTTTCTCCTTCTTCGATTTTTGACGTGACGGAGTCGAATCATCAGCCCCGGGGGTGGCATCGCGCGCTCGCGATGTCTCGGTCAATGGCAGATCCATCTCGCTGTATTCCGGATTCATCCCGAGAGCTGATTTCACCCTTCCGACGATGCTAGTTCTATTGCCGGAAGCACCACCTTCACCGTCGGCATGCTCTCCGTGCCCATAATGGAAGCCAGTGGTGGAACGCCCATCGTCATGAAGGTCGTCATAGTACGGTTGGTAATTGTCTAACGCGGAAGATTGCGAGTACGTACGATGGTTCTGGGCGAAGTCGACAGGAGGGGGTGGATCAAAGTCTGGTTGGTAGGGCTGCGACGACGGTCCACCGGCCCCTCCTACAAATTCGTCGTAAGAAGTAGACATCCGATGTGCATATTCCTGTTCGGAAGTGGCCGGAGGCCGACCTGGGTTGCCATAGTTGCGGCCCTGATCGTCGAGATCCAGTAGGAGATTGTTGTTCTGCGGGTTTCCCGCCATGCGCTCGAGCTAGGTCGCGGCCAGGAAGTGGTGGGAGGTGGAGGTGGTCGTCGATACGGCGTGTCGGCAGTCTTGAGGTAAAGCAAGTGACAGCAGTTTGGAGAGATGGAAGACGAGCGGGTAAAAGGTGATATATCTGACGGGGGTGGTTGTGTTGATTCGTTGCTTCACCGGGATCGTCTCTGGGCGTCGAACCCCTGACCAGCAAAGCCCTAAAAGCGAGTACGGCGGACAACCAGCTTCGAGGTGTCTTCGTTTCGTCGTCGTCACCCAAGCCACGATGGGAGGTGTGGGTCTGCTAACGAAAGCTGAGCGGTAGAATGTGTAGGCGGAAGTCGAGTGGGCAGCCGTGAGCTTCGTGTATCGTAGTTATTTTTTTTTGTGTGTGTGCTCGTACTCGTAGGGGATATGAGAACCGCTCGAACAGACAGGCTTCACCGACAGGTTTGGTTGGATGTCTCTTCTTCAATGATGCGGGTTCTGTTCCCTGTCGAGGCTGAGGCAGACCTTGGCTATTTCTGGCGATGGGCTAGCCGTAAAGAAGTAGGCTATGGTATTAGTCAGACTCTTGGCAGCTTGTCAGCGCTGTGCTTGGAGAAAGAAGCAAAGCAATTCATCATCGACTTCGCAGCGCCTTGCCATAAACTACTGTCCGCTTCATGCCTTAGGCAATACTCTGCTTCTCCCGCGGGTAGGCCTTGTATTTGTGCTGTCCAGGCGAAGCATGCACAGACGAAAGCTGACGGTATGAGCCCTAAGTTACCGAGAGCTGACCTGTTTGTATTATATCGTCCAGATACCTAGGTAATACGTTGCACGGTAGCTGGGAAGTTCGAATCCGAAACCTAGCCGGCTCAAGTTCTCGCAGTAGAGTAAATACTACGGAAGGCCTCGCCAACTGCGCAAGAAACTACCCAGTCGGTTCAGCCCTTCGATCGGTTAGATGACAAAACATGTGTTTCCCGAGGCCTCCCGGCCTGACGATGTATATGCAACGACCTCTCCTCCGTACTTGCTGCCTGGCAGTGTGCGACCGGTCCTCCGGGCGTCAGTGGTCAGTAACTATTCCCGATGATAGCGAGCGGGACTTTGCTTCACTGCCACCGCCCTTTCCCAGAGAATGGCAGCCTCTACTGCCTATGGAGTAATGCAGCCCTCCAGCAGCTGGCATGTCCACTGAAAGGACCCAAGCCGGTGCCCTGTAGTAGCCATAGATGAGGAGACTTTTCACCGTCGATTAGATAAGTGATACAAAAGTCAGAGCTTGCTTAGGTGATAGCTGAGTACTTAGTCAGCGCCACTTTTTCCCCCACATGCAGGGCACTCGTTATATAGAAGCCAAGCAGAAAAAAACAATCCAAAAGGAGAAAGTCTTTTTTGGCCGCCGCTAGCCTTAGCCCAGAAAATATAAAGCATCCCCGTGTCCCTGCAGCGTCTTTTTTTTTTCCCTCTTTCTACTTCAGACTCCCATCCTTATCACACGCAACACTTCATTTTCACTGATGCGTGCCATTATTTACGGGAGCCCAGAGTGAAGCTTCTGCACAATTTCGCTAACAGTATGTCATTTCGATCGTCAGCAATGACGGTTGGTACCAAATCTTACATAACGTTTGATAGTAATTGATGCAACATTCCTCTTTGTACCTGTGCACGGTGTTGAACGATCGTGTAATCGTTCTTGGGCTTTGTGGCTTGGAGATGAGAGATCAATCTTTCAAAAGCAACGTGAGGTGCAATCGCTTTCGTTACCCTCTTTGAGGAGACGTCGAGTCCCCGAACGTCTGCACACCGTGCTCGCCCGCTTCTTCCCAGGTTGGACTCGTCACTCCACTCGTTGCCGTAGTGGGATGGCAGACGTCTGGTTGGGCTAAGTGTCATTCACAGCGCGGAACCCCATATCTATACCGTCCATCGGGTTGTGTTGCGGATGTACGCCGCAATAGTCTAGATAGGCTGTATGCGAGTATGATTAAAAAAAAAGACACGAGAAAGTGGTAAGTCGGTGAATACATAGGTACCTAGGTCATCGTGAATGTGTGCCGGAGGCCAGGTATGTATCGTGAGCGCAAGGCCAGCAGGAGCTTCAAAAGTGGAAGCTTCGGATTGTCTGGCAACGGCTGTGCGATTCGTCGGGAGCGATCGCACCGTTCACGAGTCTTGCCTTGCTTGCCTTGCTTGCCTTAGGTGACCACATACATACATATGTACATACATATGCTGTAAATTCCCCGCACCCACAGGCGACAAGGTGCCAACTCCTTGTTATGTACGCGGAAGCACGAAAGCACACAAGCAGCTTCCCGTCCGCGCATTGCACCATCTCACCCCGCCTACATAGGGCTGAAAATACCCACCACAACTCTCCACCACCACCACACCGCCGCCGCAAAAATGTCAAGTAGTGGCATCTCCCTTCCTTTCAGCCAAGAAGCGCTCGAAGCCCTCAGCAGCATGAGGTCAGGGGGCTTCGTGAACTTGGTGCAACTCGTATGTCCCCTCTATCTATCGGTGAATGGGCGGCTAACGGGACGCAGGCAATCAACATGGAGAAGGAAACCATCGAGCTCGCTGGCGCCAGTACTTCCGCCATCCGGGACTTTACGAGGGTCATCGCAGATAATGCGCCGCGGTTCTCGTTTTTTGTGTTTAAACGTGCGAATTCGGAATCGGAGTATGGGGATGGACGCAGAGTGGAAGGCTTATTTTGCGGCAGATGAGTACGAGGGCGTTGAGGAAGCTCCGCTGGGTTGGTGGCCGCCTTTCCGGACGCGAAACGGATGCTGATGGGAAACAGTGTTCATCTACACCTGCCCCGCCGATAGTAAGATTAAGGAGAAGATGTTGTACGCCTCCACGCGGGCTGCGGTAGTGGCTACCGTCGAGAATGAGTGCGGTCTGAGGATCCAGAAGAAGGTGCGATCGCTCAATCTCTTCATCCCAAGGCCGGAAAGCTGATGACTGAGAAACAGTTGGAGGCCACCAGCCCAGATGAGATCGGTGAAGCTCAGCTTATCGAAGAGTTTCACCCCAAGGTGGAGGTTAAGACTGCCTTCCAGAGACCAAAACGGCCGGGAAGACGCTAAACCTGCAATCTGTTTTCCCGGTTTGTTTTCTGTGGTGTTTCGATAGCAGCCGTATATCTGGAGGTGTCATGTGGCCACGCGAGTGGATATCAAAACGAGAAAAGGTACACAATGCCCGTTGTTTTACTCAAGTGGTACACAATGCCCCCATCCGCTCAGGGTGCCCGCACCACGCTGAAATAAAAGAATTGTTCTGTTGCCAAGCAAGATACAGAAAGTGAGATGCGGCTGGTGGCGGACCAGGTCGGCATGAGGAATCCGGCGGCACAGAGTTCTGCATCGAGTTCGGCGTCGCAGAGAGGATGTAGAGATGAATTGCTATAGACTGAATATATCTCTACATGAATACAGGCCCGGCGCTCACCCTTGCCTGCGCCCTCAACCTCGCCCGCGCCTGTGCCCGCCGTGCCTACGCCGAGATCTCCTACCAGCCGCCGGGCAAAGTGCTACAGTTTAGTATGTATGATACATACATTATACCCCTCCTACCGACACTAGTTACACCTCTGCGGCACCCGATCGGGGACCTCCAGTAGAGGCCCTTTCCAAGCAGCACGTCGGCCTCGCTGCTCTACCGCCGTAAGGCGAGCGGTCTGAAGCCGCCCCTTTGCTTTCTTGAACAGCAGCGGCTGACACTCCCACAGCGCAGGATCCCCAGGAAGTGCCTGCAAGGAGCCCACATCGATAGGCGGTAGAGATTGAGAGTAAGGCGCAACCATTGCAGCAATGGTGAGGCTGTAATGTAACTATATAGTCTCGAGGGTTTCGTTGCGGTGGAGGGGCCGGGGGCCCGGAATCGTTGAATTACGGCGACTGCGTGGCCACATGGAATATCGTGATACTGAAACCGCCCGCAGCTGCAGGTGCGTCGTAGCAAATCAACCTGGTACCATTTGCCAGAGTATGTGTGCACCAAGGCATTGTCGGCGTTGCCGTAGCGAACGTTTCGGACGAGACATAATAGTGGGGTGGATTGGTGGGCAGACGGTCGGCGCGCGGCGGGAGGGGGCGGATGAACAAGTCTATATCGACGAGGGTTTTTCTTTTTCGGAGCCAGCTCCAGCCTCACCCGCTTCTTATATAAGTACTTAATTACTGCAAGTGCTTGGCAACAGAACAATCATTGTATTCTAGCGTGGTGCGGGGCACTGTAGTTACAGATGGGGGTATTATTGTGTACATACAGCTTTAGTAAAACGACGGACATTAGTTATGTACTTTTTCTCAGAGCTGCCGGCCCTCCGCGGATAGAATCACGTGCGCGCGGCAGGAACACGGAGATTTCCTGAGTTACCAGCAACGTCACCCGACAAGGCCGCCCCAACACCACACATGTCCGCCACCTCACCCATCAACAACCAATGCGTCGTGTAGTAGTAACGGGGCTTGGAGCGGTGACCCCATTAGCAGTAGGTGCATCCTCCCCTCCACCCTCCTGCCACCATAGCGCTCCAACTGATCATGAAACCTAGGCGTCCGCCGCACCTGGAAACGCCTCCTCGACTCCCGGTGCGGCGTCGTTTCCCTCCGCGGCCACGACGGGGCATTCGAAGACCTTCCCAGCCAGGTTGCAGCACTCGTTCCCACCGGCGCGAAGGCGGACGGTGGGTGGAATCTAAAGGAGTGGTTGGCGCCTGGCGTACGCACATATCCTTCCGTCCCGTCCCGTCCCGTCCAATGCTGATGGGAGGTTCGCTTAGGATGAACGGCGCGTGGCCCCCTTCTCCCAGTACGCCATTGCCGCCGCCGACGAAGCCCTAACCGACGCCGGCTGGGCTCCCAGCAGCGACTATGAACGGGAGCGAACGGTGGGCTCTCCACCGCAAACTCGTCCTACGTCGCTAACCCCCCCGGTGATAGGGTGTCTGCATCGGCTCCGGAATCGGCAGTCTCGACGACGCCTACAACGCCTCCGTCGCCTTCTCGTCCGGCGGTTACAAGAGGCTCTCCGCCTTATTCATCCCGCGGCTACTGATCAACCTCGCGGCGGGGCACATAACACTAAAGCATGGGTTCCGCGGTCCCAACCACGCCGTCTCCACCGCGTGCGCGTCCGGCGCTCACAGCATCGGCGATGCCTCGCGGTTCATCCAATTCGGCGACGCGGACGTGATGGTCGCTGGCGGAGCGGAGGCGTGTGTGCACCCGCTCTCCATCGCCAGTTTTGCCCGCGCGAAGTCACTCGCCACAGCATGGAACGACGCACCCGCGGCGGCCAGCCGCCCCTTCGATCGTGACCGTGCGGGCTTCGTCATCGGCGAAGGCGCGAGCGTGTTAGTGCTCGAAGAGCTAGAGCATGCAAAGCGCCGCGGTGCGAAGATCTATGCGGAAGTGAAGGGGTATGGGCTTAGTGCGGATGCGCATCACATCACGGCGCCGCCGGCCGACGGGAGTGGCGCGCTGCTGAGTATGCGGCGGGCACTGGTGCATGCGGGAATCGGGCCGGAGAAGGTGGATTACATCAACGCCCATGCCACCAGCACTATGTTGGGCGATGCGGCGGAGAATAGGGCGATCAAGATGCTGTTTGCGGACACAAGGAACGGGGGACAGATTAATGTTTCGAGTACGAAGGGTGCGGTGGGCCATCTGCTTGGTGCTGCCGGCGCGGTCGAGGCGTTGTTCACGGTGCTGGCGGTGAGCGAGGTAAGTGATAATTCATGACACGTCTGAGTTGAGTCGACTGACATGTGCGGATAGAATGTGCTTCCGCCGACACTCAACTTGGATAATCCCGGCGACCCGCCAGAGGAGTTTGACTGCAACTATGTGCCAAAGACTTCGCAGGATCATAAGGTGAATGTGGCTGTGTCCAACAGCTACGGGTTCGGCGGAACGAATGCTAGTCTATGCTTTGCGAAGGTGGAGTAAGGTAAGTGGAGTTTTCTACGGAAATGGGTTTATAGATCCACCTTGCCACATCTTAAAAGAAAGCAGGCATATAGACGAAGGATTGCATATGCGAGTTGCACACTTTTATGCGGACTATGTAGAGCACAAGATCGCGCTACCACCAGCGGCTACCATATGAATTGGCAGGAAGCTATAAGTCAACTTAACCCACCATCCTCGTCGATCGTGTCCAGAACGACCACACCCTCCTCAGTTCCATTGACTCGCAGGAGATTCTTTAAGCCATTCCACACCTGCGAATCAAAGGGCGGCAGGAGAAGTTCATCGCCTTGGGCTGCGGCTCGGCCGGAATGCGCGGGATCGTACTGGCCCATCAAGTTGATGAATTCGATCATACTCTCCCGAGCCTTCTCTTCCGCCGCCGGTCCCTGGTCCTCCCCGAGTCGGGTCTGATAGTTGGTGATCAGCTTCAAGAGGACTTTTGCGGTGATGTAACTATCGTATCCAGCGTTGTGGTCCACGTTAGCGCCCATTTGGTGGCTCATGTGCAAAGCTGTGAGGCGTTGTCAGTTCGATTATCTTTGCGGAGTGGTGGGGGGGAATTACAAATCGAAGGATATGGCAAGCCGTTGAGCGTTTCGGCCAATGTCTGCAAATTGGAAGCAGCCCTAGGCTGGTGTCCTTCGCAGGTGGCAATATACTTTGTATCGCACACTCTTTGGGCGGGAAGTCAGCAACACACCCGGGATGGAACGGGAGAAGGTATGACATACACAGGAAAGTCCTCATGAATTTTCGCCGCAAAGCCTTCAAGTGTTGGCGGGAGTACTCCAACAAAGGTCTGTCTCGATACCATTAATCCTGACCATTGCTTCTTCCCGCCCAGGGAAACTTACGCGGTAGAGATGGATCAAATCACCAAAGAGGTTGTGTCCGACAAGTGGTACTTTGCGTTCTCTCAAGGCATCGAAAACATACCGTAGGCCGATCTATGAATCCATCAATTCTGGAACGTGTGAAGCAACAAGTGGGTTCCACATACACCCCTCTTGATATTGTAGTCAGACCGTTCTTTGCGTTCTTTGCGCTGAGTGGCCTCTTGCTCTTCGTTTCTCTTGATCACTTGGATGAAATTGCTGCGACTCAACTATACATGCAGAGCGAAGGTCATTAAGACGATCGCTGCGAGAAACGACTACGATTTCGGAGGATGGACTCACGGTAACCAGGTCCGGAAACGTTGCACGCACGACCTGATGAACCAGGCGCTTCTGATACCCGTTGATCTCGTTATTCGGTCCAGTGATGTTGACGAAGTCGTACTCTGGGTTCGGATTAGCGATCCACTCTTTCAGCTCGCTGACGACCTTCTTCAGCTGTTGAATAGTCAGCAACAGCAGTGTCACCAGCTCGCGACCCAAGGGGCACACACAAAGTCTTCCTGCGACTCTTCGACGAGGATGTCTTCCATGATGCCCTCGATAGCTTTCTCTTCTCTGTCCCTCACATATTTTTCTTCCTCGTGACTGAGGTACCGCACCCCGCTAGCAAATAGCAAGTTGAAATCGAAATGGCTGGCATTCTGTGTCAAAGATGTATTCGCCAAAGCTTTCCATGGTCTAACTCACTTATCGGATAGGAATTTTATCGCGCTGGACTGATATGTGTATTCTCGTTCCATATGCCACTTCGGATCCGTCACCGGACAGAGTGGGAAAGTGTACGGTCGACAGATATACATTTCTGAGTGCACTTGCGTCAACGGTTGCCTCTCATCGTCCCGCTCACCCGGAAGGCAGACCTTGGGTCTCATCGTATTCAACGGTACAGATTCCCAATTGCAACACTTGATACTTTTCCGCGCCCTCCCTCAGCTGTAGATATCGCTCACGGACGTTCTGCTTCCTTCCGAGAACGTTCATCTTCCGCTGGACGCCCGAGAATTCCAGGTCAATGGCAGCTATACCGACGGACGGTTAGTGAGCTCATCTCGCAGCCAACGGATACGATTAGCGATGGTTACCGAATTGCGCTGTTTTAATAGCCTCGACAATCTCCTTCAAGAGCCTGGAATCGTCCCGCTCATAGTCATCTCTGGTCACCTCCATGCTGTTCGTGGTAGGTTTGTTCTTGTCGTATGAGGTGTTTTCGAGAAAGATAGGAGGGCAAAGACGCAACCAGAGTGGCGGCCGTACAGGGAGTTGCGACTGCCTCTGGTTCACTCCGCGAATTCCCGCGATTGTCCCTTTGCAGAGCGCGGTGGGGGTTGAGGTGGTTGAGGTGGTTGAGGTGGTAGAAGTGATCGAAGGTCTTAGGCGTGCGAGCTTCGAAAGCCACAGCATTGCATAGAGCCCCTTGTGCAAATTTTCTTCCCTCTCCCCAGATATCGCTGAAGATTGTGGTTGAAAATGCTTGTTGACGCGGGGCCCGAAATTTTGATGCGCATGGAAACCAATCCGGCACATCAAGTATGTAGTTTAGCTGCGTTTCTGGAATTGACTAGGTTGCTCTACATATGGGAGGAACGCGATCGATCTGCAAGCACGTGCGCGAGATGAAGGAGACTTGAGTTATCTAACTGGTAAGATGTATGTTCAAGTGCATAGATATTTGCCCCGTCAACCACTCGACAACCCATCTTTCACGCTTCATGGCTTCAATGTTACGGCCCCTTGGTGAAACGATCTTCATTCTGCCTGAGCCCTGCACTGGTACTTTATGACCATGTTTCAATTCCTTCTCCGCCCATCCATCCAACCACAATATCTGCGTGTGCGACAGGAGTCGGCATGAGTGGTAGGATATATTGAGGGATTGGAAAAGTGTCAGTCTTTAGCCAATTAGATATTTGGAGTAGATAGGTACAATACACCTGTAGCGAATGACCGGTTGACACATGCGTGGAAGGCGCAGACGTCGGAACACGGCAAAGGAACTGTGGTGGAAGTGTTGGGTGTAGGTTGGGAGTAGCTGCGTGCACCGGGGGAACGATATTCACGTACGTATGCACCCTGTCTACATACTCAATAAATTTAGCAATGAAGCTACATTCTATTTGATGCCTGTCGAAGCCCTTGCAACACCATTAGATTCTATTTGAATACGTATTCTGTAATGAATACGCACTGGTTACCAATCCTGTATGAATACCCATGTTGCTGAAATCGGTATTTACAATGATGAGCGCATCGAGTTGAATGCGTATTTAAGATGAATGAAATTCAAATACTGTCGTGCACAAGATACGGTGTTACTGCAGCTTAGATAATACCCCATTTTTTGTTATTGTATGCACATGTGCAACTCCCGAGGTTCAGAACATTCTGTGTCGATTGCGTCGGTGGGAAAGCAGTAGACGGCTGGCAGGGAAAGACATGCTCTGTCCGTTGGTGAAGGGATAGCACGAATGAATGTTGAGCGTATGCGCACACGACTGTGAGATGCCATCAGGCATCACCGCGAATGACATACACATAACTGGATAAATACATGCTATAAGCATTCGATTGTTCGACGCCTCCTTCGATTGACGGCTGTTTACCCATCCTAACCCGAGTGTTGTGCATGAAGCGCCGATGCAGAAACCCGGGCTCAAGAATTATTTCACGGCCAACAGCTGCTTGGGCTGTGTGGTTTGTTATTGTTGTTGTGGTGGTGGTGGTGGCTGTAGTGGTGATTGGCCCATCAGCCTCGGTTCGGCTGTTTGTAGGAGGCGGTGCGATCGAAAGGATGCAGGCAGGTCTGCTCAAGCCATTGCTCTGCGAACGAAACAAGCTCCCCCGTCTCCATCACGAGCAACCAACAACAACAGCAAGCTCCGGGCCAGTCAGTCCAGTCTACAGCCTATACGTCTAACGTCACAACATCCATCCCCACCCACCCTTCCTCTTCAAGCAAATCCAAAGCTATCGCACCATCTCACCCCCCGCGCATTATCTCCAATGCTCAGGGTCATCCCTCACCCACCGAGAACCATGTTCAACGGCACTAACAACATACCAAATGGCTACACTCACCCTCAAAATGTTGCCACGCCGTATGGCCGTCAAGCCCAACAGCCGGAACAAACACGCCTGTCGCCACAGGCGATCTCTAACATCTATAAAAGCTGCACGAACCTATTCCTGACGCGCCGGCTCCCCGAAGCCCTTGCCGCGCTGCAGCCCGTCGTGAATGACCCCTCCGCATCGATCCGGCAATGTCCTCGTGCACTCCGAATCAAGTTTTGGGGTATTTACCTAGCGATTCTCGATGCCGCCGCGAAGATGACCGTGTCTGAGGGTAAGGCCATTTGGGGCGCGAAGGAGTGGCCGGAACTAGTCGCAAAGATCAGGAGTGGTGCTGTATGGGATGACGTCAACCGTCAGTATGGCGACGAAGGAAGGGTTGATGCTGATGTCGTTGCCACGCTGTAAGTTGCCTTGTCACGGCGATATATGTGCGCGCGTGTTTGTCTGACTTGAACTGATAAAGGGCAACCTTATTACTTTCGCACTCTCCCGAGCAATCCATAACGCAGAAGAAGATCGAAGCGTACCTCGGCGCTGTGCCCAGCGCACTCTCACAGGATGAGGATCCCAAGTCTATGGCGCAGCGCTCCAAAATCACGGAACTCTATTGCTTGCATGTTTTGCCACGGGTGGGCGATTGGGACTATGCGAAGGAGTTTACCCAGATGAGCACAGACATAGACGATGAGCAGAGGGAGGTTCGTACCCCCATAGGTTCTAATTATATGCGATGAACGGATGCTGACGGCGTGGCTTAGGTATTCTTTATGCACTTGGACCAATTGAAGGCAGACATGGAGACGAGAGAGCGCGAAACACGCGAACTAGAGAAGCTCCGTGACCAGGAAATCGAGGAAGAGGAGGAAAGGCTTGAGCATGAACATAGACAGAGGAAATCGCACTCACGGGCAGCGTCGGTTTCGAGTAGGACATCGCGACGACGGGGGAGCTCCGTCAAGCCCGCCGAGCGCTCGGTGGTCAGGGATGACAACGCGGTGGCGGCGGAGACGGCGGTGAAGAAGAGACTGGCCATCGCAGCGAAGGAATCTAAAAAGGCTAGTGCTGCCGTAGTACCGCGGGCAACAGGGAGGACGAAGCCGAACACATCCCTCATCACATCGACAACGGCTCTCTTGAGCAGGATGCAAGCTTATATGACGACGAACAGCGGGCCCTTCTCGATGCTGCAGACCATAGTCATGCTCGCGGTGATTGCATGGATGACCAACAACAAGAGGATGCGTGACAAGATCCGCCGGTTCTTGCTTCTGTGCTGGATCAAGATCGCGAAAACCGTAGGGATGGGAATGAAGGTGACATACATATAAAGGGGCGTCGTCTAGATAGGAAGGAATGGGAAAGTGGAAAGGTTCATTTCTACGGACACTGGCTGTAAATTATTCACTTTCTTTCTTGCCTTGTTATTATTCTTCTGCATTTGCGAAGCGAAGGTTGTTTTCAATGGAAGTCGGAAGAGTAGCGTTTGCTTGTTATCATCAGCTGTACGAGTAGCTAGATACCACCGGCTCTAATCTCCGAAATATACATAATATCCTCTGTGTCCTTTGCGTACATATTCTTCTCTTCCACTCTGCCGTATAACCTTGGATTCCCACGCGGTTCCGTCCGAGTGCTACAGTATTTATCTGCTCAGATAATAGTCGCTCGGTTAGGCGTCTATCGCGGTTACGAAGCCTGATACGTGTGCACTCGAACCGCTCTTTGGGGGGGGGGGGGTTTATGACCACACAACGCAACAAGCTTCCCATACTACCAAAGGTGCAACAAGCCGAGTATCGCTACCTTTCTTCTCACATCTTCCTCGGAGTTAAACATGAGTCGTCCGAACAACAACAATGCCGGTGAGCCTTTTCCCCCTCTTTCCATACATACCATATCCTACCGAGCCCCTATCTCCATATATGAATGTACTGACCATGCCCCACGCGTCGCCCCAGTTACCGCGCGGTCGGATGATGCAGTCCTTAAGCTTTTTAATGACAAGGAGCTCTCTGCGAATGTCGTGAAGCTCAAGTCTACTACATCCTCTGGCGTGGCGCGCAAGGGCGCCACTAACAAGAAGTCGGCGAACTGGAAAGACTCGCGACAATCGGATAATCAACGTTCGCCTTGCGCTCCCCCCTCTCTCGTTCCGGATCACTGACGTCGTTTGTTCGTCGCCAACAGACGATAAACCGTCGCCGATCAAGTCCCCCGGGCCAGTTGTCACACAGCTGGACGAAAAGGATATCTCGACGTTCCCTACTGGAAGACCTCTCCATGATGAGCTCGTCACTGTCATGTGCAAGTACTGCAAGAAGCCCATAATCACGACTTTCGCTGCGGATCATGTGCGCGCGTGCCTGAAGGCTAAAACGGAAAAGACCAAAGAGCAGAAAAAGAAGCGGAAGGAGGAAGCAGCGGCTGCCGCTGCCGCCGCCGCCGGGAAGAGCAAGGATGATGCTATGGGTGCTGCTGTTGCGGCGCCGACGAATGGTGAGGGAGAGGATGCCGCGGGTGCTGGAACTGTTGCTGGATCCTCGACTAGTGTTGTGCCTGCAGTAGAGGCGAAGAAAAAGAAGGGCCCCGGTGCGAAGAAGATGACGAAGAAAGATAGCGAAGGTGGCGCGAAGGGGAAAAAGCGCAAAGCCGACGAGGCGAAGCTACCCAAGGAACCCAAGGCGAAGAAGAAGAAGGAGAAACTTGCGAAGCCGGAGCCCAAGGTCAAGGCACCCGTCGATGTTGAGAAGCAGTGCGGTGTTCCACTACCCAATGGTGCACTTTGCGCTCGGTCCTTGACCTGTAAATCGCATTCGATGGGAGCCAAGCGAGCGGTTGTCGGTCGATCCCAGCCATATGATGCCCTATTATTGGCGTATCAGAAGAAGAATCAGGCCAAACAACAAAGTGCGGTTGTCCTCCATCTCTTCGTGACACGGGTTTCTGACACATACCTCTACAGAGGCTGCAATCACTGCAGGCGCGGCTCCTCCCGAAGAGCTCGAAGCCAACGCTATGCCCGTCGACTCGGACGAAGAGACCGAGCTCGTCATGGCCGCTATTGCTAAGCGCGTGCCGCGGCCTATGGAGCGGCACGTCGTGGTTCCGGTGCGGAAGAAGTCCCAGTATATCCGGATGCGTGAACTCATGGCAAGTGCACTTCGGCCCGCTGGCCAGTCGTTATTCAATAGCGATGCTGGCGGAGGACCGAACGGCATTTTGGGCGGTATGGCTCCTAGGATGCCCAATTTACGTTACCAAAGCACGTACTGATGCTGCACGTTGATGCAGGTGTGTTGGGCGGCCCAAAGCCTGGTTCATCAAAATCCTTTCAACCGCCTCCTCCACCTTCCCAGAGGAAACCCTCCCTGAATACCCCTGGATAGGGTTCTCTTGCTGGTGTGGATTGTTGAAAGCTTTGGGGAGTTGTTTTTATTGGGTCATTGCAGTGCAGAGATTTACTATGGTGTTTGGAGTTTGGGTGCTCTGTGGTTGTTGACGGCTGTTTTTCCTATTGCTTCCTGTCTGCATCGGTATGCTTAGATGATTTACAAGGGTTTCCTTCCTGATTATACGATGCGGTATCTGTGTACAATAGCATCCCCTTCTCTTTCGAGAAAAAGAAAATGCAAAACTTTGCGTGTGCATGAGTGGCGTGCTTGCGGATCAAAAGCAAGAGAAACAACTCCAAACTCCGGATGACATCGCAACACCCAGATCCCGATACGCGTCAAATCAACGGCCATCCGTCTCCTCTAAAGCTTGTGCTTCCCTCCTGAGCTCCTTGATCACCGTCTGCTCAAAAAAAAACCCACCCCCAGAAAAATCAGCGTCGTTGGGTTTCGAGTGGGGGAATGGGAGGGGTACTGACGGCCAACGCCTCGGGATTCACACCGTTCTCGATCAACGAGACACAAAGGGAAAGCGTGGTCCTGTCCAATCCGGTGTGCTACGGTTGTTCGTTAGCTATGTGATACATGTAATGTTTAAGGCGGCGAGAGAACCAAGAGCGTAGAGATTTCGTTGAGGACATCGACGACGTCTTTGGCGGCGCGTTGGCGGGAAGTTCCTCCGGGGGGTGGCATCGTGCTTGTCTGGGAGTTTGAGGGTTGTTTGTGTGATCAGAGCTCGTGCCCAATTCGTCGAACCGGAACGTGCCGTTGACAGGGCCCGGCCTATGTAGTTATGTGGAGCACAAGTCGAGGCGACGCGTATTCCAGCCACACCACTAGTACTTCAATGTGCTTCCGACAATGGAGAGACTGTACCCGTCGCTGATGGAAACCGCCATCGCGGCCGCTGCCTTTAAGCTGTTGCTTCTGCCCGCCTAGTATGTCTCCCTCTCCCCCAGTCTCTTGTGCTGCCAGCGACTGACCCTCTCGTTCCACTCAGTAAGTCCACCGATTTCGAGGTTCACCGAAACTGGCTCGCCATCACACACTCGCTCCCCGTAAAGCAATGGTACTACGAAAAGACGTCGGAATGGACACTCGACTATCCTCCGTTCTTCGCCGGTCTCGAATGGCTTCTCAGTCAGGTCGCGAAGTACTTCGATCCCAAGATGCTCAAGGTTGAGAACCTAGGCTACGCGAGCGAGCAGACCGTGTTGTTTCAGCGACTCTCTGTGATCATAACCGAGCTCGTGCTTGTCTTTGCTCTGCACAAGTCTGTACCCAAGGAGTGAGGTGTGGAGGGACGGCTGGCTGATGTGCGCAGACTTGTGGCTTATGCTCCCGAGGGCTCGAAACGCACCGCACATGCTGTCGCTCTGTCGCTGCTACTCTCTCCCGGCTTGCTATTGATCGACCACATCCACTTCCAATACAACGGATTCATGTATGGAATCCTTCTACTATCCATCCTCCTCGCACGGTCTCCGTCAACCCGCCTGGCCTCTGGCCTTCTATTCGCAATGTTGTTATGCTTCAAGCACATCTACCTCTACCTCGCTCCCGCGTACTTCGTCTACCTTCTACGCGCATACTGTCTCGGGCCCAATTTCGATATCTGTCGACTGAGCCCCGATATTCGTTTTGCGAATTGCATCAAACTTGGTGTCGGCATCGTGGCGATTTTTGGCACTGCTCTGGGGCCATTCATGTACTGGGGGCAACTGTCTCAGTTAGCCTCACGGCTGTTTCCATTCTCGCGAGGATTATGCCATGCGTACTGGGCGCCTAATGTATGGGCCATGTATTCATTCATGGACCGGGTGTTGATCTATGCTGCACCGAGACTGGGGCTCAACGTTGATAACAGCGCGCTTAACAGTGTCACCCGCGGGCTTGTGGGTGATACGGCGTTTGCAGTGCTGCCGGGGATTACTCCGCGGATAACGTTTACCGTCACGTTGTTCTTCCAGATATTGCCGTTGGTGAAGCTCTTCGCCGTCCCGACGTTCGATAACTTTGTTGGTGCAGTAACGCTGTGCGGGTATGCTTCGTTTCTGTTTGGATGGCATGTTCATGAGAAGGCGATCTTGCTCGTTATTTTCCCGTTCAGGTGCGCCCTCCCTGTGTCCCTTGGAGAGCCACAACTATTCCTAACCCACCGGCAGCCTCCTCGCCCTCAAGGACCGCCGTTACTTCGGCGCTTTCCGGCCTCTCGCCGTCGCCGGCCATGTCTCACTCTTCCCCCTTCTCTTCACCGCCCCGGAATTCCCGATCAAGACTGTCTATACCATCGCCTGGCTGGTGGTCTTCCTCACCACCTTCGACAGGCTGGTACCCATGTCACCATCTGGCCGCCAATGGTTACTCGATAGGCCATCGACGCTATTCATCATCATCTCGATACCGCTAATTGCGTATACGAGTCTGATTCACGGCATCGTGTTTGGTGATCGATACGAGTTCTTACCGCTCATGCTTACCAGTAGTTATTCGGCGGTTGGCGTGGTGGCTAGCTGGGTCGGCTTCAGTTGGTTGTATTTTACCTCTTAGGGCGGAGCGGCTGTGCGTTGTAGACAGAAGTAGAGCCATCTGATCATGGGTGAGGAATGGTGAACCAATATCAAACGCTTCACCACAAGGCTAGCCAACGGCATCGCTCTAGATGTCTATGTATTTCCGTTATTTGCTGTAGTTACTCCTGGCGGTAGGGGTTCGTCCCTTTTCGCTTTCCGAATTACTGTAATTATCGAGATATAATTCTAAATACACCAAATTCTCACGGTTAGACCGCAATGTCACAGCGATAGGAAGACGTGATCAAAGTCAGCCTCGCCAAGCCCGCAGACATGCCATGCCGTTTTCGGTACCTTCCGCCCCCAGCAGTTCAGGCCACAGTTATTGTCGCGCCTTTAAACACTCGCTAGATACATACAACATTCGTCATTCCTTTTTTTTTTTAACTTCTAACGTGCACCAGCATACCTGCACAGACACAGACCCTCATACGAACTCTACAGACACAAACAGAAATCCAATGCGCTGGAGCTGGAACATCTTTACGGCTGTTCTGTGTCTGGCCCAGACTGCAGTCGCAAAGCCGGACACTAAGGATGGAATCAAGAGTGTTCCGCTGAGGACGCATAGCTTAGCTCCTGTGCGTACCCGCTCGAACTTCCTGTTGCGTTGAAGAGGGGAGATAGAGCTGATTCGCGTATGTTTGTAACAGCCATACCTCGATCAGGATTTGCAGAGCCGGTGGTTCGATTGGGGCGGCGATACTGTTATTCGCGCAGACCAGTACGAACTCCCCTCCCCCCTAACGCCTGCCCACTTGGGTGAAGGTTCCCGCTGACGATTGCGGTGCTGGTAAAAGGTACATCCGCCTCACCTCGGATCGACAACATCAAGCCGGATATCTCTGGTCGCGGCTACCATTGACAGCTACGAACTGGGAGGTACCTTCCCACTCCCCCACCGCACCCATCCTGCTTGCAGAGGCTGACGAGGGGATAGATCGAATGGGAGTTCAAAGTGCATGGCGCCGGCAACCTCTACGGCGATGGCATGGCCATGTGGATCACGAAGCAGCGTGCCCTGCCCGGTCCCGTGTTTGGTAGTATCGACAATTTCGAGGGCCTTGGTATCTTCCTCGACACCTACAAGAACAACCGGCCGGGCGCCGTGTTTCCCTATGTCTCCGCTATGCTCGGGGACGGACATACCAGCTATGACCACGCACACGACGGAAAGGCTACTGAATTGGCGGGTTGTTCGGTATGTTGCCCCCCCCGCTCGCGCGGAAGGTGACGGGAAGCTGATGATAGTGAAGGCCAGGGGAATCCGGGGATCAAATATCCCGACTCGCGCGAAACTTACATACTTCCAAGAGAATTACCTTCTGCTCGACTTGCAGTACAAGAACATCGACCAGTGGGTGCAGTGTTTCAACGTACCAAATGTCACCCTCCCGCAAGTCGCCTACTTGGGATTCAGCGCGCACTGTGGGGAGCTTAGCGGTACCGCCCCTCCCACGTCCCTTCTCTTATCCCGTTGATACTAACCCCTCGCAGACAACCACGACATCATCAGCATCACAGCTAATAACCTCTACTCCGCGAACCCCAACCGCCCGGGCCCCGGCCGCTCCGACAAACCGCGGATAAGCACAAAGCCTCCGAAGGGATACAAGGGGCCCAAGAAGGGTGGAAGCTGGATGTGGTTCCTCCTGAAGTGTTTGATCTTCATTACTGTGGTCGCTGGCGCCTATATCGGTTGGGTCGCGTACAGAACCCAGAAGCGAAGCTCGCGATTCTAAGGAGAGTACTGGAAGAGTTTTCCTTTGTGGGTTGGGCATCTCAGGGTACATAGCGGTTGTGAACTACAGGCGCTGGTAGCTAAGGGGATACTGGATGCTCGGTGTTTCTCTGCGGTATTCGCCTGCTTTGCGTTGATTTTCTTAGCTTCTTAGTGTGCTTTCTTTCTGCTTGGTAGCTGTTTGTTGGTGTCCTTCTGCGTCCTTATTTTCTGACTCCAAAGCGAATTCCACAGCCTGATCGCGTTGCAAGCCGAGTGAGATTCCATCAGTACAAATACATTCGCAAAGCAGTGCGAGCCAATCCACTACATTTCGGGGAGCCAGCCAAAAACATCAACCCAAAAGCAAAAAAAGAAAAAGAAAAAGAAAAATCTCTACTACATATATTGCAAGAAGGCAGAAAACTTATTCGTTCATTCATTTAGTGATGATGGTGGTGTCCAATCTGCGTGGCCAACGGTACTACCATTCCGAATACCGCCGCAACGACATCTTTAACGGTACCCTTCTGCCCGTTCTCCCGCAGCTGCGTGGTTTGGTTTTGCATCGTGTGCATCGCCACATACCTATGGTAGTTAGTTGGCCGATACCGGAGAAGGAGGGAGTGAAAGCTTACAGGAAAGTTCCACCGCTGAACAGCAGTAACACGCCCGTCCAGAACTGCATTCCCTCCCCACCGCCGCCCAACAATCCCAGTACCATCCACGTAAGCAGCGCTCCGACCGGTGCCGCCATCGAGAATACCAGCAGATGCGTCCTAACCTGGCGTCTCCCCAGCCCACCACTCCTCAGCAACACTGCCGTCAGTCCAAACGCCGCAGGAGCCTTATGCAGCATGATCGCGATGAAGATGATCGCTCCAAGCGCGAGATTACTACTAGTCGCTGATGCACCCAGCGCGATCCCGTCCGCGGCAGCGTGGATGACGAGGCCTAGAGTCATGCTGCTGGGCTTGCTTGTCGGGGCGGTGGTGGGCGGGGCCGGAGATATAGACCCACCCAAGTCATCGATGGCGATGTACGGAGGCTCGTCAGCACCGTGTTTGTGGCTCGGGAGAGTATCGATAAGGTACATGAGGATAAAGCCGCTAATCAAACTCAGCCCGATCCATTTGTGCGGACTGCCGGCTTCCTCTTCCTCCCCCTCCTCCTTTCCCGCTCCTCCCTCCGTGTGGCTGTGAGAGTGCGTGTGCGAGTGCGTATGCTCATGCGCGTGCGGCGGCATTTCCACGGTCGCAGGCGGGCTGCTGTCCCGCTCCCAGACATCCACGCCCGCCCCGAGATCCCATGAGCGGGCTTGTACTGCGGCGGCAGGTGGGTGCATGGCTACCGACACGCTTCGGGATGCACTGTAGATGGTTTCAATGCCCTCCGGAATGATGACGATCATGCTAGTCCCGACGAGGACGCCCATACCGATCGTTGAGATCAATCGGAGCTGCGACTGGGAGAGCGTCACGGCGAGTGGGAGTATTCCCGCCGCGAAGGACCTGCGGGTCATTAGCCACCGGAAGAGGGGGAAAGAGGGAAGAAGAGCAAGTACGCAATCGCCATCAAGGCGCAATAGAGGAGAAGGGTGAGAAGTCCCTCTGGCATTTTCGCTATGGCTTTTTTTGGGAAATGGGGTGTGGTGGGGTGGTTTTGGGGAAGTTGGGAAAGCTGGGGGAATTAGGGAAGCCGTTGGACGAAGTGTTTGGTGGGGAAGGGGGCGGGGAGATTTCTATTTCACCGCCAGCGACGAAACATAGAAAGATATTGGGTTCGGATTGCCAGGTACCAAGATGGTGTCCGCAGAGGTTCATGAGCTTATGGAAGCCCATACACATCTAGAGTACAGGTGGGACTGGAGCCATGATAGGTAGCGTCGCCAAGAAAGATCCTGGCATCCTGCTCCGTATATAGATGGAAGGGTTGCGATGGCAGGTCGATCATCACGGGGCGAAAATGCGAGCTTGCTCCGCTTTTCTCCTATGTAGGTAGAGGCGTGTAGCAGAACAAGGTTAGGCCAGCCTTCTGGTTTCTGGACGACGGGGCTCAGGCCCGGGCGCGAACTTACAGGAATTCCGATGTTGGACTCGTTGCTTTCTTCCTGCGCTGTAATGGAAAGAAGTATCACGGTGGTGACGATGATCTCGTGCCTGAACATGGAGTTTCTGGTGACTGGCAGCTGTTATTGTCGCCCGAGCACATGGCAGGACGGAAATCGTTGATTCGGATGGAAGATGGCGATATGTACTATCTATCCACACTTTTTCACCGCCCTGCGGCTCGTTGTGCCCCTACTGTAAGCGGTCGCTTTATCTACCACTAGCGCCGGTCCATTCGCGGGTCATTCGTGATTCCATCACGTCGAACACTAACCAAACGCGATAACTAGATACTAGATACACAACGTGAACACAAAACACAACCACCCTCTCCAACCACCGCCCACTACCAACAACAACAACAACCCCCAAACGCCCATAATGGCGGCCACCCACGATGTCGAAGACTGGTCTACCGACTCAAACGAAGCGCTCTCCCTCACATTGATCTCCCCCATCACTGGCGAACCCACTGCCTCCGAGTTCGGACCGCTGTTCACCTACAGTATCTACGGCGAGACGCAGATGATCTATGGCTACCAGGGCCTGAAAGTGCGGATACTCCTCGCTGCGGACGATATGTCGCCCTGTGTCAACGCGTCCTGGTCGCGAAGGGTCCAGCCTGTTGGAGGAGTTGAGGCTGAGGACGTGTTGAAGCCATTGCAGGAGTGTATGACTGAGTGTAAGTCTTCCTTGATGAAGTGAGGAAATGTTAGATTTATGCAGAGACTGACGGAGGATACGAGAAGCGGCGTTTGGGCGCGATGAGAAGCAGTTCATCGCCGACATCAAGGCCGCTCGCCGGAGCCAAGTGTTCACACCGCCGGGGGTCCTCTACTATACTTACTCGCGTTCCGGTCGAATCTTCCAAGTATGGCGCTCTTCCGTCGCTGATCCCGACTGCCAGCATGTGTTGGAGAACATGCAGTTCCTGGTACAACTCTACATAGAAGGCGGCCAGGCGATCGATCTCGACGACGAAGAGTGGAGCAATAAGCGCTGGGATGTGTTTTTCCTGTACGAGTGGAACCAGAAGGAGGATTCCTACTTGTTTGTGGGATACTGTACCCTCTACAGGTACTACTACTTCCATAGCCTTGTCTCGGGCCAAGTGCGCGTCAGGCTGTCACAGTTCATCATCCTGCCGTCGCATCAGCGTGAGGGCCACGGATCGAAGTTCTACGATTCCATTGTACGACACTATCTCAACTCTACCGAGGTCCGCGAGATCACGGTCGAAGACCCAAGCGAGGAGTTCGGCGACCTTAGGGATCTCCAGGACATGGACCGGCTCCAGCGGGACCCAGAATTCCGCTCGGTCAAACTGGTCGATGTTGCCAAGAAGAAGTTTCCCTTTAAGGAGGTCCGCGAGAGAGCGAAGATGCCCGAGCGACAGTTCCTCAGGTGCCTGGAGATGCAACTGCTGCAACGTCTTGACAGAAAGGACAAAAGGGCGCACAAGATGTTCCGCCTCATCGTCAAAGGACGCATCTACAGGCAGCAGGTCGACGTGTTGGCCCAGCTAGCAAGGCTCGACAGGATCGATAAGCTGGACGAGACGTTTCATCATGTCGAGGACGATTACCTGCGCCTGCTGGTAAGCTTGAAGAATAAGGAGCCCGTCGATGAAGAGAATGATATCAAAGGAAAGAGAGTAGAGCCGCCGTCTCCGGAACAGAGACCTTCGAAGAAGGCTAGGGTTTTCGCCATACGTAGGAGTGGTGATGACGGGGAGAAGGAAGATTGAATTGTTCTTGCATGTCATTTCCTCCCTTTCCTGTTCTAGAACACCAAACTTAACAAGCCTTCTTGTCCTGGTTAATTGGGGGGGTCTTTTTCTTCAATTGTTCATGAATGTCTACACACGCTTTGGAGCAGACATCGAGGCCTAAATTGTGTCAAGGGTACCCCCACTGTTGGGGCATGCCATGCAGCTGTGGATCGCGGCGGATCCACCCTTCCTGCAGCATCGGGCCCAGATAAACTTCGATTATATTAGAGCGAGACCATTACTCAGCAAACATTTGAGCAAAGCGATATCGTAGATCATGACGCAAAGTACGAAGACATTATACACAACTATTGCAAACAATGCCGATTGCACCCCAACTCCGGTTTCCCAATGAACGGTTTAGTTTAACTACGACGGTTAGATGTACTTCTCGGCCTTCGCCCACTTCACCAGATCGCGCGTCGATTGGATGACCAGCGACTTTCCGAACCTCTTCTTTCTCGGGTCGATAGCCCTCGCTACCATCTCTAGCTGCCGGAAACAGTCCTGCTCCGTCTGGCTGGCAGCGTTTCTACCGCGTGCGGCTGGTCGCCGGATCCCCATGCATGTGAGGAGTATATTGGTGAGATAATGTAGCCAGAAGATATTTGTGCGTGGCGCGTGGGCGCTCCAGTCGATCCACTCTTCGTTGAGAGGTGCCTTGCCTAAGGAGAGCTCCTTGCGCATGAAGCGGTATATGTCGAATTGATAGTCACCTTGATTGAGATATGTTAGTTTCGGGGGTGAGTGGGTCAGCGGAGGGATGAGGTGGTACCTTTTCCGGCGAACAGCGCGGGGTCGTCAAGCGGCATGAATTCGACATCTGTATCATCGTCGCCGCACTGAGCGCGAGAGAGTGTATAATCGATCAATGATACCTTAAGGGTTGACGACTCATCCTCCAGTGATAGTTCTTCGAGTAGTGTCTCCGGATTATCAGAGGCCGGCCCCTTACTGGGCCCCTCTTTGCGTGCGATGACTAGGTTTCCCCAGTGAAGATCTCGATGCTATATGATCGTCAGAAACACGTCCGGAGTAACAAGAACTGTAGTACCACAAACCTCGAACTGATGCTTCTCCTCTCCCCTCGCTAAGGCATTCACAGTCTGCCAGAAAACATCCAGCGCCTCTTCCCAGCTTTGGAGCTCAGTATGCTCGAGATCGGATCCACCGTTTTCCAACAGGATTATCGCGAAGAGCTGATTGTACTCGTAAAAATCCGGCCGCACATTCTCAGATTCCCGCTCGTTGTCGAAGTTATCCCACGCGTCCATCAGAGGTTCGGGGAAGTAGCCCTGCACCACGTACGCACTATTGCACACAGCATCAGTGTATGGTCCAGCAGTGATGAAGGAGTGCTGGATAACTCACCCTCTGAATCCAATGTAGCCTTCGATTTGCCCCATGGTCTTGGAGATCCGCACTTCCTGGATGATGTTCCTGATTTCGCATTGATCCCTCTCGCCGAACGGAATAATCTTCAAAACAGTGGTGCTGTCGGAGTCGGTTTGTGACTGCAGAAACACCTCGCTGTAGGATGCTTCTCCTAGTTTCCGTAACGACGAATTCTCAAGCAAAGAGTCGATATATTCGTCGAACCCGAGCACCGTCTGCTGCGTACACAGCCCCAGAAGCACATCCGTCTCCGTTGGCTCATCTCTGTAAAGCTCATCAAGCGCCGCATCATTGATAGGTGAATCGGTACTGTCGATCGCCGTGGCGGAGGCTTCCGGAGGTTCTAGCCACCTTACTATTATAGAATCGTCGTCGGCATCCTCTGCTGGGATTTCCAGTACTTCAGCCTTGGGAGTCCATGTATTTCTGGGCGGGGATTCTTCTCCGTTGACGACTGTGATTTCCTGTGTATCATAGCTCTGTTCCGGCGTTTCCGATATCTCGTCCTTAGATGCTGCGGATTTCGGTGTCACTGTTTTGGATGTTGAAGCCTTCGGTGTAGTCGACTTGCTACGCCCTTTGGTCCCGATGGCAACGGCAAACTTCCTCTCGGGAATGTTCGCAGCCTCACCAATATAATCCTCCCACACTTTAATTGAGTCCTCGGCCACATCCCTCGACAAATTCTCGCTAGGGATGGATTCACTTCTCAATGGCGAAGGTACTCCTGCGGTGCTCGTAGAAACCCTCTTTCTGATCCCATGCTTTCTGGGCGGAGACTCTCTCACCGACAAAGATTCGTGTTCCCCAAGGACGTTCCGGGGTGTGATCCCAGGGTACGATGCGTCCCCCTCCGGCTCATCAGATTTCTGCGATGTGCACAGAACTATCGTCGTAGTAGTAGCCACAATAGCGGTGCTTATGGCAAATTCATTCTCTTTGTCTGAACTCTCCTGTAGCGACCCTATTGGCGACTGAGAAAGCAGGTCCTGCGCGATGACCACGCTGGTTCGACGTTCGACTGTGACAATCGGTTCAGATGGTGGCGGCGACGCTGGACACGCGTCTTCCGTTATTCCCATACCATCCAACTGGCTCACCATACTGTCGAGTTCGTCGGGCGATGACCCCTTTGCGACGACAATCGCTTCCTTTTCCTGCTTCTCCTTCTCCTCTTTGACAGCAATTACCATGTCGGTAACTATCTTGGATCCCTTCTTGGAGGGAAGTATGACCGCGCTTCCTTTCTTCGTGGCAACAAACTCCTTCGTGGCCATATCATCGTCTTGTACAGGCTCGTTTCGCTTCGAATTGCTTCCAGGGCTGTTCTCCAATTCGTTCCATAGGGTCCTCCCAAACCAGCCGTTGAGATGCGACTTTACAGCCTTCCCGTACGTCTTTTGTTTTCCAAAGGATTTCTTCCCTCCAGGATTTGTCGCCATTTCTTATTCGTGGGCGAGGGTCTGCCGAGATTGAGAGGATGTGTCGGCTTCGTTTGTGGATGTAGGTTTTGAGGCAGGGTGAGGTTGTGACAGAGTGTATTCGAATTGTTGACAAAACAAAATGCCCCAGTTGCGCGGGCAACACAAGATGCGAAGTGATGGATAAGATAAGACCAAGACCTGTTAAACAAACACAGCTCCATCCCGTCTCGTCACATCTGATATCACGGCAATCACATCATCAGCTGATCTCAATCCAACCAGAGAGATAGATATACACGTAGGCAAATCGGGCGCTTCGTAATTTAGCCTGCATTTCCTTGAGGCTTGAGGGTCAAGGCATCCCATTTTGGGAGTTCCCAGCTTCTATCTAGCGACACAGAAACGAACCCTTGCTCCTCTCCGGCTTCCCCTCCATTTCCTACCCCTCCATTTCCTACCCCTCCATTGTCTTCCACCCCTCTTACTTTAGCTCCCCATTTCTGCCCCCGGCACGTCCAACCTCCTCCGAAGTTCCTATCCTACCTTTCTTCCCATCACCACTACTACCAACACACTCAAACTTTTCCAACTTCAAGCATACAAATAATAACCAATCAATAAACAAACATGGTGAGAGCCCCACTAGAGGATACACAGTGTTCCTCAGATACCGCAAATCTCGAAGACCTCGATGGAGGGTTGTTTCTGCTTCTTGTGCACCCGTGGTGCAACAAACAGCTCAAAGCTCATCGTCGTTCATCTCGAGAAGCGAACAACCTTCTTTCCATTTGCTAACATCTGATGATAGGCCGACTCCCTCACCGAAGAGCAGGTTTCTGAGTTCAAGGAGGCTTTCTCCCTGTTCGTAAGTTACCCCCACTCCGTTGCTGCAGAATGGTACTTGTTACCCCTCACGCATACGGTACACAATTCTCACAACTTCTTTTTTGTGACATATAGGACAAAGACGGCGATGGTTTGTTACCCCATGATATTCGTTCCACCCTTCTTGGTCCAGTGGAGCTGACTTGGGTTCTTTCTGCCTTCCAGGACAGATCACGACCAAGGAGTTGGGCACCGTGATGAGGAGTTTGGGACAGAACCCCTCAGAATCCGAGCTTCAGGACATGATCAACGAGGTGGATGCCGACAACAACGGAACTATCGATTTCCCTGGTATTTCCATCTCCCATGAAGTTCTTTCGTGACCAGAGGATTTGGGCTAATGCGTTGTTTTGCGATCAGAGTTCCTCACTATGATGGCCCGCAAGATGAAGGACACCGATAGTGAGGAGGAAATTCGAGGTGAGGTCGACTCGTCCCATCCCATTGCCAGCGGATGCTGATGCGTTCAAAAGAGGCGTTCAAGGTCTTTGACCGCGACAACAATGGCTTCATCTCCGCCGCCGAACTGAGGCATGTCATGACCTCCATCGGTGAGAAGTTGACGGACGACGAGGTCGACGAGATGATCCGTGAGGCGGACCAGGACGGTGACGGACGAATCGACTGTACGTGTTTCGCTCCATCCAATTTTCCATACATGCCGATGGGTCGAAACTGACAAATTCTCGCCCTCAGACAACGAGTTCGTCCAGCTTATGATGCAGAAATAGTAGGCTCGTACGTTCTGCTAGAGAGCGAGGTGATACCCATGTCCACATTTTCCGAACGGATGGGGAGGTGGTGCTTTGCTTCTTTGGGGATCAGGAAGTTTCCTTTGTTTCTGTGTGTCGAGCGGTGCTTCTGTTCATGTCAAAGTCTCGTCCAGCTACCTATTTTTTGTTTGGGACATCCATTTCCGCAAAGAATACTTAGTTGTTCCCTCATGACGCGAGAGCTCCGTGCTGTGTATCCGGCTTGCGAATGAAACGATTGATGTGTGCTTTCAATAAGTTAATTGTGGATTCCATTTTGTTCTGCTTCCGGATGCTGGTGCTTGCGTGCTTGCTCTCGAATGAATGAATTATAGCGGATAACAAATTCCCCACGGTTTGTTGACCTTTCTCACCCGAGAAATGACATTTCATCCATCCAGCCCTAAGAATACAAACCCAAGACACCAAACTTGACGAAAAAAAAACATAAAGTCCTCGGACTTCAGATCAGAACCACCCAAGACACCCGCGCACCAGCACACCGGATTAACACTTGAACTCCTGGGGAAAAAAGGGAAAGAAAAAAACCAACCCGGACCGAACCCAAGAGCAAAAAGAGAGAAGAAAAAGAAGAAAAAGTAGAAAGGAACGTACAAGGGCTCATAATGAAATAGAAACCAAGGGGAAGAAAGAAGGCTTAAATAATACAACCCCGAAAGGAATTCGGAAATAAACAAAAGAGAAAAAAAAAGGCATCGCGTTTCCGTGTTCCCCGTTTCCGTTTCCATTTCTATTTCCGTCTGTTCTTATGATACAGCCGCTGCCGCCGCTCTCCCGACCATCGCCACGGTCCTGACCTCCGTAAACGACACCTCTTTTAGCTCCTCCATCCGTTCCTGGCCGGCGTCCCAGACGAGCTCGACGAGCTTCATGACGCCCTTATAGTCGCGCCGGCAGACCTCCCACCGTTGCTTATCGACGAGCGCCCAGCCGGTCTCGATGGTCCGCAGCTCGGTGTCCATGGTGCGTACGCCGTCCTGCGCCTGGTGGCACAGCTTCCGCAGCTCGCGCTCGAATTCGAGGAGACTGTGTTTGCTGCGCGTCGAGAGCGGTGGTGTCGCCGACGACGGTCGCAGCAGGTGCAGCAGCTGGATTAAGTGCGTCGACACCATTGGGATATGGTCCTGGATCACCTTCTCGAGCGCTAGGTTTGCGCGCTGGCTCGACGGCGTGATGAGTGCTGTTGGCCGACCACACCGCGAACGGGTGCTCGAGGACATGCTAGCTTGTTTGTTTTTGACGGCGGCGGTTCTTGAAGGTGGAGTAGGTGTGCGACGCGTAAGGAGAAGGGCGGTGCGATGGTGGAGGTGGTGCTGCTGCTGTGGTGGAGGGTGATTTCGATGTTCGATTTTCAAGTTACAGGAGTGAAGGGGTGGTTAAAGCAGGGTGCACGGATGTGACGACAGTATGGCCGGGGGGGGATGTGTTCGAACTGTGTGAGCTTTGAGAAAAGGTTATGTTAAGTACCGCAAACAGTACTATATAGCTATTTGTTCCGAGTTCTTATGGGGTGATGATGGGGAGGGTGGTTTCCGTCTTGTCGCGATTCCGGTTTGTTGGTTTTTTTTTGTTTGTCTATAACGATGTATGGCTTCCGGTACGGGGCTGGCATATGGTAGAAGTATGGTATGTAGGGTAGACGAAGGGTGAAAGGATGGAATGGTTTCCGGTACCGTATATTAAACCTGCTCACCTTTTTTTTGTTCTATCTTTCCTCCTCTCATGCGGCGGTGGTGTCTTCGCTTGGCCACCTCTCGCGGTGCACAATTGCACAGCTCAGACTGAGCTTGCTTGGTCGAAGCTCCCTCCTTGAAGAATGAATTCCGTCACTTTAAATCAAATCTCGGATTTGAAAAGAGGAGAAGATGACGGGGAAGATGGAAAAAGGAAAGAAAATGGCTCTGTCTTGTCTTTTTGGATAGCTATGACTCGCAGATTGTTGGACGATGCGCGGTTGGCGACGGGCCGGACACGCAGTAGCCGTGTGGACGGTGTGGGGGATATCGAACTGGGCGGAAATACGAATGCATGTTCTCTGGACGAAAGAGCCGGATCACATGATAACATCCAGAGTACATACATACCCGCTGTCTTATGAGGTCCAACGGGATTGCATTGGACTCCTGGTTCAGGCAGCCGCCTTGCAATCTGCGTCTAAATATGTGGTTGTCACATCCCGCCTCATATATATCACTCTGCGCCCCACAAGATTGCACCCTTTCAGTTGGCACCAGAGTTACAGTGTACTTATATCGTTAAACCGCACTTGATAACATGAGTAAGTATGATGATCCACGATTTAATCCTGCCAACCTATCACGATTGACGGTAGACTCGCATTCGCGAGTGAGATATCATGGACAAGTCCGAGTAACGTGCGCATGTACCTAAGTTTTTATAGTTGCTACGTTCTCCTGGGTCATATCCCCAAACTGCCCCTTGGCCTTGAGATCACCTACATCGGTGATATTCGCCTTCAGTAACATGCCCGGACCCACCCACAGCGGCAGTTCGCTCATAGTTCCCTCCTTCTTCAGCAGTGCGACCAGATTGTGCACACTCTCCACCATTCCATCGTCCACACTGACACAATACCACTCTTTAGCGAGGGCGAAATTCTTCTTCGAAGGCCTGGAGTACAAGATCCCCAGACCGTGTGCCGCGCCCCTGACTCCGCTCGCGGCCGCCTTGAGCATGAACCTCTCGTGGTCGGGGTCGTTGACATCGGTTGTTACTGAGAGGTTGTAGTAGCACCTTGCCGAATCCAGCTCGAAGGCACCCTTCCTCCACAGCCGCTTCGCCTCCTCGCGATTTTCCCGCAAGAGCAGCCGTCCAGCTTGAGCGTAGCCGTCCCCGTTCCCGGCCTCGCCGCACTTGACAAACGCCTCTATAGCGGCCGCCGTCGCGCCCTTCTCATCGAGCGTCGTGCCCATGATAGCCAGCGCGGGCGCATACCCCTGCCTCGCCACCTCCTGCACGCGCTTGAGGGCTTCGTGCGTCTCCGCATGCACCCTGGAATTGTAGTCCCTCTTGGAGAGACCGTCGAATAGCTGGTACTGCAGTACGACGGCGGCGGGATCCCCTAGCAGCGCGGCCGAGTGCAGGGTCATGTACATCAGCTGCAACCTGACAAGCTTCCTCTCCTCATCCCGGTCCCTGCCGCTGGTGTGCGGCTGCGTCTTAACCAGAAACACTGCGATCGCACCGAGCTGCTCGGCCGTCATCTCGAATTCGCGGCAGATGAGCTCGCCGAACGACCGCGATGGCTGCAACGTCAGGTGCGGCAGGCACGCTTCGAGCACCTTGTAGAACGTTTGCGGTCGGAACGGAATCTGCTTGGATTTGTGTGCCGAGAGGACATACTCCATCGGCACGATCAAGCCGATCTTGTAGGCTTCCGGGTGCTCCGCTAATCTATTGCGGAGGCGTTGCGCGTTTTGACCGACGGTAGGCGAGGGAACACGAGCAATCGAACGCAGCGAGGTGAGGGTGCCAAAGGGTTTGCATGTTTGCTGGGTGGAGTGGAGATGTGTCAAGTTCTGAAGGAGTGGCCGGAGGTGCCGTAGTTGTGTTGCCATCGTGAGTCGGGTATGCCGCCAGAGCCATTGGTGTTGACGGCATAGAGCAGCATATCTTCGATAGTGGTTAGGGTTATGATCACTAAGGGCCAGATGCCTCACCGGATGTCACTCGACTGCAATGGAAAGTTTCAAAGTGCTTATTGATATTCAAACTTGTACAGGTCCCAGACACGGGAGCATCCCCTTAAGTACTGCCCGCACTAGAAGCGCCAGCAGAAAATACTGTGGGCAGAGGTACGGAGAGAGACAGGGAGATGCAAGGACCAATTCAAAATCCGGGACCTCCTCGCCGATACGAGGTGCAGCCAGGCGGTTCTGGACTTCCTCTCCACCACAGATGTGGGGAGGCGGAACCCAGCCCGGGCTAAGTAGTGAGGCGTCAGAGTGCGAACTCCGCGAGAGGCGGGAAAGGGAAGAGGCCAGAAGGTGGGTGCCGAGGGTGAGGAACAGCAGCTGTTCCTCCCCACGCCCTCCTTCTTCATGGCCTCTGCGGAGGAGGAGTAGGGAGTCCGGGGGCGGCTTTCATTTCTCTTCCCTTTATCGTTTTCTTTTTTCACAAGCTCCTACTTGGATATTTCAAGGGGGGTAAAGAAACGTTGTTTCCCGCTGGACGCATATTGCTATCGTATCAGGACATGAAAACCACGTATTTTGGCCGCGCTGATATGATATCACTACCACAATTTTCACCCCCCTCGACTATACAGTAAGCACTGCTATATTTATCTAAATAGAATTCCGTATATTCTCATATTAGCTATTCCGCCCTCGTCTTTACTTCTTCAGCAGATTACCAAGTGCTAGCTACGGAGAGACATTGCCATTGGCCAGGACTTGTCCCTCAGGGTGCAAGAACTTCTGCAGGGTACTATTAAAGGATCCATCAGTATGAGCTTTGTACTTTCGGAAATAGGGAGGGACATACCCAGAAGCTGCAGCCACGAATCCGAGGTACGGCTTGCTAGGGTTCAAGACTCTGCTCATGTACTCAGGGTGGAACTGCACCCCGACAAAGTAAGGGTGCTCCTTAAGCTCGACAATCTCCATACGCTCACCCTTGTCGTCCTTCCCCACGAAGTTGAGCCCAGCCGCAGTGAGCCGGTCGACGTACTCAGGGTTAACCTCGTATCTATGGCGGTGGCGCTCGAGGATCTGACCGGCCTCAGAGTAGAGCTGGCGAATCTTGGACCATTCTGAACCGGGCTGGAAGACGGTAGGACGGAGTCCAAGACGCATGGTTCCTCCCAGGTGGGTTTTCGAACCCTCGGGCATGAAGATGATCACGGGGTTGGGAGTCTCAGCCGACATCTCAACGGAGTGTGCATCTGTGTCGAGGTCAGTTATGGCGCCTCCACCAGCGCCGGGGGAGCTCATGTATACCGTCCAAGCCACAAACATTCCGGGCATACTCGACGACGGCAACCTGCATTCCCAAGCAAATTCCCAAGTATGGAATCTTGTGTTCCCTGGCCCACTTGGCCGCCGCCACCATTCCCTCCGTTCCTCGGGCGCCGAACCCTCCAGGGATCAGGATTCCGTCCGCGGTGCATACATCATGCCACGCTTTGTGGAACCTTGCCGGATCACTGGAGTTGACAGCTGGCTCCAAGGCTTCAGCCTCAACCCACACAAGATTCAGCTTGCGATTACAGTGCATTGCGGAGTGTTCTAGACTCTTCACGGTGGAGAGGTAAGAGTCGTGGAGATCGGTGTACTTTCCGACCAATGCAATGGTCACCGTGTCGTACAGGCGGTCCTGGGCGAGAGTAAGAGTTTTCCACTCCTTCCAGAGGTCCTTGCCCTTCCTGACGTAGGTTGCAGGGATGTCGAACTTGTCAAGAGCCATAGTGGTGGTGAGAAGCTCGACCAGCTTCTGATCATCCAGGAGAATGGGCACATGGTAGGTCGAGTTGACATCGTGAACCGCGATTACCTGCTCATTATTAACATCGCAGAAGAGCGCGATTTTCTTGATGGTCGCCGGGTGAAGAGGCTGTGGGCAGCGGCAGGCAATCTACTCTCGGAGCGTTAGAGCCAGTCCCTTGCCGTCATACTTGGTAGGTGGTCTCTACCAAATCGGGAGCCAGTCCAGCGGATCTAGCATCTCGGATAGCCGCCTGGGTAGGCTTCGTCTTCTGCTCGCCGCTGATGACCGGCACTAGCGAAACATGGATCTGCATAAAGTTTCCTTTGCCTGCACGCCTTCTGAGTTGGCGCAAAGCCTCGATAAACGGCGCGGACTCGATGTCTCCAACGGTTCCTCCGAGCTCGATGATGCAGACATCCGGATTCTCGCCCGTCTCGTCGACAGGAACCAATGCGACACGCTCTATCCAGTCCTGGATAGCATCTGTCAAGTGAGGGACCACCTGCACCGTCTTCCCAAGATAATCGCCACGCCTCTGTAATGACCCCCCCCACCGTCAACCGGAGACTCCCTCCGCCCCCGCTAGAGGGACCAGAGGTAAAACGTACCTCCCGCTCGATCACGTGCTGGTACACTTTTCCGGTCGTAATATTGTTCTCTCGAGTCAAGGTAATGTTAAGGTATCTCTCGTAGTTTCCGAGGTCGAGATCGACTTCACCCCCGTCGCTGAGTACGAAGCATTCGCCGTGTCTGTAGCAAGGGCACAGTCAGGCCTCCACCTAGCAGTCAGAGACACAGCGCAGTGGGGCAGTGGTACTCGGTAGGTGCCATAGTTCCAGCATCGACATTCATGTACGGGTCAATCTTGATCGAAGTGACGTGGTAAGGTCAGCCGAAGGAGTGATGCTCAGAAAACTCGGAAACATATCTTGAGACCCTTCGTCTTAAGCAGCAGACCGGTGGACGAGGCTATATGAGAGCAATGAATTAGCAGCCAATTCACCCTCCTTTAGGGCCCAGACGAAGACTTACCGATCACGCCCTTTCCAATACCGCTGATAACACCTGAAGTCGCAGCCAGTAATTAGAAACCGCACTATGCTTCGAGATGCGAAGAGAAAACTGACCTCCGGACACCAAAACATACTTCATCTTGACCTGTCTGTGGGGCTATTTGCCTAGAATGAAGTAGATCGGAAGTGTCGAAAGGTATCACCACGGTGGTTGGTTGCAGGAAAGGGAAAGAGGAAACGGAGAACGGCTGTCTCGCGTGAAGTTATGAATGGTGGGGCTTAAGAGCCGCTAGCAAGGTTGGGGTAGTGGGGCAGCGAACAGGGGCAGACTCGAGGGTTTGGAGCTAAGGAGTTTGGTGGATATGTATCGTATTTACATTTGGCGGGAGCCTCGAGGAAGATGCACTTCATATCGGCTTTATGTACCGTTGAATTCTACGCTTCTATAATACTGGGATGAAGGTGAGGGTTGTCCCAGTGTCCTTAACCGTTCGACAGGAATATCTCGCAGTACGGTGAAGACAAGCTGTTCAGGAAGATGTTAATCGTGCTTTTGCCCCTCCCCCTTAGGTATCAGCAGGCCTCAGTGCGTGCGCTCACTACCAAAAACCCTTTCTTTATGAGTGAAGAGTCTCCGGTTCTGCTCCGGGGACTCCTCGCGATGATTGGATCCATATGCCCGGGGCAGTCGTTGGTGGACTCCCCGCACCTACCCCGCCTGGCGGCGGCGGCGGGGGTCGGGCCTTCGGCCCCGCTATGATCTCTCAAGGTCGCAACGATTTGAAAAGTATAGCGGATGGATTTATTTTATAGCACCCGAATTTATTAGCGAGTAATGAATCAACAACTACACCTCTATAATAATACTGCCCCCCGCTGTCCTTCCTCTCAGTACGGGCAGTTACTCATAGAGAGAGTCAAAACCTCTATGCCCGCTCACTACCGGTTAGGACAAGTTGACTTAAGGCTCACCGAGAACGCATCATGTGTTAAACTCGGCGGTTATGCTTTGAAACGGATGCATCAAGATCAGGATCGAGGCCGAGACAGCCGTGGTACAGAAAGGACCGGTCAGTCGCAAGGTGGGGAGCTGAAATCTGGAGGCTAGGATTAATGAATGACACCTTGTCACGATATCAGCGTCACAATCCAAATTTGTAGCAGTGCTGGTTTCCGGATAGACAAGCAGACGGCCGGCCAACCGTTGCTCTGTCAGCGTCCAAAGATAATGCGTGGAGTAATGGTTACGGGGATTTACTGCTCATGTAATCTGATTGCGGCTACTAATAGTACATCCAAATTCCTGCGCCCAAACGTGAAACATGAAAACTAAACATCAACAAAGAATCCATGAAAAAGTCGTTATTCCGCTTCTCTGGAGAATTGGGCACTGGATTATTCGTGAAAAAAGGCACCCCTTGTAATTGGACAAAACCGAAATTGTCGCGCAGTTACGGGACATACTCGTCGTCATCCTGTGGCTCGAACTTCTGCCTCTTCTGCTGCTGGGCGCCTTCCTTCTTAAACATGTTGACCAAATCCTCGTCGATGCCCTCGAACATGCCGACCTCATCAGATGGAGATCTTTTGAGTCCAGAACTGTTGTTGAGCGGGGCAGCCAGACTGGCCAGCAACTCGGACGCTCCAGCATGAAACTCGGCCAGATAGGGAGGTGGGGTTGGGGCGATCGAGTGACGATGATGAAGCTCGCTTGCAGGGGTGGGGGCCTTAGGCTCGTGGATAATCTGGGCGGGTGGAGTCAAGGCCTCAATTTCCGGGGACTGAAGACCGTCGGGGCTTTCCTCCCTTGGTGTTCTGGACCCACCTTCGGTGCTGGCATTCTCTTCAAGATCCTTCATAATTAGGTTCTCGACGGATGCCTTGGTCTCCTCAGTCTTTGCCCTCTTTGCTGCAATATCCGCAGCCACCTGCTCGTCCTTGGCCAGCGCCGTCTTGCTTTGTTCGAGCAACCTCTCAATGTTGCGTATATGAGACTTCCGAGCCTCGATGGCACCTTTGACTGCGTTATCCGCCGTGTCGAGGGTCTTGAGGAGCGTGGAAAGCCTAGCGGCGTATACCGGGGGTGCCGGGAGGTGCTCGACATCAAACTGCTTGTGAAATTCGTTCTTGGCAGTGCCAGTTGCAATGGCGATCGTGGAAGCCTTGTCTCGAATTTCCTTGTGAGTCTTGAGCAGAGGCACGAACTCGAGTGGCACATCTGGTCCTTTGCCTAGTCCTCCGCCTAGGAAGCCGGTACCGAGCTTCAGGCCTCCGCCGAACCCGCCTTTCGAAGAGCCGGAGGCTTTTCGGTCGATAGCTTTGGTAGGGTAAGCAATTCGAACTAGAAGCATAGGCGTGGTTATCCCTTACCCTCGATCTTCGCCTCGATTTCCGCCTGAATCTCAGGCCTGAAGATGTTCCTCTCCCTCCAGACCTGAACCACTCGTTTCATCTTGTCTTGGATATCCGGCTTGCAACCTTCGTATGCAGCCCCGGTTCCTTCGGCGATAAGCTAGACAAAGAATCAAATCAGCCAGCCGTGATAACCTCCGAGGAAATAACGGCGCTCACCGGTGTGAAAGCATTACCGAATTCGGGCTTGTTCTTTGCCTTCGACTGCTGGACAATTTCTGTGCCGGACAACCATCAGACGAATTCTTTGTGGTCTCGAGGGAGACAGAACGTCGTAGACTTACCGTTGGCAAGGTAAATAAGCATGAGCTTTCTGTGGGCGGACGATTCTTTGACTCTCTCGAACCATAGCTCCGTCGAGCGCTTTGCCTGACGTCTGGGGTTGTTGGTCAGTGTTCCTTGGCAAAGTCGAAGGCATGATATACCTATGGAACATGATCCACTGCGCAACAGCCACAATCGCATCTTGGGAGTCGTTGAGTGCTGACAGCTTCGAGCGCACAGTTTCGTCCGTATACGATGAACTCATGCTGAAAGTCCGACTATTTTGATGTCCGAGGATGGTTGTGATGAGGGTTGTTAACGGTTGTTGAGATGATCGAGAAACGCGTGAAACGACGGTTTTAGGACCACTTTGTTTACAGTCCCTTCTGTCGAGTTTGAAAGATCAAGGACCCGAGCTACGAAGTAAAAGGCTGCGTTGAGATGTTGCGTGGCTTGATTGCCTAGATATCTCCCTCACTGCGTAGTTCCTTGCCGTCTTTGTTCTTGTTTGACCTGACCCGTCGATCTGAGGGAAGACGTGTTGTTGTGCGTCCAGTGGTGTCGCTTGCAGATGTCTGGCGAGCGGGCTTTTTAAATTGTGCCAAGAACCCTAGTGGCACGATTCGGTCCAGACACCGTTGGAAATTGGAATTACGGGAGAGTGAATACAGAGAGATGAACAAATCGAAGGGTCGCTTCTCATAATAAAAATACACTGTTTTTGCCCAAGAAAACAGAAATGTCAAACTCCCCAGCCAGAATTATTTTTTGTCAAGTTTCAATCCCAGAGTTATTTTGCAAATTAGATCCAGCATGCATGAGAACACACAGAAGGAAAGTAGCTTAATCCACCTCAGCGGCAAGCGGGTTTTCGATTTCCTTATTTTTTCCCTTGTTCCGAGCCGTAGTATCAGTTCCGCTCTCGCCGCTAGTACTGGATTTCGCTCGCGCCTCCTGTTCCTCGAGCTCGTGAAGCATCTTCTGCCCGTCCTCCGTGGTCGCATCGATGATTTGAGACTCGAGCGACAGCATTCCGCCCTACGAGGTGAGTGAGTTAACAGCGTGATACGATGGCCAGGGCTTCCTTATGGTCTGCCCCTAGGTGGAAAGGGGGAAGTGCGTACCTCTCCGAGCTGTCCGACAACTTCCTCGGCTTCCTCGACACTCATTTTTCCCAGCACCTTGTTGACCTCATCAAGGCTTCCGCTCTCAAGAGCTCTCCTTAGCCCTGGTGGGAAAGATTCGAAAACCTCCCTGGCCTTTTTCTCTTCCGGGTTATCCGAGTTGGCTGCAGGTATGCTGATGTTGATGGTCGTATTAGGGTCTACCGCGTGAAGCTGAATTTGCTCTACGCCCTGGCTACCCTTCTCCTTTTCCGAAGCTATTTCCCGCGCACGTTCTTTGATGCGAGAATAGGTTTGGTGGACGTCATCAAAGAAAACCTTCTGCGCCTGATGTCCGGCGGTCGTGATGCTGCGAAAGAGGTCAGTAAAGACGATTGCGGAGGAAGGATAATGTGACCGCCATACCGCTTGAAGAAGAGGGAAACACCATCAGAACCTAGTTGTCGGCAGTACTGGAGAAGCAGCGCTTGATGCACGCACTGCTTGGCGTATACATCTTTGCCAGCCATCTGAGAGCTGAATGCATCGATCAAGAGTCCATCAGTCTCCTTCTCTGAGACAACTGCAGGGTTTTCCCGGATAAAAGCCAGACAGCGGTTGTATTCTCCAATCTTGATCTTTGCAAACTCTCTGCCAAGGGGAGTGGGCTCGAAATGTTGTTCCTCATCCTCGTCATCCTCTCCGGCAATCTCTTCGATGTCCGCCTCGGCGCCTGAAGACACCGACTGATCCCCGGATGGCTGGAAGCCGATAGCAGAAGGATGGTTCAATTGTTCAACAGCCTGGACCTTCGCGACGGCCTTCTTCTTGGACGCCGCCGAGGATGAGGACGCAGCTGCCTCTTTCTTGTTTATGTGGCCCGCAGAGAAGCCCTCGTGCACATCATCACTGGTGATCTTAGCCTGCTCTTCCTTTTCAAGGTCGGCTAGCTTCTTGTTAGTGTCTTTTGACTGCTGCTGCAGTTTTCCACGATGTTCCCGTAGCTTGGCGAGGAAGGAATTCCAGCGATCGGCGGGATTCACCTCGTCGATCTCCTTCTTGATAGTGTCCACCAGCGCGGCGATCATCTGCGCATAACCGGGGGTACCTGCAGGTACTGGTGGCGCATTTGAGTGGTCCTCGGTCGAAAGCTGGATGAGAGCCTGCATCACGAGGTCTCCGGCAGGCTCAGCGGAATGACCGCCGAGGGTCGCGATTAGTTTATCGAGCATCGAGAGGAGATGGTCATTCATGGCGATCTCGGTTCGGTAATGGCCCATCTGTTGCTTTCGCAGCGTGCGCGTCTCATGGATCTGACGACGTTTGGCATTGATGAAGGAGCGTTTGTCGACATTTGCTAGATACGATGACTGGTATCAGCACAATCTCGATTGAAGCTGCTGAGTGGGCCGCATGGCTTACGGTGGACTTCGATATCCGAGTCATCGGACAGTTCAATTCTGCAGCGATGAGCTTAGGTTAGTACATCATTTAAAGAAACGGTAGACAGTACTCACTTGTCCCACTTGGAATAGTCTAAAACCATAATGTCGAAATTGTATGGGATACTTTGTTGTTTATATTTGCACGCAAATTTCGACTGAAGGCGGTCTTCCGGAGATTTTCGAAGGGTTGAGGATTTTCTGTTGTTTTATCGGGTTGAGATGGAGGAGCCTTCCCAGCAGGAACTTTTGAGCTGATGTGGGGTTGAGAAACCATCTTGGCAGGAGCTAGGACACATTCAGGTGTCCTCCGAATGAAAGTTCTCGAAAAACACACCCAAAAAAGAAATGCTCCCCCATCACCATCAACATCAGTTTCCCGATTTCCTCGATTCATAGCAACGCCAGATCGGCGCAATGGTATGACTTTCCTCATAACCATTTTCGGAGGATATCGGTGATGTTGCGCATATTCGATCATCGCCGTACAGCTTGATGCGTGGGGGGAGACCAAGAAGGATATCAAAGTATGTAGATGCATACGACTGAGATCTATGATGCCATGCACGTTGATGCAGAGTCATATGTATATAGATACCATAATTACCCTAGACAGAAGAAGTCTGTGCTCTAATGCTACTTGATAACCACCACGTCGAGCTCCCAACGATCAAAATCGCGGTAGTGTCTCCGTAGGTAACTACATACCCAAACATTTATTACCGCTCCATGGACGCAGAATGCAACATACCTACATAGACGGATACCTGGGTAATGTATGTGCAAAGTATGTAAGTAAAGCAGACTAGATACATGTTTATCGCCAAAATCTGACTACTGTGAAAGACCCCTGCCGACGAAGCGCAAGCGTGCCCGGGATGTCACATGACTGAAACATTTTCCGATGACATATGCCCTGATTCCCCTCCCGGAGCTTCAACTCCCCCCGCGCTGTCTCACCCTACCCGCAGAACACATCCACCACCCGGTTCAGACAACTGCCACTCTCCTCCCCCTCCTCTACGCATCTACCTAACTCGGCGGAAAGTCCCGCCAGTCCGGCAGTCAATGTCATGAAGGCAGTTAGCCACCCATTCCAACGGGCATTGGCCCAACCAAGTCTATTCATAGCACCAGCTCGTGTTCTATGTTCTTTTCAACCTATTTCTCGGTGTGCACTGGGACCGCTAAGACAGTCTCAGAGCTGTATTTCAGCAATGTTTGGCTCTTCTCGGAATCTCAGCTCGTCACCTCTAACAAATTTCGTCTTTCCGCATTCCCGAAAATCGAACACTATATCCACACGGTCATTCTACAATTCGGCAATACTTCGGCAGGCAAGGTTATCGGAGGAGGGGAAGGCAAAGGATTTCGTAGCTAAGGAAGCCACGGAAACGGAAGTCGTCGGCTTTGAGCTCTCGGAGAAGGCGGCAAAGGCAACACATGTCAATCTATCGGCAAAGCTCAACAAAGACGGAAAATCAGGTGGCAAAGCAGGATTGGGTGAAATAATCCGGCTATTGCAAATCGCAAGACCAGAGTCTAAGTGGCTGGGGGGTGAGTCTTGAAGATAGGTTCTGTCGGTAAAGGTGGATACTGATCCTTCCTTAGGTGCCTTTATGTTGCTCTTGCTCAGCTCCTCGATTACCATGGCTATTCCGTAAGCTCTTCTTCTCGAGCGCAATGTAACAGTGTTGAACTCGACAGGTTCTCCATTGGCAAGATACTCGATGCGGCAACCAACCCCAACGGCGGAGACATGCTCTTTGGACTTACCACCATTCAATTTTACGGTGCACTCGCAGTTGTATGTGGCATTGCGCTTTGAATGACTTCCAGGCCTAATCCGAAATAGGTTCTGTGCTGTGGTGCTGCCGCAAATTATGGTCGTATTATCCTGCTCAGACTCGTTGGTGAACGTATCGTCGCCCGTCTTCGGTCTCAACTCTTTCGTCGCACCTACATGCAGAATGCAGAATTCTTCGATGCCAACCGCGTTGGAGATCTGATCTCCCGGCTTTCTTCGGATACCATTATCGTGGGCAAGAGCATCACACAGAATCTCTCAGATGGACTTCGTGCGCTAGTCACTGGTACCGCGGGTATCGCACTGATGACATACGTGAGCTTCAAGTTGACGTCGATTATGGCTTTCATGTTTCCTCCGATCGCGGTCGCTGCGTTTTTCTATGGACGAAACATCCGGAATCTCAGTCGCAAGATCCAGCGGTCGTTAGGTTCCCTTACCAAGGTTGCGGAAGAGCGCTTAAGCAACGTTAGAACCAGTCAGGCTTTCGCAGGCGAAGTTTTGGAAGTTGGACGGTATAATAAGGGCGTCCGCACGATCTACAACCTCGGTAGGAAAGAGGCCTTTGTCAGCGCCGCTTTCTTTAGTTCTACTGGTCTCATTGGCAACATGACGATTCTTTCGATCCTGTACATTGGAGGGTCGTTGGTCAAATCAGGGGCAATCACGATTGGCGAGCTCTCGTCTTTCTTGATGTATGGCGCCTATCATCAAACTTCCACCCGAAATATTCTGACAGAATACAGGTACACCGCCTACGCTGGATCTAGCATGTTTGGCCTCTCAAGCTTCTACTCGGAGCTCATGAAAGGGGTTGGAGCTGCAAGCCGCCTCTTCGAGCTGCAAGACAGAAAGCCCACGATCAGCTCGACAGTCGGCACGAAGGTGACCTCTGCTCGCGGTGTCATCAGGTTCAACGATGTATCATTCTCCTATCCTACACGCCCTGCAGTTACCATCTTCGACAAGATTAGCTTCGATATCAAGCCAGGTATGAGCGTGGCCATCGTCGGACCATCGGGAGGTGGGAAGTCCACCATTTCTTCGCTCCTGCTACGATTCTACGATCCCACTTCCGGCTCAATTACAATCAACGGCGTGGACATCAGGTCCACGAACCTCAAGTCCCTCCGCCGGCGTATCGGCGTGGTGGCCCAGGAACCTGTCCTATTCTCTGGAACAATCGCAGAAAACATCGCGTACGGTAAACCGAATGCCAGCAAACTCGAGATCGTTGAAGCAGCACGCAGAGCGAATTGCAACTTCATCTCCGATTTCCCCGAGGGACTGGAGACGAATGTTGGCCCCCGTGGAGCAATGCTTTCGGGGGGCCAGAAACAACGCATCGCCATTGCCCGTGCGCTCCTCAAGAAGCCTGATATCTTGATCTTGGATGAGGCTACCAGTGCTTTGGACGCTGAGTCGGAAACGGCAGTCAACGAGGCACTCTCCAAGTTGATGGATTCCAGCACGACCACCCTCTCCATCGCACACAGACTCAGCACCATCGCGGCTGCCAGACTTGTCATTGTTCTCGACAACGACGGAAAGGTGGCAGAGACTGGAACGTTCAAGGAGCTGGTTGCCCGCGATGGACCGTTTAAGAAGTTGATGCAGTGGCAGATAAGCGGCGGAGAAGATCCCCAGCAGCGGCCACACCATAGACCTCCCGCTGAAGAGGAGCAGGAGCAGTTCGATACGGAAATGGTGGAGGAGATGGCGGAAGAGGAGCGAAGACAGCCCGAGGAGGAGGACGAGCCAGAGGTGTCTAGAAAGGCGAAGCAGCAATAGCTACCATCGCCCTCACCACGATATCAAAGCCTAGGGTTGCTACAAAATTTGGGGTTCCATTTTATTATTTTATTCCTTAGACGTCTTTTTACCCTTGCCTCTACACATAGAAGTTCTCGTTGTTCTTGTACAGGCATTGCTCTGGTGTTTTCTGTTTCTCCGACTGCATACCCTCTTAAATACGCTCGTGGTGTATGCGTGTGTCATCATCTGTTTCTTGCATCGTATCTCCCCTCTCTTTTTTTGCTCGATTTTTGGTTTCTCCCGCTGGGAGGTGGGGGATATTTGGGTTTAATGAACACAAGTATTCATAGATTGTCACTCGAGTTTGTGAAATTCACATTCGTACTTTCAATAATGGCATCCGATTTCGGAGAATCAGCCCACTGCCAAGTGCTGGTGGTGCCCGCACAGGACTCGGGCGCGGGAGAACGTCTTCAAAACCGCGCCCACTGGAAGGCCCAGCAGAAGCTGCTGTGGGCGAAGGTTCGGAAGGAAACTGGTAGGGGGAAGAATCGGTTAAAATCCGGGACCTCCTCGCTCGAGGCGGTTCTGGACTTCCTCTCCGCCACGGATGTGGAGAGGCTGGTCCCAACCCCAGCTGAGGAGAATGCCCAGAGCGAGACGCCGGAGTGGGAACCCCGGGAGCGGAGAGAAGGAGAAGAGGAGAAAGGGCAGGAGGCCTAGGAGTTGGGTGCCGAGGAGGAGCGGCCGCTCTTCCTCCCCACGCCCTCCTTCATGGCCTCTGCGGAAGATGAGTAGGAGTTTGGGGGCGATTTCTTTTGTCTTTCTTTGCTATTTCCTTTATCATTTCCTTAGTATGCGCTATCATTTCTGGGACAGGCCTGGGCGGAGAGCAAAGGGGGGCTACGACGTACCGCCTGCAGACTGATCGAAGTCGGGGTTCGGACAATTGGTAGTTTGTTTACCGCCATGATCTAAGTAGGTCGCACGCGATTAATGAATAAAAAACATAAAAAAATGGCATCAGATTTCACTGAACCATCTAAGGTCTCGGGCAACCATGTTAAATTGATAAACAAGTCTGCGCGCAAGCAAGCAATAGGACAGCATAGATCTCTTGTATAGTCAAAATGTAAAAGGCTGGCCACGTTGTAGGGGCCAACAACTTATATAAGATAAAAGATACGGCCTTTTGACTCGATGACCCGAGTTTTTAGTATTGTTTTTCGGTGACCCAAAGGTTTGTGTTTGTCCCAATAACCAAAGAAAAAAACGAATTTGGTAAGTGTGAGTGATAGATATATCATAGCTCCGACCGTGCACTAACGCCGATATTGTAACTTTCTGGACACCATAAGCCCACCACCAGATGTTTATTCAAAGGCTATCTATACATGTGGTTGGCGCGTAGTGCCCTGTTTTTTTTTTGTTTTTTTATAGCAAACTCAACACCTTGGAGGGGCACGGTCAGGTACAGCCGGAAGTGCTCCAGCAATCGCCTAGTGCTTGCTCCCTTTTAGCCTCCTCACGCCGCCCTTCCTCTTCCTCTTCACAGCCGGCCTTCTCCTGGGGACTCCAGTTAAGGGAGGTGCTGGCGCAACAAAACCAGGAAAACCAGGAAAACCAGGAAGGCCACCCATGTGTACAGCCTCACCACGCTTCAACTCACCCAGTAAATCCCCGACCGAGACGGGGCATATTTGCGGATTCCATTCAGCGCTCCGAGTACCTTGTGCACAGCATGGCGTGTGATTGACTGATTGTGCTCGCGTTTGATGGCCTTGACGACATCCTTTGGCTTTGTGGTCTTGTCGGCTGCCAATGCCTTTGGGACACTGTACGAAGGAATTTGCGAGTGCTGGCACTTCGTCTCTTGCTGGGTAGTACGTTTGCCTGCACATGCGGTGTGAGTGACATCCAGAACTGTGATCTCCACACAGCCTATTTTCTCCTTGAGTGCGGCGGGTGCTCTGAACGTACACTCAGGAATCCAGCTGTGATTTATCATACATAGCAGATATCGGAGCTTACTCATGTAGACCAGTTGGCCATGGTTGCCTGAACTTGGTGAATCTTGAGAACTGCGGACTAATGGATAAAGCACCAAGGTCTGGCGGGGCCGCCTTCGAAACGCTTGGGGTTCTAAGCCAGACATGTTGCAGAGGCGTTGCAGTAAGATGACTTGGGATGTGTGGATTGTACGTAAGATAGGGACAAATCCGTGTTGACCCGTTAGCGCGGCTGTGGAAATCACACTTTACTAGATACTTAGCCAAATATGTATTTTTTTTCTTGGGGTTTTTGGGACAATCACAAATCCTCGGGTCATCGGAAAAACAACACTAAAAACTTAGGTCGTCGTGGCAAAAAATCGTAAAAGATAAGTGTTAGCAATGTCCTCCGGGAAATAGGACACAAAAGCGCTAGCAGGTTCGACCATATCAAAAGATATTCTGGAACTCTTTCAGCACGCATGTTTACCGCAAAAATTAACGGACACCCGAGGTTTGAAATAAGAGATCTTGAGTAGTCTCCGTCGAGCAGGATTGCAGCTTTTTTCTGTTCCCTTTTCTCTCGTCTGTTGCAACAGTATAGCAAGGCCTCCGGTCCGTTCACCCTCACCTACACTCCGGGTGCACTGGCAACATGTGGCACAGAATACGACCCTACTGCTGGACCAAAGTCGCAATATCATCACCACCGGACGATCCATCGTATAGACCGGAGCAGTCACGGATAGAACAAGAGACGACTCCCGTATATCGTCAGACGGAGAAGGGGGCACGAGACTGCAACACTGCACCGCTAGTGCCCCTCTCCCCCCCACGGTGTGCGATGGATACGATGAACGCGAGACATTCTCGAGAGAATCTGTGGGACAAATAAGCGCTATGCCGCCGAGGGTTTGTGCCGAATGGCTGGTGGGGAAGAACAAATCGAGGAGATATGTACTGTTGTGGTTTATGAGTCAAGAAACCCACCAGAGCTGTGTATACAAAGTCATGCTTAGTTACATAGTAGATCATTGGGGTCCGCACCACACTTCCAACGTCTGACCCAAAGCCCGGAGATCTTGTCGAACTCTGTTTGAGGGTATCTTGAATGAAAAACATAGTTCTTCAAACTGCACACAGTTGGGCATGCCTGACGAGAAGCACACGCTAACAGTAGAACCAACGAAGATTCTCTTCGCCTTTATGAGCAGTCTCCCAAACAGCCTAGGTTGGCCTCGATCACAGTGGGGATACTAGTAGTTGCACATTCTGTCATATACCTACTCGCCAGACATAAAGGTCTAGATTCCATAGACCTTGATATCCAGATCAGTCCCCAGAATCTGGGGCATCATCTACGGCTTCCTACTACTGTTCTTTCACTTCCACGGTCTACAAATTGCGATTCAGGTGCACCGGCGCGGCCCGTACTTATAAGGTTTACTCGATTCCACTCGAAGGCGAAACAACCACCTCCATCACACTTCATCGCTCGCATCTCGAGTAGGAGCTAGTGCATAAGCCAACCCGCTAAAACAAAACCTCAGGCAGATACTTAAGTATCTACGCGAAGTAAATTCGAATTGGTGCGCCATGTACGTCACCCATCACTCAGTCATTAATTCTATCAATGCGTCATTGTACTAGAAAAGGAAAGAAGAAGAAAAAAGTTGCAGCCAATCTAAGTTACATTCCCGACTCGATTCAGCTTCGAGGGAGGAAACTCGGATTATGACAAGAAACGGAAACGGAAACGAAAGGAAGGAAATGGGTAGCAATATTAGCAATAGAGTACCCCACTCTAGTTAACTGGCTCAGTGAACGGTGTTAGTACGATCCAATATCCATCATCCAACCGTCCGTCCATCATTGTACCCTCCTTCCGTCAGCCCAATTCACGTCCAAAACAATGCATACCTTGTGACACCTATTCACATCCCGCGAGAGATGAAGCCCTTGCCAAAAAAAAAAGGAAGGGATGAAAAAAAGAGTGAAAGGGGGAAAAAAAGTACGGCCAAACAGGCCACCTAACATCTAACAGCTAAGCTAGAACTCAATATCAACAATATGAGTTGGTCTGATCACTCCTCGATTTCTTGGAGTGGCACGGTGATTGCATTCTTCACCCACTCGTCTTCAGCGACAGCATCAATCTTCCATCTCTTCAGCGCGCGTTTCAAGAGACCGATCACGATTCTCTTTCCGCCTTCAAACTGTTCGTCATAACCTGGCGCCGCCAGTTTGACCCACTTCCACTCGCAGCGAGCAATCTTATGCGCGGTCTTACTCCGCATTTTTTTCTCAGAGCTATCGGGCGCAGGATCGAAGGGCAATTGCCCTTCCAAGAGTGCATAGAGCAGCACGCCGAGGGCCCAGGCATCGGTCTGGCGACCATCGTATGGCTGTCCCATTATAAGCTCTGGGGCAGCGTAATCGTCCGAGCCACACCGCGTGGTCAGCAGATCGTCCTTCTCAAAGTCGACACGACGACTGAGACCCACATCGGTGAGTGTGATGATGGGATGGGGATAGTCGAAGGGCGAATCTGAGATAGCGTTGAGCTGTGGCCGAGTGAGATTGACCAGGACGTCTAGAGCACTGATCAATATCCCTCAAAGGGCCACAAACAAAAAAAAATGGGGGGGGGGGATTCAAGCGGCCACTCCACAGGTAAAGGTGGGAGGGGGATATTGTATCATACTTTCGAGCTTGACATCACGGTGGACAATTCCGTTTTGATGTAGGTACCGCACCGCACTGACGATCTCTGCAAATACGCGCCGGATCAACCGCGGCCCCAGTTTGATCGAGTAATCCGTGGCGACGTCGAATAGATCCCCCCCAGCGCAAAAGTTAAGCACCAATAGCGCGCGGGAAGGCTCAATATTAAAAGCCTTCAGCCGGACTAAACAGGGATGATGAACGGACATGAGGATGTCGAGTTCCCGCTTCAGGCCGCTCTCCACTCTCTCCTTCGATTCCGCACCCGCGGCTCCGTGCTCTATGATCTTCACTGCAACATATTTCCGCGGGTTCAGAGTGACCGGCTCGTCGTCCACAACCACCCCTTCGTCGTGCACTTGGTCGACCTCGTCCGGAATGTCCTCTGATGTGGCCAGTATGACTTTACTGAATGCGCCCTGCCCGATGAGGCGTATCCCCCTCCATCTCCTGATCCTACCGGTCCTCGTGCTTTTCGCCTCGAAGCTCTTGAGCTTCTGCTTCTTGATCAACCGGACATTCTTTTCGTCCGTATCCGCGCAACACGTTTCTACGCTCGAAACCGATGACAACGACGTGACGCTTCCGCTGAGGTACGGACTCGAATCGGCGGAGGAGAGGGTTCTCCGTCGCTGCGCCAGACATTTTTCGCGGTGTATCTTGGTCGAAGCATCGAATACCGGTAGCGAGGGACTCCGCTCGTGACCGCCGTTCTTTGACAAGCTGCGACGAATGGGTATCGGAAGGGTGGATTCGAAATCAAGCTTCTGGCTCGTGCCGTTGAACGAGAACTGCGGTTGCGGAGGTGGTGGCCGGAGAGCTTGAAAGGTTATTCGTTGATTCTGCGCTGCCAATGCTGTATCGAGCGACTCGCCGCTAGACGTGACAAGGGCCGAGTTCGCGCGACTGCTGAGGGATGGTCGTGCCGGGGTTCCCCGAGTCACGGAGGGGTTCCGCGACAACCCTCTGAACTGGTTCCAGGGTCCGGGAGACTCGCAACTGGCGAGGGGCGACGGCAATGGCGTCATCCGACTGATGGCATCCATACCTGGGGAATAGCAGGACGACGATGCCGAGGAAGGTCCTATTGGCGAGAGATTCTCGCTAACCATGCCAGCCGCCGTCGGTGTCGACGACGCCACAGCAGAGCCGGAGCGACTGCTTCGGGTCGTCGTGGACGTGGCCGTGGTCGCAGCAGTGGTGGCAGTAGGAGTAGGAGCAGTAGTGTTGAAGTTAAGGTCGGTGTTGAGACGAAGGCTAGGAGATTGCGGGGTGACTTTGAGAAGATCGGGGTTGGCAAAGTGCTGCTGGGGGCGAGGTCCAGAGCTCGAATGGGAAGCGGAAGACGGCGATGAGGTGGCAGTATTAGACTCGTCTTCCCTACTCGTACGCGCGGCAGTCGGAGGCAAGGACGTGGACAAAGATAGAGATGAGGTGGAGTCATTCTTATGCGCCATGATTATGCCGGGTTTCATGAGCAAACAACCTAAAAGACACTGATGACGCTGATATCAGAGCGAGACCTTACACAAGGCCGGATGACACCCACCCGTAGGAAAAGGCCGTGTTCGACAGAGCGTCGAGAAAGAGGGACGTTCTTCTTTTTCTATGCGAATGGAAGCGGGCGGAGGTTGCTTTTTGACCGGAGAGCGGCGACACTGCTCCGTCAGTAGGCGGATACCTTTGTTCGGTTTAGGTTCAGAAGGCGGGGTTGGGGAGATATGTAGGAAGGAGGGGGAATTAGAGATTGGGCCGGGCCGATTGGATCTCCTTGTTGGGCATTGTGGTTTCACGTTCTCCGAGTCATGTAGTATACAACACAATGCAACCCAATGAAGATCCACAATAATAGATATGTAGGTATCTACTCGGATACATAGGTAAGTCGGTACACCAAGACTTGCGAAAGAAATACATATTTGTTTATGACGGATATGTGGATATTTTCTGGTTAGATGAGAATAATGGTGAGAGTCAATAGAAGTGTGAATGGCGAGTCAGTCCATGTATGTACACAACCAAATAAAAATGAACAACGGGCGTCAACTCCTTCTTACGTGGGGGCACTTGTTGGTGCCCAGTCTCCGTGTCTTCCACTTGTGCAGTACCTGCATGTTTTCTGTCGGACTTCGTCCGGTTCGATTACCTATTCCTTTGTCCTCTCGGCCTATGTGAGACCAAATGTTCCGGCCTTCATTCCGTTTCGACGAGAGAGCGCAAAGATATCGGCGGCCCGTACGATTCGATCATGTGGCGACGGTAATTCGACACAACAGATACCGGTAGTTACAGGCAACCGCTTGCTGTCCGTTATTTCCTCCAGATAGAGTGTGTGGCTTCAGCGCGGATTGGGCAGGAGTGCCGCTCGCGAGTACCCAGATTAGATACCCGTAATTGCACACCGCCTTAGTTGATATCTTATCTACAAGCGATGAACGACGGAATCCGCCAAACCGTCTGCGCATCGATGTAACTATGATAGCTGTCATTAGGATAAGGGAGATTTGAGATGCGCTATGTAGTTGGAGGAAGCAAAATAAGAAGGATCTACCCAACTGGATACCAAGATAATTGACCAGGAAACGCACGAAGAAATATCACGGGAAAGCCGCTTCAGCACTATCGTCGTTGAAGGTCACACTCGAGGTTCAACTCGGCCCGCATCCAGCTGCAGAATGCAGAACCCCTCCAACTCGAAGTGGCGGCTAGTTACCTAGTTAACGCGGAGAAACTGTGGCTGTGGCTGGAAGTAGAATGGATACCTCGTCTTATTATTATAGTCTCTGGGTGGCGAGCGCAAATGTTTGCATCACGTGGAAGTGGGGCAGCATGGACAACTCGCTCTAGCGCGTGGTGGGAGTGGTGCGAATCTTTGGGCCAATCACACACAGCTGCTTACCTGAAGCATTCGGTACTCTCTTTTTCTTCTTGGTCAGTAACCTATAATATTCGGTTCGAGTCACTGTTGGTGTAGTGCTGCTGGACCCGTCAGCCTCTCCGCTCCTCACATACATATCCGACTCTCCCGAGCAACTCGTACGTCAATGTTCCCCTCAATCCGCAATTGTTTTCGCTCGCCAGCCGCTGACCCAATCCGCCGGAAGACAGAAGAAAATAAATACAGAGCCGGCCAGCCTGTCTTGCCGTCTTCACACCACCATGCTCTCGCGACTACACCTCTGGTCCGCTGCGGCGAAGCTTCCTACCAAGAATGTTACGTACGTCAATTGCTGCCCTACACTTCAGCCCCAGTAAGTCGGGCTTTTGCTCACAGGCCTCGTACAGGCGGACGTTTGCAGTGTCCACTGCTCGGCGTTCATCGAGCTCGAGCGGCATGAACAAGTCTTCGGCGCACATCACCCAGCCCAAGTCTCAGGGTGCATCGCAAGCAATGTGTTAGCTCTACATACCCCTCTCAGCCCCAATGCCTGGCCGTAGGCAACAATATGTGGCTGTGTGGTAAGCTGACGTAGCTTGCGTAGTGTACGCGACGGGAATGAACGAGCAGGACATGAACAAGGCGCAAGTCGGAATCTCATCTGTATTGCTATTCCCCTCTTCTCATTGCTTCCGCAGCGGGGTAAATGTGTTGCTCTGGCGACTTACCGATGGTAGGTGTGGTACTCGGGCAACCCTTGCAATATGCATCTGCTGGACCTGAACAAGAAGGTCAAGGAGGGCGTCGAGAAGGCTGGCTTAGTCGGAATGCAGTTCAACACCATCGGTGTTAGGTATGTCCCGAAACTTCAGATAAGTCAGCGATACGGGGATCTGACTTTGTTGTCAGTGACGGAATCTCGATGGGCACAAGTGGTATGAGGTACTCGTTGCAGTCGCGCGACCTGATCGCAGATTCTATCGAGGTCAGTCTTCACCGTGTGTGCTCGGATTGCATGTGCGATCTTGCTAATCCGTATGCACCTCCAGACCGTGATGGGAGGACAGTGGTATGACGCCAACATCTCAATTCCTGGGTGCGACAAGAACATGCCGGGTGTCGTCATGGCTATGGGTCGTGTCAACAGACCCTCCATCATGGTCTACGGAGGAACCATCCAGGCTGGAAAAGCAGCCTGCCAAGGTGGCGCCCAGATCGATATCGTCTCCGGTATGGATCTCTTGCATGGGAGCTCACTCGAATCGCAGCTCACACGCAGGCAGCTTTCCAGGCATACGGGCAGTATATCACCAAGGACATCAATGAGGAGCAGCGATTCGATATCATCCGTAACGCCTGCCCCGGCCCTGGTGCCTGCGGTGGCATGTACACTGCCAACACCATGGCTACAGCCATTGAGTCTATGGGAATGACTCTTCCCGGCTCGTCCTCGAACCCTGCCGAGTCCCAGGCCAAGCAGGACGAGTGCCTCGCTGCGGGTGCTGCCATCCGCGACCTTCTGGAGAAGGACATCAAGCCCCGTGACATCATGACGCGCTCAGCATTCGAGAACGCTATGGTCGTCGTCAACATCACCGGAGGCTCCACCAACGCCGTTCTTCACCTCATCGCCATCGCTCGCAGCGTCGGCGTTGAGCTCACCATCGATGACTTCCAAAAGGTTTCTGACCGCACGCCCTTCCTTGCCGACCTCAAGCCCTCTGGTAAGTACGTCATGGCCGACATCCAGGGCATCGGCGGAACCCCCGCTCTCTTGAAGCACCTTCTCCAGCACGACCTGATCGACGGAAACATCATGACCGTGACCGGTAAGACCCTCGCCGAGAACGTCGAGAAAGTCGAGGGCTTCCCTGCCGACCAAAAGATTATCCGTCCCCTGTCCGACCCCATCAAGCCCACGGGCCACATCCAGATCCTCCGCGGCTCCCTTGCCCCCGGCGGCTCCGTCGGCAAGATCACTGGAAAGGAAGGTCTTCGCTTCGAGGGTAAGGCACGCGCCTTCGACGGCGAAGACGCCTTCATCGAGGCCTTCGAGCGCGGCGAGATCAAGAAGAGTGAGAAGACCGTTGTCGTCATCCGCTATGAGGGTCCCAAGGGCGCCCCCGGAATGGTTGAGATGTTGAAACCCTCGTCCGCCATCATGGGTGCTGGGCTTGGCCAAGACGTTGCCTTGATCACCGACGGTCGTTTCTCTGGCGGCTCTCACGGTTTCCTGATCGGTCACATCGTGCCCGAGGCGCAGGAGGGTGGTCCCATTGGGCTTGTTCGAGACGGCGACACCATCATCATCGACGCTGAGAAGCGTATGCTTGACCTCATCGTTGACGAGAAGACGCTCGAGGAGCGACGGAAGGAGTTCAAGCCCAAGCCGTCGAAGTACACTCAGGGAACGTTGTACAAATACACTAAGCTGGTGTCCGATGCCAGCCATGGATGTGTCACTGATTTGTAAATGGGAGGGTTGTACATGTTAGGATAAAAATGTCGAATATGGGCAGGAGTTTTTGCTTTGCTGTTTTTCTTTTTGGGAAGTATGATGCAAAAAGACGAGATTAGTTTTGTCTACTCCAACCACGATGCTTGCCTTGCTATTAGAGTGGGGGGGGG
>Ga0307516_10000149_pt1 | contig 86821 bp, 86 predicted proteins | sample 19_EM_MG_FD_203310 | JGI IMG/M metagenome (GOLD analysis project Ga0307516, IMG submission 203310) | Populus trichocarpa ectomycorrhiza microbial communities from riparian zone in the Pacific Northwest, United States - 19_EM | ecosystem: Host-associated > Plants > Roots > Unclassified | place... | reverse complement strand
CATCGCCCGTCCGCGGCTTCATCGCCGCCATCTTGTCTCCCCTCAGACCTACATCAGGGTCGCGGTGGGTTACCCCACAGCCACTTCGTCAACGCCCCGTGCTCAGCCCCACGGTGCGCCGTACCTCGTTTCCGACCGGCGGAGTCGCCCCCGCTGGACCGACCCGAGACCGCAGCGCTGCGAGCCTCGCCCAACGTCACGCGACGTGGCCCACCGTGCCGATCAAACATTTTCCCTGATGAACACCGGCGAACCCAAACCCAGCCCGGGCTGATGTGACAGCGTCTAGCATATCGCCTTTCGGGCTGTCACAATGTGCGGTCATGCAGGCGCGGTCGGCACTCTTCGACCTCTACGGCGACTATCTGCGCCCGAGAGGCGGCCGCGCGCCGGTCGCTGCCCTCGTCAAACTGCTCGCACCGGTCGGCATCGCGCCGCCCGCGGTGCGCACCGCGGTCTCCCGAATGGTGCGTCAGGGCTGGTTGCACCCTATGCGACTGGTTTCCGGCCCGGGATATCTACTCACCCCGAAAGCCGCGCGCCGGCTCGACGAGGCCGCGGCCCGGATCTACCGGACCGGGCGCAACGGCTGGGACGGGCGCTTCGATCTGGTCCTCACCCACGCCCCGGTGCCGCGCCGGGAAGCAAAACGACTGACTTTTCTGGGCTACGGAATGTTGGGGGAATTCGCCTGGGTCGCGCCGCGCGCGGCGGACGACGTCGACGCCGTCCTGGCCGAATCGGGGGTCGGATACGAGCGGTTCAGCGCCAGCCACGCGGCCGGCTCGCCCGGGGCGGCCGAGGTGGTCGGGCGCGCCTGGGACCTCTCCGAGATCGGCAAGGCGTACGAGGACTTCGTCGCCACGCAGCGCCCGATCGTCACGGCGGTCAACGCCCGCAGCTCGGACGAGGAGGCGTACGCTGCCCGCTTCCAGCTCGTGCACGCCTGGCGCTCGTTCCTGTTCCGCGACCCGCAGCTGCCGACCGCCCTGCTGCCCGCACGCTGGCCCGGCACCAGCGCGGCGACGTTCTTCGACCGGCACGCCGCCCGGTTGCGCCCGGCCGCCGACCGCTTCGTCGAGAGATGCCTGGCGTCGGCGTCGCGCGGCGGGCGTGTGGGATTCTCTGATACATGACCGACTCGTTGCTCGTCGACCGCACCGACGCTGTCGTCACCCTGACCATGAACCGGCCCGACGCGATGAACGCTCTCGACGTGGACCTCAAGGAGGCCCTGCGGGACACCCTGGCGTCCATCGAGGGCGACCGGTCCGTGCGGGCGGTCGTGCTGGCCGGGGCGGGCAAGGCCTTCTGCGTCGGCCAGGATCTCCGCGAACACGCCCGCGACCTGGACAAGGGCGCCACCGAGCTGGACACCGTGCGGCAGCACTACAACCCGATCGCGCAGCGGCTGGCCAGCCTGCCCAAGCCGGTGGTCGCGGCCGTACGGGGCACGGCGGCAGGCGCGGGCGCGTCGCTGGCGCTGCTCGCCGACTTCCGCATCGGCGGCCCGCGCACCACGTTCCTGATGGCGTTCGCCAACGTCGGCCTGGCCGGCGACACCGGCGTGTCCTGGTCGCTGCCGCACATCGTAGGCCGGGCCCGCGCGCTGGAGCTGCTGCTGCTGGCCCAGCCGGTACGCGCCCAGGAGAGCTTCGACTACGGCCTGCTGACCCAGCTGCTCCCCGACGACGAGCAGGTGCTGCCGGCCGCGCAGGAGCTCGCCGCCCGGCTCGCCGCCGGTCCCACGGTGGCGTACGCGGCCATCAAGCGGGAGCTCTCCATCGGCACGGCCGGCTCGCTGTCCGACGCGCTGGCCGCCGAAGCTCAGGCACAGGCCATCTGCGGAGCCACCGCCGACCACCGGGCCGCGGTGGCAGCCTTCGTGGCGAAGGAGAAGCCGATCTACCAGGGACGGTGAATCTTCCTGCGAGGTACCGCCGACAGTATGAGTATTTCGGGATACCCGCATCAATGCAGGTAAATGTTTGACTTTCCCGCATCGAGAACGGTGCGCCGCACGGCGCACCTTCGGCTGGGGAGGTCTGGATGGCAAGGTGGCGCAGGATCCTGGGCGGGGCGGCAGCCGCTCTGACGGTGGCAGCGATGGGCACCCTGATGCAGTCGTCGCCCGCGGCGGCGGCACCGACGGGCCCGGACAAGGTCGTCGGCGGCACACAGGCCACGCAGGGTGAGTTCCCGTTCATGGTCCGGCTGTCGATGGGCTGCGGCGGCGCGCTCTACAGCCCGACGCTGGTGCTGACGGCCGCCCACTGCGTGAGCGGGACCGGCACGAACACGTCGATCACCGCGACGATCGGCGTCGTCGACCTCAACTCGACGAGCAAGGTCACCCGCAAGTCCAACTACGTCTACCAGGCTCCCGGCTACAACGGCAGCGGCAAGGACTGGGCGCTGATCCGCCTGGCCAGCCCGGTGACCGGCTTCGCGACCCTGCCGATCGCCAAGACCACGGCGTACGACACGGGCACCTTCACGATCGCCGGCTGGGGCGCGGCGACCGAGGGCGGCGGCCAGCAGCGCTACCTGCGCAAGGCGACCGTGCCGTTCGTCAGCGACACCACCTGCAACTCCAGCGCGATGTACGCCGGCGAGGTCATCGCCAGCAACGAGATCTGCGCGGGCTACGTCGCCGGTGGCGTGGACACCTGCCAGGGTGACTCGGGCGGCCCGATGTTCCGCCGCGACTCGGCCAACGCCTGGATCCAGGTCGGCATCGTCAGCTGGGGCGACGGCTGCGCTCGGCCGAACAAGCCCGGCGTCTACACCCAGGTGAGCTTCTTCGCCTCGACGATCGCCTCGGCGGCGACCAGCCTCGGCGGCTGATCACCGGGACCAACGCGCAAGCGGCACTAAAACGGCATGAAACGGGCCCGGAGCTGTTGCTCCGGGCCCGTTTGCTCAGTCGTCCTCGTCCTCTTCCGGATCCTGGTTGGCCTGCTCACCGAGGACGAACGCCTGCATGGCCAGTTCGTCGCCGGAGGGCGAGACGAAGGTCGGCAGCTCGGCCGGCCCCAGCTCCAGCGCGTACGACCAGAACTGCCGCACGGCCTCCGCCGGGGTCGCCGCCTCGATCGGCAGATCCAGGCTGACCAGCCAGGTCTGCCTGTCCGGGCCGGCGTCGACCCGGGCCACGAGCCGCCGGAACAGCTCCTCTTCCACCTCGACGACCGGCTCGACCAGCTTGAGCTCGTCGGCCGGCACCGGCTCGTCGAAGGACCGCCGGGTGTAGGTGACGGAAAGCTCGGGCACGCCGTGCGCGCCCCGCCGGGCCGGCACCCCGTCGACCACGCCGAGGGCCACCACCTGCGGCGCCTGCTCGCCCGCGACCAGCAGAACCTCGTCACCGGCCGCCGGCTGCACCCCCGCCAGGCCCGCCAGGGTCAAGGTGTCGTGATGGAACAACCGTTCGGTCGCCCACCGATCCGCTGGAATGATCACCGCCCACTGCGCCATACGCACCATCTCATCACGGGCCGCCGGAGGACCCGGCGCTGGCTCTGGCGGGCGCGGCCGAGGCGGCGTGCAGGGCGGGCCCGCGGGGGCTTTCAGCGGCTCGCTGAGCCCCGCTCGGGGCCGCGGGGCCGCTCCGGTAGGGGCCGGGGAGCAAACCCCGCAGACGCGGTCTGATCACCACAAGCACGGCCGATCCCGAACGCGGCCGATCCCGGGCGCCGCCGATCCCGGGCGCCGCCGATCCCGAATGCGGCCGATCCCGGGCGCAGCTGCGGCCGGCGAGCAGCTGGCGTCGCCGTGCGGGGTGTCCGGCGCGGCCGGGCCGGGGCGCTCAGGGGCGGATCGGGGGGACGAAGCAGCCCGCGATGTGGTCGTCGACCATGCCGGTCGCCTGCATCAGGGCGTAGGCCGTCGTCGGGCCGACGAACTTGAAGCCGCGCTTCTTCAGCTCCTTGGCCAGCGCGATCGACTCGGGCGTGGTCGCCGGGACCTCCGCGCTCGTCGCCGGGCGCGCTCGGGGCGGCGGCGCGTAGGACCAGAGCAGGGCGGTGAGGCCGCCCGGCAGGTCGGCGGCCACCCGGGCGTTGTGCAGGGTCGCGTCGACCTTCATCCGATTGCGGACGATGCCCGCGTCGGCCATCAACCGGGTCGCGTCCGCCTCGGAGAACGCCGCCACCGCCGTGATCGAGAACCCCGCGAACGCCGCCCGGAAGGCCGGCCGTTTTCGCAGAATGGTGATCCAGGAGAGCCCGGACTGGAACGCCTCCAGCGTCATCCGCTCGAACAGGGCGTCGTCGCCGCGGACCGGCTGCCCCCACTCGAGATCGTGGTAGGGCTGGTAGTCGGGTGTGCTGCCGCCCCACCCGCACCGGACCAGGCCGTCCGCGCCGGCCACCAGGCCGGCAGCGATCACATCTGTCATGGGGACCACCGTACGAGGCACCCCCGACAGAAAATCAGGACAGGCGGCCCTGCTCGACCAGGCGGCCGAACCTCTTCAGCGCGCCCATGAGGCTCAGCTTCGAGCCGGGCCAGACTACCGGCCAGGCCAGCCGGCCGACGGCGCCCGCGGGCAGGTGGAACCACTCGTGCATGACGACCTGGGTGCGGTCGCCGGCCATCGCCGTGCAGCGCATCGAGCCGGGGCCGCGCAGGACCTTGCCGCAGTGCACGACCCGGACCTCGTACGGCGCGTCGATCCGTACCACCCGCATCTCGTCGCGCAGCCCGGCCGGGCCGACGCCGGTGATCGCCTCGATCAGGCTGCCCTCGCCGCCGTCGCCCTCGACCACCCGCACTTTGGTGAAGGGGATCCAGTCGGACTGCCGCTCCCAGTTGACGAACGCGGCGAACACCCGGTCGGCGGGCGCGTTGACGATGACGGTCGCGGTGACCTCACCGGTGCCGGGGCTGGCGGCATCACCGAGGCCGTCGACCGGCCCGGGCGCGCTCACCTGCTCTCCGCCGGTTCCTCTTCGCCGGCGGGCCGGGCGGATGCCTGCTCCGTGCCCGCCTTCCCCGAGGCGGCCTGACCGGAAGCTGACTGGCTGAGAGCGGGCTGGCCGGTGACTTTGTCGTCGGGCGGGACCACGTCGGGGAGCACGGCCGGCTCGGCGGGCGGCGGGGCGATCGCGGCCTCCCGGGCCCGGCGCAGCACGTCCGCGTCGGCCGTGCGGCCCTCGCGCAGCGCCGTGACCTCGGCCTCCAGCACGCCGATCAGCTCGCCCTTGTAACCGATGTCGTAGGCGGCCCGCTGCAGCGCCTGGTCGACCTGCGACATCCGGTAGCCGCGGAACGCGACGTCGAACCGGGTGCGGAACACGTCCTCCTCGCCGAGCGGACGGTCGCTGGGCAGCGGCAGGGACTTGCCGTCCGGCTCGACCGGCGTCAGGCCGGGGTCGCCGCCGCTCACCATGACGGTCACACCGAAGACGATCGCCGCGACCACGAGCGCCACTACGACGAAGAGGAAAAGCTGGCCCATGGGCACGATCGTGGCACGACCGCTGCGGGTGTGCGAGCCCGCCACCCCGCCCGGGACGAATCGCCCGGCTCCGATCGAGAGGCGTCAGGTCCAGGTGAGGATCTTCTTCCGCCAGGCGTACACGATGCCCAGCGCGAGAACCGCCACGAAAACGCCCATCTCGCCGGCCGTCAGCAGGCCGAATCCCGGGCGGTCGAAGACCACCGCCCACGGGAAGAGGAAGACCGCCTCGACGGCGAAGAGCACATAGAGGTACGCGTAGACGTAGTAGCGGATCTGGGCCTGCGCCCAGTCGCCGCCGACCGGGTCGACGCCGCTCTCGTAGGTCATCCGCTTGCCCGCAGGCTCGGCCGGATGAGCGGGCCTGAGCAGCTTGTTCGCGCCGAAAGCGCCGACGAAGACGAGCACACCGGCGGCGAGCACGAGCCCCAGCGTGGCGTACGAACCCAGATAGCCCTCCACGAGTAGCAGCCTAGCCAACCGAAGGGTGGACTCTGTTGGCCCGGGCAAGCCTTGCCTGGCTACTGTGGTCAACGGTCTGAAGTCGGACACGCCCCCGTCCCCGCGACGGTAAGGAGCGCCGACGTAGGGTGGAAGTGACTATTGCGGGCCGGCTCATCGACGTGCGTACCCGCCGGCCGGCTCTCTCAGGAGGTTGGAACGTGGCCGCTCCCGCGAAGCGTGTCGAGCAGCTCGATCGCGTTGTCATCCGGTTCGCCGGCGACTCCGGTGACGGTATGCAGCTCACCGGTGACCGGTTCACGTCGGAGACCGCGCAGCTGGGCAACGACATCTCGACGCTGCCCAACTTTCCCGCGGAGATCCGCGCACCGGCGGGCACCCTGCCGGGCGTCTCCAGCTTCCAGGTGCACTTCGCCGACTACGACATCCTCACGCCCGGCGACTCGCCGAACGTGCTGGTGGCGATGAACCCGGCGGCGCTGAAGGCGAACGTGGCCGATCTGCCGCCCGGCGCGGACATCATCGTGAACACCGACGAGTTCACCAAGCGCAACCTGGCCAAGGTCGGCTACCCGGCGAACCCGCTCGAGGACGGTTCGCTCGACGGCTTCGCCCTGCATCCGGTGGCGCTGACCTCGATGACCATCGGGGCGCTGGCCGAGCTCGGGGTGGCGAAGAAGGACGCCGAGCGCGCCAAGAACATGTTCGCCCTGGGGCTGCTGAGCTGGATGTATTCTCGCCCGTTCGGCTCGACCATCCGGTTCCTGGAGCGCAAGTTCGCCAAGCGCCCGGACCTGGTCGCGGCGAACAAGGCCGCCTTCCAGGCCGGCTGGAACTTCGGCGAGACGACCGAGGACTTCTCGGTGCGGTACGAGGTGAAGCCGGCCAAGATGCTGCCGGGCACATACCGCAACATCACCGGCAACGCGGCGCTCGCGCTCGGCCTGGTGGCGGCGGGCGTGCGGGCGAAGCTGCCGGTCTTCCTGGGTGCATACCCGATCACCCCGGCGTCGGACATCCTGCACGAGCTGTCCAAGCACAAGCGGTTCGGCATCACCACGATGCAGGCCGAGGACGAGATCGCCGCGATCGGCGCGGCCCTGGGCGCCTCGTACGGCGGTGCGCTCGGCGTCACCACGACCTCGGGTCCCGGCGTGGCCCTCAAGGGCGAGACGATCTCCCTGGCCATCGCGCTGGAGCTGCCGCTGGTCATCGTCGACGTGCAGCGGGCCGGCCCGTCGACGGGCATGCCCACCAAGACCGAGCAGGCCGACCTCAACATGGCCCTGTACGGCCGGCACGGCGAGGCGCCGCTCGCGGTGATCGCCCCGAGGTCGCCGTCGGACTGCTTCCACGCGGCGATCGAGGCGGCCCGGATCGCGCTGAAGTACCGCACGCCGGTGATCCTGCTCTCGGACAACTACGTGGCGAACGGCTCCGAGCCGTGGCTGCTGCCCGACGTCAGCGACCTGCCGGACATCTCGGTGGAATACACCACCGAGCCGAACGGTGAGGACGGGCGCTTCCTGCCGTACCTGCGGGATCCGGAGACCATGGCCCGGCCGTGGGCGATCCCCGGCACGCCGGGCCTGGAGCACCGGATCGGCGGCCTGGAAAAGGCCGACAAGACCGGTGACATCTCCTACGACCCGGCCAACCACGAGTTCATGGTGCGAACCCGCGCGGAGCGGATCGAGTCGATCCCGGTCCCGGACGTCCAGATCGAGGACCCGGACGAGAACGCGCGCGTGCTGGTGCTCGGCTGGGGCTCCACCTACGGCCCGATCGGTGCCGCCTGCCGGGCGCTGCGCCAGCGCGGGCTGCCGATCGCCCAGGCGCACCTGCGGCACCTCTCGCCGCTGCCGGCGAATCTCGGCGAGGTGCTGAAGTCCTACGACAAGGTGGTCATCCCGGAGATGAACCTGGGCCAGCTAGCCCACGTCATCCGGGCGAGGTATCTGATCGACGCGGTTCCCTTCAACCAGGTCAGCGGCCTGCCGTTCACGGCCGCGACGCTGGAGAACATGCTCGAGGACGTGGTCAAGAATGGTTAGCACCTCCATCCCGTTGACGCCGGTGAAGCTCACGACCAAGGACTTCAAGTCGGACCAGGAGGTCCGCTGGTGCCCCGGCTGCGGTGACTACGCGATCCTGGCGGCGGTCCAGCAGTTCATGCCGGAGCTGGGCATCGCCCGGGAGAACACCGTCTTCGTCTCCGGCATCGGCTGCTCGTCGCGCTTCCCGTACTACATGAACACGTACGGGATGCACTCGATCCACGGCCGTGCGCCGGCGATCGCGACCGGCCTGTCCGCGTCCCGCCCGGATCTGTCGGTCTGGGTCGTCACCGGCGACGGCGACGCGCTGTCGATCGGCGGCAACCACCTGATCCACGCGCTGCGCCGCAACGTCAACCTGAAGATCCTGCTGTTCAACAACCGGATCTACGGCCTGACCAAGGGCCAGTATTCGCCGACCTCCGAGCTCGGCAAGATCACCAAGTCGACCCCGGCCGGCTCGGCGGACTCGCCGTTCAACCCGCTGTCGCTGGCCCTGGGCGCCGAGGCGACCTTCGTGGCCCGCACGATCGACTCGGACCGCAAGCACCTGCAGTCGGTGCTGCGGGCGGCGGCCCAGCACGAGGGCTCGGCGTTCGTGGAGATCTACCAGAACTGCAACATCTTCAACGACGGCGCGTTCGAGGTGCTCAAGGACCCGAACACCCGCGACGACCACCTGATCCGGCTGGAGCAGGGCGAGCCGATCACCTTCGGCGCGCAGGCCCAGTATTCGGTCGTCCACCCGGCCGGCGCCTTCGGCCTGTCGGTCCGGGACAGCGCCGACCTGCGCGGCGAGACCCCGGTCGTGCACGACGCGACCGTGGACGACCCGGCGTACGCGTTCGCCCTGAGCCGGCTGTCGGGCTCTGACCTGGGCACCACGCCGATCGGCGTGTTCCGCAACGTCCAGCGCCCGTCCTACGACGAGCTGATCCAGAAGCAACTGGAAGACGCGAAGTCCCAGGTGACGGGCACACCGAACGAGATGCTCAGCGAGCTGCTCAACGCCGGCGACACCTGGACGATCCTCTAGCGCTAGACGGCTACCCCGACGCCGCTGTTCTCTTCGTCGCGGATGTAGATCAGCATGTCCCCGGTGTCGATGGTCAGCACCTGCTGACCGCCCAGCGGCAGCACCTTGCCGCGCCGGATCAGGGCCACCACCAGGGTCTGCAGCTCGCGCGGGTTGCGGCCCACCTCGTCGCGTTCCGCGGAGCGCATCGCCAGCGCCATGCCCTGGCCCGGGGTCAGCAGATCCTCGACCACGTCGATCAGCGGCGGGGTGGTCGTGGTCAGGCCGAGCAGCCGGCCCGCGGTCGACGACGACACGATGACGTGGTGGGCGCCGCTCTGCTTGAGCAGCGCCGCGTTCTCCTGCTCGCGGACCGCCGCGATGATCCGCACCTGGCCGGCCGTCAGTTGCCGCACCGTCAGGGTGATCAGGACGGATGCCTCGTCGCTGTCGGTGGCGATGATGACCGACTTGGCGTTCTTCACGTCCGCCTCGAGCAGGACCGCCGAGCGGGTTGCATTGCCCTCGATCGCGACCAGGCCGTTGGCCGCGGCCTGGCGCAGGGCCTCGTCGCGGCTTTCCACGATGACGATGCGGGACTTGTCGTAGCCCGTCTCCAGCAGCGCGCTGACCGCGGCACGGCCCTTGGTGCCGTAGCCGCAGACGATGATGTGGTCCTTCAACTTACGCCTCCACCTGGTGACCCTGATGCTCTTCCGGTACTGGTCGGTCAGCACCTCGAGGGTCGTGCCGACCAGGATGATCAGGAAGAGCACGCGTGCCGGGGTGATGAAAACAATGTTCACGAAGCGCGCGTCGGGCGTCACCGGGGTGATGTCGCCGTAGCCGGTGGTGGAGAGCGACACGACCGCGTAGTAGAAGCAGTCGAGCAGGGTCAGGCCGTCGTCGTTGACGTCGCGGTAACCGTCGCGGTCGATGTAGATCACCAGCACGGTGAGTAACACGAGGACGACGGCGGCGATCACGCGCACAGCGAGCGCCCGCAGTGGTCCCTGTCGGACCAGCGGTAATCGGATCACTTAACGGCCACCTGCACGTTCACACCATAGCGGCCGGGTCCCACACCGCTTTCCAGGACAGCACACGACAGGCCCGTCGCGGAATACCCACCGGTAAGTTAAGGCATCGTTAAGGAAAACTCTATTGATCACCTTGTATCTCGAAACCCCTCGATCCAAGACTGGCGGCCTACCGCTGGAGGTTTCGATGAAACGGTCCGTCCGCCGTACCCTCGTCGTCCTGATCTCTGCCTTTGCCCTGCTGGCTCCGTCCGTCGCGGCCTCCGCCGCGACGGACAGCAAAGCCACCGTCCTGTCCCGCTGGACCCAGACCACCGCGGCCAGCACCGCCGCCTGGAACGCCGCCCGCCTGGACCGCGCACCCTGGGCCGGCTACGGCTTCGACTGGGCCACCGACTACTGCTCGTCCAGCCCGGACAAGCCGCTGGGCTTCGACTTCACCAACCCCTGCTGGCACCACGACTTCGGCTACCGCAACTACAAGGATCTGGGTGCGTTCCCGGCCAACAAGGACCGCGTGGACGACGTGTTCTACGCCGACCTCAAGCGCAAGTGCGCCACCTACAGCACCGTGACGCGCCCGGCCTGCTACAGCCTGGCCTGGACGTACTACGAGGCCGTGAGCATCTTCGGCTCGCTCGCCTCCGTCAGCCCGTCCGATATCGACCAGGCTCGCAGCCTGGTCGAATAGGACTCACCCCAGGCTCCGCGAAGCGGGCCGACCCGTGCTCGAGGTCCGGATGCTCGACGGCAAGCGCCATCGCGACGGCGCGGCTGAAGCCGATCTTCGCCCCGTCGGCGTAGGCCACGTCGAAGGCCACGTCGCCGAGCGTCCGCCTCAGGGCGGCCTGCCGCCCGGACCAGAAGCCACCGAACTGGGTCGCCCGGCGTGCGCCCCGCACCGATTCCGCGCCCCCGAACAGGACGGTCGCGGTGCCGGGGTCGCCGCCGGCGGCACACCGGACGGCGATGGCCGCGACGGCGTCCGCGGCGGCGCCCCGGAAGCCGTGCCGCAAGCGCGACCGCAGGGCGACAACCAGGTGGTCGTGCGCGGCGACCAGGTCACGGCGGCGCAACGCCACCATCCCCAACAACCAGTCCACGGTACGGCTACCGCGGTCCTCCGGCCGGCCCGCCTCAAGCTGGCGGGCCCCGCCGAGCAGTTCCGCCGCCTCGTCCAGGGCGTCGCGCCGCCACAGCAACTCGGCGAGCGTTATCACCGCCGGCAGCGCCTCGGCCGGCACGCCGGTGCGTTCGGCCCGGGCGATGACGTCGCGGCACAACTGCTCGGCCTCGGCTGTCCGGCCGGCCGCCACCAGCGAGAGCCGCTGCCCGGCGAGCGCCCGCACGAGCAGCGCGGGATGCCCGGCCTGGCGGGCGATGTCCTCGGCCCGGTCCAGGAAGCGGGTCCGCTCCTGAGGGTCGTCGGCAAGTCCGGCGTGGACCAGGTACGCCGATGCCAGCTCGGCCTGGTCGATCCGCTCGCCCGGCTCGGCGTCCAGCCTGCCGTACAGCCGGAAGAGCAGGTCCCGGCCCTCGCGTTCGCCGCCGTGCTCCCGCCACCAGGGGACCAACGCCCCGGCGAGCCGCAGCCCGGCCCGGACGCTGCCGGCGGTGGCCGACCAGCGCAGCGCCGCCTGCCACTCCTGCACGTACGGGGCCAGCTCGGTGAGAGAAACGGTCCGTGGCTGCCCGTCGGTGTCGACGGCCACGCCGTTCAGCGTGTGCAACGACCAGGCGACGTGCTCCTCCCGCGCGGCGGACTCCTCCCCCGCGGCGGTCAGCCGGCGGGTCGCGTACGCCCGGACCTGCCTGGACAATCGGTAGTGCGACCCGGCGACGACCTCGACCAGCGACCGGTCGACCAGCTCCGACAGGGCGCCGAAGGCGTCCTCGCCCGCCCATTCGACGGTGCTCAGCTCCACTGGGGAGGCGAAGACGGCCAGCCTGCGCAGCAGCCTGGCGGCGCCGTCGCTGAGGCCGCGGTAGGACCAGTCAAGGTTGCGGGTCAGGCTGCCGTGCCGGCCCGGCTCGCTGCGACCGGCGTCGAGCGCGGCGATCGGATCGTCGAGCCGGCCGGCGAGCTGCGCCACGGAGAGCAGCCGCAACCGGTCCGCGGCCAGCTCGATGGCCAGCGGCATCCCGTCCAGCTTCGACGCGATCCGGGCCAGGTCGCCGGCCTCGCAGGCGGCGCCGGGCCGGCCACCGCGGGCCGCGACGGCCCGGGCGGTGAGCAGGGCGTAGGCATCGGCGGGGGCAAGCTGCGGGATGCGCCAGACCAGCTCACCGGGCACGCCGAGCGAGGTGCGCGAGGTGGCGAGCACGTCCAGCCGGCGGCAACTGGCCAGCAGCCGGCGGATCAGCTCCCGGGCGGCCGGGTGCCGGGCCTCACAGGTGTCCAGGACGAGCAGGGTACGGCCGTCGGCGCAGCGTTCGATCAGACTGTCGAGCAGCGGGCGGGCCGGCTCCGGCCGCACACCCATCGCGGCGGCCAGCGCCTCGGCCGGCTGGTCCTCGGCGAGATCCACCAGCCAGACCCCATCCGGGTACGCGGCCCGCAGGTCCTCGGCGACGGCGACGGCGAGCCGGGTCTTGCCGGCGCCACCCGCCCCGGCGACGGTGACCAGCCGGTGGGCGCCGACCAGGTTCTTCAGCTCGGCGATCTCGCTCCGCCGGCCGATGAAGGGCGTGACGGCGGCGGGAAGGTTGTCGACAGGCGCGCCCGGAGTGCGCGGACGGGGGAAGGCCTGCTCAAGCCCCGGCGCGACGAGTTGGAAGAGTCGCTCGGCATCGTCGAAGCCGCGGAGCCGGAACTGGCCCAGGTCCAGCAGGTCCACACTGTCCAGGAGCGCGGCGGGTGCGCTCCGGAGTTCCCGGTGCTGGTCGCCGAGTCGCGGCCTTTTCATTGCCGGCGTGTTCGCTACCGCTCCGCTCGCGGTCGCGCCCATCAGGGCGAGGTCCTCGCGGCGGGGAGCCGGCTCGGGCGACCGGGTGGCAACCGCTAGTGCGGTGGCCTTGGAGCAGAGCACCTGGCCACCATGGGCGGCGGCGGCGACCCGGGCGGCGCGGTGCACCTCGGCACTCGTGTACTCACCGGCGACCGGGGTGGCCCAGCCGGTGTGCAGTCCCATCCGGACCCGGGGCGCCGCGGCCGCACTCGGCCACGGGTACGCGGCAAGTGCACGCTGTGCTGCCACACAGGCCGACACGGCGGCTGCCGCATCGCCGAAAGCCACGAAGAAAGAGTCACCCTCAGTGAAAAGCTCGGCCCCTGCGTAATTACTCAGCGCTGCGCGAACGACGCCACGATGGGCGTTGAGCACGCGTCCATAGTCTTCTCCGAGCATCCGCGCGAGGCGCGTCGACCCCTCGATGTCCGTGAACATGAAGGTCACAAGGCCGCTCGGCAGGTCGGTCCGTCCCGACACGGTGAGAACCTCCGCCCCCTTGGGAAGTCGCGCTTCATGCTGCCGCACCGCAATCACACGGCACATCGTAGAAACGGTCGGTAACCGTCCTCCCGCCACGGCCGACCCCGAAAGGGCGACCCGTGGTCGGGTCATCGACGGTCACGCACGGCACTACGCGTGACGTAACGACGAGGTTCACGTTCTAGTTGCGCGGCAGTCGGTCAATTCCACTGACCCGTTCGGACGTCCCCGCACGAGTCACTGTTGTGCGACTCCAGCAGGTCACCCGACGATCACCACAACGTCACGTCCAGGTGCCTGTCAACAGTCGACATGACATGAGATCTCGCAAGGGGCCTCGGTGATACATCCAGATTGAATTGGTCCCGGGATTGGTCGCGGGCCTGGCCCTCGGGACTCGGTCGCAGGATTGGTTGCGGCAGTCCGGGTTGGCGGCAGGGTGCGGGCAGATCTTGCGGCGCCGGGGCTCGGTGGCTGCTGGGGCGCCGCACGGTCTCCGCTCTCAGGGCGGAAGCCGGTCCTTTCCGCGGGCCGTGGGAGACCTTGGGACGGCACGGCACGGAACTCACCCCGCCACAAGATCTCCGCCCGCACGCGAAACGTCGCCCGGCCGCCCAGCCGCCACCGGCCATGGGAGACCTTGGGACGGCACGGCACGGAACCACCCCCAACGCCACAAGATCTCCGCCTGCACACGAACCCGCCCACCGGCCGTGGGAAGGGCCTTGGGACACCACAGCGCGGAGCTGAGACTTTCTGCAGACACGTTGGTGTCCCGGGTGTTTCGCGGCGGATCGATGAGCAGGATCCGGGCACTTCGGGCATTGCCTTTGGCAAAGACGCGGACGATCGCCCGATCGAGGCGCTGCGATCAGCTGGCGACTCAATCGCGCAGACGATCGTCGGGGGCAAATCCACCAGGGTCGAGCAAATTGACCCCATGGCTCCGGGCCCCTGGGGCGTCAGCAGCCGCAGGCACCACCGCAACAGCCTCCGCCGCCGCCGGATGGGGCAGAGGGGGTGGCTGCGCCGCGGCCGGTGACCGCGACGGTGGACAGGAGCTTGACCGTGTCGGCGTGACCCTGGGGGCACGCCGCCGGGGCGGAGGATTCGGCCATCGGCCGATTCAGCTCGAAGGTGTCACCGCAGGCGCGGCAGCGATAGTCATAGCGCGGCATGCCCACAGCGTATGGCTTGGCTGCGACAGTTCGTGGCTCTGGATCCACAGGCTGGCCGGGACATATCGGGCATGTTCCATGGACACCGGCGTTCAGGGTCGCCCGGTAGTGTCGTGCGGGTGGCGGACGGGCAGGAGAAGACCCCGAAGCGGCCCGGGCAGCGATCCCCGGCGCCGCACCTCGACGGACCCCTCGGAAGCTCGGGCGCGGCGCCCGAGGAGGACCCCTCGGCGTCGGGAGTGAGATCCGGCGACCAGCCCACGGAGGCTGGCGCCGAGACCGGGCTGCCTTCTGGGGCAAAAGCGGGCGCTTCCAACAAGTCCGACTCCGCCGTCACGGCCATGACCTCAGGTGTGACCGCGGCCGCGGACGGCATGCACGATGCAGCGGGAGCTGGCCGCGCGGGAAGGCCGACCACCCACCTGCCCGCGGAGCCGAAGGCCGGCTCCCCTGCCGGAGCGAGCCCCGAGCCGCAGGCCACGGCCGAAGCAAACACCGAGCCGCACGCCGCGGCCAGTGCAAACAGCGGGCCGCACGCCGCGGCCAAAACAAACACCGAACCGCACGCCAGGACCGAAGCGACAGCTGAACCGCAGGCCGACGCCAACGCCGGGCCAAGCGTCGAGCCAGGCGCGACGACCGGAACCAGCGCTGCGCCAGGAACCAAGGCCAAAACGAGCACAACGACCGGAACAAGCGCTGAACCAGCGTCGGCGATCGCAGGCGGGACGAACACCGGGCCGAGGAAGAACTCGGTGACCCCAGCCGAACCGACGACCGCAGCCGAACACAAGTCGGAGCCGACACCCGGCGCACAAGCGGCAGCTGGCGCACAGATGACGGCTGGCGCACAGGCGGTGCCGGAGCTGAAGCGCGACGCTGACGGCCTGGCCGACAAGCCGTCCGACGGGCCGGCAACCAGCGCCAAGACCGTCGACAGCCAGGCCAAGAGTCCGGCGACATCGGCAAAGACCGATGAAAGCGCTCCCCAGAACAAGGACGACAAGGCAACGGCCGGAGACAGCGCCGAAGCTGACGGGGCCAAGGACGCCAAGATCGGGCCAAAGGCCGAGGCAAATCCTGGCGACAAAGCCGGAGACAAGGCACAGGCCGACAAAACAGCCGTAGCCACGGCCGCGGACAAGACACAGGCCGACAAGACCGCCGCAGGCACGCCCGGGGACAACACCCAAGCCGACAAAACCACCGCAGGCACGCCCGGAGACAACACCCAAGCCGACAAAACCACCGCAGGCACGCCCGGAGACAAGACCCAAGGCGACAAAACCGCCACCGGCGCGCCCGGAGACAAGACCAAGGCCGACAAGACCACCGCAGGCACGGCGGCGGCGCCCACAGCGGCCGCCCTGGCCGCCGCCTCGCGGGGCAGGGCCACTCGCGTGCTTCGCCGGGCCAATCCCGTTCGGGTTGCACGGAGCACCGCTCGCAGCACCTCTGCCTGGGCCAAACGCCCGAGCGGCCGGCTCATTGTCCCCGCCGTCATCGCCGCCCTGCTGCTTGGCGCCGCCGGGACGGCCGGGGCTTACCTCGTACCTCAGGCTTTGCAGTCTGTGCCGTCACCCAGCGCGACGCCCGGCTTCGGGCTCGATGGCGATCAGTCGGCCGGTGCCGTTTCCGGGCCGGCCGGGCCGATGCCCAGCGCCGGCGGGCTGCCCGCGATTCCCGGCGCTTCCGCTCCGACCTTCCCCGATGCTCAGCTGCCGGTCGGTGGTGCCCGGCCGGCCGACGTGCTGGCCTCCTGGGCGCAGCAGACGGGCACCCGGGCCGGCATTCCGGTCGTCGCCGTGCAGGCTTATGGCTATGCCGAGCTTGTTGTCGGCCGCACCACCCCGAGCTGCCATCTGTCCTGGACCACGATCGCTGCCCTTGCCAAGGTGGAGTCTTCGCATGGCAGCGCCAACGGCGCCGTGCTCAATGTCGACGGGTCCGTCGCGCCGCCGATCTTCGGGTTGCCGTTGGACGGTAAGGGTGGGCGGCAGGAGATCCGGGACACCGATCAGGGTGCGCTCGATGGGGACACTCAGTTTGATCGGGCCATGGGGCCGCTGCAGTTCATCCCGCAGACGTGGACCGCCATCTCCGTCGGCAATGGTGTTGATGCCGACAACAATGGTGTCTCCGATCCGAACGACATCGACGACGCGTCCCTGGCCGCGGCCAAGTATCTGTGCCAGGGCGGGCGTGATCTTGCCAAGCCGGATGCCTGGTGGGAGGCCATTTTGTCCTACAACGCGGTCCGTCCTTACGCGCAGAAGGTGTTTGATGCGGCCAATGATTATGGGCAGCGCAGCCGGGTCTGATCGACAACCCACAGTGACGGGTCGCGTACATTTGTTCGCCCGGCACTTCCCTGAAGGTCCATGTACCGGCAAGCTGTACTCGTGAGGGTGCGTGAGTGGGATCCCCGGACCGCGTCGGCGGGGGAGATCCGGTCGCTCGTGGAGACGTACAACGCGGTGCTGGCCGCGGACCTCCCCGACGATCCACCGTGGCAGGACGTCCAGGTGGTCGACTATCTGGCCGAGACCATGCCGGGTGAGCGCCGGATCAGCTGGGTCGCCGAGGACGATCGGCTTGCCGAGGGCGAGAGCACCATCTTCGGCCACGTCAGCGTGCTGCTGCTGGGCGACATCGGCGTGCTGGAGGTGCTGGTCCACCCCAATCTGCGACGGCGCGGCCTCGGTCAGCAGTTACTCGCGGTCGCCGCGCGCCGGGCCTATCTCGAGGGTTTCTCCTCCATCGGGGTCGAGGCGATCGGCGACACCCCGGCCCTCGCGTTCTACGAGTCGATGGGCTTCGAGCGGGAGTATGTGGAGACTCGCAGCGTCCTGAACCTGTCCAGCGTGGACTGGAACGCCCTGAGCACGATGGCGAACGGCATCAGCGCCGGCTACCGGGTCGAATACCATCCCGGCGGGTTGCCTCCCGCGCTGCTGGAGGCGTACGCGCAGGCCAAGCTCGAGGGGCAGGACGGCGACGACAGCGATCTCGATCTCCGGCCGAGCTCGTCCGACCCGCAGCGGCTGCGGGACAGTCTCAACACGCTGCACCGTCGCGGGCTGAAGCCGTACATCGTGCTGGCCATCCATGAGGCTTCCGGTGCGGTCGCCGGGCTGACCGAGGTGGTCGTGCCCGCGCAGCATCCGGAACGCGCCGACCAGTACGACACGATCGTCGTCCGCGAGCACCGTGGCTACGGCATCGACCGGGCGATCAAGGCCCGGATGCTGTTCGAGCTGCGCTCCGCCGAGCCCGGCCTCCGTGAGGTCCAGACCTGGAACGCGCAGCACAACGAGTCGATGCTGAAGGTCAACGCCGAGCTCGGCTACCAGTCCGACCGCGACTGGTACGAGTACGGCGTGGACGTCGCGCAGCTGGTGCAGAAGCTCGAGCCCACCGACTGAAGAGGGCTCAGTACCGCTCGCGCAGCAGCTGGGCTGCCTCGGTCGCCCAGTAGGTGAGCGTGATCTGGGCGCCGGCGCGCTTGATCGAGGTCAGGGTCTCCAGCATGACGCTCTGCCGGTCGATCCAGCCCTTCTCCGCGGCCGCCTCGACCATCGCGTACTCGCCGGAGACCTGGTAGGCGGCGACCGGCACGTCGACCCGCTCCCGGACGGCGGCGATCACGTCGAGATACGGCAGCGCCGGCTTCACCATGACGATGTCGGCGCCCTCGGCGACGTCCAGCTCGACCTCACGCAGCGCCTCGCGCACGTTGCCCAGGCTCTGCTGGTAGGTGCGCCGGTCGCCCTGCAGCGTCGACTCGACGGCCTCGCGGAACGGGCCGTAGAAGGCGCCCGCGTACTTCGCCGAGTAGGCCAGCATCGAGACGTCCTGGTGGCCGGCCTTGTCGAGGGCCTTACGGATCACGCCGATCTGGCCGTCCATCATCCCGGAGGGCCCGACGACGTGGGCGCCGGCCTCGGCCATCGCCACGCCCATCCGGCCGTAGATCTCCAGGGTGGCGTCGTTGTCCACCGTGCCGTCGGAGGACAGGACGCCGCAGTGCCCGTGCGAGGTGAACTCGTCCAGGCACAGGTCACCCATGACCACGGTGGCGTCGCCGACCTCGGAGATCAGGTCGCGGATGCCGACGTTCAAGATGCCCTCCGGGTCGAGCCCGGCCGAGCCGGTGTCGTCCTTGTTGGCATCGTCCGGCACGCCGTAGAGCATCAGGCCGCCGACCCCGGCCGAGACGGCATCGTGGGCGGCCTTGCGCAGCGACTCGCGCGAGTGCTGCATCACGCCGGGCATCGAGCTGATCGCCCGCGGCTCGGTCAGGCCCTCCTTGAGGAACAGCGGCAGGATCAGCTCGGCCGGCGCGATCCGGGTCTCCTCGACCAGCCGCCGCAGGGCGGCGGTGCGGCGCAGCCGCCGCGGACGCACATCGGGGAACGACATGCTCACTCCCTCAGCCAGGCCGGCCGCGTGAGCCGGCGGAACCGGGCCGGTCGATCAACCGCCCCGACCAGGCCGGCGAAGACGCCGGTCCGGCAGAACCCCAGGCCGGCGCGAAACCGGCCGAGCCCGGGCCCGGCCCGAACCGGTCCCCGGCGGAGCCGAGGGCCGACCGCGAGCCGGTCCGGCGAACAACGTGCCGCGGACCGGCCCGGGATCGGGCCGGCCCGCGGAAGATCAGCGGAAGCGCAGGGCGGTCGGGCCCTGGACCTTGGAGCCACGGCGCTGCTTGGCCGGCATCGCCGCGAGCTTCTCGCGCAGCTCCACCGCATACCCCGCCAGCGCCTCGACCAGGTCGGGCACCGACGCGTGCGGCGGCTGGACGTCGACCCGCAGGCCGAATTCCGTGGCTGTCTCGGCCGTCTTCGGGCCGATCACCGCGACGACCGTGCGGGCGTGCGGCTTGCCCGCGATGCCGACCAGGTTGCGGACCGTCGAGGACGAGGTGAACAGCACCGCGTCGAAGCCGCCCGACTTGATCGCGTCGCGGATGTCGGCCGGCGGCGGCGCCGCGCGGACCGTGCGGTACGCCGTGACGTCGTCCACCTCCCAGCCGCGCTCGATCAGGCCGGCGGCCAGCGTCTCGGTGGCGATGTCGGCGCGCGGCAGCAGCACCCGGCCGACCGGGTCGAGGATCTCGTCGTGCGGCGAGAACTCGGCCAGCAGGCCCTCGCTGGACTGGTCCCCGGCCGGGATCAGCTCGGGCTGGATGCCGAACGCGCGGACGGCGTCGGCGGTGGCCTCACCGATGCAGGCGATCTTGACGCCGCCGAAGTGGCGGGCGTCCAGGCCGTGCTCGGCGAACTTCTCCCAGACCGCGCGGACCGCGTTCACCGAGGTGAAGACGACCCAGGCATACCGGCCGTCGACCAGGCCCTTGACGGCCCGCTCCATCTGCGCCGGCGTGCGCGGCGGCTCGACGGCGATCGTCGGCACCTCGCACGGGATGGCCCCGTACGCCCGCAGCCGGGCACTCATCGCGCCCGCCTGCTCCTTGGTGCGCGGGACGAGCACCTTCCAGCCGTACAGGGGACGGTTTTCCCACCAGCTCAGCTTGTCGCGCTGGGCGACCTCCGCGCCGACGGTGAGCACCACCCGGCCGGTGAAGCCGAGCGCCGCCGCGACGAAGCTGTCCACCGACGAGGTGGTCGTGTACTGGGTTTCTCCGGTGCCGTCGCCGGTCACGCCGACCGGCGTGCCGGGCTCGACGCCCGCGGCCAGCAGGCCGTCGCGGACGGCGGCGAGGTCGCCGGCGTCGACGGCGACCGCGAACGAGCCCTTGACCGCGGCCGAGGCCAGCGCGTCGAAGTCCAGGGCGGTCACGTCGTCGATGTCGGCCGCGGTGCGCACGCCGGGCAGCGGCACACCCGCGTAGGTGGCGACGCCCTCGGCCTGGCCCAGGCCGGGCACGACCTCGAAGTGCACGGCTGTCCGGGCGACGGCCTGGACCTCCTTGACGACGGCCTCGTGACCGAACGGGTCACCGGCGACCAGGTGCACGGCCGACAGGCCGGACTTGGCCGCCGAGAGCAGCACCTTGGCGACGTCGCCGGGTGCGCCCTCGGCCGGGCTGAACTGGGTGTCGTCCTTGGCCTCCGCCCGGATTGCCGCGAGCAGCGACTCGGGCACGCCACGGTCGTAGACGACCTGGTCGGCGTCGGCGAGGGTGTCGTGGGCCCGGCGGGTCAGCAGGCCGGGATCGCCGGGTCCGGCGCCGACGAAAGCGATACGCCCTGCGGACTTGCGGGCGGTACGGGTGGTCATTCTGTGCTCCCCATCAGGGTGTCGGCGCCGGCATCGAGGAGATCGGCGGCGAGCGCCTTGCCGATCTCCGCCGCGTCGGCGGGCGTTCCGGTGCGCGACAGCCGGACAGCTCGGGCCCCGTCCGGGCTGATCACCGCACCGCGCAGGTAGATCTCGTCGCCTTGCTCACCTTCGGCTAGCTCGGCGTGTGCCGCGACCGGTGCGGAGCAACCGGCCTCGAGCGTGGCGAGCATCGCCCGTTCCGCCGTGACGGCGGCGCGGGACGGTGCATGGTCGAGTGCAGCCAGCAGCTCGACCAGGTCTGCGTCGTCGGATCGGCACTCGATCGCCAGCGCACCCTGGGCGGGTGCGGGCAGCATGAGCATCGGGTCCAACGTTTCCGTGATCTCGGCGGCCCGGCCGAGACGCGCCACGCCGGCCCGGGCCAGGACGACCGCGTCGAGGTCGGCCTTGGGACCGAGCACTCTCGCGATGCGGCTGTCGACATTGCCGCGGATCGGCGTGACCTGCAACTGTAGGCCCAAAGCATGCAGTTGCGCGATTCGGCGCACCGCGCCGGTGCCGATCGTGGCGCCGGGCGCCAGCTCCGCGAGCGTCATGTTGTCGCGCGCGATGAGCGCGTCACGCGGATCCTCACGCTGCGGGACGGCTGCGATGTGCAGGCCCGGCGACGGGGCGGTGGGCAGGTCCTTGTACGAGTGGACCGCGAAGTCGATCTGGTTGGCCAGCAGCGCGTCGCGCAGCGCGGAGACGAAGACCCCCACGCCGAGCTGGGCGACCGGCGCGGCGGAGCGGTCGCCGGCCGTGACGATGCGCACCAACTCGACCGGGCGGCCGGTCGCGGTGGTGAGGGAGTCTGCGACGAGCTGGGACTGGGCGAGCGCGAGGGCACTGCCACGGGTGCCGAGGCGCAATGGGTTGCTCACCCCTGTCCTCCGATCTCGGGTACGGCGTCGGCCTGGGTGGTGGCTTGCGGGACGTCGAGGTCGAACAGTTCGCGCAGCAGGGCCGCATACTGGTCGCCGCCGGGCTCGGCGGCAAGCTGACGAACCCGCACGGTCGGCGAGTGCAGCAGCTGTTGGACGACCCGGTGCAGGGTACGGGAAACGTCGGCCCGCTGCTCCTCGGTGAATTCGGGCCGGCGCGCGGAGAGCTTCCGCAGCTCGGCGCCGACCACGTCCTCCGCGCGGTTGCGCAGGGCGGCGACGGTCGGCGCGACCTCCGCGCCGCGCAGCCAGGAGAGGAAGTGCTCGACCTCGGCGGCGACGATCTGCTCGACCGCGGCGGTCTCGGCGGCGGCCGGCAGGGTACGCCGGCTCGCAGCCAGGCTGTCGATGTCGACGACGGTGACGCCGGGCAGGTCGCCGACCTCGGGGGCCACGTCACGCGGCACGGCCAGGTCGAGCACGACCAGCGGGCGCTGCCGGCCGGCCAGGGTCGCGGCGGTCAGGACTGGCTCGGTGGACGCGGTGGCGCAGACGACGATGTCGGCCGCGGCGATCGCCTCCTCCAGGGCGTCGAACGCGACGGCGGTGGCGCCGTATGCCTCGGCCAGGCGATCGGCCCGGGCCGCGCCGCGGTTGGTGATCTGCAGCGGCCCGACCCCGGTGCGGGTCAGGGTTGCCACGGAGAGCGCGCCCATCGAGCCGGCGCCGACCACCAGGCCGGTGCGCCCGGCCAGGTCTCCGCCGAAGGTCGCGGCGGCCACCTCCAGGGCGGCGGTGACGACGCTCTGGCCGGCGCGGTCGATGCCGGTCTCGGCGTGCGCGCGCTTGCCGACCCGCAGCCCCTGCTGCATCAGCTCGTGCAGAAGCCGGCCGGCGGTGTCGTTCTCGGTCGCCGCCTGGTAGGCGCCCCGGAGCTGGCCCAGGATCTGCGCCTCGCCGACGACCATCGAGTCGAGGCCGGCGGAGACCCGGAACAGGTGGCGCACGGCCGCCTCGTCATAGTGCACGTAGAGGTGGCCGGCGAGGTCGTTGGCATCGATGCCGGAGTGTTCGGCGAGGACGCTGCAGACGTCGCCGAGGCCGCCGTGGAAGCCGGAGACGGCCGCATACACCTCGACCCGGTTGCAGCTGGACAGCACCACGGCCTCGCCGACGTACGGCTGCGCCAGGAGCTTTTGCAGCACGGCGGGGATGTCGGAGCCGGCGATGATGAGGCGGCCGAGGGTATCGACCCCGGCCGTCCGATAGGACGCACCGACGCTGAGCAGATTCACGACCCGACCGCCTCTTGGTTGCCAGCCCGCGGTGAGCGCCCGCCGGGTATCGCCGTCAGCGACGCCTTGCGGTGCTCGTGGAACGAGAGGATCTGCAGCTCGATGGCGAGGTCGACCTTGCGAACGTCGACACCGGCCGGCACCGACAGCACGCAGGGCGCGAAGTTGAGGATGCTGGTGACCCCCGCAGCCACCAGATCGTCCGCGACCGCCTGGGCGGCGCCGGCCGGGGTGGCGATCACGCCGATGGTGATGCCCTCCTCGACGACGGCCTGGCCGAGCTCGCTGATGTGCCGGACGGTCAGCCCGCTGAGCGGCTTGCCGACCTGCTCGGCGTCGGCGTCGAACAGAGCCACTATGCGGAACCCACGGCTGGCGAAGCCGTCGTAGCCGGCGAGCGCGTGGCCGAGGTTGCCGACGCCGACCAGCGCCACGGCACGGCGCTGGTCGAGCCCGAGGATGTACTCGATCTGGTCGATGAGCAGCGCCACGTCGTAGCCGACGCCGCGGGTGCCGTACGAACCCAGGTGCGAGAGGTCCTTGCGGAGCTTGGCCGAGTTGACCCCCGCCGCGGCGGCGAGGCCCTCGCTGGAAACCGTCTCGGAACCGGTCTCGGCGAGGTTGTGCAGGGCGCGAAGATATTCCGGTAGCCGCGCGATCGTCGCCTCCGGAAGATCCGGGAAGGCGGGGACTGCACCGGTGTTTGCCGGCGTGCTTCCATGACGCTGCTGACTCATCTGACTCCGTGCCGACGAGGCGAACCTACGGGGAGCCCTGCTGCAGGTCCTGTACCGGTGGCGCCTGCGTGGACCGGCTGTGATAGCGGGGCTCGTCGAAGTCACAGAGTAGGCGCTTGTGAAGGCGTGCACAAATCGCGATCTTGATAGCGGAACTGGACAAAGATCGAGTCGGCGTGTTATCTCCCCGTCGGCTCAACGCCGAGTATTACCGCTTACCGCCCTTGTATGCCAATGACGTCGACATTACGACGACGATTATCACAGTGTGCGCGCGAGCCCTACCGCATCGACGAGCCGGTCTGCCACCGGCCGGCCGCTGGCCCGCAGCCGGGCCGGGTCGGTGAACCCGCCGGTGTAGAGCACGCAGGCGGCGCCGGCCGCCTCGGCCGCCTCGGCGTCGTCCAGCGAGTCGCCGATGAGCACCACCCGGTCGCCGGGCATCCCCAGCTCGGCCAGGTGCCGGGCGAGATGGCCGGCCTTGAGCCCGCCGTCGACCTCGGTGGGCCGCCCGTCGATGCGGGTGAACACGCCGGCGAGCCCGTAGGTCCGGACGGCCGGGACCAACTCGTCGTGGAACCACATGCTCAGCAGCGACTGGCTGCCCGGCCAGGCCTTGATCGCGGCCTCGGCGTCGGCGGCCAGCGACGCCGTGGTCAGCCCGACCCGGTACGCCTCGTGGAAGATCCGGTCGAGCTCCTCGAACTCCGCCGCGTCGACGGCCCGCCCGAGGATCTCGGCGTAGAACTCGGCGACCGGCCGGCGGAAGAGCCGCCGGTGCTCGTCGGAGTCGACGCTGCGCCCGCCGACGGCCGCGAACGTGTGATTGGTCGAGGAGACGACCAGCGAGAGGTCGTCGAGCAGGGTGCCGTTCCAGTCCCAGACAAGGTGAGTTCGAGCCATCGCGAGAGATTACAGGCGGGGGGCACCCGGCGGTCTACCCAAATCCCGCAGCAGGCGATCTTCCTCGACCCGCCAGTAGCCGTGTTCCTTGCCGTCGAGCAGCACCACCGGGACCCGGTCGCTGTACTCGCGTTCCAGCTCGATCGACTCCGAGATCTCGACCCGGGCCCACTGCCCGGGAGCGATCCGGTCGAGGATCTGCTCGGCGACCTCGCACAGATGGCAGCCCTCCCGGCTGATCAAGGTGACCCGGGTCATCGCAGCGCTCCCTTCCGTACCTTGCCGATCGCCGAGTGCGGCAGCTCGGCGACCAACTCGATGCCGGCCGGCAGCTTGAAGCGGGCCAGCTGGGCGGCGCAGTAGACCTGCAGCTCGGCGGGGGTGGGCGCGGGGTCGAGGGCGGGCACCACGTAGGCGTACGGCGCCTGCCCGGTGAGCTGGTCGGGGATGGCGATCACCGCCGCCTCGGCCACGCCCGGGTGCCCGTCGAGCACCCGCTCGATCTCGGCCGGATACACGTTGAAGCCGTTGACCAGGATCAACTCGCCGATCCGGTCCACCAGCACCAGGTCACCGTCCGCGTCCGCGTACGCGATGTCGCCCGTGCCCCACCAGCCGTCGGCGTCCGGGCCGTCGCGCCCGTCCGGCCAGTAGCCGGAGAAGAGGTTCTCCCCGCGCACGACGATCTCACCCGGGTCGGTGCCGGCGCTGACCTCCAGATCCAGGTCCAGCTCGGCGTCGTCGGGCACGTCCGCGACGAGCCCGTCGCGCCACAGCACCACGCCGTCGGCCGTGCGCAGCAGCAGCGACACCCCGGGCAGCGGGCGGCCGATCGAGCCGGCCTTCTCCCGGTCACTGACCGCGGTCGTGGTGAGCACCGGCGCGGCTTCGGTCAGGCCGTACCCGATCAGCACGGTCTTGCCGGTCACGGCCGTGAAGCGAGCCGCGTCGGCCGGGTCGAACGGCGCGGCGCCGCACACCGCCGTCCGCACCGCCGCGAGCGCCTCGCGCGCCACCGGCTCGCGCGACCACGCCGCATACATGGACGGCACCCCGATGACGGCCGTGACCTGGCGTTCCGCGATCAGCACGAGCGTCGCCGCCGGCTCGAAGCGGTCTACCAGCACCCCGCAGGCGCCGTAGTGGGCGATGGCGCCGAGGCCGGTGTTCAGCCCGTAGGCGTGGAAGAACGGGATGGTGAGCAGGACCACGTCGGTGGCGCTGAGCACCGGCGGCTCGATCAGGGCGAGCTGATCGTGATTGGCGGCGAGCGCACGGTGGGTGAGCATGGCGCCCTTCGGCCGCCCGCTGGTCCCGGAGGTGTAGAGCAGGACCGCGAGGTCGTCGGCCCCGACCGGCTGCGGCGCCCCCGGCTCCCCGGACAGCAGCTCAGCCGGCGGTACGGCTACCGGCTCCGACAACCGCAACCGACCCAGCACCGCCTCATCGGCGACCACCCGGGTGGCCGAACTGTCGGCCAGCGCGTAGGTCAGCTCGTCGACGGTGTAGCCGGGATTGAGCGGCACGGCGACCAGCCCCGCCCGCAGCACCGCGAAATAGGCGACGGCGAAGTCGACGGTGTTGCCGAGCACCAGCGCCACCCGATCTCCACGGCTGCTGCCGGTGGCCAGCCGACCGGCCGCGCGCGAGACGCGTTCGTCCAGCTCAGACCACGTGACGACGGTGTCGCCGGAGATCAGGGCGGGGGCGTCGGGGCGCCGCCGCGCGGAGGTCCGGACCGGGTCGCGAGCGCTGTTCTCCACGACGCCCGAGTCTGGCACAGAAGGCGCTCGATCGGGTGGCCGGACGGCGTGTCCGGCCCCGCGGCGAGGGTGTCCTACATGGTGACAGATGTTCTTGATGCGGGCTCTGTGCCACTTCGGGATAATTTCGCGCAGCGCACACAGTGTGCGACTCCCCGTGGTCGAGCTCCGCAATACTCCCGTCTGTGTAACGGATTCCACATCCGTGGGTGAGGTTGGCCTGCTACGCGCGGCCGCCCCACCCCTTTTGTTGTGGATCGGGTTCTGACACCGCTCATCGACGGCCCGCCGGGTCAAGGAGGCGCAGTGAGTCATGTGTACGCCGGCGATCCGTACAGCCGTGAGGTGTTCGCAGCGCGTCTCGCGCTCACGGAGGGCCTGAACGGCCTCCGCCGGGGCATCGACGACACGATCGCCCACGCGATCCGCGGCGACGGGCCCAAGCGGACCCGGAGCCGGCCGCCGATCAACGAGTCCCCGAGCCGGCACCTGCCGCCGACGGGGAACGCGAAACCGGGCAGCGGTCGGGTGGTCGTACCCGGCAGGCCGGCGCAGCCGCCGCAGCAGGCCGGACCGGACCGCCGGGCCGGCACTACCGAGGGTGACAACACCGTCGTCGTCCCGGCGCAGAGCACCACCGGGCCACCGAGCGCGACGGAACCGCCGAAGTATCCGGCGCGCCCCGACCCGGGCGACGCGGCCGCCGAGGTGTGGGGCCTGGTCGAGCGGGCCCAGGCCGGCGAGTCCGCCGCCTTCGGACTGATCTACGACCGGTACGTCGACACGGTCTTCCGGTTCGTCTACTTCCGGGTCGGCAACCGGCAACTCGCCGAGGACCTCACGTCCGACACGTTCCTGCGGGCGCTCAAGCGGATCGGCAGCTTCACCTGGCAGGGCCGGGACCTCGGCGCCTGGCTGGTCACCATCGCCCGCAACCTGGTCGCCGACCACTTCAAGTCAGGCCGCTACCGGCTCGAGGTGACCACCGGCGACGTGCTCGACGCGGACCGCGAGGACCGCGGCCCCGAGGGCAGCCCCGAGGCCGCCGTCGTCGACCACATCACCAACGTGGCCCTGCTCACCGCGGTCAAGCAACTCAACCCCGAGCAGCAGGAATGCATCGTGCTGCGCTTCCTGCAGGGCTTCTCGGTGGCCGAGACCGCGCAGACCATGGGCAAGAACGAGGGTGCCATCAAGGCACTGCAGTACCGGGCCGTCCGGGCGCTTGCCCGGTTGCTGCCCGATGGGTTCCAGTGGTGACGGCAATTCACCGTATGTCGATCTCTGTGGGCCTCGCCGCCCAGCTGACACCCGTAACCGGGTCCGCCCGTCGAGCGTTTGTCCGGGTGCGACCAGTGGCGGGCCGTCGGCCCGCCGGTTCCGTCGCGACCGCCGGCAATTTCGCCGGTGAATCAGTCACGAGCGAAGGGAGGTGCCCACGGTGAACTTGAACATCTTCGATCGCCGGAGCGCCGAGCGCTTCGCGGAGCTGCTCGACGAGACCGACCGCGGCCGTCGCCACCACACCCGGGGGCAGGCTGACGAGCAACTCGCCGAGCTGGTCGCCATCGGGCACAGCCTCTCCGCGGCACGGTCCGGGGTCCAGGTGGATCCCGAGTTCCGGATGGGCCTGCGAGCGATGCTCGTCGCCACAGCCGAGCGGGACGGCATCGGGAAGACCGCGAGCGTCACCGAGCAGGAGACGGGCGAGCCGGTCCGCAAGCTGCTCGGCAAGACCGGCCGCCGGATCCGCGCCCGCGGCGCGATCGTCATCGGCGTCGCGGCCGGCGCCATGGCCGTCTCGGGAATCTCCGCGGCGAGCGAGAACGCCGCACCGGGCGACGCCCTGTACGGCGTCAAGCGCTCCACCGAACGCGCTCAGCTGGCCATGGCCGGTTCCGACGTCACCCGGGGTCAGCTCTCGCTGAGCTTCGCCCGCAACCGGCTCGCCGAGGCGGTCGCGATGCCCGGTGACAACCCGAGATTCCGCGACGTGCTCGGCGACATGGACAACGACACCCGGCAGGGCGTCAAGTTGCTCACGTCCTCCGCGGTGGCCCGCAAGGACAAGGCGCCGCTCAACTCGGTCGACACGTTCGTCGAGAGCCAGCGCCGGGTGCTGAGCCCCAGGCTGGACCGGCTCAGCCCGGACAACCGCGAGCGGGCGCTGGCCTCGATGAAGCTGCTCGACTCGGTGCACGAGCGGGCCGACAACCTGCGTTCCGGACTCGGCTGCGACACGGTCACCCCGTCCGGCAGCGATGCGATCGGCCCGAAGCTGCGCGACTGCACGGCCGGCGCGGCCACCGGCTCCCTCGATGACCAGCCGTCGGGTCAGGGGCAGAAGGAAGCGACGACCGGCACCGGCAACAAGGGTGACGCCGAGAAGAAGGCGAAGCCGACGAGCAGCGACGAGCCGGCGGCCGGGCCGGCCGGCGGCAACACGGTCCCGCAGGATGTCGACGGCGCACCGTCGACGAAGGCCACCTCGGAAACCCCGGAACCGATGGTCTCCGAGGACCCGGCCGGTGACGTCACCGGCGAGGAGGACAAGGGTCTGCTCGGCGGCCTGCTGGGGAACATCTTCGGAGGCTGAGCCGGCGAAGGCTGAAGAACATGGCGAGGGGCGGTGTCCGACTGCAAGAGTCGGGGCCGCCCCTCACTTCTCATGCTACAAGCCGAACGGGTCCGGGCGCTTCTCCAAAAGCGAGTGCAATGTCGCCTGGATCGTCTCGCGGACCTGATCGGCCAGGTTGTAGACGACCATCGGATCGTCCGCGGACTCGGTCAGGTGCGCGGTCGGGATCGGCGGGCAGAACTCGATGAGCCACTTGCTGGGCAGCGGCACCAGGCCCAGCGGCCCGAGCCACGGGAACGTCGGCGTGACCGGGAAATAAGGCATGCCGAGCAGGCGGGCCAGGGGCTTGAGGTCGGCCAGGATCGGATAGATCTCCTCGGCGCCCACGATCGCCACCGGCACGATCGGGGTGCCGGTGCGCAGGGCGGCGGAGACGAACCCGCCGCGGCCGAAGCGTTGCAGCTTGTATCGCTCCGAGAAGCGCTTGCCGATGCCCTTGAAGCCCTCGGGGAAGACGCCGACCAGCTCGCCGTCGGTCATCAGGCGCTCGGCGTCCGGGTTGCAGGCCACCGTGGCGCCGGCCTTGCGAGCCAGCTCGGACAGCACCGGCATGCGGAACACCAAGTCGGCGCCGAGCAGCCGCAGATGCCGGTCGGCCGGATGCTGGTCGCGCAGCGCCACGGTGAGCATGAGCGCGTCCAGGGCCAGCGTGCCGGAGTGGTTGCCGACGACGAGCCCGCTGCCGACCTCCGGCACGTTCTCGATGCCGAAGACCTCGGTGCGGAACCAGTCCCGGTAGAGGACCCGCAGCATCGGGTGGAAGATCGTGTCGTTGAGCTCGGGGTCGAAGCCGAAGTCGTCGACCTCGTACGCCCCGGCCAGGCGCCGCCGCAGGAAGGCCAGCCCGTTGGCCACCCGCTGGTCCCAGATGTCGATCTGGTCCAGCTCCTTGTCGACCTGGTCCAGCTCCTTCGCGGGCTCCGGCGCGGCGGCCTCGATCTGCGCCTGGTTGTGGCCGTTCGCCGCGGGCAGGGCCCGGCGCCGGCCCGGCCGGTTGCCGTTGAGGGGCTTCGCCGGCCGCGGCGCGGGCAGCTCGAAATCGGCGTGACCGGGCAGCGCGGCGTGGTATTTGTCCTGGGTCATGGGGATGCGGGCTCCTGCTCCTGCGTCGCGGCGGCCCGGACCCGGCGGATGCCGTCGAGGATCGCGCGCTCGGCAGCGGCCAGCCGGTCGGCGTTCAGCGCCTGGCCGGCGTGGTGACCGCGGACGAAGTCGTCGAACGCGGCCGCGGTCGTGCGTGGCGTGAAGCCGAACTCCTTGACCAGCCGGCCGGTGTCGACCACCCGGCCGTGCACGAAGAGGTCGATCTGATCCAGGCCGATCTGCCCGATGCCGGCGCTGCGGGCGAGCGCGGCGAACGAGGAGAGCGTCCCCTCGGGCAACGGCAACGAGATCCGGCCGGCGCGGCGGACGGCCTGGGAGAGGGCGAGCACGCCGGCGCCGGCGACGTTGAACGTGCCGGGGTGGTCCTCGACCACCGAGCGGTGCAGGATCTCGAGCGCGTCGTCGACGTGCACGAACTGCAGCCGGGCATCGCGGCCGAGCACGGTGGGGATCAGCGGCTGCGCGAAATACCGGGTCAGTGAGGTCTCCGCGGTGGAGCTGATGAACGGCGCGAACCGCAGCACGGTCGCGGCGACCCCGGGACGGCGGCGGCGAAAACCGCGCACATAACCCTCGATGTCGAGGATGTCGCGCGCGAAGGAACCACGCGGGACGGCCCGGGGCTCGGTGTCCTCGGTGAAGACGGCCGGGTCGCGGAACGAGGCGCCGTACGCCGCCGTGGAGGAGCGCACCACCAGCTTGCGCAGGCGGCCGGCGCCCTGGGCCGCGGCGAGCAGCTGCATCGTGCCGATGACGTTCTGCTCTTTCATCGCCGCGCGACCGCCGCCGTGCGGATCGGGCGCGCTGGTGACCGCGAGGTGCACGACCGCCTCGGCGCCGAGCTCGGCGATGACCCCGCTGGCGGCACGCGCGTCAGCCTGGATCAGCTCGACGTCGGCCAGCAGGCCCGCGAGGGCCGGCGGTGGGTCGAGCGGATCCAGGCCGATGACACGGTCGACACGGGGGTCCGCGGCGAGCCGGGCGGCGACCCGGGCACCGAGGAATCGGCTGACCCCGGTGACCACGACGACCCTCGGCGGGGCCTCGGGTGAAGACGTCACCACGGGCGCGCCTTTCGCATACGGCGGTGTAGAAGGCAAGTGACCAGGCCGGGCGTCACGCCCGGCCGGACATCACTTGCCGAGACGGCGACGCTGGACGCGGGTCTTGCGCAGCAGCTTACGGTGCTTCTTCTTCGCCATACGCTTGCGACGCTTCTTGACCACGGAGCCCATACGAAATGCCTCTCGAAACCATGTGGGGCCGGTCCCTGCGCACCCGCAGGCACACCCGACCGAGCTTGACAGCGGCTCGTCCCGCTCAAGGAGCTGCACCCAGCGCTGTCAGACGCACTCGGGTATCACGGGTCGAACCGCTCCAGCGTAGCGGCCCGGTCGACCCGGGACCAACACGGCCCCATGGTCAGGCCGTTTGACTGAAGGCTCCCCGCAGGTAGGTGTGGACTGCGTGCTCGGGCACGCGGAACGAGCGACCCACCCGCACGGCGCTGAGCTCACCGCCGTGCACGAGCCGGTAGACGGTCATCTTGGACACCCGCATGAGCGCGGCCACCTCGGCCACGGTCAGGAAGCGCACCTCCGCGAGACGCTCCTCGGCTTGGGCTGGACCCGTCATCTCCTCGCACCGATCCTTTCGCAGGCGCCACCGCCGCGGCCGTCAGGCCGTGCGCCGCGGCGGGCGGGCGCGCGTGTCATCAGTACGGTATCGAGACTCCTGTGATCAAGGCGATGCGTTCCGTGAAATAACCACAAAAAGTCAAGTCGACACGCCCCGTGTGTCGCGTTCTACCCCGAAAGGTGACTTACTGCTTGCTGATGAGGGCGCGACCGAAGAACGCCACGTTGGCCGGGCGCTCGGCGAGCCGGCGCATCAGGTAGCCGTACCACTGGTCGCCGTAGGGCACGTAGACGCGCACGGTGTGGCCGGCGGCGGCCAGCCGGGCCTGCTCCTCCGGGCGGATGCCGTAGAGCATCTGGAACTCGAACTCGTCGGCCTGGCGGTCGAACCAGCGCGCCCGGTCCTCGGCGATGGCGATCAGCCGCGGGTCGTGGCTGGCGATCATCGGATAGCCGTCGCCGGACATCAGGATGTTGAGGCAGCGCACGTACGCCTTGTCCACGTCGAGGGCGGACTGGTAGGCGACCGACTCGGGCTCCGCGTACGCGCCCTTGCAGAGCCGCACCCGCGACCCGCTGGTGGCCAGGTCCCGGCAGTCCCCCTCGGTGCGACGCAGATACGCCTGCAGGACCGCCCCCGTGTTCGGGTGGTCCTTCCGCAGCTCGGCGAGGATCTCCAGGGTCGAATCGGTGGTGGTGTGGTCCTCGGCGTCCAGCGTCACGGTGGTGCCGGCCGCGGCCGCCGCGGCACAGATCTCCTGCGCGTAGCCGAACGCCATCCGGTCGTCGACCTTCTGCCCCAGCGCGGACAGCTTGACGCTGACCTCGGCCGCGGGGGTCAGGCCGTTGCTCTTGAGCCGGCCCAGCAGCGTCAGATACTGATCGCGGGTGGCGGTCGCCTGCTCGGCCGTCAGCGTGTCTTCGCCCAGATAGTCCAGGCTGATCGTGAGGCCGTCGTCGGCGAGCTCGCGGCTCGTGCGCAACGCGTCATCGACACCGGTGCCGGCCACGAACCGGCGGACGATCCCCTTACTGACCGGGGCGGAAGAGACCAGCCGCTCCATCCGGGACGAACCGGCGGCGGCGAGAAAGACGGAACGGAGCATATGCCGAGCGTATCGTCCGTCCCCACAGACCTCGCGGTAGAGCTGTCGTTGTGCTTTGCGATGCGGCTACGGTTGTCGGGTGAACTTCGATGCGTACGCGCGTACGGCGGTTGAGCTGGTCAACGCCGGTCTCACCGACCTCGACGGGCTCCGGGCGCTGTTCAGCGAAGACCAGGCCTGGATGCGGGATGAGATCGGCGACAAGGACCTGGGTGTCTTCCGCCGGGCTCAGCGCCGGCTGCGCGACGTCTTCGAGTACGGCACCACCGCCCGCGACACCGACGCCGTCACCGAGCTGAACGCGCTGCTGGAGGCCTACCCGGTGCAGCCGCGCATCTCCGGGCACGACGCCTCCGACTGGCACATGCACGTCACCAGCCGGGGCGCCTCGGTCAGCGCGGAATACCTGGCCGGCGCGGTCTGGGGGCTGTCGGTGTGGCTCTGCGAATACGGCAGCGCCCGCTTCGGTATCTGCGCCGACGAACGCTGCGGCAACGTCTACCTCGACACGTCGTCGAACAACTGCCGGCGCTTCTGCTCGGAGCGCTGCGCGACCCGTTCGCACGTGGCCGCCCACCGCGCCCGCAAGCGCGCCGCAACCCTCACCCCCGCGTAGCGTTCAGCCCCGCGACGTCGCCGGGGTCGCCGTGGCGGCCGGGGCCAGGTGGTGGCGGGCGAAGGCCAGCGACTCGCGCAGATCGGCCTCGCGAACCGCGCGGCTGGTCACCTTTCGAGTGGAAACCTCCAGCGCGACCGAGCCCCGGAAGCCACGCCCGGCCAGCGACTGCAACAACTCGGCACAGGGCTGGTTGCCACGCCCCGGCACGAGGTGCTCGTCGCGGCCCTCGCCGGTGCCGTCGCCCAGGTGCACGTGCTTGAGGCCCTTGCCCATCCGGTCGGCCATGACCAGCGAATCCGTCCGCGACGCCGCGGCATGCGACAGGTCGAGCGTGTAGGCGTCGTAGCCGGCCTCGGTCGGATCCCAGCCCGGCACGTACGGCACGAAATTGCGCCCCGCCATCCGCACCGGATACATGTTTTCGATCGCGAACGTGATGCCCGGGTATTTGACCTGCAGCTTGGCCAGGCCACCGGCGAAGTTGCGCGCGTAGTCACGCTGCCAGGTGAACGGCGGGTGCACGACCACGGTCGGCGCGCCCAGCGTCTCGGCGAGCTGGGCGGCGCGGCTGAGCCGCTCCCACGGGTCGGGGCTCCAGACCCGCTGGGTCACCAACAGGCAGGGCGCGTGCACGGACAACACCGGCATGTCGTAGTGGGCGGCGAGGCCCTGCAACGCGCCGGCGTCCTGGCTGACGGCATCCGTCCAGACCATGACCTCGACACCGTCGTAGCCCACGGTCGCCGCCATCTCGAACGCGGCAGCGGTCGGCTCGGGGAAGACGGAGGAGCTGGACAAGAGCACGGGGACGCGGGAAGTCACCCGTCAAGCGTAGACCCGCCCGGCACACCCGCCAGACTTCAGTCGGGATATAGGGGACCAAAACGCTCCAGCGCTCGGGGGTTTACCCGTCACGCGCGTACGCTGTCGCAGGTGAGCCGCCGCACCCAGATACGCATCGTGATGGACGAGGCGGCAGCCGCCCGCGCCCGCGAGGTCCCGCTCGACTTTCCTCGTGAATGGATCGAGTACACCGACCCCGCCGACGACCAGCATGTCGTCCGCGCCGACCTGACCTGGCTGCTGTCCCGCTGGACCTGCGTCTTCGGATCAGCCTGCCACGGAATCGTCGCCGGACGACCGCAGGACGGCTGCTGCTCGCACGGCGCGTTCTTCACCGACGCCGACGACGAGACCCGGACCAGGAACGCGGCGGCCAAGCTGACGCCCGAGACCTGGCAGCACTACCGGCGCGGGTTCAAGAACTACACCGAGATGGACACCGTCGACGGCCAGAAGCCGGCCCGGCGCACCGCGACCCAGTCCGCCGACGGGCCGTGCGTCTTCCTCAACGACGCCGACTTCGCCGGGGGCGGCGGCTGCGCGCTGCACGCCCAGGCGCTGCGCGACGGGGTGCACCCGTTGACCTACAAGCCCGACGTCTGCTGGCAGCTCCCGGTGCGCCGCGAGCAGGAATGGACCAATCGCCCCGACGGCACGAAATACCTGCTGTCCACGCTCACCGAATTCGACCGGCGCGGCTGGGGGCCGGGCGGGCACGATCTCGACTGGTGGTGCACCTCCTCACCGGACGCGCACGTCGGCACGGAGCCGATGTACAAGTCGTACGCGCCGGAGCTGATCGCGCTGGTGGGCCAGGAGGCCTACGACGAGCTGGCCCGGCTCTGCGACATCCGCCTGAAGTCCAAGCTGGTCGCGCCGCACCCGGCAACGGTCGCCGCGGAGGCGGCCCGAGCGACGAAAAAGCGCGGCGGCCGCGAGCCCGCCACCCCACCGCAAGCCAGCTAACCCCTCGTCTCGGCGAACAACGGCTCATCGAAGGGCGGGCGGCGAGACGGGTCGCCGCCCGCTGGTCAGTCAGTGTTCGAACTTGTATCCGAGACCACGTACGGTCACGATGTAGCGCGGCGCCGACGGCTCCGGTTCCACCTTGGAGCGCAGGCGCTTCACGTGGACGTCCAGGGTCTTCGTGTCGCCCACGTAGTCGGCGCCCCAGACGCGGTCGATCAGCTGGCCCCGGGTCAGCACCCGGCCCGCGTTGCGTAGCAGCAGTTCCAGCAGCTCGAATTCCTTCAGCGGCAACTGCACCGAAGCGCCGTCCACCGTGACCACGTGCCGCTCCACGTCCATCCGGACCGGCCCCGCCGCCAGCGTCGGCGTTGTCACCTCCGCCGCCTCCGCACCCTGGCGGCGCAGCACCGCGCGGATCCGGGCGACCAGCTCGCGCGGCGAGTACGGCTTGGTGACGTAGTCGTCGGCGCCGATCTCCAGGCCGACCACCTTGTCGATCTCGCTATCCCGGGCCGTCACCATGATGATCGGTACGGCGGACCGCTGCCGCAGTTGCCGGCACACCTCGGTGCCGGACATCTCGGGCAACATGAGGTCGAGCAGGACGATGTCGGCGCCGGTCCGGTCGAATTGCGTCAGCGCCGAGGTTCCGGTCGGGGCGACCGACACCTCGAAGCCCTCTTTGCGCAGCATGTACGACAGGGCGTCGGAGAACGACTCCTCATCCTCGACCACGAGCACGCGAGCCAATGGGGGTTCCTTCCTTCGGTCCGGCCTGGTCAGGCCGAGGGGAGCCCGGCCACGCCGGACTCGATCTCAATCGCCGCCGGTAACGGCATGGGGGATTCCGGGGGGCGCGCCGGTAGGCGCAGGGTGAATGTCGAACCACCGCCGAGGGTGCTGGACACGTCGACGCGACCGCCGTGGTTGGTGGCGATGTGCTTGACGATGGCCAGGCCGAGGCCGGTGCCGCCGGTCGAGCGGGAACGGGCCTGGTCGGCCCGGTAGAAGCGTTCGAAGATCCGGTCGACGTCGTGCGGGGCGATGCCGATGCCCTGGTCGGTGACGTCGATCTCGATCCAGTCGTCGTCCTGGCGCATGGCCAGGGCAACCTGGGTGTCCTCCCCCGAATACGCGATCGCGTTCTCGACGAGGTTGGTCACCGCGGTGGCCACCTGGCTGTCGCTGCCGTACACGGTCGCGCCCTTCGGGCCGGTGTAGACGACCTCGATGCCCTTCGCCGAGGAGGTGGTGCGGGTGCGGTCTATCACCTCGGCGATCACCCAGTCCATGGCGACCGGCTCCGGGGTGGGCAGCGGCTCGGCACCCTGCAGCCGGGTGAGCTCGAGCAGTTCGTTGACGAGCCGGCCCATCCGGGCGGATTCGTGGTGGATGCGCTCGGCGAAGCGGCGGGCCGCGATCAGGTCCTCGGAGCGGTCCGCGAGCTCCGCCTCGGGGATCTCGGTCGCGTCGAGCAGGGCCTCGGCAAGCAGTTGCAGCGCGCCGATCGGGGTCTTGAGCTCGTGGCTGACGTTGGCGACGAAGTCCCGCCGCACCCGGGCCAGCCGGTGCGATTCGGTGACGTCCGCCGCCTCGACCGCGACGTGGGTGGCGTTGAGGGCCACCGCGCGCAGGTGCAAGCCGAGCGGCGCCTGGGCACCGCCGGCGCGGCCGCGCGGCAGGTCCAGCTCGACCTCGCGGCGCACGCCGGTGCGGCGGACCTGACCGGCGAGGGTACGCAGAATGGGATGCGCCGCGATCGTCCCGGGCGCACCGCCGGAGCGCAGCAGCCCCATGGCGCGCGCCGCCGGGTTGACCAGCACCGGCTCGTCCTCGGCGTCGAGCACCACCACGCCGACGCGTAGCGAGTCCAGGCTCTTGCGGCCGAGCCCCTTGAGCCCGTGCTTTCCGGTGCGCTCGTCATCGGTGTCGATCTTTCGTCTCCCCTCGGTCGGCCGGTCCACGGCCGGCTCGTCCGGCACCGCGGTAACCGGTGGGCCGGTCCGGCGATACCGGGACAGCAGGAACCCGGCCACAACGCCGAGGGCGAGGGCGACGAGAATGAGGGTTGTGCCGAACACCGGGTCCACGCTGCGATCGTAGGGTCATTGTTTACCTGAACCGTACGGCGAACCGGACAAATCCGGCGTGCTTCGAACAATGTTCACCACCAGGCCCGGCGTCGTTCACCGCCGTTCATGTTCAGGCTGCCGCACGCACCTAGCCTAGGCTCCGCAAGCCCAGCTCAGCCCGGCTGCCACCGGTTCGCCGGCAGCCCCGAACCCCGGGACGAAATCATGCGCGAGGAGTTTCAGGCCGACCTCAACGAGGTCAGTCGCCTGCTGGTGACCATGGCGGAGTCGGTCCGCGCCGCGATGCGCAAGGCGACCACTGCCCTGCTCAAGGCCGACCGGGAGGCCGCCAACGCGGTGGTGGAGCGCGACGCGGAAGTGGACGACATCTACCGCCAGGTCGAGGCGAAGGTGGCGGACACCATCGCCCGCCAAGCGCCGGTCGCCACCGACCTGCGGATGGTCATCACCGCCCTGCACATCTCCGCCGACCTCGAACGGATGGGCGATCTGGCCGAGCACGTGGCCAAGACCGCGCTGCGCCGGCACCCGTCGCCGGCCGTGCCGGCCGAGCTGCGGCCCGTGTTCCGGCAGATGGCCGAGGTCGCGGACCGCATGGCCGACAAGATCACCATCGTGCTGGCCAGCCCGAACGCCGACCTGGCGGCCGAGCTGGAGAAGGACGACGACGCGATGGACGACCTCGAGCGCGACCTCTTCAAGATCCTGCTGCACGACGACTGGCCGTACGGCGCGGAGACCGCGATCGACGGCGCGCTGCTGGGCCGCTTCTACGAGCGGTACGCCGACCACGCGGTGAACGCGGGCGAGCAGATGATCTACCTGATCACCGGCGAGCCGGTCCAGCACTGACCCACGAAGCCGAAAAAGCCGGGCCGCCACGGGGGTGGCCCGGCCTTTCGGTATGCGCTGCGGGTCAGCGGCCCTGGTTGGCGACCGCCGCGGCGGCCTCCTTGGCCACCTCGGGGTCGAGGTAGGCACCGCCGGCGGTGACCGGGCGCAGGTCGGCGTCCAGGTCGTAGCGCAGCGGGATGCCGGTCGGGATGTTCAGCTTGGCGATCGCCTGGTCGGAGATCTGGTCGAGGTGCTTGACGATCGCGCGCAGCGAGTTGCCGTGCGCGGTGACCAGCACGGTCTTGCCGGTCAGCAGGTCCGGCACGATCGCGTCGTACCAGTACGGCAGGGAGCGCTCGAGCACGTCCTTGAGGCACTCGGAGCGGGGCTTCAGCTCCGGCGGCAGCAGCGCGTAGCGCGGGTCGGCGAACTGCGAATACTCGTCGTTGTCGTCGATCGGCGGCGGCGGGGTGTCGTATGAGCGGCGCCAGAGCATGAACTGCTCCTCGCCGTACTCCTCCAGGGTCTGCTTCTTGTCCTTGCCCTGCAGCGCGCCGTAGTGGCGCTCGTTGAGCCGCCACGAGCGACGGACCTCGATCCAGTGCCGGTCGGCGGCGTGCAGCGCGATCTCATTGGTGCGGATCGCCCGGCGCAGCAGGCTGGTGTGCACGACGTCGGGCAGCAGGCCGTGCTCCTTCAACAGCTCGCCGCCGCGCCGGGCCTCCTGCTCACCCTTGGCCGTGAGGTCGACGTCGACCCAGCCGGTGAAGAGGTTCTTGGCGTTCCACTCGCTCTCGCCGTGCCGCAGCAGCACAAGGGTCCCCACAGTCATGCCCTCCATCCTGCCGCAGTCCCGGGCGGCCCGTGCGCCGACCCTCGGTGGCGACCACCACGTGGAAACCCGGCTGCGCGACCCGGTGTTGATCAGTAGGTTGTAAGGCTGCAAGGGTTGTCCGGTGCTTACGGGGGTGCGCGCGTGCGCGGATGGTTACAACAAGCCGCAGGTGGTCTGCCGCGGCAGTTCTGGTTCCTCTGGACCGGCACGCTGATCAACCGCCTGGGCGCGTTCGTGGTGATCTACCTGGCCATCTACCTGACCCAGGCGCTGCACTTCAGCCAGAGCCAGGCGGGCCTGGTGCTGGGGGCGTACGGGGTCGGCGGCGCGGTCGGCACGATGACCGGCGGGGTGCTGACCGACCGCTGGGGCCGGCGCCCGACCCTGCTCACCGCCCAGCTCGGCGCGGCGGCGCTGATGCTCGCGCTGGGCTTCGCCGAGGGCTTCTGGCAGTTGGTCGCCGGGGCGCTGCTGCTGGGCCTCTTCGCCGAGGGGATGCGGCCCGCGTTCCAGGCCATGATGATCGACGTCGTGCCCGAGCGGGACCGGATCCGGGCCTACTCGCTGAACTACTGGGCGGTCAACCTCGGCTTCGCCAGCGCCGCCATCCTGGCCGGTTTCGCCGCCCAGTTCGACTACCTGCTGTTGTTCGTGATCGACGCGGCCACCACCCTGGCCACCTTCGGAATCAGCCTGATCTTCCTGGCCGAGACCCGGCCGGCCCGCACCGGGCAACCGGCGCCGGGCCGCCCGGCCCGCGGCGGCCCGGGCCTGGGCACCGTCTTCCGCGACAGGGTGTTCGTGGGCTTCCTGGCCCTGAACTTCTTCGTGGTACTGGTGATCATGCAGCACATGTCGACGCTGCCGATCTCGATGAGCGCCGACGGGCTGAGCCCGGCGACGTTCGGCTGGGTCATCGCCGTCAACGGCCTGATGATCGTGGCGGGCCAACTCTTCGTCCCGAAGCTGATCGGCGGCCACGACCGTTCCCGGGTGCTGGCCCTGGCCACGCTGATCATCGGGGTGGGCTTCGGCCTGAACGCCTTCGCCGGCACCGCGGCCCTGTACGCCCTGTCGGTGGTGATCTGGACCCTCGGCGAGATGCTCCAGTCGCCGTCGAACTCGGCCCTGATCGCCGAGCTCTCCCCGGCCGCCCTGCGCGGCCGCTATCAGGGGGTGAACTCGCTCTCCTGGTCGGCGGGCTCGGCCCTGGCCCCGATCGTGGGCGGCTTCGTGCAGCAGCACCGGGGCAGCACGGTCCTGTGGCTGGGCTGCGCCGCGGTCGGCGTCGTAGTGGCGGCGGGACAGATCGGCTCCGGCCCGGCCCGCGAACGCCGTGCGGCGGCCCTGCGCCGGGCAGCCACGGCCACCCTCCAGCCGGTCACGCCGCCACAGGTCGCCGCCGGGACGCGCCACGACGAGGACACGGCACCGCCGCCGGTCGCGGCCGACCCCGTCAAGGTCCCGGCCCCCTAGCGATTGGCCGCCGGAAGTCGAACGGTGGACAGCCGGATGACCGAGGCGGGCCTCATCCGTGAGGTCGAAGTTGCCAGTTGTGACGGTTCAGACAGATGGCAGACAGCCAACTCGCTTGTGACCCTTGACCGGCCCAACTAGCGTGGTCGATGGACGCCGAACCGTCAGTTCGGGGAACGGGTCGACCCTCTGGGTCACCGCGGATCGGCGTTCGGGGACGGGTGGCATCAGCCGTTGGGGGACGGCGTTACCCGAGACCGGCGGTTAGTGCGGGCGACGCCTATGGGGATGGGTGTCGTCCGCCGCCGCCGGCGCGAGATCCCCGCATTCACCGCCCCGCGTCGGGGTCCGCGAAGTGAGCGAAAGCCTGCAGGTTTGCCAGCGACTCGCCGCGCTTGACCCGCCACTCCCACTCGCGCCGGATCGACGAACCGAAGCCGATCTCGAGCATCGAGTCGAAGGACTCGTCGGCGTAGGTCAGCACCGCGCCCAGCAGCCTGTCCAGCTCGTCCTCGTCCAGGCCCTTCAGCGTCACCCGGCCGGTCAGGTAGACGTCGCCGGCCGCGTCGATGGAGAAGCTCACGCCGTACATGCGGGCGTTGCGGCGCAGCAGCCAGGCCCACAACTCCTCGCTCTTCTCGTCCGGATGGCGCATCACGAACGCCTCGACGCGCAGGGCGTGCTCGCCCACGATGAGGTTGCACGCCGTCTTGAGCTTGTGCGTGCCGGGCAGCGTCACCACCCACGACGCGTCACCGGTGGGCGCACACTCCAGCTCGCGTTCCGCGCAGACCCGCTCGATCAGCGCGCCGATCTCGGTCACCATGAGAACGAGCCTGCCAGCCGGGCCGCGATCAGGGCGCGATGCTCGGTCACCGCTTCGCGGTAGACCCGCAGCAGCCCGTCCGCCGTCCGGTCCCAGGAGAAGTTGGCGGCGTGCCGGACCGCACCGACCGAGAGCCGCAGCCGCCGGGCCGGCGCGAGCAGCAGATCCGCCAGCACCCTCGCCCAGTCGGCGGGATCGTGCCCGTCCACCAGCACCCCGCTCACGCCGTCGGTGACGGCCGTGACCAGGCCACCGACGGCCGCCGCGACCACCGGCGTGCCACAGGCCTGCGCCTCCAGCGCGACCAGCCCGAACGACTCGTTGTACGACGGGACGGCGACCAGGTCGGCGGCCCTGTACAGCGCCGCCAGCGCCTCGCCGGTCTGCGGTGCCACGAAGCGCACCTTGTGGGAGACGCCGAGCGAGGCGGCCAGTTCGATCAGCGCGGTGGGCCGCTCCAGGCCGCTGCCGCTGGGGCCGCCGCAGATCACCACGGTCAGGTCCTCGTCGCGCAGGGCGGGCGCGGCCAGCGCGTTGATCAGCACGTCCGGGCCCTTGAGCGGCTGGATCCGGCCGACGAACGCCACGACGTACCCGCGCTCGGGCAGGCCCAGCCGGCGCCGGTCGGCCGCCTGGCCGGGCCGGGGCCGGAAACGCTCCAGATCCACGCCGGGCTGCACCACGGAGAGCCGGGTCGGGTCGGCGTCGTAGCAGCTGACCAGGTCCTGCGCCTCGAAGCGGGTGTTCGCCACCAGCCGGTCCGCCTCCGCGATGACCTGCTCCTCGCCGATCACGCGGGCCTTCGGCTCCGGGCGGTCGCCCTCCGCGATGAGCCTGTTCTTGACCTTGGCCAGGGTGTGCGCGGTGTGCACGTGCGGCACGCCCCAGCGCTCCCGGGCCAGCCAGCCGACCTGACCGGACATCCAGTAGTGCGAGTGGATCAGGTCGTACGCGCCGGGCGGGCGCGCGGCCTCGGCCCGCAGCACGCCGTTGGTGAAGGCGCAGAGCTGCGACGGCAGCTCCTCCTTCGACAGGCCCTCGAACGGACCGGCGGTGACGTGCCGCACAGTCACTCCGGGAGCCATCTCGACGATCGGCGGCAGCTCGCTCGACGTGGCCCGGGTGAAGATCTCCACCTCGACGTCGCGCTCGGCCAGCCGCTTGGAGACCTCGACGATGTACACGTTCATGCCACCGGCGTCACCCGTGCCCGGCTGCTCCAGCGGCGACGTGTGCACGGAGAGGGTGGCGATCCGCCGGGGTGTCGGCCAAGGGCCTGCTGCCCGCAGCTCAGCCACGTCGTGTCCCTTCGCGAAGCAGTGAAACGTAACGGGGGATTGTTACGCCGTCGTTTATCTTCCCCACCCGGAGGCCCGGAACCCAACGACTGGAGGCCGGGGGTGACCCAGCTCTCCTGCCGCGGTGAGGCAGGATCAAAGGATGGTGCAGAAGAAGATCGCCGTCGTCACCGGGGCATCCAGCGGGATCGGCGCGGCGACCGCGCGCCGGCTGGCCGCCGAGGGCTTCCACGTGGTGGCCGCCGCGCGCCGGGTGGACCGGCTCGAGAAGCTGGTCGCGGAGATCGGCCCGGACGCCACCGCGATCGCCTGCGACGTCACCTCCGCCGAGTCCGTGACCGCCCTGGCCGCAGCGGTGGCGGAGTTGGGCGCGCCGGTCGCGCTCCTGGTCAACAACGCGGGCGGCGCGCGCGGGCTGGACCCGGTCGAGACGGGCTCGGTCGACGACTGGCAGTGGATGTACGACGTGAACGTGCTCGGCACGCTGCGGGTCACCAAGGCGCTGCTACCCGCCCTGGAGGCCGGTGGCGCGGGCACCGTGGTGACGGTCGGGTCGACGGCGGGCTTCACGGTCTACGAGGGCGGCGGCGGTTACACGGCGGCCAAGCACGCGCAGAACGCCCTGGTCGGCACGCTGCGCCTGGAGCTGGCGGGCCGCCCGGTCCGGGTCATCGAGATCGACCCCGGCATGGTGAAGACCGAGGAGTTCTCCCTCAACCGCCTCGGCGATCCCGCGAAGGTCGACGCGATCTACGCCGGCGTGCGCGAGCCGCTGGTCGCCGACGACATCGCCGACTGCATCGCCTGGGCCGCCACCCGGCCACAGCACGTCAACGTCGACCGCCTGGTGGTCCGCCCGATCGCGCAGGCGGCGCAGCACAAGGTGGCGAGGGAGAAAGACTGACCGCCATGAAGCCGGTCGGCGCGGTCACCCGGGGCACCACCAATCCCAACCGGCTGCGCCGCGTCGACAACTTCGTCGCGTACCGCTGCGCGGAGCTGCTGGCCCGCGCGCCGGCGCCGCTGGTCGTGGATCTCGGCTACGGCGCGACGCCGGTCACCGCGGTCGAGCTGCGCGGCCGCCTCGCGGCCGCGGTCCGGCCGGACGTCGCGGTGGTGGGTCTGGAGATCGATCCGGTACGGGTCAGCGCCGCGCAACCGTACGCGGACCCGCCCCTGCTCGAGTTCCGCCGCGGCGGCTTCGAGCTGGCCGGCCTGCGCCCGCAGGTGGTCCGCGCGTTCAACGTGCTGCGCCAGTACGGCGAGGAGGACGTCGCCGCCGCCTGGGCCGCGATGACCGGCACCGGCGCCCTGCTGGTCGAGGGCACCTGCGACGAGCTCGGCCGGATCGCCACCTGGGCGGTGGTGGGCGCCGACGGCCCGCAGACCCTCACCTTTTCCGCCCGGCTGTCCGATCTGGACCATCCGGCCACCTTCGCGGAACGGCTGCCGAAGGCGCTGATCCACCACAACGTGCCCGGCGCCCCGATCCACGACCTGCTCCTGGCCCTGGGCGCCGCCTGGGACGCGTCGGCGACCCCGTTCGGCCCGCGGCAGCGCTGGCTGGCCACGGTCTCCAGGTTTCGCGAGCAGTGGCCGGTGCTGCCCGGTCCGGCCCGGTGGCGCCGGGGCGAGCTGACCGTGCCGTGGCCCGGGCGGCCGGCCGGGTGCCACACCGGCGCACCGGGATAGCCGGGTGCCCGAACCGAAAGAACGCCGCCGGACGGGTCCGGCGGCGTTCTCACGAGCGTACGAGTTGGTCGGTCACGGGGTCGGTGCCCGCTCCTCGAGGATCGAGCGCAGGGCCTCGAGCAGCACGTCCGACGTGAACGGCTTCTTGACCAGCAGTGCGTCCGGGCCGATCAGGCCCTTGGTGACGGCGAGGTCCTTGGGCAGCCCGGAGATGTAGACGACACCCATCTCCGGGCGCAGTTCGGACGCCGCCCGGGCCAGGTCGCCGCCCGTGACACCGGGCAGGTTGAGGTCCGTGACGAGCACGTCGATGACCCCGGGGTGTTCCCGGCAGACCGCGATCGCTTGCTCACGATCGCCGGCCACCAGGGTGGCGAAGCCGCGGCGTTCGAGCATCCGGCGCATGATGTCGCGCAGGTCCTCCTCGTCGTCGACGACCAGGACCGTGGGACGCTCCTGCGTAACCTCCGTCATGGCGGCCTCCTTGACTCTTGTCACAACACGCTAACGGCGGGGTGCGTCGGCGGTACGGCTTTCCCGGCTTTCAAAGGGAGAGCCGCCAGTTGTCCAGGACTCCGGTCGTGGTGCCGTAGGTGTCCTTGACCTGAAGCGTCCACGTACCGTTGCGCGACGTACCGGACAAGTTGATTGTGTACTTCTGCGCCAGATTCGCCGTCTTGTCGCCCTTGTCGGCCTGCTTCAGCAGGTACCTCGTGCCCTTCGGGCTGATCAGCGAGACGACCAGCGAACCGCGGTACGCGTGCGCGACGGTCACGGTCACCCACGAGGTCGCCGACGCGGTGCCGGTGCAGCCGGAGATGGTCACGCCACTCGACGCGGTGCCGAACTTGCCGATCATCAGGTCGGTGCCCATGAGGAAGGGCCCACACGCCGTGACAGGAGCGGTGGTCGGCGCGGTCGTGGGTGCGGTGGTCGGCGCAGCGGTCGTCGGCGCAGTCGTCGGCCCAGCGGTGGTCGGTGCGGTCGTCGGCGCGGTCGTCGGCGTGCTGGCCGGGGTGTTCAGCCAGGACGTGTTGAGTAGCTTGTTGACCGAGCCCGTACCGGGCGAGGTCACCGTGTTCGCCGTGGCCTTGGCGGTCAGCGCGGCGAGCACCTGGGCCGGCGTGGCGGCCGGTTCGGCGCCGAGGACCAGCGCGGCCGCACCGGCCACGTGCGGGGCGGCCATCGAGGTGCCGCTCATCGTCTGGGTGCCGGTGTCCGAGGTGTAGCCCGACGCCGTGATCGTCACGCCCGGCGCGAAGATGTCGAGGCAGGTGCCGAAGTTGGAGAACGTGGCCCGGGCGTCGGTGCTGTCGGTGGCGCCGACCGTGATCGCGTTGGGGGTGGATGCCGGCGAGTAACTGCAGGCGTTCTTGTTGTCGTTGCCGGCCGCCACGGCGTAGGTCACCCCGGCGGCGATCGACTTCGTGACGGCGGCGTTGAGCGCGGAGCTCACCGGGCCGCCGAGGCTCAGGTTGGCCACGGCCGGCTTGACCGCGTGCGTGGTCACCCAGTCGACGCCCGCGATGATCGCCGAGTACGAGCCGGAGCCCTGGCAGTCCAGCACCCGGACGCCGACCAGCTTGACGTCCTTCGCGACGCCGTACGTCTTGCCGCCGATCGTGCCCGCCACGTGGGTGCCGTGCCCGTTGCAGTCCTGGGCGGTGGCGTCCTTGTCGATGAAGTCCCAGCCGTTGCTCGCCCGGCCGCCGAACTCGCTGTGGCTGATGCGGATGCCGGTGTCCAGCACGTACGCGGTCACGTTCGCCGCGGAGCGGTAGGTGTAGGTCTTGGACAGCGGCAGCGCGGCCTGGTCGATCCGGTCCAGACCCCACACCGGGCCGGCCTGGGTGTCGGTCATCCGGACGGTGGCGTCCTGCTCGACGTAGTCGACGGCCGGGTTGGCGGCCAGCCGGCGGGCCTCGGTGGCCGTCATGGCCGCCTGGAAGCCGCGGAAGGCGGAGAGGTAGTTGGTGCGGACCCGGCCGCCGTAGCGCTTCACCAGCGCCTGGGACGCGGAGGTGACCTGGGAGGCCGCGGCGGAACCGGACTTGAGCACCACGATGTAGCTGCCGGCGATCGCGTCCGTGGCGCCCGCCACCCGGATCGAGCCGGTCGGCAGTGCGGTCGGGGTACCGGCGAGTGCGGTGCCGGCGACGCCGGTCACCGCGGCCACGGTGGCGATGCCGGCGGTCAGCGCGAAGCGCGCGGTACGGCGCCGGCCGTCGTTGCGAGTCATTCTGGGTTCCTCCCCGTTAAGCCACAGGCGAACGGCTTCACCCGGGCGATCGGGTGTGCCGGCGGCGTCTGAGGGGAATGTTGGCGGCGGGACAGAGTCACCCAGGGACCTTGCCGGTTGCTCCTCAGTTGCAGGGTTCCGATCCACCTCCCGATGGCTAAGACGCCCCGCCGGCGGGCCGAAGTACCCGCTGTCAGGACCGCTGCACCGCCACCGAGCAAGGAGAGCGATGATGACCACCATGCTGTCGCCCGAGATCGTCACCGTCCCGTCCCTGGTCGACCGCTGCGACAGCTGCAGCGCCGCGGCCAAGGCTGAGATCGCCCTGAGCAGCGGGGGCTCACTGGTGTTCTGTGGACACCACGCCAACAAACACGCTGACAAGCTCGTCCGGGTCGCCTCGAAGGTCATCGTCGAGGACGGCTTCGAGTGGGCGGGGCAGTCTCACCCGGCGTGACCACTTAATCCCATCCGCCGCGATATGATCACTCCCTCACACTTGGGCCGAAACGCCCATATTTGGAGGGGTTCCACCGGTGCAGATCGCGGCGCACGATGTGGGCAGGCTGTCCCGGATCCTCGCCGGGTGCGCCGGTGTCGCGGTGGCCGTCTTCGGCGCCCTTGACCTGCTCACCTTGTCGTCGCCCGTACCCGACAACGCCCTGACGCCGAGCCCGGCGGCCGCCCTGCCGGCCGCCGGGCTCGCTTTGCTGCTGCTCGCGCCCGTCCGGTCCGTGCCCGCCCAGCGCGTCGCCGCGCACATCCTGGCGATCCTGTCCGCCGCCCTGGGCGCGGCCGCCCTGGGCCGGCATCCGGCCGCGGCCGTCGCGACCCTGCTGGCCGGCCTGGCTCTGGCCGGCATCGACGTGCGGCTCCGCCGGCCCGGCGAGGGGTCCCGGTTCCGGATCGCCGACCCGCTGCTGGCCGGGACCACGATCATCGCCCTGGTCGCCCTCGTGCCGCGGATGTTCGCGCCGACGTTCCCGGACGGCGGCGGCCCGGACAGCGTGATGTCGCCGTACCACGCCGGCGCCCTGCTCACCCTGGCCCTCGGCGCCATCCTCGCGCGCCCGGAAGCGGGCCCGCTGCGTACCGCCGCGGCCGCCGGACCGGGCACCAAGATCCGCCGGGCGCTGCCGGCCGTGATCGCCGTGCCGGTCGTGGCCGCCCTGATCAGCGCGCTGGCGGTGCGTACCGGAATCAGCCGCCCGGCGGCCGCGATCAGCACCGGGGCGATCCTCGCCGCGCTGGCCGTGCTGGCCCTGATCGGCTTCCTGGTCCGCTCGCTGGAGGGTGCCGACCGCCAGCAGCGGGAACTGGTCGCCGAGCTGCGCGAGCGCCGGGAGTTCGCGGACACGCTGCTGCAGTCGATGAACGAGGCGGTGATGGTGCTCGACGCCAACCACCGGGTGATCGACGTCAATCGGCGCTGGCGGGAGCTGACCGGCCACAGCGAGCCGCTCGGCCCGGAACCGGCGCCGCTCCCGCCGGCCGGGACCGGCGACTGGTTGGTCCGGCACGCCGACGGCACGGACATCCCGGTGCTGGCCACGATGGCGGCGATCCCGGACACCGAGGGCCGGCCCCGCGCGTACGTGGCGACCTACGTCGACATCACCGACCGCCAGCGGGTCGCGGACGAGCTCGCGGAGCGGGCCGGCGAGCTGGAGCGCAGCAATGAGCAGCTGCGCGAGTCGAACGCCCGGCTGGAGGCGGCGCTGGCCTTCAAGAACGACCTGACCTCGATGCTGACCCACGACGTGGCCCAGCCGATCAGCTCGATCGCGAGCCTCTCCGAGCTGCTCAGCGCCGACTGGGCCGAGCTGGACGACGACATCCGCCGCGAGCTGGTCACCAAGATCGACAAGAACACCCGGCGGCTCATCAAGATGATGAACGACCTGCAGCTGCTCTTCCGGCTGGACACCGGTACGGTCACCGCGCGGCGAACCCCGGTGCCGGTGCTGGAGGTCGTCACCGCGGTGGCGACCGAGCTCGGCTGCGCGGCAGACGTGGCGATCGCCGTCGACGACGACCTCGCCGCACTGGCCGACCGGCAGCACCTCTGGCACGTGATCCACAACCTGCTCGGCAACGCGCTCAAGTACGGCGAGCCCCCGCTGCGGATCAGCGCCGCCCGCACCGCCGACGCGATCGAGGTGGTGGTGCAGGACAGCGGCACGGGCATCCCCGAGGAGCTGGTGCCCCAGCTCTTCGACCGGTTCATGCGCGGCGCCGGGCTCGGGCTGTTCATCGTGCGGCACCTGGTGGAAGCGAACCGGGGCTCGGTCCGCTATGAGCGGGCCGAGCCCCAGGGAGCACGCCTGGTGGTGACATTCGAATCGGCGCTCTGAGGGCGCTCAGGGCTTACCAGTCGTGGTCGCCGCCGCGGCCTTCCTCGTTGATCACGCCGTCGCCCCGGACGTCGCGGGTGCCCATGGACCTGCCACCCATCGCCGCGACGCCGCCGCTCACCGAGCGGATGCCGCCGATGCGACGGCCGGGGGCGAGCACGTCGTCCAGGTCGGCGGCGTTGGTGATGCCCGGGGCGGAGGTGATGTCCACGTCGGTGCCGGCGTTCGCGTTGCTGAACTCGCCGGCGCTGGTGCCCCAGCCGGCGCCGGGGTGCGCCCGCCCGCCGCGAGCTCGGGCCGCGACCGAGGCGGGCGAGGCCGGGTTCGCCTGGCTGCCACCGGGCGCCGCATCCGGCGCGCCGGGGAGCCGCTTGGAGCTGGCGTCGCGCAGGTGCAGGCCGCCGAGCTCGCCGGTCTCGATCAGGCCCTTGAAGGTGTCCAGGTCGGCCTTGAGCCGGCGACGCAGCGTCTCCGCGCCGTGCCGGTCGCTGGGCAGCAGGAAGGCCACGTCGGCCTCGAGCTGGGCGACGATCTGGGTCCGGGTCTCACCCATCGGCCGCAGCGTGATCGTCTCGGCGAGCAGCGGGCCCTCGGTGGTCGCCCAGGAGACCCTCTTGTCCAGGGAGCGTTCGGTGATCTGGGCGTCGAACTCCCGGCGGCGACCCTCGACATCCATGATCCAGTGGGTCTGGTCCGCACCGACCCGGGTCACCCGCTGCACACCGGTCATGAACCGCGGATAGTTCTCGAACGTCGCGATCTGCTCGTACACCGCGTGGAGCGGGGCCCCGATCTCGACGGCCTGCTGAACCATACTCATCGCATCTCTCCCATGCTGAAGTGCTGGCATTACCGAGAGTACGTACGCGACTACGGATAGCGGCCGGTTTCCGATCAGACCCGGCGCAGGTACTGCCAGTGACCGACCTCGCCGGCGTACCGGGCGTCACTCGCGGCGATCATCGTCACGCCAGCCTCGCGGAGCATCGCCACCACCCGTGGGGACGGGCTGCGCCACGCCTCGCTGATCTCGACGGCCGTACCGGTGAGCCGGCAGGCGGCGGCGAGCGCGTCCAGGATCTCCGGGGTGACCGCGGAGTCGTCGATGCCGACCTGGCCGAGCAGGCCCAGCGGCCGGGCGAGTTGCGCCGGGGCGTACCGGGAGGCGCGGTCCATGCCCTTGATCGTCGCGGTCACCACGATCTCGGCGACCTGCTCCGGGATGAGCTTGCCGGCGGCGAGCAGGGCGCGGACCTCGCGCGGGGCGACCGGGCCGTCCGCCAGCGGCAGCCGGGACACCGACACCGACACCGCCTCCAGATACCCCAGGTCCGCCGGCCAGGCCAGCCAGCCGTCCCGCCGGACGACCTCGACCTCGGCCGCGATGCGCAGGTTCAGCTCGGTGCGCCGGCGGGCCCGGCGGATGGTGTCCGCGTACGCGGACAGCCACGTCGTGTCGGGCCCCATCTGGTCGGCGAAGGTGACCGAGGTCAGCCCGGCGAGGTCCGCGGCGGAGACGATCACGCCGACGCTGTCCCGGCCGGCCGCGAAGCCCGTGTGCACATGCCCGTCGACCCGCAGTTCCAGGGCGGCCGCGGGCGCGGCGAGGGTGGTGCCGTCCATGACCGATTCGCGCTCTGCACCCACGAAGACTCCCGAGACCGTTCCCGCCGGACGAGTTCCTCTCGTCCTGGACATACGGTGCGGTCCCGGTGTTGTGGACCGGGGCCGCACCAGGTGCAGTCCGGGTGCGCCCGGTCAGAGCCGGAAAGCGCCGACCAGGGCACGCAGTTCCTCGGCGGTGCGGGCGACGTCGTCGCTGGCCTGCCGGGTCTGGGTGACCCCGTGCAGCGCGGAGCCGCTGGCGGTGGAGACGTCGGCGATGTTCGCGGCGATCCGGCTGCTGCCCATCGCCACCTCGCCGATGCTGCGGCTCATCTCGCCGGTGGTCGCGGTCTGCTCCTCGACGGCGCTGGCGATGGTCGTCTGGAAGTCGTTGATCTTCGCGATGACCTCGCTGATCCGGCCGATCACGTCGACCGCGCCGCTGGTGTCCTGCTGGATGGCGTTCACCCGGGAGCCGATGTCCTCGGTGGCCCGCGCGGTCTCCTGGGCCAGGTCCTTGACCTCGCTGGCCACCACGGCGAAGCCCTTGCCCGCGTCACCGGCCCGGGCCGCCTCGATGGTGGCGTTCAGGGCCAGCAGGTTGGTCTGCTCCGCGATCGAGGTGATCAGCTTGATGACGTTGCCGATCTCCGCCGACGACTCGCCGAGCTGCCGGACCGTCTCGGTCGCCTGCGCGGCCTCGGAGACGGCGACCGCGGCGATCTGCGCGGCCTCGCTGGTGTTGCGGGAGATCTCCCGGATGCTCAGGCCCATCTCCTCGGATCCCGCCGCCACCGTCTGCACGTTGCGGGAGATCTCCTCGGCCTCGTTCGCCGCCGAGGACGTCTGCGCGTCGGTGTCGTGGGCGGAGTCGGCGATCTGCCCGGCCACGGCCGAGAGTTCGGTGGCCGCGCTGGCCAGGGTCTCCGCGTTCTGGCCGATCGTGGTGAGCGAGCCGTGGATCGAGGCGAGCGCGGTGTCCAGCCCGACCGCCATCTGACCGAGCTCGTCCCTGGTGGTGATGCCGCTGCGCTGGGTCAGATCACCCTTGGCCAGCGCGCCGACAAGGGCGCCGAGCCGCCGTACCGGGCCCAGGATCGACCGGGCCAGCGGAATGGAGAGCCCGACCAGCAGCACCAGACCGACCAGGCCGACGATCCACACCGCCCGCTCGGTGTCGTCGGCCGCATCGGCCATGGCGACGCGCTCCTGCCCGGCCGCGGCCGTCACCTTCTCGTTCAGGGCGCCGAGCTGGTCGTCCACCGCGTGGTTGCGCTCCGCGATCTGGTCGGTGTCCGGCACGGCGGTGGAGGCCAGGGCCTGCTTGACGAAGTCGGTGATGAAGACGCCGAAGCTGTTGACGTCCGGCCGGATCGTGCCGAACTCGGTCGCCAGGGCGCCGGTCAGGCCGCACGACTCGACCGCGTCTGCCGCCTCGGTCGCGGAGGCCACGTCGTCCACGACGTCCTGGGTGACGTCGTGCTTCAACCCGGAGCGGTACGCGTCGACCTTGAGCTCGCTCTGCCGGGTGTCGAGGTGGTTCAGCGCCCCCAGGCACGCCTCCAGCGCCCGGACCTTGTCGGCCTGGCTGACGAGCTGGTGCTGCCCCCGCACCGTGATGGTCGCCAGGGCACCCAGCGCGAGCACCCCGGCGATCACGATAAGCGTCAGACGCTTGGCGATGCCCATTTCCATCAAACGCGACATCCACGTCTCCCTCGAAGGTGACCATGTGCCCGGGTAGCCCGGCCACCGGGTGTGGCAATAGATCCATCTTCAATCCGGATCGGCCGACTCGCGCCCGTTTTGGTCATTTGCCGCAACTGTTCTGCACTTGGCGTGGACCTGAGTCGGCATCCCACGCTCGGCAGCCTGTCCTGAAACCTCACCAGCCGAAGGAAACCTGTGCAGCCACGACATCAGCGCACCGCCCTGGCCCTGCTCGCCGCCGTCAGCACCGTCGGCAGCACACTGACCCTCAGCCCCGCCCCGGCCGCCGCGACCGGCACCGCCGTCAAGATCGCCGGCAGCGGCCAGGTCGTCACCGGCGGAACGCCGCTCAACGCGCGTAGCGCCCCCTCCGCGGGCAGTTCCCGGACCGGCACCATCAGCAACGGCGCGACCGTGTCGATCGTCTGCCGGACGGCCGGGCAGTTCATCAGCGGGACCGTCACCAACACCGGCTACTGGGACCGCCTGGCCGACGACAGCTACGTCTCCGACGCGTACGTCCGGCGTCGTGACTTCCCGATCCCCAAGTGCACCGCGGCCGCCTCGGTACCGGTCGTTTCGGGCGCCTGGATGCTTCCCGTCGCCGCCGGGCTGATCAGCGGCTTCCGCACCGTGGGCCGCCCGGCGCACGACGGCGTCGACCTCGGCGCGACCCGCAACACCCCGATCCGCGCGGCCGCCGCCGGCACGGTCATCCGCGTGGTCTGCAACGTCTCCAAGGGAAGCTGCGATGTGGACGGCAGCAGCGCGCTGAGCGGCTGCGGCTGGTATGTCGAGGTCCAGCACGAGGGCAACGTGGTGACCCGGTACTGCCACCTGGTCCGCCGCCCGGCGGTCACCGTGGGCCAGCCCGTGCCCCGCGGCGCGATCCTCGGTTACGTGGGCACCTCCGGCTCGTCGTCCGGCCCGCACCTGCACTTCGAGGTGCACGCCGGCGCGCCGGCGACCCGGGAGAACGCCGTCAGCCCGACCACGTTCTTCAAGGCCCGCGGCCTGACCATCGGCTGATCCCGGCCGGGCAGCCCAACGGGCCGGACCCCGCGCGGGGAGCCGGCCCAGATTGGTTACCACATTGGAGGGTCAGTCGCCCGGCGGCTCGATCAGCGCCGGGCGCAGCAACTCGGTCACGGCCCGGACGGCAGCGTCGTCCGGCGACGCTGCTTCCCGGTTGACCGCCTGAAGCTCCCGGTACACCTCTTCGCGGTGCACCTGGACGCTGCGCGGAGCCTTGATTCCGATCCGGACGACGTCACCGCGCGTTTCGAGCACGGTCACAACGACGTCGTCGCCGATCATCACGCTCTCGCCGGCCCTCCTGGTCAGCACGAGCATCGTGACAGTCCCTTCTCCATCCGTGGACAGGGCACCAGCGGTAGGCCGTCAGTAAGCCTGCCGCATGACCGCGCGGACGGGCATGTCGCTGCCCGAGAGCACGACCTGCATGGCGCGGCGGCTGTCCCGGTCCACAATGATCGGAGCCATCAGGTTCGCCGTGGTCTCGTTCACGCCGGCCGTGATGACCACCATGACCAGCAGGCGGTCCGGGTCCTTGGTGTTCAGCGCGGCGAAGACGTCGCCCTCGATCTCCGGCGCGTAGTCCGGGAAGAACGGTTCCGGCGGGGCCACGAGGAAACGCAATCCCGGGTCGTCGACGGACGTGAACGCGTAGAGCAGGCCGTCCTCGTTCAGGCGGACGAGAACGAACTCCCGGTGTGCCGGGAAGCCGGGCATGGGCACGGCCATGTCGATGGTCGGCATGTCCAACGCGGCGTCGGTCATGATTGCCCCAATCGGTCGGGACGCGGTGCGAGTAGTCATGGTCACCTCAGGAAGTCGATGAGCGAGGGCTGGATCACCTTGGCCCCGGCGGCCAGAGCGGCCTGGTACGAGGTCTGCTGGAGCTGCATTTCCATGATGGTCTTCGGCAGATCGATGTCCTCGATGTCAGACAGCTGCGACGTCACGGACAACAATCGGTCCTGTGCGGAATCCTTCATCTGCGTAATCCGATTATATCGGGATCCGATCTCCGAAATGGCGGATTTCAACTGATTCCCTGACGTATCAAGGGCCTTCAGGTTGGTTGCCAGCGCGGCAGGGTCGCCGGCCCGGAGACTCTGCGCAATGTCCCCCAGCACCTTGAAGAGGCCGGAGGTATCGTCCCCGAACGCCTCCGGGCCGGTCAGGTCCACCCGCACCTTGACATTCGAGCCGACGGTTCGCGAGATGCTCGTGATATTGGATTGCAGCGGGTCGTACGGATTGCCCGTGAAGCTGCCGGTGGTCGAGTCATAGGCGACCGGTTGCGTCGTGTTGCCGCCGAAGACGGGACGGTCCAGATATCTGGTGTTCGCATGCGCGATCAGCCCGTCCCGGATCTGATCGATCTCGCTGGCCAGCGCCTCGTTCGCCCGGGTCCCGTTGGTGGTGGTGTTCAGGCCCTGCACGGTGAGGTCGCGGGCCCGGTTGACCAGAGACGACGCGCTGCTCAGCGTGTCCTCCACCGTGCCCAGCCAGCCCATGCCGTCGTCGGCGTTGCGGGTGTACTGCTGGCTCATCCGCGTCTCGGCGCGCAGTTGCAGCGCGGAGACCGTACCGGCCGGCGAATCCGACGGCCGGTTGAGCTGCTTGCCGCTCGACAACTGGTCCTGGATCTTCGCGCCCTTGGTGAGGTTGCGCTGAAGATTGGCCAGCACCCTGGTGTGGATACTGCTCTCGGTGACTCTGCCGGCAACCATGGCTTACCCCTTACCTTCCGACCAGACCGGTGCGGTTGATGAGCTGGTCGAGCATCGAATCGATCGTGGTCAGGACCCGGGACGCGGCCTCGTACCCGCGCTGATAGGTGAGCAGGTTGGTCATCTCCTCGTCGAGGTTGACCCCGGCCTGGCCCTCGCGCGCCGCGTCGACCTGTTCGGTCACGACACCCTGGATCTCCGCGCGCCGGGCTGCGCCCTGCGAGGAGACCCCGAGCTGCCCGATCATTGACTGGTATTCCCGGTCCGGCCCCCCGCTGAGGTCGCCGATGTCGGCGATCTGCTCGGCCACCGAGTTGTCCAGCGTGCCGCTGGTCGCCGAGACCGCCACGTCGTCCGGATCATCGATCAGGACGATGACCGAGCCGTCGCCCGCACGGCCGAAGAAGTCGAGGCCGGTGGCGCCGGGGGTCCCGGGGTCGCCGGGGATGGTGGGGTCCGGGGCGACACCGATGCCGTGGCCGGCGCGGTGCAGGCCGTTCACCGTGTTGATCATGTTGGTGGTGACGGACTCCAGCTTCGTTGACAGATCCGGGATGGTCCTGGTCATCGTTTCGACGGCCGCGCCCATCGTGCCGCCGGCATCGAGCGCGGTCTTGGGGTCGGGTTCGTTCTTCCAGACCAGTTTCACCTCGGTGCCGGGCACCGCCGCCAGCTGATCCTTCAGCCGATCCACGCCGACGAAGTCCACCTCGCGGACATAGGTCCCGCTGACCAGTGTGGACCCGCCGATGAAGACGTCCATGCCGCCGTTCTCCCGCTTCGCCGCGGTGGCGCCGGTGAGCTCGGCGAGCCTCATGGCCAGCACATCACGCCGGTCCTCCAGCTCGTTCACCGTCAGGTCGGAGGCGTTCGCCTTGACGATGCTGTCGTTGAGCTGGGCGATCGAGTTGGCCGTGCCGTTGACCTCGTCGACGTAGGCGGCCATCTGGTTCCGGTTCTGGCTCCACTGCCGGGCCAGCGAATCCTGGGCGGCGTTCAGCTGGTCGGCGACCGTCGAGCTCTGCTGGATCAGGGCGGAGCGGGGCGCGGCCAGCTGCGGATTGTTCGCCACATCGTTCCAGCTGCCCCACATGTCGCGCAGTTGCGCGGCCAGCGCGGTGTTGCTGGGCTCGGCGAACGCATCCTCGATCGACGTGTACGCCGCGCTCTGGGCGACCGTGAAACTGTTCGCGCTGTGCTCCGCCCGGCCCCGGTTCTCCAGGTATTCATCGCGCAGGCGCTGCACATCGGAGACGGCGACGCCGGTGCCGAGACCGTCGGCTATCGCGTACCTGGCCGCCGACAGGGAGCCGACCTGCGACTGCATCTCGACGCGTTGCCGGGTGTATCCCTCGGTGTTGGCGTTCGCGATGTTCTGACCGGTCACATCCAGGCCGCGCCGCTGCGCGTAGAGAGAAGTCAGTGCGGTATTGATGCCACCGAAACTGCTGGCCATCAGATTGCCTCATCCACCAGGCTGGGGCGGCGCACGCCGCCCGTGACGGTCTTGCCCTGCCGGCCATACGTTTCCACGGTTCCGGCGAAGGCGAGCATGGTTTCGCGAGCCGCCCGCTGGCCCGCGGTGAGCAACTCCCGGTTGGTGTCCGCCATGGCGCCGATCTCCGACGTCAGCGTCAGGAAGGCCTTGCGGTGCTGGTGCAACAGGTCGGACCAGGGCGCGGGGGCCGCATCCGCCAGCTCGCCCAGCGACGCCTCCGGGGCCAGGCCCAGCTCGATCGCGACGGCCTGGGCGTACGCCGCCCGGGCCACCTCGGTCTGACGGATCTGATCCAGCACGACCTCGACCTCTCGGGTGGCGTGGGCGAGCCAGCGGGACCGGTTGGCGGCGAGCAGTAGCTGCTCCTCCTCCAGCTTGAACAGCAGCAGCTCCAACAACTCCCGTGCGCGCCACAGGACGCTGGACAGGTCGGTCAGGCTCACCGGCTCCTCCGTCTCCGCTAGAGGATTCCCTCCGCTTCACCGGACACGTCGGCACCTGTGGGGCGTCTCTGAGGAGTTGAGGTCCGACGCGTTGCGATTCGGGTCGCACCGGGTTCCGGCGTTCCCGGGGCCAAGCCCGAACAAACTTCAGATACTCCTCAGGACGGACCGTGACCGACCGATCACTGATGGCGTAAGCAAAACGGCTCACGGACGGGCCGGTCAGGACCCCACTCAAGGAGGAACTTCAAATGGGTCTTCGTATCAACCAGAACATCGCTGCCCAGAACGCCTACCGCAGCCTGTCGGTCTCCGACAACCAGATGTCGAAGTCGCTCGAGAAGCTGTCGTCGGGCTCCCGGATCAACCGGGCCGCCGACGACGCCGCGGGTATGGCGATCAGCGAGGGCCTGCGCAGCCAGGTCGGTGGCCTCAAGGTCGCCACCCGCAACGCGCAGGACGGTGTCTCGGTGGTGCAGACCGCTGAAGGCGCGCTCAACGAGGTGCACTCGATCCTGCAGCGCATGCGTGACCTGGGCGTGCAGTCGGGTAACGACTCCAACAACGCCGCTGCCCGGGACAACATCGCCACCGAGGTCACCAGCCTCAAGGACGAGCTGAGCCGGATCAGCAGCAGCACCAACTTCAACGGCACCAAGCTGCTCGACGGCACCGCCGGCGCGAGTCGCGACGGCAATCTCAAGTTCCAGGTCGGTGCCGACGGCGACGCCAACAGCCAGATCAACGTCGATCTGTCCACCGCCAACGTGAGCAAGGTCGTCGCCAGCCTCAGCGACCGCGCTTCCTTCGCCATCGCCGACCCCACGGCTGTCACAGGTCCCTTGACCTTCGCAGTGAGTGGCGACGCCACGAGTGACGTGTCTGTGGGTGTCACCATCACCGGCACCACGACCAAGACCGACATCGTCAACCAGCTGAACGATGACGCCGGTTTCGCCGCCAAGTTCACGGCGACCCTGGACGACACCACCGGGGACCTGGTCGTAGCGTCCAAGACCGAGACCGGCACGGGTTCGGTGGTGGGTGGCACCAGCGCCGCCACCGCGGCTCCCGGCACCGGCATCGCCGCCGGCACCTCCGCGGCGGGGCTGGACTTCACCGACGCGGCGACTTCCCAGACCGCCATCGCGGCCATCGACGCCCAGATCAGCAATGTGTCGACCGCTCGCGCCAAGCTGGGTGCCTCCCAGAACCGGTTCGAGCACACCATCAACAACACCAACGTCGCGATTGAGAACCTGTCGGCGTCGGAAAGCCGGATCCGTGACACGGACATGGCCCAGGAGATGATGGCCTACACCCGCTCGCAGATCCTGACCCAGGCCGGCACGGCGATGCTGTCCCAGGCGAACCAGTCGCAGCAGGGCGTGCTTTCGCTCCTGCGCTGACCGGGCGTGGCGTGGCGCTGATCGGATAGCGACGATCACCGCGAAACAGCTCAGTCAACAGCACTGACAACCGAATAGACGGGCGGTCGGCGACGTCGCTGACCGCCCGTCACGTTCAGCCCGACCGACGGAGGGTTCGGCCTCATGACCAGCATTGACGGTCTCATCACCGGCATGAACACCACGGACACCATCAACCAGCTCATGCAGGTCGAGGCGGCACCGCAGACGGCGCTGAAGACCAAGATCTCCACCGCGAACAAGGTTGTCTCCGCGTACCAGAGCGTGAACACCAGGCTGTCCAGCCTCGCGTCCGCTGCCTCGGCCCTGGGAAGCTCCGCCACCTGGGGCGCCATGAAGGCCACCTCGAACTCCACCGCCGCCGTGGTCTCGGCCGCGGCCGGTGCCGGGGCCGGCTCGCTCAGCTTCCGCGTCGAGAAGCTCGCGACGACGGAAACGTTGACCTTCACGGACCAGTCCGTCAGCTCGGCGTCCGATCCGGCCATCGCCACGGTCATGGCCGCCAACTCATTCACGATCGCCGTTTCGCCAACCGACATCCGGACGATCACGCCGGACAACAAGTCGCTCCAGTCGGTGGTCACCGCGATCAACAAGGAGTCCGGCCTGCCCTACAAGGCCGCCGCCGTCCAGATCGGCCCCGGCCAGTACACGATGCAGCTGACCGCGAAGACCAGCGGTGCGGCCGCGGCCATCGACCCCACAACGCTGCCGAGCGGCCTGGACCTCATCAATCCCGCCACGACGGTCATCGGCGCCGACGCGGAGCTCACGGTCGGCACCGACGCCACGTACACGATCACGTCGGCGAGCAACACCTTCGCCAATGTGATGTCGGGTGTCACCGTCACCGTCACCAAGGCCCAGGCCCTCACCGATCCGCCGGTGACCATCGACGTCACCGCCGACGCCGAGGGCATCGCCACCAAGGTGCAGGCCATGATCGACAACGCCAACGTGGTGCTGTCCGAGATCGCCTCGCAGAGCAAGATCAAGACCGGTGCGGTGGCGGCCGGCCCCCTGGTGGGCGACAGCGCGATGCGCAAGCTCAGCCAGGACATCCTCAGCACCGTCTCGGCGGGCGCCACCGGGCTCGGCTCGAACGGCACCACCGCGAGTTTTAAGGACGTCTGGGTCTCCACCGACAGCAGCGGTCAGCTCGCCTTCGACAAGACCAAATTCCTCGAGGCCTACAAGGCCGACCCGGTCAAGACCCAGAAGTACTTCGACACGTACGAGGAAAAGGCCGGCGGCACCGCCGCCACCTTCGATCCGGGCTTCGACACGGCGGTCGGGCTGGGCCGCAGGCTGCAGTCCGTGGCGCTGGTCGCCAGCGTGGGCGTGCCCAACCCGCTCGATCCGGCCAAGCCCAAGCAGGGCATCATGCAGGCCCTCATCAAGCGCAACACCGACACCATCAAAGGCCTCAACGACCAGGTCGGCGAGTGGGACAACCGGCTGGAGATGCGCCGGGACGCGCTGCAGAAGCAGTTCTCCAACCTCGAAGTCGCGCTGGGCAAGATGCAACAACAATCCTCCTGGCTGGCGGGTCAGCTCGCCGGTCTCGGCTGAGCGGAGCCCACTTCATGACCAACCATTCACCGGCCATGCGTGAGCGTTACCTCGCCGACTCCATCGCCACCGCCTCGCCGACCAAGCTGCTGCTGATGCTGTTCGACCGGCTGGTCATGGACCTCACCCGCGGCGAGCAGGCGCTGCTGGCCGGCCACCGGTCCGAAGCCAACACCCACCTGAAACATGCCCAGGACATCGTCACCGAGCTGCACGTGTCGCTGAACCTGGACGCGTGGGAGGGAGCGGCCGGCCTCGGCGCGCTCTACGCCTTCGTCGAGACCGAGCTGGTCAACGCGAACGTGCGGGGCGACGCAGCGAAGGTGACAGCGGTCCGAAACCTCATGGAGCCGCTGCGCGACACGTGGCGTGAGGCGGCGCTGGCGGCCGCGGCCGCCAAGGAGTGATCCTGATGGCCGACGAGTGGCGGCAAGCCTGGATCACCGCGCTGGATGAGCTCGAGGCGGACGTCGAGGCCGTCGAAAGGATGATCACGCAGGAACACCGCAATCAGGAGCTGCCGACCGCGACTCCGTGGGCGCCGCCACCGGGCCTGGGCCCGATTCCGCTGGATCTCCGGCCCCGGGCCGACTTCATCCTGACCCGCCAGCTGGAGGCGGCGCAGGCGGCGGCCCTGGCGATCACCGCCAACCGGCGGCAGACGGCCTTCGCCGCACGAGTGGAAGTCGGCACCCCCGGCAAGGGAGTGCCCAGCTACATCGACTGCGCCATGTGACTCACCAGCACCATCGGCACCGCGAACCCGGGACCCGGCAGGGGTCTCGGGTTTCTGCGTGCAACCCAGCAGCAACCGTTTGGGACTCAGCGGATCGGCCGGCGGGCCGAATCGGAGGGTACGAGCAACGGATTGCTCGGACCGATAGCCAAGGACGGGCACCTGATCCACCTGAGAAGGGAAACTGCCGTGTTCGACGACGTCGCTTCGTCCTCGCTCCGCGTCGCAGTAGCCGGCCTGTCCGCTCGGCAGAACGCCATCGCCAACAACATCTCCAATATCGAGACCCCCGGCTATCAGGCTCGTAAGGTCAAGTTCGAGGAGGCGCTGAGCAGTGCCGTCGCGCACGGCCAGTCGCCGTCGACGGTCTCGCCGAGCGTGCAGAACTCGCTGGAGCCGACGCGCCTCAACGGCAACAACGTCAACCTCGACGAGGAGACGCTGTCGCACATCGACACGACGATGCGCTACCAGCTGACGCTGCGCGCCCTGGACAGCAAGTACGGACTGCTGCGCGACGCGATCAAGGGGGCCTGAGGTAGATGAGCACCTTCAACGCGATCGGCACAGCCGCCTCCGGCGTCACTGTGTACCGGAAGTGGCTGGACGCGGTCTCCGACAACATCGCCAACATGGACAACGTCAGCAAGACGTCCGAGAAGGCCTTCCAGGCCCGGTACGTCGTCGCCCAGGAGGCGCAGGACGGCAACGGCGCGCAGGTAGCTGGCATCGCTTACGGCAGCGCGGAGGGTGTCCTCGCCTATGAGCCGGACAACCCGCTCTCGGACACCGAGGGCTACGTGCGCCGGCCGGACATCGATCTCGGCGGGCAGATGGCCCAGTTGATGATGGCGCAGCGCGCGTACCAGGCGAACCTCTCGGTCGTCGACCGCGCGCGGGAGTCCTACGCCGCCGCGATCCAGCTCGGGAAGGGCTGATCATGGTTTCTCCGATCGGCGCGCTCGGCGCGGTCAGCGGACTGAGCGGCATCGGTGCCGTCTCGGGCGTCGACGGCGTCGCGGGCGCGGGCGCCACCAAGGCGGTCACCGGCCCCAACACGGACTTCGCGGGCATGCTCTCCAAGGGCCTCGAGAGCGTCCAGGCCTCCCAGTCCAAGGCGTCCGACCTGGCCGTACAGGTGGCCAACGGCACGCTGAAGGACCCGGCGCAATACACGATGGCCTCCACCGAGGCCGCCCTCGGATTGCAACTCACCATGGCCATCCGCAACAAGGCCGTGGAGGCTTTCCAGGAGATCATGAGGATGCAGGCCTAAAATGACGGACCGACTCCCCGCGCCGGTACGGAAGGCCGGTGACTCCTTCAAGTCCTTCACCCCGGGACAGAAGGCGGTCACCATCGCCGCAGTGCTCGCCCTGCTCGTCGGCGGCTACTTCTTCGCCACCTGGGCGTCGAAGCCGTCGTATTCCGCCCTGTTCAGCAACCTGTCGAGCAAGGACGCCAGCGCGATCGTCGAGTCGCTGCAGAAGACCGGCACGGCCTACGAGCTCTCCAACGGTGGCAGCACCATCCTGGTGCCCAAGGACCAGGTCTACGACCTGCGGCTGCAGCTCAGCGGCGAGGGCCTGCCGGGCGAGTCGGACACCGGCTACGCGCTGCTGGACCAGCAGGGGATCACGACCAGCGACTTCATGCAGCACACCAACTACCAGCGGGCGCTGCAGGGCGAACTGGCCAGCACCATCAAGGCGATCGACGGCGTCGAGGCCGCGACGGTCAACCTGGTCATTCCGCAGAAGGACGTCTTCGCCGACGACCAGAACAAGACCACGGCCTCCGTGCTGGTGCAGTCGTCGCCGAACAAGCCGTTGTCGACGCAGACCGTGCAGGCCATCGTGCACCTTGTCGCGTCCAGCGTCGAAGGCCTCGACCCGGAACAGGTCACCGTGGCCGGCGCCGACGGCAAGATCCTGTCCGCCGGCGGCGGCGCCGCGGTGGCCACCGGCGGCGACAGCGGTTCGGACTCCCAGACCGTCTCGTTCCAGAACCGGCTCAACTCCTCGCTGCAGAACATGCTCGACAGCGTCGTGGGGCCCGGCCACGCCGTGGTGACCACGACCGCCGAGCTGGACTACGACCAGACCGAGACGACCAGCGAGCGCTACACCTCGGACCCCTCGGTCGCCGCGCTCTCGGAGAGCATCAGCCGCGAGGCCTACAACGGCAACGGCAACGGCACCGGTGGGGTGCTCGGCCCGGACAACATCCAGGTGCCGAGCGGTACGAGCACGGCCGGCGCCGGCCAGTACGAGAACAGCAACACCGTGCGCAACAACGCCGTCAACAAGACCACCGAGGCTCGCAAGAGCGCGCCGGGCAGCATCAAGAAGCTGAACGTGGCCGTCCTGCTGGACAGCACGACCGCCGGCGCGGTGAACTCCGCCGACGTGCAGTCGCTGGTCAGCGCCGCGGCCGGGATCGACGCGACCCGCGGCGACACCATCGCGGTCAGCGCCATGCCGTTCGACACCAGTGCCGCCACCGCCGCCAAGGACGCGCTGGCCGCGTCCGCCGCCGCCGAGCAGTCGGCCAAGCAGACCTCGCTGCTCAAGACCGCGGCGATGGCCCTGGTGGTGCTGATCCTGATCTTCCTGGCCTGGCGGGCGAGCCGGCGGGCCCGCAAGCGCAAGTCACTGAGCCCGGCCGAGCTCAAGCACCTCGAGGACATGCAGGCCGCGCTCGAACAGCAGCGGCTGGCCCAGCTCAACGCGGCGATCCCGTCGCCCGCGATCGAGATGGCGAACGCCGACCTGGAGGCCCTGGAGGAGCGCCAGCGCGAGATCGAGCAGATGGTCGAGGACCAGCCCGAGGAGATGGCCGCCCTGTTGCGTGGCTGGCTCGGCGCCACCCGCTGACCCTGCCCGCCACACCCCCAGGTTCAAGGAGGAACCGCGTTGACCACACCGGTGCTGAGCACGGCCTCGATGTCCGGCCTGCGCAAAGTCGCCATCCTGATGGTGCGGATGGGCAAGGAGTACTCCAGCCGGGTGCTCGCCAACATGAAAGAGAACGAGGTCGAGGAGATCTCGGCCGAGATCGCCCGGCTCGGCAAGCTGGAGCCGGAGGTCGTCGGCGACGTCATCGACGAGTTCTACGCCCTGGCGACGACCAAGCACGCCGGCGCGGGCGGCATGGCGTACGCCCGCGAGCTGCTGGAGGCGTCGCTCGGCACGGAACGGGCCCAGCTGATCCTGGACCGGCTGCAGGCCTCGATGACCGACATGCCGTTCAACTTCCTCAGCCACGCCGATCCCCGGCAGCTGCTCTCCTACGTGCAGCACGAACACCCGCAGACGATCGCGCTGGTCCTGGCGCACATCCCGTCGGCGCTGGCCAGTTCGATCCTGTCCGGGCTCGCCCCCGAGGTGCAGTCGGACGTCGCACACCGGATCGCGGTCATGGACCGCACCTCGCCCGACGTGATCCGTCAGGTGGAGCTGGCACTGCAGCGCAAGCTCTCCACCGTGCTGCAGCCGGACGAGCTGTCCACGGTCGGCGGCCTCGATCCGCTGGTCGACATCATCAACCGGGCGGACCGCACCACCGAGCGCCTCATCCTGGAGGCCCTGGAGGCGCGCAACCCGGAGATCGCCGAGGAGATCCGGCGGCGGATGTTCATGTTCGAGGACATCGTCAATCTCGACGACCGTTCGGTGCAGCTGGTGCTGCGCCAGGTCGAGCCCTCCGATCTCGCCACCGCGCTCAAGGGTGTGGCGGAGGAGGTCCGCGACAAGGTCACCAAGAACCTCTCCGAGCGGGGCCGGGAGAACCTGCTGGAGGAGATCGACCTGATGGGCCCGGTCAAGGTCAAGATGGTCGAGGAGGCGCAGACCAAGATCGTTGCGGTCATCCGGGCGCTGGAGGACTCCGGTCAGATCGAGATCCAGCGTGGCGGCGAGGTCGATGAACTCATCGCCTGACGAGGGACCGGTGCTGCGCGGCAGCGTCGCCGAGGCGGCCACGGCGGCCCGCTTCGGCGTGGACCTGCGGCGCGGCGTACCGGCGGACAGCGCGCCGATCGAGCGGGCCAAGCAGGAGGCCCGTACCACCGGCTACGCCGAGGGATGGGCGCAGGGCCGGCGGGTCGCCGCGGCCGAGGCCGAGGTTGCCGCGGAGCGGGCCCGGGCCGTGGAGCAGGCGCACGACCAGCGGCGCGCGTCGGCGCTGGCGAGTGCGATCAACGCGCTGGGCCGGGCCGTGACCAACCTGGAGACGCAGCTCATGCCCACCCTGCACGAGCTGCAGGACGCGGTGCTGGCGCACGCGTTCGAGCTGGCCGAGGCGATCGTCGGCCGGGCCATGGACGATCCGGAGGGCCGGGCCGCCGCCGCGCTGCGCCGGGCCATGAACGCCGCACCGGATCAGGGCGACGTCGTGGTGAGCCTGCATCCCGACGATTTCCGCAATCTCGTCGGCACGGCAACCGACGCCGACTACAACTACGAGGGCAGGCCGGTGCATCTCCGGCCCGAACCGGCGCTGCGCCCCGGCGACGCGGTCGCCGAGACCGGCACCACGACCGTCGACGCCTCCATAGCCGCTGCCGTGGCGAGAGCCCGGGCCGCGCTGAGACTGTGAGGCTGACAATGCTTAGGAACGGCCACCGGTGACCGACGTCTTCCGCAATCGCATCAATGCCGCCCTGACCGCCGCCCAGCCGCTGAGCCGGGGCAAGGTCACCGGCGCGGTCGGCCTCCGGGTGACCGTCAGCGGGCTGGAGGCCCGGGTCGGCGAGCTGTTGCAGATCGGCGAAGGGGACGAGGCCGTGCTGGCCGAGGTCGCCGCGATCGACGGCGAGCGCCTCTCGTGCCTGCCGCTCGGCTTGATCGCCGGCATGAGCACCGGCAGCCCGGTGGTCTCGACCGGCGGTCCGCTACGCGTCGCGGTCGGCCCGGACCTGCGCGGTCGCATCCTGGACGGGCTGGGCCGGCCGATGGACGGCGGCCCGCCGCTGAAGGGCGAGATGGTCAGCATCGAGGCGGCGCCGCCGTCGGCGATGGAACGCCAGCTCGTCGACGCGCCGATGCCGCTGGGTGTCCGGGTCCTGGACACCCTCGTGCCGTGCGGGCGTGGGCAGCGCATCGGCATCTTCGCCGGCTCGGGCGTCGGCAAGAGCACCCTGATGTCCATGATCACCCGGGGCACCACCGCGGAGCTGAACGTCGTGGCGCTGGTCGGCGAGCGCGGCCGGGAGGTACGCGAGTTCATCGAGCACGACCTCGGCCCCGAGGGACTGGCCCGGTCGGTGGTGGTGATCGCCACCTCGGACACCCCGCCGCTGGTCCGGCTCCGGGCCGGCTCGGTCGCCACCCGGATCGCCGAATACTTCCGTGACCTGGGCGGCGACGTGCTGCTGATGATGGACAGCGTGACCCGCGCGGCGATGGCCCAGCGCGAGGTCGGCCTGTCCGTCGGCGAGCCACCGGCCACCCGGGGCTATCCCCCGTCGGTCTTCGCGATGCTCGCGTCACTGCTGGAACGCGCCGGCCCGGGCGCCCGGGGCAGCATCACCGGCCTCTACACCGTGCTGGTCGAGGGCGACGACCACAACGAGCCGATCGCCGACGCGGCGCGCTCGATCCTGGACGGGCACATCGTGCTCGACCGCAAGCTCGCCACAGCCGGCCACTTCCCGAGCATCCAGGCCCTGGACTCGATCTCCCGGGTGGCCAACAGGATCACCACGCCGGAGCAGAAGAGCGACGCCGCCGAGCTGCGCCGGATGATGGCCGCCCACCGCGACGTCCGGGAGCTGGTCGAGATCGGCGCGTACGTGCCCGGCACCAACCCGGACGCCGACCGGGCCACCGCGATCTGGCCGCAGATCACCGCCTTCCTGCGGCAGGGCCTGGACGAGAAGGTCGGCGCGGCCGAGGCGTGGCAGGCCCTGCGGCAGGTCATCGCCGCCTCCTGACGGTTGCAGGTCGGGTGCAGGTGCTCAGCCGATCGCGCCCGGCGCCGACCGGAATGGTGAGAAGCCACCACGACGCCTCGGGAGGACTTGTGAATCGCCTGTTCCGGCTCGGGCCAGTGTTGCGCGCTCGGAAGGCCCAGGAGGACGCCGCCAAGGGCGCCGTCATCCAGTCCCGCCAGGAGATCCGCGACGCCCAGGCGCTGGTCAAACGCCGCCAGCTGGACCTGGCCGGCGCGGACGCGCCGACCGAGGGCACCGCGCGGGCCATGGTCGCCTCGATGGTGGCCCGGCAGTCGATGGCGGCCACCCTCTCGGGTGCGCACCGGATGGTCGCCGACGCCGAGGAACTGGCCCGGGAGAAGCAGGCCGACCTGGCCGACGCCGCGAAACGGCGCCGGGCGGTGGAGATGATGGCCGAACGGCACACCGAGGCGGTCCGGGCCCACGACCTGAAGACCGAACAGAACAACCTCGACGAGATGGCCGTCACGGCCAAGGCCCGGAACGCGGCCCGGGGCGTCGACGCGACCAGCGAGGAACGGGCCAACGTGCTGCGGCACGGCAACGGCACCGCGGCCGACCGGGAGGACGCGGCCCGCGAGACCGCCAACTCGGTCGCCGCCCAGCGGGCCGCCATCGACCTGGCCGACGCCCGGCAGGCGATCACCGCCACCCGGGCCACTCTTTCGCTTGCCGCTAAGCGGAACACCGAAGCCGCCGAACTCTCCGACGAGAGCAACGCCGACACCGAGGACGGGAGCCGCGCATGATTGGTGTCCAGGGTGTCATCTCCCGCATCTCCGAGCTCAAGACCCAGCTCGGGATCACACCCGCCGCGCCGAACGCCACGTTCGCCACCGCACTCTCGGACGCCACCGGCACCAAGGGCACCGCCGGTGTCACCGGGCAGGCGGTGGTGGCCGCCGCGAAGAAGTACCTCGGCACCCCGTACGTGTTCGGCAGCACCGATCCGGCCAAGGGGCTGGACTGCTCGGGCCTGGTCCAGCAGGCGTACCAGGATCTGGGCATCGACCTGCCACACAGCTCGCAGGAGCAGGCGCGGGCCGGCACCAGGGTCGACAGCATGCGCGACGCGCGGCCCGGCGACATCCTCGCCTTCAACTCGCCCGTCGACCACGTCGCCATCTACCTGGGCGACAACAAGATGATCGCGGCGCCGAAGCCCGGCGACCACGTCAAGATCCAGTCGGTCTACGAGACGCCCACGCACATCCGCCGTGTCGTCGACACCGACCTGACCGCCCGCTCCGCCACCGGCGCCGCGGCGGCCGCGGCCGTGCGCCCGGCCAGCCTGCAGAACTCCAGCTCGCTGGCCGGCGTCCCGTACGCGGACATGTTCCTCAAGGCCGGCGCCAAGTACGACGTGTCGCCGAAGCTGCTCGCCGCGGTTGCCAAGGTCGAGTCGGGGTACAACCCGAAGGCCGTCAGCAAGGCCGGCGCGCAGGGCCTGATGCAACTCATGCCGGCCACCGCACGCGGCCTCGGCGTCGACAACTCGTTCGACCCGCAGCAGGCCATCAACGGCGCCGCGAAGCTGCTCTCCAGCCACCTCAAGGAGTTCAAGTCGCTGCCGCTGGCCCTGGCCGCGTACAACGCCGGCGGCGGCAACGTGCACAAGTACGGCGGCATCCCGCCGTTCGCCGAGACCCAGGCGTACGTGCCCAAGGTCCAGAAAGCGCTGGCCGCGCTCGGCTGAGTCCACCCGCGGCGAGTTCATTGCCTGGGCGCCGCACAAACGAGGGGAAACCTGCCGCATGACGAGCTCCGTCACCGGGCCGGACCGCAAGCCACCGGCCGACGCCGGGCCACGCACGGGCTCCCGGCCGGGCCAGGGCGCGGAGGCCTTCGGATCGGCGCTCTCGGCAGAACTGGACCGCGGCCCGGCCGATCAGGCCGAGCGCGCCGACCGGCAGCGGCAGAACCAGGCGACCCAGCACCAGGCGACCCAACACCAGGCGACCCAACACCAGGCGACGCAGCACCGGACGGCTCAGCAGCGGTCGCAGGATCAGGCCGCATTGCACCGCTCCGCCGCCGCGAGCCGGACGGCTCTGGGGCAGGCGGAGAGCCGCTCGGTCGACGCCCGGCTGCAGAACCGCGCCGCCCAGAACCGGGTTGTGCAGAACCGCGCCCTGCAGAGTCGCATCACCGACCAGCGGTCCATGCAGCAGCGGATGTCACAGGCTCAGGCCGCCGCGCAGCGCAGCACAGTCGAGCGCCCGGACTTCTCACAGCCGGGTGCCGCCCGCCGCGAGACCGCACCGCCTGAGACCGCACGGCCCGAGACCGCACGCCCCAGGGCTGCACGGCCTGATGCGGCACGGCCCGAGGTCGCACGCCCCGAGACCGCACGCCCTGAGACCGCACGGCCGGAGAGTCGGGAGTCTGAGGCCCAGCGCACGGCGCCCCGGCGGGCCGGGGCTGAGCGGGCAGCCGACGCCGGTTCGCCGAGGCTCGACGGAACCGAGGCGACGGAGCGGGCCGGCACTCCGGCGGCCACCGAGGCGACGGACGGCCCGGCCACCGAGAAGTCCGAGACCACCGAGCCCGCGCCGATCGCCGCGCAGTCTTTCCAGGCCAATCTGGCCGCCATCGGTCCGGTGCTGACGGCCCCGGTCACGGCCCCCGGGGCAGCCACTTCGGCGGAAACGGCATCGGCATCGGCTCCCGGGACCACGCAAACGCCGGCCGTGCCGGCAGCGGCCGCTTCCGCTGGCACGTCGGCCGCAGGCACATCCACCGCAGGCACATCCGCCGCGGGCGCATCGGCCACTCCTGCGGCCCCGATCGCCGACGCGGGCGCCGAGCAGGCCACGGCGTGGACGCCGGCCGAGGCCCTGGCCGCCGCGCGGACCGGCACGTCCGGCATCGCACCCGCCGGCAGCACCGGCCAAACAACCGGCGCGCAAGCGGACACCGCCGCTCAGGCCCCCGCCGCCCAGGCCGCCGCCCAGGCCGCCGCCGCGCAGCCCGTCTCCCAGGCTGCCGCCACGCAGACCGCCGCCCAAGCCGCCGCCACGCAGACCGCCGCCGCACAGGCTGCCGCCGCCCAGGCCGCCGCCACGCAGACCACCGCCCAAGCCGCCGCCCAGGCCGCCACACAAGCTGCCGCCACGCAGACCGCCCCGGCAAGCGCCACCATCACCGCCACGACGCCCGCCACGCCCGCCACTGCGGCGGCCGTCGCGCCGGATGCGGCGGCCGCATCCGCAGCACAGGGCGCTTCCGCCACACCCGGCGCACCCACCGCTGCGACCCCATCGGTCGATCCCGGCCCAGCGCAGGCCGCCGCGGCCAGCGCCGACCAAGCAGCATCGGCCGCTCCCGCACCGGGCGCATCGGCCACCACATCGGCCACCGCGCCTACAGCACCCGGCGCACCCGCCGCCGCGGCCGTCACAACGGATGCGATGACCGGGACGGCAGCGACGGCAGCGGCCACTGCGGACAGCGCCGTCGCCGGCACCGAGGCCACCACCGCCCAGCAGCCCAACCCCGCGACCACGGAAGCGTCGTCCCCCGGAGAACCGGCCACCGCCGCCGAGTCCACCGGGCAGGGCACCGACGGGCAAGGCACGGACGAGCAGGACTCAGCCGGGCAACAGCCCGGGACCGGCACGGGCACACCGCAGGCAACGACCGCGGCGCCCGGCGCGGAAGCACCGTTCGGCGTCGGTGGAGTCGCCCCGACGGCGCCGACCGCCCCCGCCGCCCCGACAGCGGACGCACCACCGCCCCCACCGCCCTCGCCGAGCCCGCAGGCCACCCAACTCGCCGCCCGGATCGTCCCGCTGCGGCTGGACGCGGACGGGGTGCACCGGCTCACCGTCAACCTGCACCCGGCCGACCTCGGCCCGGTCCAGGTCGTCGCCGAGATCCGCAACGGTGAGATCAGCGTGCAGCTGTCCAGCTCGACCGACGCGGGCCACGAGTCGCTGCGCAACGCGATGGAGGACCTGCGCCGCGAGCTTCAGCAGTCGGGCTTCACCAACGCCTCGCTGGATCTGCGCCAGGGCACGCCCCAGGAGCAGGCGCGCCAGCAGTTCGCGTTCATGGGGGAGAACAACGGCACCCGGGGCCGGAACGGCGCGGACGGCGAGGCGGCGCCGCCCGTGGCCGCCGAGCCGCAACCCGCGCGTACCGATAGCGACAGCCGGCTCGATATCCAGGCGTGAGCCGGAAATAGAGGCTAAGTGATTCGGCGTGCCCGCCGAAACTGAGGGCGAGGGCCACCGACTCGAACTCAGGAGGAACTGTTCATGACGTCACCGATCGGCGGAAACGTCAGCAGGGAATTCGACGCCAAGAACGCGAAGGCGACGTCGATGTACACGAACAAGACCACCATCGACGCCGGCGCCAGCAAGTCGGTCGGCGACCAGGACACCTTTCTCAAGCTTTTGGTGGCCCAGCTCAAGTACCAGGATCCCAGCAACCCGGCCGACTCAACGCAGTTCCTGGCGCAGACGGCCCAGTTCACCCAGGTCGAGAAGCTCGGCCAGATCGCCGACATGATGCAGGCCCAGCAGCTGATCGGCGCGAGCGCGCTGGTCGGCCGCTCGGTGACGTATCAGGACGCGAACGGCATGACCCAGACAGGCATCGTCACCAAGACGAAGCTCAACGGAGACAGCGAACCGACGCTCGTGGTCGGGAACACGGATGTGCAGCTGTCCAAGGTCACGGAAGTCCAGGCACCGCCGGCAGCACCGGCGACGCCACCGGCCGCGGCCGCGCCACCAGCTACCAAGGCGCCCGCACCCACCTCCGATGATTCCGCTACCACGAAGGACAACTGACCTATGCTGCGTTCTCTCTTCTCCGGCATCAGCGGCCTGCGCGCCCACCAGCAGATGATGGATGTCACCGGCAACAACATCGCCAACGTGAACACCACTGGTTACAAGTCGAGCCAGACGGTCTTCCAGGACACGCTGTCCCAGATGGTCAACGCCGCGGGCGCACCGCAGAACGGCGCGGGCGGCACCAACCCGGCCCAGGTCGGCCTGGGCGTGCGAACGGCCAGCGTCAACGCGAACTTCAGCCAGGGCGCGGCGCAGACCACCGGCAAGGCCGGCGACATGATGATCCAGGGTGACGGCTTCTTCATCGCCAAGAGCGGCGGCGAATCGCTCTACACCCGGGCCGGCTCGTTCACCTTCGACGCCAACGGCTCGCTGACCACGCCGAACGGCCAGAAGGTGCAGGGCTGGACCGCCGATTCCGACGGCGTGGTCAACCCGGCCGGCGCGCCGGATCACATCAAGCTGCCCATCGGTATCAGCCTGTCTCCGGTCCAGACGACAAGCTTCACACTGACCGGCAACCTCTCCTACGAGCTCGCGGGCGCGGCCAGCGCCAAGACGATCCCGATCCCGACTGTCGACGCACAGGGCCGATCCGGGACCTTGGACGTCGTCCTCACCAGGAAAACCGACGCCTTGACCGGGCTTCCGGACGACGTCAACGGGAACCCGTGCTGGGTCATGACCCTGCCGGGCGCCCTCGGCAGCAGGGAGATCGAATTTCCCGGCGGCAAGGCCATGGGCGGCTCGTTGCCGCCGGTGCCCGGCGAGGACACGACGAAGATCACCCTGGGTGGCTACGAGATCGACATCCACGACCTCACCACGTACGCGGGTCTGACCGAGGCCCGGGTCAGTGCGTCGGACGGCTCCGGCGCCGGCATCCTGAGCTCGTACACGGTGTCCAACACCGGGCAGATCGTCGGTGTCTTCTCCAACGGCCTCAAGCAGACGCTCGGCCAGCTAGCGCTGGCCAACTTCAACAACGTCAACGGTCTGGAGAAGATCGGTGACTCGATGTTCCGCAGCACGGTGAACTCCGGCCTGGCCCAGGTCGGCGCCGCCGGCTCCGCGGGCCTCGGCCTGATCACCAGCGGCGCGCTGGAGATGTCGAACGTCGACCTGGCCCAGGAGTTCACCAACCTGGTCATCGCCCAGCGTGGTTTCCAGGCCAACAGCCGGATCATCACGACCTCCGACGAGATCCTGCAGGAACTCGTGAACCTCAAGCGGTGAATCGGATGCATGGCCCGGCTTAGGCGAGGGCTGAGCAGAAACACCGGCTTAGGCCGGGGCCGGGTACGTCTGCCGGCCCCGGCCTCGCTGTATCCGGGGCAGCTCGCACCCGGAAAGCGACCAGGTCGCCCTCATCGGCAACCGGCAGTACGCCGAAGTGACTAAGGACAGGCCACGGACGGCCCACCAGCCAAGACGCCCCAAGGACGGATGTCGTGATTCTCGTAACTCGCCTCAACGGAGCCGTGTTCGCCCTCAACCCCGACCTGGTCGAGCGTGCCGACTGCACGCCCGACACGGTCATCACGCTGGTGGACGGCACCAAGTACGTCATTGCCGAATCCGTGCCCGAGTTCATCGACTCGGTGCGCCACTACCGCGCCTCGCTGATCGCCCAGGCGAGCCGCATCGAGTCCGAGCCGGCCCTGCTGGCCGCGGCCGGATCCACCGACCAGGACGACGACCAGACCGCTGCGACGAACGTGCTGCAGCTGCACCGGAAGGACCGCTGATGGACCTCGCCACCATCGTTGGTGTAGTCGTAGCGCTCGTCATCGTTTTCGCCGTCCAGATCTTGGAGGGCGGCAGCCCGGCCTCCATCATCCTGATCCCGTCCATGCTGCTGGTCTTCGGTGGCGCCTTCTGCGCCGGTATGGCCGGCGGCGTGCTCAAGGACGCCCTCGGTGCCGGCAAGCTGCTCCAGAAGGCCTTCCTGGCCAAGGTGACGCCGCCGAACATGCTCGTCGACGACATCGTCAAGCTGGCCGAGCGGGCCCGCCGCGAGGGCCTGCTGGCCCTCGAGGACGCGGTCAAGACCGTCGAGCACCCGTTCCTGAAGCGGGGCCTGCAGCTGGCCATCGACGGTACGGACCCGGAGGAACTGCACGACATCCTGCACGCGGAGGTCGGCGCCAAGAAGAAGGCCGACAAGGCCGGCATGAAGATCTTCGAGAACATGGGTGGCTACGCACCGACCGTCGGCATCATCGGCACGGTCATGGGCCTGGTGCACGTGCTCGAGAACCTCGACCAGCCGGAGACGCTCGGCCACTCCATCGCCGCGGCGTTCGTCGCGACCCTCTGGGGCGTGCTCTCCGCGAACCTGATCTTCCTGCCCATCGCGGCCCGGCTGACCCGCCTCTCCGGCATCGAGGCCGAGGAGATGGAGCTGGTCATCGACGGTGTGCTCGCGATCCAGGCCGGCTCGAACCCGCGCCTGGTCGCGCAGAAGCTGCGCAGCCTGCTGCCTCCGGATGCCGCCAAGGCCGCCGAGGCCACGTCCACCAAGAAGGCGGCCTAGGCATGAGCGACTGCACCGGAGCCAGCCTGCGAGTGAAGGGCCAGGAGGGCATGCCAAAGGTGGGCACGGCATGAGCTCCGGCGGCGGTGGGCGGAAGAAGAAAGGCGGGCACGAGGAGCACGAGGAGCACGTCAATCACGAGCGCTGGCTCGTGTCGTACGCCGACATGCTCACGCTGCTGTTCGTCCTGTTCGTGGTGCTCTTCAGCATGAGCAACGTCGACAAGGCCAAGTTCGCCGAGCTGGCGTCCGGGTTGTCCGAGGGCTTCGGGGCGCAGAACGCGGCGGTGACCGGCAACGTCTCGACTCTCGACGGCGCCGGCCAGGCGAGCACCATCGTCCCGGTCGACCCGGGCGTCAACCCGGGCGACGGTGGCACTGGCACGGAGGGCATGACCAAGGAGCAGAAGGACGCTGTGCAGCGGGCGGTGCTGGCAGCCAGCCGCAAGGAGGCCTCGGCGAACGCCAAGGCGGCCACCAAGGAGGCGGAGAACCTCAAGGAGATCGAGCGGAAGATCGCGGACGCGCTCGAGGCGGCCAAGCTGCTCAACCAGGTCAGGTTCACCATCAACGAGCGCGGCCTGGTGATCACCGTGGTCACCAACGAGGTCGTCTTCGCCGGCAACCGGGCCGGGCTGCGGTCCGGCGGCCGGAAGATCCTCGATGCCATCGCGCCCACGCTGGCCAAGCTGCCGAACAACATCGAGGTGGACGGCAACACCAACCAGCTCAAGGCCAGCACCACGTACTACCCGAGCGGCTGGGAGCTGTCCGCGGCGCGGGCGTCCACCACCGTTCGCTACCTGATCGGCCACGGCCTGCCCAAGGACCGGATGAGCGCGGTGGGCTTCTCCGACACCAAACCGCTGATCAACCCGAGGGACCCGCGGGCGGTCACCATGAACCGCCGGGTGGACGTCGTCGTGCTCACCACGCTCAAGGCCGACGAGGCCGTGCTGCTGCCGGCCGCCGCGGGTGACGACGCGAAACTTCACATCGGAACTACCAGCAAGCAGGCCGCCGCCGAGGCTAAGGCCGAGGCCGGCGCGACCGAATCAACCAGCGAGTCCACGACCACCACGCACGACTGACCACGACAGGAGGAGTTCCGATGAGCAAGAACGACAAGGAAGCTGCGACGGAGTCGCCGAAGAAGTCCAAGAAGATGCTGATGATCGTCGTGCTCGCCGTCGTGCTGCTCGGCGGCGGTGGCGCGGGTGCCTGGTTCTTCTTCCTCAAGGGCGACGCGGCCGAGGCCGCGCCGGTCAAGGGCGCGGTCGCGGCGATCGAGGAGACGATGACCATCAACCTCGCCGACGCGCACTACCTCAAGCTCGGTTTCGCCCTGCAGCTGACCGAGGAGGCCGGCGAGGAGAAGCTCGACACCTCCGAGGCGATCGACCTGGCGATCGACCAGTACACCGGCATGGAGATCGCCGAACTGGAGACCGAGAAGGGCCGCCTCAAGGCCAAGGACGAGCTGCTCGAGAAGATCGAGAAGGCCTACAACGTCGAGGACAAGCACCTCGTGATGGGCATCTACTTCACCTCCTTCGTCACTCAGTGACCCCGGGGATGGGCAGGTCCGCCGGGGGCGGACCTGCCCATTTCGCGTGGGCGGGCACAAAGCACGCGCTGCGGCTCAGCGGTTCCACAACCGAGCCGATGAGGACGACGTGACCACGTCCCCGACCCGTCCCTCCGGCAAGATGTCCCGGCGCGGCAACGCCGGGCCGACGACGTACGACTTCCGCAAGCCGATCAAGCTCTCCCGTGACCACATCCGGACCCTGCAGATCGCCTTCGAGACGTACGCCCGCAGCTGCGGCACGTTGTTCACCACCCGGCTGCGCGTGGTCAGCAGCGTCTCGCTGGTCTCGATCGAACAGCTGAACTACGACGAGTACGTCAGCTCGCTGGCCAACCCCACCGTGATCGCGGTCGTGTCCATCGACCCGCTGCCCGGCACGGTGCTGGTGGAGATCTCCACCGCCGCGGTGATGGCCGCTATAGATCACATGCTCGGCGGCCCGGGCGGCGCCCAGCCGGAGCGCCCGCTCACCGACGTCGAGATGCCGCTGCTGCGTGCCCTGCTGGAACGGATGCTCGGCGAGCTGCGGTACGGCTTCGAGCAACTGGTCGACATCTCCCCGAAGCTCAAGGAGATCGAGTACAACGCCCAGTTCCTGCGGGCACACCAGCCCGGCGACGCGGTGGTGATCGCCTCGTTCGAGACGAAGATCGGCACCGAGGAGTGCATGGCCAGCATCTGCCTGCCCTTCAGCACCATCCTGCCGGTGCTGGAGAAGCAGGAGACCATCGAGCTCACGTCGGCCGAGCGGATCATGCGCGACACCTCCAGGCGGAGCCTCACGGCCGCACTTTCCGCGGCGCCGATTGACGTAGCTGTCCGATTCCACCCCATTCGCATGCGCACCGATGACATCGTGGATCTACGACCCGGTGATGTCGTGCCGCTGGCCCACCCGACCAGCGTGCCGCTCGAGGTCACCGTCAACGAGACCGTTTTTGCACACGCAGTTCCCGGTAACCAGGGTGCCCGGCTCGCCTGCCTTGTCGTGCCGTCGCCCAAGGAGGAAAAGCGCCGATGACCGCGCCCACCATCACCGATCCCCAGCTCGCGCTGGTCCGGACCGCCGCCGAGTCGGCCCTGGCCGTGCTGCCGACGAGCCGGGAGCTGCTGGTCGGCGCGCCCGTGACCGCGAGCCCCGACATGCTGACCACCGGGCAGGCCGTCACCGCCAAGTTCAGCGGCGCGGCCACCGGCGAGGTCGTCGTCGTGGTCGGGCAGGACCTGGCCGACGCGCTGAAGGAGAGCCCGCTCGGCGAGCTGGACCTGACCGCGGCCATCCGGCCGGCGCTGGAGGCCGCGGCCCGCGCGTTCGGCCCGGTGGTGCTCGACCCGGGACAGCTCATGGAGTCCGGCGTGGCGTTGAGCGCGATCGCCGCCAAGAGCCAGGCTGTCGCCGTGCCGTTGCTGGACGGCGGCGAGATCCGGGCGGTGATCGCCCTGGCGCTGACGCCGTGGCCGTCCGAGGCGGCGCCCGGCGGCGTGGCCCGGCGCAGCGAGGCGGCCGCGCCCCTGCGCGGCGGGCTGGACATGCTGCACGACGTCGAGATGGAGGTCTCGGCCGAGCTGGGCCGCACCCGGATGAGCGTGCGGGAACTGCTCTCGCTGAACCCGGGCGCGATCGTGGAGCTGGACCGGGCCGCCGGCAGCCCGGCCGACCTGCTGGTCAACGGGCGGTTGATCGCCCGCGGCGAGGTGGTCGTCATCGACGAGAACTTCGGCATCCGGATCACCGAGATCGTCGCCCCCGGCAGCGAACGGGAGTAAACCCTTGTTCGAGCTCGTGCTGCGGATCGGCTTCTCGCTGCTGGTCGTCTTCGGCCTGATGTGGGGACTGGCCAAGGTGGCGCGGCGCGGGGGCGTCGGCAGGCGCGGGTCGGGCAACCTCTCGGTGCTCAACCGGCAGTCGCTGACCCGGGGCTCGTCGGTCGCGGTCGTCCAGGTCGCGGACCGCGCGCTGATCCTCGGCGTCACCGACACCCAGGTGAGCCTGCTGGGCGAGACCGACCTGGACGCGTTCGGGCACGAGCCGCACGGCAGGCACGAGCCGCACAACCCGGCGGGCGGGACCGCCGGTGTGCTCCCGGTGATGCATCCGACCGTGCTGCCGCATCACGGCGGCAAGCTGGACGGCTCGCTGCTGTCGCCGCGGACGTGGGGCTCGACGCTGGACTTCCTGCGCGACCGGACGACGAGGCGCTGACATGTGGCGCCGTACCCTGTTGATCCTGCTCTTCGCGCTGAGCGCGCTGGTGCCGGCCGCCGCGGCGCAGGCCGCGTCGCCCCAGCCGATGCCGCACCCGATCGCCCAGCCCGGGTCGCCGGCGACCGGGACCACCGTCCGTTACGAGCTGCCCCGGGCACCGGGGCCGACCGCCCCGGTCGCGCCGACGGTCACCCCGAGCGGCGGCGGCAGCATCAACTTCAACATCAACGGTACGAATCCCGACGGCAGCAAGCCGGCCTCCTCGCTGGTGATCGTGCTGGGCCTGACCCTGCTCTCGGTCGCCCCGGCCGTGCTGCTGCTCTGCACCTGCTTCACCAAGGTCTTCATGGTCCTCGGCATCACCCGCAACGCGCTCGGGCTGACCAGCATGCCGCCCAACCAGGTCCTGGCCGGGCTGGCGCTGTTCATCAGCCTGTTCATCATGAGCCCGGTGGTGTCGCAGGTGAACGAGGTGGGCGTGCAGCCCTACCTGGCCGGCGACAAGACCCAGTCGCAGGCGTTCAAGGACGGCATCGAGCCGCTGCGCGCGTTCATGCTCAAGAGCACCCGCGAGGACGAGCTGGCCCTGCTGATCAAGGTCTCCGGGCAGAAGAAGCCCGCGACCGCCGCCGACGTGGAGCTCACCACGCTGATCCCGTCGTTCGTCCTGTCCGAGCTGCGGGCGGCCTTCATCATCGGCTTCGTCATCTTCATCCCGTTCCTCATCATCGACATGGTCGTCTCCGCGTCGCTGATGTCGCTGGGCATGATGATGCTGCCTCCGGTGAGCGTGGCGATGCCGTTCAAGCTGCTGCTCTTCGTGCTGGTCAACGGGTGGGGGCTGATCATCACGGCGCTGGTGGGTTCGTACCAGTGAGCCGCCGGTGAACTTCGAACTCGGCATCTCCGAGCTGGTCGCCGTCATGCTGGGGGCGGCCCGGGCCGGCGCGTGGCTGATGCTCTGCCCCCCGTTCAACTCGCGGCTGATCCCGCCGCAGATCAAGGTGCTGCTCTCGATCGGGCTGGCCCTGCCGATGGCGCCCTACCTGACCGCGTCCGTGCCCTCGCTGCAGACCTCGGCGCTCATCGTCAGCTCGATCCTGCAGGTCTTCGTGGGCGCGGCGCTGGGCTTCATCACGTACCTCTTCTTCGCCGCGGTGCAGGCGGCCGGTGACCTGCTGGATGTCTTCGGCGGCTTCACCCTCGCCTCCGCGTACGACCCGCTCTCGCAGAACCAGAGCTCGGTCTTCGGGCGCTTCTACAACCTGGTCGCGGTGACTCTGCTGTTCGCCAGCGAGGGCCACCAACTGGTGTTGCGCGGGTTCCTGCAGTCGTACAAGACGATGCCGCTGGATGCGACCTTCTCGATGGAGACGCTCAGCAAGCTGCTCACCAAGGGCGTGGGTGAGATGGTCGTCGCCGCGGTGCAGATCGCCGGCCCGCTGATCGCCGTGCTGTTTCTCACCGACGTGGCGTTCGGCCTGCTCAACCGGGTGGCCCCGGCGCTGAACGCGTTCCAGCTCGGCTTCCCGGCGAAGATCTTCCTGCTCCTGACCCTGTCCGGGACCTCGATCGCGGTGCTGCCGCGGGCCGTGGACGGGCTGATCGACAAGGCCGTGACCGCGGTCGTCCGGCTGAGCGGGGGGTGATCCGTGTCCGGCGAGAAGACCGAACAGCCCACCGCCCAGAAGCTCAAGAAGGCCAAGCAGGAAGGCCAGATCGGCCGCAGCCAGGACGTCGGCGCCTGGTTCGGCATGCTGGCCGCCAGCGTGGTGCTCCCGCGCACGATGAGTTCGACGATGGAGCACTCCCGCGAGCTGATGGCGAAGATCCCGGACGTGATCGCCGATCCGGATCCGCAGGTCGCGCTCGGCATCCTCAAGGACGGCCTGATGAGTGCCGCCTGGGCCGTGCTGCCGCTGGCCATGACGATGATGGCCGTGGGCGTCGCGGCGGCCGGCGCCCAGGGCGGCATCCGGGTCGCCAGCAAGCTGTTCATCCCGAAGTTCAAACGGCTCAACCCGCTGCCCGGCATCAAGAAGATGTTCGGCCCGCAGTCGCTGTGGGAGGGCGCGAAGGCCCTGATCAAGACGGGCGTGCTGGGCGCGGTGCTGTACATGACGATGAAGGACATCGTGCCGCTGCTGATGACCGCCGGTCAGCTGCAGATCGGCGCGCTGCTCGGCGTGATCAACGACGCCGTGCTGGCGCTGATCCGGGCGGCGGCGGTCGCCGGCATCGTGATGGCCGCCGCCGACTACTTCGTGGTGCGCAAACGCACCAACAAGCAGCTGCGGATGAGCAAGGAAGAGGTCAAGCAGGAGCACAAGAACACCGAGGGTGACCCGCACGTCAAGGGTCAGATCCGGGCCCGGCAGATGGCTATGGCCCGCAACCGGCAGATGGCCGACGTGCCGACAGCCGACGTGGTGCTGGTCAACCCGACCCACGTCGCCGTCGCCCTGCGGTACGACCCGGAGAAGGGCGCCCCGCGGGTGATCGCCAAGGGGCAGGGCACGCTGGCCCAGAAGATCCGCGAGCTGGCCACCGAGCACCGGATCCCGATGGTGCAGGACGTGCCGCTGGCCCGGGCGCTGGAGAAGAGCGTGGAGGTGGGCATGGAGATCCCGGCCGAGTTCTACGGCACGGTGGCCAAGGTGCTGGCGTTCGTGATGAGCCTGAAGTCGAAGGGCTCCGCGGCCGGTGTCCATCGCAACCCGAACCCGACCCCGGCGGCCGCATAGGGCGCATAGCCACAATCTGGGAGATTTACTCACATCACGCGCCCCACTGCGGGAGTATCAGCAAGTGGAGGGGGTGCTGTGAAGAACCGCAACCTCAGTAAGTTCGCCGTGCCCTTCGGGGTCATCGGCATCATCGTCATGATGGTCGTGCCGCTGCCGACCTTCCTGCTCGACCTGCTCATCGCGCTCAACATCACCGGCGCCCTGCTGATCCTGATGGTCGCCATGTTCGTCCAGCGCCCGCTCGACTTCTCGGTCTTCCCGGCGCTGCTGCTGGTCGCCACCCTCTTCCGGCTGGCGCTCAACATCAGTGCCACCCGGCTGGTGCTGCGCGACGGCGACGCCGGCAAGGTCATCCACGCGTTCGGCAGCTTCGTGGTCGGTGGATCCCTGGTCATCGGCCTGGTGATCTTCCTGATCCTGATCATCGTGCAGATCGTGGTGGTGACCAAGGGCGCCGAGCGCGTCGCCGAGGTCGGTGCCCGCTTCACCCTCGACGCGATGCCCGGCAAGCAGATGGCCATCGACGCCGACCTCAACGCCGGCCTGATCGACGAGTCCGAGGCGAAGCAGCGCCGCGCCGACGTCTCCGCGGAGGCCGACTTCTACGGCGCGATGGACGGTGGCTCGAAGTTCGTCAAGGGCGACGCCATCGCCGCCATCATCATCACCGTCATCAACCTGGTCGGCGGCTTCGCGATCGGCATGCTCCAGGAGGGCATGTCGCCCGGGGACGCGATGAACCACTACAGCCTGCTGACCATCGGCGACGGCCTGGTCTCGCAGATCCCCGCCCTGCTGCTCTCGGTCGCCACCGGCCTGATCACCACCCGCTCGGCGACCACCGGCGACATGGGCAGCAGCGTCACCGCCCAGCTCAGCCAGAACAAGCTGGCCATGCGCATCGCCGGGGGCGCCGCGCTCGGGCTCTGCGTGATCCCCGGGCTGCCCAAGATCCCGTTCCTGCTGATCGGCGCGGCGGTGCTGCTGATCGCCCAGCGGATCAAGGACCCGGCGCCGGAGGGCGCCGGCGTGCCGGTCGCCGAGGTCGAACGGCCCACGCCGGACTCACCCGAGCAGTTGCTCGGCGAGATGCGCGTCGACCCGCTGGAACTGGCCCTCTCCCCCGACCTGGTCGACCTGGTCGACACCAACGGCGGCGACCTGCTGGACCGGGTCCGGGCGCTGCGCCGCAAGATGGCTCTCGAACTGGGCCTGGTCATGCCGCCGGTGCGTACCCGCGACGACCTCGACCTGCCGCTCTCCTCGTACGCGATCCGGATCAGCGGCGTCGACGCCGGCAGCGGCCAGGCCCCGCCCGGCACCGTGCTGGCGATCGGCGACGGACTCCAGGCGCTGCCCGGCCGGGCCGGCGTCGAGCCTGTCTTCGGCCTGGCCGGCAAGTGGGTTCCCGCCGAGCTGCACTACCAGGCGGAACTCTCCGGTGCGACGGTCGTCGACCGGGCATCGGTGATCATCACCCACCTCGCCGAGATCGTCCGCAACAACGCCAGCCGCCTGCTCGGCCGCGAGGACGTGCGGTCGCTCACCGAGATGGTCAAGCGCACCCATCCCGTCGTGGTCGAGGAGCTGACCCCGATGCTGCTCAGCCTCGGCCAGATCCAGCGGGTGCTGCAGGCGCTGCTCGACGAGGGCGTGCCGATCCGCGACCTGGTCCGGATCTTCGAGTCGCTGTCGCTGCGCGCCAAGGTCTCCGTCGACCACGACGGCCTGGTGGAAGCCGCCCGCGCCGCGCTGGGCCCGGCCATCGCCGCCCAGTACGCGGCCGGCGGGCGGCTCACCGTCATCACGCTCGAACCGATGCTGGAGCAGAACCTGCTCGAGTCGCTGCGGCCGAGCGAGACCGGCGCCTTCATGGCGATCGACGGCATGCGCGCCGAGGCCATGGTCACCGAGGCCGGCCGGCTCGTCGAGGCCGCCGAACAGCAGGGCATCACCCCGGTGCTGGCCTGCTCACCGCAGCTACGGCTGCCACTGATGCGTCTCCTGCGCGCGGGATCCCGCCGCGTGCAGGTGCTGTCCTATTCCGAGATCTCTGGTTCCACCGCACAGATCGAGACCATGGGGGTGGTGAACGGTGCCTACGCGGGTGCTGCTTGAGGGGCCGGCCATCGAGCCGTTGCTGGCGCAGGTGCGCGACGAGTACGGCTCCTCAGTCCGGATCATCTCGGCCGACAAGGTCCGTAGCGGTGGCTTCGGCGGTTTCTTCGCCAAGCAACACTACGAGCTGTCGGTCGAGGTCCCGGACGCCGATGAACGCAATGCCGGTGCACGCGTTGACGTGCCACGCCGGCAGCCGGCGGCCGAGGAGCCGCCGCAGACGCTGGAACAGTTGCTGGCCCGAGCCGAGTCACGCGACCGGATCGCGCCGGACGACAGCCCGGCCACTGCCGACCGGCTGACCGGCCGGGGAGCCGGGATGGGCGACGCGGAAGCCGCGGTCGGCCGCCGGCCCGGCCTCGACGCCGGCGGCGCGGGTGCCGCCGGCCGGGCCGCCGCCGACCCCGGCGCCGCCTTCGCGGAGCTGATGGCCGGCCTGGACAAGGCCGACACCAACCCGTGGGTGCGGCCGGGCCCGCGGCCCAAGGCCACCGAGCCGGAACGGCCGGACGGCCCGAGCGTGCGGCCGTTCCGCCCGGCGCAGGCCACCGGCTCACCGGTCAACGGCGGCGGCTCGGCCACCCGCCCGCAGCCGCAGGCGCAGCCGCCCGTACCCTCGCTCGCCGAGCTCATGGGCGGCCTCGGGGTGGCCGACGGGCCGGCGTTCCCGACGAACGCCGCCGCGAACCGGGCCGCGCAGAACCCGGCGCCGCCCCGCACGGCCGCGGCGGCGTACGGGCTGGTGCCGACCTCGCCCGCGCCGGCCGGCACCGGGCTGGCCGAGACGCTGGCCGGGCTCGGGTTGGGGGTGCCCGCGACGGCTCCCGCCCCGACCGTGCACGCGACCACGACCGCGGCGCAGCCACCGGCCTTGCTGCGGCCGGCGCAGGCCGATCCGGTGCAGCAGAACCTGATGAAGGTGGGCCTGCCGGAGGCGATGGCCGCGCAGATCGTCGGCGGGGACACCTACGCCGGGGTGCTCAGCGTGCTGGCGTCGCGGCCCTCCGCACCGCCCGTGCCGGACGCGCCCGGCGAGATCCTGGTGCTCTGCGGGGACCTGGACCACGCCCTGCCGATCGGCAGGAAGCTCTGTGAGCAGGCCGGGATCGATCAGGCGCACCTGATGCTGGGCGGGCCCACCGCGGCCGGCACCGGCATGCACTCCTCGCGGGTGCTCGGCGACCCGCCGGCCGCCGCGGGCAAGGCGGAGCGGCTGCAGAATGCCGACCACGCCTGGATCGTGGTGGTCGACGCGACGGTCGGCGCCACGGATCCGATCTGGGTCAGCGACATGTGCGACGCGCTGGGCGCGACCGCGGTCTGGGCGGTCGTGGACGCGACCCGCAAGACCGCCGACACGGCACGCCACCTGCGCGCCCTCGGCGAGGTGGAGGCGCTGGTCGTGCACAGCGTCGACATCACCGCGGATCCGGCCACGGTGCTGGGCCTGGACCTGCCGATCGTGACGCTGGACGGCAAGCCCGCCACCCCGCACGCCTGGGCCGCGATGCTCTGCGCCCGGATCGCCTCGGACGTGGTGCCGATGGCCGCACTCCCCCGGCGGCCGGCCCGGGGCAGGTAGCCCGTGATCCGGCCCTCCGTCCTGCTGTTCGCGCTGTTGATGAGCGCACCGGCGCTGTACCGCTACGTCACCGACGAGGTCGACATCACCCAGGTGCTGATCCGCTTCCTCATCGCCGTGCCGATCGCCGCGGTCCTGCTCGCCGCTCTGCGCTTCGTCACGGCCGGCTACGGCAGGACGGAGGAGCCGGGCACCCCGACCAAGCCGTCGCCCGGCGCGCCGGCGGAGACCGAACCTGGACACTCCTGATCGGTCGGCGACACGCCTTGACGCCTGGTTAATAAATCCGTTTTGATGGCATATGTTACTTCCGGTGCTCGACTGCCCACCGGAGGTGAACATGCCCGCTGATCGCCCGATCATCGTCGTCGGCTGCCCGCGTTCGGGCACCACGATGCTGCAGCTCATGCTGCACGCCCATGCCCGCATCGCGATCCCGCCCGAGACCCGGTTCGTGCTGGCCGCGTACCAGGAGCGCCGCGACTTCGGCGATCTGTCGGTGGCGGCCAACCGGCGGGCGCTCGCCCGCCGGATCGTCGACCGCAAGGAGACCCGGTTCTGCGACCTCGGCCTCGACGCCGACGACGTCGTCGAGCGGATCGCGGCCGGGCCCGGCACGCTCGGCTCGGCGCTGGGCACGGTCTTCCAGCGGTACGCGGCCCGCTTCGGCAAACCGCGCTGGGGTGACAAGCGGCCGGCGTACCTGCACAACATCGACGTCCTGCTGCGGCTCTTCCCGGACGCCCAGTTCATCAACATCGTCCGCGACGGCCGGGACTGCGTGGCCTCGCTCAAGGAGATGTCCTGGCACCGCCGGGACATCTACGCCACGGTGGCGGCGTGGGCGCGGGCCGTCGACGACGCCCGCCGAGCCGCCCGGCTCCTCGGGCCGCAGCAGTGGCACGAGGTGCGCTACGAGGATCTGGTGGCCGACCCGCACGGCCGGCTCGCCGCCATGTGCGAATACCTGGGCGAGGACTACGACCCGGCGATGGCGAAGCCGTCCGCGGTGGCCGGGGTCGCGGTGCCCTCGTTCAAGACCTGGCACGCGCTGACCCACGCCCCGGTGACGACCCAGCGGGTACAGAGCTGGCAGACCCGCCTGAGCCCGGAGGAGATCGCGCTCTGCGAGGCGGCGCTGGGCTCGCGGCTCGCGGCCGGCGGCTACGAGCTGTCCGGCACGGTCCGCCCGGCCCCGGCCCAGCTGCTCCGGTACGGCTGGACGGCCGCACCCCAACGGCTCGTGCCGGCCCGTCGCGGACTGAGCCGGGCCGCCGGCCGCCTGCGCCCCAGCCGGGACCTGGCCTACGTGCCGGCCCGGGTGCTGCCGCAGCGAACCGCGTCGGAGCCGCACGAAACGAACGGCCGGGTCGACGCCGGCCAGCCCTGACACACTCCCGCCCGCCGCGCCGCATGGTCGTCTTTTTGATCAATGCCGGCGAGCCCCCAACCGTTCGGCCTCGACCGGGCGTTGTTAGGGACGAGGGGGTGGCGAATGGCCGAGGTCGACGGCTTCCGCGAGTTCGTCCAGGCGCGTTCGCCGTCGTTGTCGCGGCATGCGTACCTGCTGACCGGGGATCATCAGCTCGCCGAGGATCTGTTGCAGAGCGCGCTGGCGAGTACCTACCGGCACTGGCGGCGGGTTCGGGGGGACAACCCGGAGGCGTACGTGCGGCGCGCCATGTATCACCAGCACATCAGCTGGTGGCGGCGTCGGCGCGTACCGGAGCAGTTGTCAGCGGCGCCGCGGGAGACCGCCCAGGCCGACCCCGCCGAGGCGACGGCCCTGCGGCTGAGCCTGGCTCAGGCGCTGTCCCGGCTGAGCGCCAAGCAACGTGCGGTGCTCGTGTTGCGCTTCTATGGAGACCTCACCGAGGCGCAGGCGGCCGACGTGCTGGGCATCGGGGTGGGCACGGCCAAGCGGCACGCGCACGACGCGCTGCGCCGGCTGCGCGAGATCGCCCCCGAACTGATCGTCGACGGCGAGCGGAGTCCGCGATGAATGCCGAATTGCGCGAGGAGTTCCGGCGCGAGGCCGCCGGAGCCAGGACCTACGACGTGTACGCCGACAGCCTGCTCCGGGCCCGGCGGGGCCGGCGGCGTGCCGTCGTGGCCTGGGCGTTGCTCGTGGCGGTGGTGGCGCTGGCCGCACCGTGGCTGTCGCGGTCCCAGCCGGCGGTGCCGCCCGCCGGCAGTGCCGCCGTCTCGTTGCCGGATCGGCTGGGCCTGCCGGCCTACGGGTCGCGCGGTGTCGCCGGGCTCGGCGCGGCCGCGGTGGCCTACACCGGCGACGGCGGGCGCTTCGGCCCGTTCTTCGACGAAGCCGATACGTACGCGCTGGTCGGCGCGACCGCTGAGGACTACCGCACGTTGCACACCGGCCTGGCCTACGATCACGTGCTGCTGTCCCCGGACGGGACCGTGGTGGCCGTGCCGGACCGGCTGGTCCAGCTG
>Ga0307516_10000148_pt1 | contig 86902 bp, 86 predicted proteins | sample 19_EM_MG_FD_203310 | JGI IMG/M metagenome (GOLD analysis project Ga0307516, IMG submission 203310) | Populus trichocarpa ectomycorrhiza microbial communities from riparian zone in the Pacific Northwest, United States - 19_EM | ecosystem: Host-associated > Plants > Roots > Unclassified | place... | reverse complement strand
TATGCAATTAAATGACATGGTCCTATTTAGCATCGACGACCATTTGGTCGATCCGCCGTCGATCTTCGATCACGTGCCGGCCTCTCTCAAAGACACGGCGCCTAAGATCCTTTCGAGAGATGGGGCCGACGTGTGGGTCTATGAAGGTCGCGCCATGCCCAACTTTGCATTGAATGCGGTTGTCGGTCGCCCGCCGGAGGAATATGGGTTCGAGCCCACCGGTTATAGTCAGATGCGGCGAGCGACATATGATCCGAAAGCACGCCTGGATGACATGAGTGTCGACGGTGTGTTGGCGACGATTTGTTTTCCGACTGCAGTTGGACCTGCTGGTGCGTTGTTTTTGGGCGCCAAGGACAAGGAGGCGGCTCGTCAACTCGTTTCGGAATATAACGACTGGTACATCGACGTTTGGTGTGCGGCGGCGCCCGACCGTTTCGTGCCGCTTTCCATACTGCCGATCTGGGATATCGATCTGGCGGTTAAAGAGGCGAAAAGGGTCGCTAACCGGGGTTGCCGGACCATCTCATTCCCGGACAATCCCGCGGCGAAGGGACTGCCCAGCATTCATACCGGCCACTGGGATCCCTTGTTCAAAGTGATGGCGGATGAAAAGCTGATTTTGAGCTGCCATATCGGCACGGGCAGCAGTGCGCCTCATTCATCCAACGAGACGCCGATCGATGCTTGGATCGTCACCATGCCGATGGCGATAGCGAATTCGGCTGCTGATTGGCTCTTCTCGCCTGTATTCAAGAAATTCCCGGATTTGAAGATATGTCTGTCCGAGGGTGGCGTGGGTTGGGTACCTTATCTGCTCGAGCGCTGTGACTTCGTATACAAGCATCATCGTGCTTGGACGAATTCCGATTTCGGCGGCCTAACTCCGACCGAAGCTTTCTATCGCAATTTCCTGACGTGCTTCATTTCCGATGATTTTGGCATGCAAAACATCAAGCACATGAACCTCAATGGCGTGTGTTGGGAATGCGACTATCCCCACTCGGACAGCGTGTGGCCGAAGTCGGCTGAAGCTATCTGGGAGAGCGTGAAACATCTTCCCAAGGAATCGATTGATCTCATCACGCATGGCAATGCGATGCGTGAGTTTCGCTTCGATCCGTTCGCAGTTCGGGGGCGAGAGAAGAGCACGGTGGGCGCATTGCGGGCCGAGGCGACCCATGTCGATACCGTGCCGAAGGCGGGTCTGGGTGGCTTCAATCCCGCGACGAAGAAACGCGGCGAACCTGTGACATCGGGCGATGTCTTGAGCATGTTCATGGGAGCGACCTAAAGGCGTTGAGAGTGATCGTAGGCATAGGCTATCCAGTGTGTTGAAGCACGTCGATTTGCAACTGACCCACCTCGAGCGCTTGGAGGCCGAATCCATCCACATCATGCGGGAGGTGATGGCGGAGGCGGCGAAGCCTGTGATGCTCTACAGCGTCGGCAAAGACTCGGCCGTGATGTTGCACTTGGCCCGCAAGGCTTTCTATCCATCGCGGCCGCCGTTTCCATTGCTGCACGTCGATACGACCTGGAAGTTTCGCGCCATGTACGAGTTGCGCGATCGAATGGCGAAAGAGTCCGGTATGGAGTTGATCGTCCATCACAATCCGGAGGCAAAAGCCCGAGGCATCAATCCCTTCGATCACGGCTCAGCGGTGCATACGGATCTGTGGAAGACCGAGGGTCTGAAGCAGGCGCTCGACAAGTTTGCTTTTGACGTGGCATTCGGCGGGGCGCGCCGCGACGAAGAAAAGAGCCGCGCCAAGGAGCGAATTTTTTCTTTTCGCTCGGCCAATCATCAATGGGACCCGAAACAACAGCGTCCGGAGGTATGGAATCTCTACAACGCAAAGAAATCAAAGGGCGAAAGCATCCGTGTGTTCCCGATTTCCAATTGGACCGAGCTCGACATCTGGCAGTACATCCAATTGAACGACATCCCCATCGTACCGCTGTACTTTTCCGCGCGGCGCCCCACGGTCTACCGCGACGGCCTGCTGTTGATGGTCGACGACGAGCGGTTCAGGCTCGCGCCGGGAGAAGTCCCGGTCATGCGCTCCATACGTTTTCGCACGCTAGGCTGCTATCCCCTGTCAGGAGCGGTCACCAGCGAGGCGGAAACACTGCCTGAAGTCATCCAGGAGATGCTGTTGACCAAGACATCAGAGCGCCAGGGCAGGGCCATCGACAACGATCAGGCGGCGAGCATGGAGAAGAAGAAGCAGGAGGGGTACTTCTGATGAACGCTACCTCTTCGAGTCCTGGCTATCAGGCCGATGCCCTTATCGCGAGGGACATCGAAGCATACCTGCACCGCCATCAACACAAATCGCTGCTGCGTTTCATTACTTGTGGAAGCGTCGACGATGGCAAGTCCACGCTCATCGGACGCCTATTGTATGACTCGAAGATGATCTTCGAGGACCAACTGGAAGCCCTGCAGGCCGACTCCAAGAAGGTCGGGACCCAGGGGCAGAACATCGACTTTGCGCTGCTGGTTGATGGCCTGGCCGCCGAGCGAGAACAGGGCATCACGATCGATGTGGCATATCGTTTCTTCTCCACCGAGAAGCGCAAGTTCATCGTCGCCGACACGCCGGGCCATGAACAGTACACGCGCAACATGATCACGGGCGCCTCTACCGCGGATTTGGCCGTGGTATTGATCGACGCGCGCAAGGGGGTTCTCACGCAGACCCGCCGCCATACCTATCTCGCCAACTTGATCGGCGTGCGCAACTTCGCGTTGGCCGTCAACAAAATGGATTTGATCGGGTACGATCAAGCGAAATACGAGGCCATCGTCACGGACTATCGCGCCTTCGCCAAGTCGATCGGCGTCACTGACTTCGTGGCGCTGCCGATCTCGGGGCTCGCGGGCGATACCATCACCACTCGCCTCGACAACATGCCTTGGTACAAAGGTCCGACGTTGATCGAGCACCTGGAAACGGTCGAGTTGAATACGACGCGCGATCTAGCCAAGCCGTTTGGCATGCCGGTGCAATGGGTCAACCGGCCGAATCCCGACTTTCGCGGCTTCTCCGGTTTGATTTCAGCGGGCAGCGTAAAACCCGGTGACCGCATTCGCGTCGTGCCGTCGGGCAAGACTTCGACCATCAGCCGCATCGTCACTTTCGACGGCAATGTCGACAAGGCGATTGCCGGGCAGTCGACGACCTTGTGCTTTACCGATGACATCGATTGTTCGCGCGGCGATGTGATTGCAGCGGCCGATAATCCGCCCCAGTCTGCGGATCAGTTCGAATGTACCCTCGTGTGGACGTCCGATGAAGCGATGGTGCCGGGCCGGTCGTACTGGCTCAAAATGGGCACAGAGACCGTCACCGCAATCGTTCAGCATCCGAAATATCAGGTCAACGTCAATACCTTGGAGCACCTCGCGGCGAAGACTCTGGAGCTCAACGCAATCGGCGTCACCAATCTTTCGGTGAACAAGCCCATCGTGTTCGAGCCATACACCGACAACCGGCCGCTCGGCGGGTTCATCCTCATCGACAAACTCAATAGTGCCACGGTGGCGGCGGGCATGGTGAACTTTGCACTGCGCCGTTCGCAGAATGTTCACTGGCAGGCATTGGACGTCACGCGCGAGAGGCGCATCGCGCTCATGAATCAAAAGCCCGCGGTGCTTTGGTTTACCGGCCTGTCCGGTGCGGGCAAGTCGACCATCGCCAATTTGGTGGACAAGAAACTTGTTCGCATGAACCGCCACACGCTCCTGCTCGATGGTGACAACGTGCGCCACGGCTTGAATCGCGATCTTGGATTCACCGAAGCGGACCGGATCGAAAACATCCGGCGGGTAGGCGAGTTGGCGAAATTGATGACGGATGCTGGATTGATCGTGATTACCGCATTCATCTCACCGTTTCGCGCCGAGCGCCAGCTGGTTCGGGAGATGATCGCCGCCGGCGAATTCTTCGAGATACATGTCGATACCCCGCTTGCGCAGGCCGAGTCGAGGGACGTCAAGGGGTTGTACAAGAAAGCCCGTGCCGGGCAGTTGAAGAACTTCACCGGCATCGATAGTCCTTATGAGGCACCGGAGGGCCCGGAGATCCGCATCGATACTACGCGCACGACGCCGGAGCAGGCGGCTGACCTCGTCGTCGAGGAACTGCTGAAGTACTAACTGAACCCCCATCCATGCCGCGTTGTCGCCGTGGCCCGCGTTTTCCTTCACTGGCTGAGCCACAGCAGGCTCTTCCAGGCGGCCCGAGCGTGAAGCGAAGACCCACGGGGTCTGGTATGCGCCTCACTCGCTCATTCTCCGAATCACGGAGTCCCGCGAGCTATAGCGGTTGTCCGCCGAGTATCAATTGTGAAGCTCGCCAGCCAATCGCCATTGCGCATGCATTGGTATTCCCGGCTGTTAGATTGGGCAGTATGGAGATATCGGCGACGCGAAGATTCTCGACGCCTCGCACCCGCAACTGCGGATCGACGACGGATGACGCACCCTCCCCCATCCTGCAGGTGCCTGCAGCATGCACCGCAGGGTTGCCCTGCTCCCGAAATGCTTCCAAAATTTCCTCATCGGACTGGGTCGCCACTCCTGGCTGTTTTTCCCGGGCGGCTACGGCTTGCATGGCGGGCGCCCCGCATATCTCGCGCAATCGGCGGAACATGCCCAGCGTAGCTCGCTGATCGTCGGGATCGGCTAGGTAGTTCGGATCGATGGACATGGGTGCATGCAGGTCCTTTGAACGAATCATCAAACGTCCGCGGCTCTTCGGGTTGATGATGTAGCAACAGAACATCATGCCGGGTAGCTTCTCCGGTACCATTGTGTTGCCGTTCCTAGTCACCGAAACTGCCGTGCAGCTAAGCTGGCTGTCCGCGTAGGGGAGATCGGGCCGGCTCTTCAACAAAGCGCATGCCTCGAACGCCGCGTTGCTCAGGGGACCGGTCTTGAACAGCGCGTATTTCAAGACATTCTTGAGAAGGTTTACGCCCTGAATCTGCATATTCTCGCTGCCATGCGATATGCGGAATGTCGCGAGCAAACCGCGCTGCTCGACCAGATTACTGCCCACTTCCGCCACGTCGGATACGGAGGCGATTCCCAGCGAAGCCAGCTGCCGCGCTGGGCCGATTCCGGAAAGCAGGAGGATTTTTGGAGACAAGAGCGCGCCGGCCGACAATATAACCTCCCGCCGCGATTTGATTAATCGCTTGCCATCCGGCCCGTGCACCTCGACACCCACGGCTCGTCTACCCTCAAATACGATTCGGAGTACGGCGGTTTCGGTGAGCACCTTGAGATTCGGGCGCGAACGAACCGGTTCGAGGAATGCCACCGCGGAGCTTTGACGCCGGCCCTTATGTATGTTGCGCGTCTGATACGCCACTCCTTCGACCGTCGTCGCATTGATATCGTCCAACCGGGGTATGCCCACTTGTGTGCTCGCCCGGATGAATGCCTCGCAGGCGGCATTGTGGTCCGGATGTACCGTGATCCTGAGCGGCCCTCCCGCTCCCCGCCATTCACCGGCACCCAATTCGTGACCCTCCATGCTCTTGAAGATCGGACCGAACTCTTTCCAGCCCCAACCATGCACGCCCATGTCGTCGTATGCCGCAGGCAGCCCGCGGATATAGACCTGCCCATTCACCGAGCTGGAGCCCCCCAACACTTTGCCCCGTACCCACACTTCTGGTGTGTGTGGTACGGGTCCTGTCAAGGGCATCGTCCAAAGAAGTTTCGTGCCGCTCAATATCTTGGCAAAGCCACGCGGCATGTGGATCAACTTGCTTGTGTCTCTGCCACCCGCTTCGATCAGCACTACGCAATTCCGCGGATTTTCGGAAAGCTTGTTGGCGAGTACACAGCCGGCCGAGCCGGCGCCCACAATGATGAAGTCGACTTCTTCCACTTCTACCTCCCAATCAAGCAAAGTATCTTGAGCCGTGCTTCGAAGCGAGGAAAGCATTGGCTAAGCATCGAAAGTAACTGACCCGTTCTTCATCAACAGCGAATTCCAGCGCGGCTATCGGGATTCCGGGAGGCCGAGAGAGTACGCGAGTTCGTAAATCAGCGTGCCTTTGCCAGGACCTTTGTCGTAGACTTCGTCGACACGATATTCCGCAAGCGACTCGCCCTCGGGCCAAGCGGCCGGTGCATGATCATGCTTTCCTCGGCATGGATGGTTTGCCGCCAGTCAATGCCAGTGGTTGGATCCTGCGCCGACATCAGCCCTTCGTTGAGCATCACGGCCATCATTGGCAAACCTTCAATCTCGCATCATCCCTTAAGAATTGCTGATCCTCTTTCTGCAATGGGCTAGGCATGCCAGCAACGACGCCGCGCGCGAAATTTATGGTGTCCTTGCGTGTGTGCTTTGCAGTTACCGGCAGAATCGACCAATTCTTAACTTTCTCATGGTCAATCCCCACGAACTCTTATCCTTGCCCCATCTTCTTGGCACTTTGCATGGATTTCTCCACCCCCTTGTTGATTATGTCGGCAAACTCCTTGCTGGATTGGCTGACGATATGCGTATCGAAGTGCGCGTTGATGGAGGTTCGATATCCTTGCAAATCCGCCGTGCGATTCAGCGACCGCTTTAACATGCGTATGGCATACGGCGGTGCAAGGGCAATCTGATTGGCGAGCTTCAAAGTAAACTCGTCCAGTTCGGCTCGCGGCACCACGTGGTTCACCATGCCCCACTCCTTGCCGTCCGCAGCACTGATCCGTCCGCCCGTAAACAAGAGTTCCTTGGCCTTGCGAAGTCCGAGCACCCACGGATGGACTAGGCATTCGACGGACGCCGCCCCCATGCTGTGCAAGACAGGATCGGAAAAGAAGGCATCATCGGAAGCTACCAACAAGTCGCAAGAGTTCGCAACCATGAAGCCGGCGGCGATGCAGGCACCCTGAACCTGAGCGATTGTCGGTTTGGGAAAATCCCAGATCCGCATCGCATTCCCGAGAAAGTGCTCTTGCTCCCAGATCCAATGTTCTTCGGGGGTGAATTTGCTGCGCTTAGCCCAGCCGTCCACTAGATCATGGCCGGCGGAGAAATGCTTCCCTTTGCCGCCCAGAATCAGCACACGGACGTTATCGTCCGCTTTTGCGTGGCCCAGCGCGTCGTCCATTTCAGCCAACAATTGAGCTGTTTGAGCGTTACCCTTGTCAGGTCGGTTATGGCAGATGCGCACCACCGGTCCCAACAGTTCGTAACTGACCTGTTCATAGTTCATGTGAGTCTCCGTTTGAGAGGTACGCCTACCCGTACTATGCTATTCAGTAAATCGCGCAAGGGATCGGCCGGTTCTTTACCGTTTCGTAGACGAACGCGGGGCCGCTCACGGTTTAGCATATATTTCCCCACCGCTGAATTTCACTGTTCGCCAACCCTACGGATCGTCGATCCCTCCCCCTTCCTTTTCGTAAAACTGTCATTTGGTTAGTTTAGCACGTTGTCGACAAGTAGGTAGAAGTACCATGGAGAAGACAGCGGACATTAAGGCAGCCAGCACTCCAATAGCGCTCGCTTGCTCGGTTTACCGGCCCACTCATCGGCATCGGGCGGCGAAGCTTTCTTTTCGTTGATCACGGGCCACTGTTTGGCGAGTTGGGCGTTCAAGGTTTTGAATTCGACTTGGTCGGGCGGCAAATCGTCCTCGGCAAATATCGCGTGCACAGGACACTCCGGTTGGCACAACGTGCAATCGATACACTCGCCCGGATCGATCACGAGAAAGTTGGGTCCCTCATGAAAGCAGTCGACGGGGCAGACTTCAACGCAATCCATATGCTTGCACTTTATACAATCTTCAGTAACGACGAATGTCATGGCTTCTCCAAATAGAAAACAGCCGTACTCTGTCGGTCCCAGTCGCGTTCGTAATAACTGACTACATGTTAGTCTCGTTCTCGCCCCCCCCCAACTCCTCCGCTAATACGCTCAGGCGGGGCCACCCTAATCCCATGCCCCCTAGCCCCTCGGGCGCAGAACGCGCGGACCACCCTTGTTCCACTGCGCCACGCCACAGTTCGCCATCGAAGCCCACGGCTTTATCGACCCGATCCTTGAGATGAGCGGGCGTAGCGGCGCCGGCAAGGTAGTGTCGCGCCGACTGGCGAATGGCCGCGAGATCATCTTCAGCTCCGTCAGCCATGATCATGGTTTCGGACTGTCGCGTTACAACTGTTCGAAGAGAGGCAACCAGACGTCCTCTAGGTGCTCAAATACGACCCTGACGCGCTGTCCAATTGCGACGGCCTCTGGGTCAATACCGACCACATTCGTCGTTAGATGAAGACTCGGCTGTTCATCGATGCATACGATCGCGACTGCGTACGGGACTTCCATCCCGGGAGTCCACGGCTGATGATTCACTGTGACCGTTTCCACGGTCGCGAGCCCCGAGACGGCACGTGGAGAGAGTCTTTCCCCCAGACATTTTGCACAAACCACACTCGGCGGGTGCTGGAACTGGCCACAGTCGTCGCAGTACTGGAAACGCAGCTTTCCGTCCCGTCCACTGGTCCAGAAGAAACTGTTGATCTCATTGAGCTTGGGAAGTCCACGACCTCTGGCCGTCATCGGTGCGATTCCTTGGGCACCGACGGCACCCCTGACGCCGGGGAGATTGGAAAGCCACTTTGGCTTCGGCTCACGCCCGCGTCCGCAGAAATAAGGAGATTCGTGTATCGGGTGCCACGCTGGCGGCCGGTAGCATCTTGACTCGCTCCAATGCCTCTCCTTAACTGCCCGTGGGAATAGTGGATGTGCATCGGCCAGTACATAAATGATGCAATCGCGATATCGTAACCGAGGCCGGGCGCAAAGAATTCCAACCGACGTTCATAAGCGGCTTCGAATCGATCCAGAAAAAAACTGGACAGCAGCCGAATTTTGCTCGTCGTCTTACTCGAGCCGATCCAGCCCGTGAAGGCTTGTTGGATGCTCTCATCGACGAAGACGTCTTCCCAGCACGCGCCCATGTATTTTGGTGGATTCCAGCTCATTCTCTCGAGGTACTTGAACAGCACCGAAACCGAAGCCCCAGTGAACCTAAGGCGTCGGCCTTGGCCTCTCGCGGCGCAGTCAGTTGGGGGGTGACGTCGGCGTCGGTCTTAGCAATGCCCTCCGCGCCTACGATCAATATCCCTCCCAAATTGCTGCCATAGCCCAGTGGGTTCATTGAATTACTGATTGATATTTAGTTCCTTGCAATTGTATGCTCGGCCTTGAAACGGCGCAAGAAGGATTTGTGCGCGATTGCGAACTTCGATTGCGGTGCGGGACTGGCTGGCATACGATCATTTTATGAACGATTCATGCGACAAGGGTAGTGTCCTCATCACCGGATGCTCCAGCGGAATTGGCCTTACAACCAGTGTGTACTTGGCCCAGCGCGGCTGGAATGTGGTCCCCTCCATGCGCAATCCGGCGCGCGGGGATGCACTCCTCGAAGCTTACGAGGCGGCGGGTCTGGCACCGCCGGCGATCTTGAGACTCGATGCGACCGATGCGGCCTCCGTGAAGGAAGCTGTGGAGCAAGCCCCGCGACTTGCGGCCATTGTCGCGAACGCCGGCATCGGCGACAGTGGCTGTTTCGAGGATTTCGAGGACGAGCATTGCCGCCGCGTCATGGAAACCAATTTCTTCGGCACACTGTCGCTGGCCCGAGCGGTTCTACCGCAGATGCGCGCCCAAGAACATGGCCGGCTGGTGATCCTATCGAGCCTTGTAGGAATTTCCGGTGCACCCGGTACGTCGATGTATGCCGCCTCGAAATTTGCGTTGGAAGGTTGGGTGGAGGGGATTGTGTGCGAATTGCGGGCATTCAATATCTCTGTCAGTTTGATCGAACCTGGCAATCACAAGACGTCGATCTTCGAGAAATTGACTGTCGCATCGCGACCCGGTAGCGATTATCGAGCAATGACGACGCTGTTAACCAATATGAGTCGGGGAAAATTCTCGATCAACGGCGCGGATCCGCGTCACGTGAGTGTCGCTATCGCGCACGCGATCGAGTCGTCCAGGCCGCGAATGCGGTACCGTGTGGGCAACGATGCAAAAATGGCCGGGATCATGAGGCGACTGCTGCCGGATAGCGCTCGAATTGCGATGATTGAAAAGGCGGTGGGTATGCGTAATTGGCGCAGGCCAAACGCCAAGAAGTGACCCTGGTCCGCGCGCGATCATTAGTCTTCGACGGATAATGCCCTCTCCCGGGCATGCATCCACTCCAGCAGAAGCCCGCGATTCCAAATGTTTGGGTACATCGACGGCATCGACATCCAGATTGATGTATCCATGATCATCCAAAAGAAATGCCTCTGGACACTTCACTGCGCAAAGACCGTGGCAGGTACACATCGCTCGGTTTGCGATTACCTTCATTGGAGTTAGTCTCATCGGTCGTTGTCTGACTGATTGTTAGTTGTAGTCTAATGGTCAGGAGTGTTAGAGGCAATGCCGGACGGCGGCCGCTGGGGGCACTTCCAGTCTCATCGACGCAAGCATTTTGGCGGGGCCGCCCGCCGAGATTTCTAAGCTGCAGTGCGGCGCCGGAATCCCCTTCTTTCCCTTCTTGCCGGCTAAGGCGCGCGGAGCCGGTCCAAACGCGATTTTCAGAAAATGCTCCCTGGCGGACAAGCCTCTTCAGACTCACATAAGGACTGCTCAACGCGATGGCACTGGCTATAGCGGGCCATATTTGCCAGAATAGAGAGAAATATGGGTCGTTTAACGGAAAAAAATAAGCACGGTCAGGCACTGGGACGTAAAGGCCTTGATACCAGGCGTCGGCTGCTGACTGCCGCCCGTCGGCTGCTGAAGAAGCAATCCCCCTTCGCTCTCACCGCCGTTTCGATCGCGAGGGAAGCCAAGACTTCGTCAGCTGCGTTCTATATCTATTTCGAGGACACCCGCGAACTCCTTTTCGCGCTTTGTGAAATAGCGGAAGCTGATATGGCCACCGTGCACCGGATTCTCGATGAGCCCTGGGATGCGGGACGATTCGAACTCGAGCATGCATCGAGGGTGGTCAAGGCATTCGCGGCTGTCTGGGACAATCACAGGGAAGTACTGCGCTACCGAAATCTCGAGGCCGATCGGGGAGACATGCAATTCGAAGAGACCCGGCTACGTCTTGGTCTTCGATTGGTGAAGCGATTTGCCGCTCATATTGGTAAAGCTCACAGTATGACTCCGGGCTTTACAGCACAAGAAGCCATGGCCGAGGCGTCTGTACTCGTGTCGGCGATGGAACGGTGCGCTGCCTACGACCCCGAACGCGTCGAGCGCGGGGTGGGCGTCGACTTGATGTATGAGGCTCTGGCGCGGATCATTGCGTGGACGGTATCGGGCCCGCCGCATAAGGCTCGTGCGCCTGACCGCGTACGCCGTCGTTCGTCGAAAAACGAGAAGTAAGGCGATGGCCGGGATTAACGATTGTGCTTCGGTGCCAGCTTAGAAGACGATTCGGCGCCGAATAATTTGGATACCGGCTCCCTCAAAAGGAGTTGTTCATCCGTCAGATTCAATGTCATGGTTTCTTAGACCGATTTATGTCGGGAAACCAGGTTATCGGAAGGGCGCTCCAAGGCCGGCAGTGGCAACGTCGCCGTCGCAACGACTCCCCGCCGTCAAACGAGCTCTGCGGCCGTGCTGCAGGCGGTTATTTACTCAACTGACGATATTGCATTCGCTTGGTAGCACGCTTGGATGCTTCCCCACCATGCGATTGACTGCATCAATGAGCATCCCTGCCGCATCGTCATGCATTTCCTGCGAGGGATAATAGCTATTATGAGTCATGGGAGGAGTGACTCCTTTGTAACGCGGGTCGATCAACGTACTGTCGAGCACAACCGGCTCGCCCCTGAACCGGCTGATGAGCAACGGTCCCGCATTGCGCCGGCTGTCGCACACGACCAGCTCACCGCAAAGCTTGGATACTACATCCACGCAACCGGCATCGACGAACTGGGGAAAATGCATTCGCAGCGGCATAAATTTTTCGGCCGTCGAAAACTCGGTGACGAAATCGATGCGATCTTTGAAGTAACGCTCGTGCGAGATCCACAGCATGATGACCGGCACCTTGACCTGCGAGAGAAGCAATTTGTTATCTTCGATCCATGCCTCACGCGATTCGCGAACGGCGGAGGCTGCTTCGCCGGGATGCTCATCGTACAACCGCTTCCACGTTATAATGGCCGGCAGGATCTCACCGGTTTCTCGGTACCGAACGGTTTCGCAATAGCCTTGCGCTTCATTGAAACGATTGGGCTCTGCACGCGCCGCCATGACTTGCAGAATGAGGAAACTCCCACGATTTACGTAGTCAATGATGGCACGTTGTCGTGCAAAATAACCCGGGTTGGCGGCAGGATAACCAAAATTCAACACCGGCAATTTGAATGCTTCAGCGACCTGTTGCGGAAAGGCCTTCTGCACCAGTGTACCGTGCGTCTGGGCAGCGCCAATGGCACTAAAATATTGACCCGAGGTTGGATCCACGGCCGGTCCGCGCAATTTCATCCGAACGCCCGGGATCTCATATTCGAGATAGTCAACCACTTCCCAATCGCGCTCCTGATATCGAGGATTCCAAGGAAGCTGAGTGAGGTCCGCCGCCATTGCTCTGTCCATCGAGGACTCCCACTTCAAATACAGGAAGCGCCGAGCGTCGCGATGGCCTTCAGCAATGCGACGGCCGTATCTTCATGTTGTTCAGCGGACGGATAGTAAATATTGACTGCTTCTTTCCGGCCGCCCGGTTGACCCACTAGCTTTCCAAAATCGACTTCGGTGGGTAACCCGGTAAACCTGCTGAAGAGCTTGTGCCCGGCGTTACGATCGAATCCGCACTCAGCGAAAGCAGCGCATCTGGTCGCCACCTGGGCGACCGCCGCGTCATCGACAATCTGTGGAAAGCCCCCCATGAATTCGCCCGGACTTCTCGCTTGGTAGTCCACTGGATCGCCCTTGCGGCGATTGGATATCCATAGGCACACCACCGGGACTGTCACGCTCTTGATGATTTTCAGGCAGTTATTGACCCAACTCGCGCGGCTTTCCGCGACGTACTGACGCGCCTTGGCCGGCTCTTCGGTGATAATGCGGTTCCAGGCCTGGACCGCGTTGACGATGTCTCCGTTGCGAGCGTCGCGCAACATTTCGATCGTGCCTACCGCTTCGAAACGGGAATTCGGTTCCGCACGCGCGGACATCACCTGAAGTACGAGAAACCGGCCACGAGCCGCCAGCGCCAACAATTGAGGACGCGACGAATAGAACCGTGGCCCCGCGGTGCCCAACGCAAGGTTCAAGGCATTGAGCTTGAGCTCCTCGGCCAAGATATCTGCAAACGAACGCGGGACGTAGGCGCCAAATGCCTGAGCCGCCCCCATGACGGTGAAGTAGCGATCGGTGCCGTGGGGATCGAAGGCGGGCCCGCGAACCTTGATGCCCGGTAGCTCGGCAAGGTCAAACATCTTGTAGTCGACGATGTCCCAATCGCGCGCCTGATAGTCGAGCGAATGCGCGTCCATATTGGACCGGGTATCGGTTAGGGCGTCCAATGCCTGGTTCAAGTAACCGGCAGCGGGATCAACGGGTGGAGATGTCATAACGCTCCATATAGGGTTTGAAATCGGCGACCGCTTGGTCGCGCTCAATTCCAAAATCACTTAGGCGATAGGAATGTTTACCGAAGGGCTGCTCCGGATGGGCAGCGACGAAATCGGCGACGTTTTTTGCGACGTCAGGCGTGAATTCCTCTCCAATGAATTCATACACCTGGCGCAGCTGGCTCAAGGGGTCGCGCTTGAAATCTTCATAAAAGACATCGAGAAACGGTGCGGTTGGATGCGCGTCCCGATAAGCCATCAGTCGTGTCGCGTGCAAAAGCACTTGCGGATACAACTGACGGCCGACCGCTTTCGCGTCGAGGGTGTCAGGAGGGTGCAGCCACGTACGCCACGTATAGTTTAAGCTACAATAGGAGCCTGCCGCGGCAATAGGATCGCGATGCGGAACGATGATCCGCGCGTCCGGATACGTCGCGAACAGCGCGTCGATGCTGAGCGCATGAGATGGCAGTTTCAGCATCCAGCGTGCGGGCCACTCCGATTGCATGAGTTGAAGGGCTCTCTTATGGTGCTGATAGGCGGTTAGCATATCCGCTCGGTTGAGCAGCCAGTCGCGAAATCCGGGGTTGTCATAGATGTGTTCCAACGAAAGCGCCTTAAGATCCTCCATCATCAGATAGATACATTCTTCCGGCTCGTCCGCCTCGACAAAATGAGGCGCTACGTATCCCTTGGCTCGGAGCGCCGCCACGCGGCCCTGCTCCGCGATCAACCGAGGGTCATCGAAACGACGGTCGGCGCGTACCGGTGGAACGCAATCACTGGTTTCCCATTTCCATAAAATGCGGAATCGCGGGTCGACGCCAAGTAACGCGTGCAAGATTGTCGAGCCCGTACGCGGAAGACCAAGAACGAATACCGGCTTTGTGACCGGCACTCGGGCGATATAGGGGTGTCGTCGAATCCAATCGTCAATCTTGAGGCGCTGCGCCAACGGTTCAATCGCCCATTTGGCGGCGAAGACGAGGCCGTAATCATTGAAGTCGGTATTTCCGATTACGCCCTTTAGGTATAGTTCTAATCCCTCGCGATAAGAATCGCTAAAAAAGGAATCGACTCCCGCGATTCTACGCGCCTCTGCGACATAGTCGTCGCTGGATGACAATCGCTCGCGCAGCGCGTCGGCGCTTACCATCGCCTGCCCCTCATACGTTGACATTCCACCACTCCTCGACGTTGCTACCTTATTCTAAAAATAGCGCCAGAACCATGGCCCCACTGCGGCGCTGAGAGACCGTCAGCTACCGGGTGAACCATCTGGCACGCCAAAAAGCGGGCCAGACGTGTTTAATAGCATGATATTTCATGTTTTCACAGAATTATTTACCGGTTCTGGAAACTAATATCTTGACAGTTTCGGTCAATACATAAATAGTACGCGCGCATTGGTCTTGTTCGTTAACTTTGTAAAAAGACAAGCCGTGACGGGCGTTGATTTGGCGACTATAAAAAAGGGGGGGCTGGCATGCATTGCTTTAATTCTTTTCTTTGGGCGAGTTTGTGCTCTGCAGCTTTCATTTCCGACATTGCGATCGCGACTCCTGATCAAGCGATAAGGGTCGTAGTGACGACAACCGATGCGGCTCAAAGTATCGAGGAGGTTGTCGTCACAGCTCGACGGGTGTCGGAGAACGTGCAGACGACCCCAATTGCTGTCACGGCGGTTAGCCAAGCCGAGATGGGCAGGGCCGTGGCCCTTGGTTCGCTGGCGCTCGCGACAGTTGTTCCGGGTCTACATGCGGATTCAAGTGCGAACGATCGTGAAGAGATTGTTTTCAACATCCGCGGCCAGTCGCAGACATACGGTACGCTATTCCCTGCGGTGGTCCCCTATTTCGCAGAAGTTCCGCTGGCGTCTCTGAATACGGGGCAGATGTATGACCTCGAAAGTCTCCAAGTTCTTCGTGGTCCACAAGGTGTTCGCTTTGGACGGGTCACGGATGGCGGGACGATCCTGCTGTCGCCGCGCAAACCGGGCAACGAATTCGGCGGAAACATCCAAGCAAACACCGGCAATTACGGGCTCTATGGCGCGCAGGGTGCTGTAACTATTCCCATTGCCAATGATGTTTTGTCCGTTCGCGGGGCGTTTGACGTGGAGCGCCGCGATGGATTTACCCGAAATCTCGTGAATGGCGGCCGTCTTGACGGCTTGAGCTACGAGACATTTCGTATTGGAGTGCTCTTTCGTCCGACGGACTGGTTCGAGAGCTACACGGTTTATCAATATTACAACAGTGAGACTGATGGAACGTCATCGGCCATCACAGCGTTCAATCCAAACGGCAGTCTTAGGTTCCTTCTCGATCCGCAGTCTATGGCTGCCTTTCAGAATGCATACATAGCGCAGCAGGCCAATGGCCCCCGAACGGTGTCGAATGGAAATCTCGCCTACGGTTCAAACGCGGGAATGTTTTCCCACCGCAAATCAGAGTTGGTCATTAACAATACCAGCATATCACTGGGAAATGAATTTCAGATAAAAAACACTATTGGGTATATAGATACGACCAATAGTACGAGTTTTGACAATGACGGAACCGGCGTTCAAGTTTTGGATAATGTAGATAACCGGGTGCCATACAAGCGACAAGGTCAGCTGAGTGAAGAGCTGCAGCTAAGTGGGAAATTGCTCGATGACAAGCTTTCCATATCTCTCGGATTGTACGGTGATCGGCAGACTCCAAAGGGCCCCCAAGAACTTTATGGCAAATTTTTTGGCTTTCTTACGCAGGTTTTTATCGGCCTTCCAACGACAACGAGTAGGGCGGTCTATGGAAACATGGAGCTCGATCTATCGGATTTTGTGAGCGGCCTAAAAATAAATGGTGGTGTGCGGCAAACAAGAGATAAAATTCGTTCTTATAATGCGAGCTACGCGGTTCTCAATTTCACAGGTGACGTCCCACCGGTTGGTGTTTGCCAAACCTTTACGGCGACGTTCATTGGGCCTGCAAACTGCGAACTCTCCGAAGCCAGTTTTGACGCAACCACCTATGAAGCGGGCACCAGCTATAAAATTGGACGTCTATTCGTCTATGCGAACTATCGGAAGGGTTATCGGCCGGGTGGCATAGCTCCTTCCGCCCCTCCTGGACTTAACGTCTATCAGCCTGAATACGACAATGAAATCGAACTAGGCGCGAAGGCGGACTGGAATATATACACAATTCCTGTTCGCACAAATGTGACCGTATACAGCGACAAATACCGCAACATACAAAAGAACTCGCCAGTATTGGTTGGCCAAAGTGTTTTCACGCTGGTAACAAATGCCGCCAGTGCTAAAATCTCGGGAATCGAGTTTGAGGGCACGGCCGTTCCGATTCCGGGTCTGACCACGGGACTAAAATATTCCTACACTCATGCCGCGTACGACAAGAGTGCGGCGGTTCAGTTTGGACCGACAGGCGCATGTAATCGCGACGCCCCGCAAAATATCGGCTTTTGTACATTGAACCCATTCGGTATTACTCCCGAGCATCAATTAGACTTTGACGTGCATTATGGTGTCAGTCTCGGGGACGCTGTGGGAAATCTCAATATCGGCGGATCGTATACATATCAGTCGGCGATGTATCTGGGTGACAACGAGTACCTGCACCCAGACAATCGCCAGCCAGGGTATGGTCTAGTGAACCTTGATGCGAGTTGGACAAATGTAATGGGGAAGCATTTCGACATCGTGGCGTTCGTACAAAATTTGGGGGACAAGACCTATAGAGTAAGTGGGGTGGGGATATCAGAAAACGCCGGTCTCGGTTATACGGCCAGTACTTACGCTCCGCCGAGAATGTACGGGATCTCGCTGCGCTATCGGTTTGGCGCTGAAGCTAAATGAAGAAATAGCCCGGTCTTGCGGGCAAGAGGCGGGCGGGCGGAAGGCGATCAGGCCTTTCGCCCGTCGTCATTTTATCGAGCTTTGCTGACGATCGCTTCGTTTGGCGGGGGCCTCGCCCTCGTTGGAGCGTCTACAATTAGAAATTCTCGTTGGTGACCGTCACCTCGACGCCCGCGCTCACACCGCTCCATATTCCAACGGGATCAAAAGACGTCGCGCGCTCTGGTATCGAGGTGCATGTGTTCCCGGTCGAGATCTAAGGGGAATTTCAATTGCATACGCCAAAGTGTCCCGAAGCAGACGTTCCGCCATCGGAACTCGTGATCCACTATGACGTGCCTTGTCGATTGCGAGACGGAACCGTTCTTAGGGCGGACGTCGCTCGCCCCGCCGGCGACGGTCGATGGCCCGTTATTCTAACGCGCACGCCTTATGGCAAAGCCTATGCACCGGGCGTTACGACCGATTTGACGCACGGCGCGCGTCATGGGTTCGTCACCATCATTCAGGACGTGCGTGGACGCGGCGCCTCCGACGGGCAAGGCGATTTCCGTCCGTGGGTCCAGGAGGGAGCAGATGGCGCGGAGTCTGTCGAATGGGCGGCTGGGCTACCGTACTCCAGCGGCGAAGTCTTCATGACAGGCCCTTCCTATCTCGGTTTCGTGCAGTGGGCGGCGGCGGCGGAGGGGCCGTCGTCGCTACGCGGGATCAACCCGATCGTTTCAGTCGGACAGTTCCGTCGGTCTGTGATGTACTGCGGCGGCGTCCACGAACTCGAATTGAACGGCGCCTGGTGGACAATGATGGGGCTGGAGGCAATCGCACGGCGGGATTGGGACTCGCCATCATTGATGCAGCATGCCTTTGGCCAAGCTGCTGCAGCATTCGACGCACTTGGTCGGGAACATGGCTATGACAGTCTTCCGCTCAGCCGCTTCGAACCCGTCGCCAGTAGCGTTTTGGGAAAGGGTTTTTTCGATATTCTCAAGGAGGGGGAGACGGGCCCATCGATCGCCGCATCGACGAAAGCAAATGGCTATGAAAACATATTCGTCCCCGCGCTGATCGTTGCAGGCTGGTATGACGTGTTTATTCGAGCGTCGATCGATCAATTTGTCGGGATGCGAACGCGCGGCGGCAATGCAGAAACGCGCCGGAAAACCCGGCTTATAGTCGGACCCTGGGCGCATCATTCGCAAGGCAATATGACAGGCGAGCGTGTCTCGCCCGGACCCGCCGCTATCCAGACGTTTAATGCGTTCGGTCTTATGGGATTGGCCGCCGAATACTTCCGTGAATTGAAGCAAGGGGGTTCCGAGCAGGCCCCAGTGAAAATCTGGGTGATGGGCGCTGATCTCTGGCGCGATGAATGGGAATGGCCCATGGAACGCACGGTGGTAACCCCATGGTATCTGTCCAGTGGTGGCCGAGCGAACTCAAGTCGGGGCGACGGAGTGATCTCGCCGATTCGAAGATCCGGAGCGCCCGACGGCTTCATCTATGACCCGGCCAGCCCAGTGCCGACGCGTGGCGGCGCCGTGGCGGGTGTAACCTGCGCACAGGGTGGAAGCGACTGTCGCGTTTTGGAAGAGCGCGAGGACATTCTCGTCTACAAATCAGATATCCTCCAAGAGAATATCGAGGTTACCGGAACACCCGTCGTCGAATTGTGGATCACGACCGACGTGGTCGATACGGATTTCGTCGCGCGCCTCGTCGATGTTCACCCCGACGGTACGGCGCGCCTCATCACCGACGGCATCATTCGCGCTCGATATCGCGACAACCCCGATGGTTTTGAGGCGGCCGCCCCGCTCGAGCCGGGGCGGCCCTACCTTGTGCGCATCGAGCTTCTGCCGACGAGCAACCTGTTTAAACCGGGGCATCGGTTACAGATCGATATCACGAGTAGCTGCTTTCCGCGCTGGGCGAGAAATCTCAACATATGGGACGAATGGGAGGGCGCCTTGGCGGACGCTAAGGTCGCGCACCAGAAGATCCTGCACGAGGAAGAACACGCCTCACGAGTCCTGCTGCCCGTCGTGCCGGCGTGTAATCGGGAGTTGTGCTGAAATGTCTACGTCAATGCCGAGTGCTGCAGGGTTCGCCGGGCAATGCCTAGTACAAAGGAGACCCCCCGGTTCTGCCGGGGAGGCAGTGGAAGTTTGACGAATCCGGGGGTCCAACCGTGAAACTCGACAACGAGAGCCGCCAAGCACACGTAGACGAGTTTCACGATGGACGAAGCTGGGAACCTAAATCACCAAGTGGGAGTGCAAGTACCACGCCCGACAGGATCGGGGCCGGGTTAGCGACCTCGGATAGCCCCTTTGAGCGGCTCACATTCGATCGCCCACTACGTGCTCTAGTGTCTCGAGGGCGAGTTGATTCGGCTCCGATTGACCGCTCGCGCGGTGTACGCAGCAAAACTCAACGATGATCATCCCTGTGCCGCCACATGCACGGGCGCCGTAAAAGGCCAGCTGCCTTGGCGTGACGAACCCCTCCTCGCTGCCGAGCTACTTCGACGTCGGCGGCATCACCGTCCGGTTTGGAATGGTGAGACCGCACAGCCTGAACGGGCTGAACAGATGCGGGTATTTCAATTCACCCATGGATCGGTTCCAGGGCCGGTCGCGAGTAGGTCACGTTGGCCATCATGGTGACGCACGCAGTCGCGTGACACCAGCGGTCCATGTCCGCTCGGATATGCTTCAGGCGCTCGCGGTCGGCGCAATAGCGTTGCATGGTCTCTCGAGTGGCGAACCAAGTTTCCGTAATCAAGTCGAACGGAAAGTCCGTTGGCGCGTGAATAACTCGGTTTTGAACGTAGCGCCGCACGGCTTCACCTCCTGACGCCTCGATCTCCAACAAAGCATGTACCACGGTCCAATGGTGCAGAAATTGCGAAAGCTCGATGCCGGATGCTCGTTTGAGAAACCGTATGATCGGAAAGTGGGTGATAGGGCCGGCGCGCACGACAGACGCTTCCGTAGTCATCCAACACTCGATAACAGGACGTGAGAATGTCAGCAGCTCATCGGCCTGCATGACGTTTCTGGTGCCCGGCTCCTCCCATATTTCGTCGGCCGCACCTAGATCCGTCAGATTCAACAGATTCACCGCGTCGTATTCGCTCGTAGCTTCCGCCAAGAAATCTGCGTCCAGCAAACGGCAGCACTGAGTGACTCCGGTGAAGTATGTGCGCCTATTGCGCTGATTGGCGGCGAGGGCCGAGTGCGCACGCCAACGCGCGGGAAAATCCGCGGCTGAAATTGCGGGATTGCGCTTAGCGAGGTAGATGGCCTTGTACATGGTGGAAGCCGCGCCCTGACCGTCAATATCCGCCGCCGCGGCGAACCCGCGCAATCACTGCTTGGTCACTATGTCGCCCCGACAGCGAAAACCAGGTTAGATCGTCTGTGGTGCGAGCATAGGTGCCGTCAAGATCAAGCAACTCGTTGAATTGTTGGACCAACTCCCTGTTGGCTTCCGATGTCGCGCTCATGGTTGTTTCTCTCTTGCTGTCTACGCGGGCCACCGACGCCAAGTAATAACCACAAAACTGACCTCTCCGCAGTTTATTCGGCGCCCGCTATAGTGTCAAGCATTCACCGCGCTGCGCGCGCGGACGGGAATGGCAAGTGCGGCGCATCGGCACTCGCACGCGGCCGCGCCTAATCGCGCAGCCGATCTACGACACTGGGCCACAGGGCAGCCCTCCCGCGGCGAGCGTCGTAGCGCCGAGCTTCTCGACCCAAAGCAGCTCGCTGCCACCTTCGCTACGCCACCGAGCGCAGCGTTGCAAGAGCAACCAGCGTGTCGAGAGGGCTCGTCGCCCGCGCCAACGCCGCTGCTACGCACCGCACCAAAAATGAACGGCCGATAGTCGTCGTCTCCGCCGACGCAGTCAACCGCCATCGAGAATTCATGATCGCCAAACCCTTGGTAGGCGAACGATTGTCGGTTCACACCGAGCGACTCGCCGACGAATCCGCACCCATTGTGGGCTTGGTTGCCGGTCCTGTTTGAGACGGTTCGGGCCGTCGTGTCATAACCGTTTGTATGTTAGTGTTCTATAGACATCTCCGTCGCGACACGGCGTGCCCGTATCCAGCCGAATTCAATTATACTGCCGTTATGTTTTTCCGCAGGCCGGCTCGTAACTGATACGGAGTCAGTGACGAGCGGTTGTGGCGGCTTCTTTCTTGTCCGAAAAATCGAGGAGTATGTCTATGACGACGCCAGTCCTCATCGCCGGAGTAGGCAACATAGGCCTCGGCGGTGCCTGTTTGGTGTCGGCTTTGCAGCCGGTTTGAATGCTAGTTTGTCTCGCGCGAGGCGCTGTGGAAGGGCCATATGCCCGCCGATCAACCGAAATCTTCAGGAGAATCAATGGGCGCTCTTAGTGCAAAAATCGCGTTTACGACCGGCTGCGGTTCAGGGATTGGAAGGGCGACCGCGATCAAAATCGGCGCGGCTGGGGCGAAGGTGCTGGTCACGGACATCAACGAGCAGTCGGCCGTGGCGGTGGCCAAGGAAATCACCGACGCCGGCGGCGACGCTATCGCCTTTCGCGTCGACGTAAGAGAAGAATCGCACTTCGCCGCAGCGACAGCTTTTGCAGCAAAGCGCTTCGGCGGCGTCGATCTGGCCTTCAACAATGCGGCTAACACGGGCTACGAATTCACTGCTCAAGATGCCGGCGTGCTGTCGATGGATCTCGATTGCTGGGATCAGACCTTCGCTGCCTCCCTTCGTGGTGTCATGCTGGCCTGCAAGCATGTCATTCCCGAGATGCTCAAGCGCGGCGGAGGCGCCATCGTCAACACATCCTCGCAGGCAAGCATTACCGGTCACGATGCGCTTACCGCCTATTCGAGCGCAAAGGCGGGAATCAACCAGCTCACCCGGCAGGTGGCGACCCAGTTCGGTTATCGCAATATTCGCTGCAACGCCGTGGCGCCCGGATTGATCCTCACCCCTGCCACTCGCGCCAACTTTCCCAAGCAGGCATTACAAGAGCTCACGGAGGACATGCTGATACCCGATTTCGGGACGCCAGAGGACATTGCCGATATCGTACTATTCTTGTTGTCGGGAAACTCGCGCCTGATTACGGGCCAGGTCATCGGAGCCGATGGCGGAGCTTTCTATCATGCGCCTCGCCACGGCAAGGGCCGAGCATTCACGAATACCGGTGGCGACAGGTAACGGAAGGCACTGGTTCGGTGTGGAAAGTCGCGGGGCCATGCCAGTAAGTTGGCGCTAGAGTTAGGTGCGACGTCGGCGAAATCGGCCATGTTTGGCATGGCGATGTCGGCCGCCCGAGAATGGGGCAAGTACGGCATACGCTCGAACGCGGTCTGTTTCGGGGACGGTTGAGACTCAAATGACCGAGAAAATACGCGTCGATGCGAAACTCAAAGACACCTATCTCGCTCAGGTGCCGCTCGGGCGTTTGCCCACCGCAGCGGCAGTGGCCGTACCGGTTTGTTTCTCAGCTGTCGGGGGGGGTGCCTCGTACATAACCGGAGTCCTGTCGATCAACGGGGGCTGCACCATCGCCATGTGATTTATGTGTGGCGCGAACGGGCGTATACCGCCTGATCTCGTTGGTCGACCCGCGGGGGCCGCGGTGCAAGGATCTATCGATTCGACGGCTATTGCCGTGTACCGGATTAAACTGGCATCATGTCAGTTCGGGGCCCGGGAGCCATGATCGGGCCGGCTGGCCACTCGACGCTGAAATGCGGATGACAATCACGATGAAAATCACAAAATAAGGAGATATCAATGGCGGATGTATCGACCACCAAGGTAGGAATCCTGTGGGATTGGATGCCAATGCCGGCGCTCGATCGCTTCAAATTATGGAACGACTACCTCGATACGCTGAAGATGATTTTCATCGAGGCGCACGAAAAAGGCATGATCGACCGTCCCATCGAACTCGTGGTTCGGCAGCCGGAAGGGCTACCGCGCGGCACGATCCAAACCGTCGTACAAGCATATCAAGAGCTGGTGGACGCGGGATGCGTCTGTGCCATCGGCCCATTGATCTCGGACAATGCCGTGGACCTTCGTATGTACATCGATGAAGCGCCCATGCACAAGCGCATCCCCTTCATTGGATCGGTCGGAACAGAAGACTGTCTCAGTGAATGGGGATTCGAGCTCAACAACGGCGGCCATCCCGAAGAGACTGCGACGATCGCGAGCATCATGCAGCAGGATGGAATCAGGAATACTGTAATCGTTGCCGAGCGATCGCTCATTGGAAAACACTATATAAAATTTTTCCATGACGCGAGCGAACTCTTCGGCATCGACATCTTGGGCGTTCTTCACGTTCCTCAAATCGAAGCCGACAAGAAAGACGTGGTCTCCGCGGCGAAAGCGACCGGCGCGCAGTCGGTGCTGGTGCTGGGATTCGGTTACGGTATGTGGGGAATCAATGACGCCATGGCGCAGGCCAATTGGACGGCTCCGCGTTACTCGGTCACTAACTTTCTCTCCTGGCATTTCAGCAGAGAATGGCAAAGGCAGCTTGCTGGATGGACGGGGCTTGATCAGTACGATGAGCGCAACACGATCGGACAGAAGTTCCTCGATCGCTTCCAAAAGCGTTATGGCCATCGACCCGCCTATTTCTGGTCTCTTTACACGTACGATGTGGCGCGCATTGTCGTTGAAGCTATCCGGCGGGCCGAACCGCTCGGCCCTCGCGGAGTGCGTGACGCGCTCGAGCGCGTGAAGGGACTTCCTGCTGGTTCTGGTGCACCTGGTACCTGGTTGAAATTCGGCCGTTATGTGCACCAAGGCTGGATGGGTGCGGGATTTCTGGTGGCCCGGAAAGTCAGCGATGACGGTGAACATACCGTTTTCCGCGGGACCATTCAGCCGCCGCCTGATCTGCCGCTTTGATTGCACGGACAAACGAGCGCCTCATGGATACCTCGGTTGCAATTGTGACCACGAGTCGCGGAATGGGTGGCCTTCTGGCCCTGAATCTTGCGTCAGCGGGTTGCCGGGTCGTCACGCTTGGGGAGACGCCGCTGAGAGGCGGGTTCGACCACGTCGCAAGCGACTTTCGATCGCGCGCCGAGGCGGACCGCGCGTTGGCCGCGGCAGTCTCGGTACTGGGACGTCTCGATGCGCTGGTGCATGCCGCGTCCCTGCCCGATCAGCCGCTTTTGGTGTCCACTGAGAAGATGAGCGAAGCGGAATGGGTCGAAGCTTCCGAGGCACCGGTGCTCCGCGCGCTGTTTGCACTACAGGCAGCCTATCCTCACCTTTCCTCGAGCGGCGGAAGAATCGTCTTGGTGCAACCAACGATTGGTGTGAGCGGGATGCCGGGAGGCACGGCGATCAGCTCCGCGGTCGAGGGGCAGCGCATTTTGGGCAAGGTCGCGGCGCGGCAATGGGGTGCCTCGGGCATCAGCGTCAATTTTCTTCTGGTGAGCTTGGAGCTTGCCATGCCGGGAGTCGAAGACATGTCATTGATCAAAAAGCTGGCGGAGATCGGCACCGGCTATGTGCCGCCGGCTCAGCGGCCAGTGGGTGGGTCGGACGTGACTCGGGACGTGTCACCGCTGGTGGAGTTTCTGGCATCGCCTGCAGGCGGACGAATGACCGGTCAGACTCTAGTGGCGGACGGCGGCATCTGGATGTTGCCATGAGCGACGTTCACGCGACGGCTGAGCTGGCGGGACGCACAGTTATCGTAACGGGCTCGGGTGGCGGCGTGGGCAAAGGCATGGCGCTGGCGCTGGGTAAAGCGGGGGCGAATGTGGTCATCGCGGCGCGGCGTGCAGAAACGGGTGACCCCGTGGCAGCCGAAATACGTACTCGAGGGGGTCAGGCTATCTGCATCACGACCAATGTGGCGCTAAAAGAGTCCGTCGATGCCATGATTGCCAAGGCGGTAACCGAATACGGCGGTATCGACACCCTAGTGCACAACGCCTTATCGGCGAGGGCAACAGATCCCACACCCATTGCGAACGTGTCGGCGGAACTTTTCGAGGACGTGGTAAGTGTTGCATCGCGGGCCACTTTTCTCTGCGTGAGGGCTGCGCTGCCGTATCTCAAACAGGGGCGCGGCCGAATCGTTCTGCTGCTGGCGCATGGCGGTGTCCGCGGCCATGGCAGCTTGTCGATTTACGGTGTCGCCAAGGGAATGCAACGCGGGAATCTCAAAGCATTGACATGGGAACTGGGAGCGCGTGGCATCACGGTGAATGCAATCGTGCCCGTGGCGTTGTCCGAAGGCATGGAAAGGAATTTTGCGACGCGGCCTGGCGAATACGAGCGCCAGGCGAAGCGTTCGGCACTGGGATTCATCGGAGAGCCGGAGCGAGATGTGGGGGGCGCAGCCGTCTTCTTCGCGAGCGACGCATCTCGTTACATCACCGGTCAAACCTTGTTCGTAGATGGTGGAACCTACATGCTGTGATGCATCGCAGCGGGGAGAATCTGGAATGGCAACTATGACGAAGATCTTCGAAGGACCACTTCCGCGCCTCGAAAACGAAAGAGACGTCCAGCGGACCATGTACCGCTATGGATATGCCCTCGCACGCAGTGTACTGGCTGGATTGGAGTCTGCTAAAGGGAATTTACAATGAAAGCAGCCGTATTCAAAGGGGTCGGAATTCCTCTCGCGATTGAACATCGTCCCGATCCGACGCCAGCCGAAGGAGAGGTGGTTATCAAGACAGGCCGATGTGGTATCTGTGGCAGCGACCTGCATTTCACGGATGGGAGATCCAAAAAATATGTTTATGCAATCGGAACGGTGCCTGGCCATGAGTATGCGGGGACCATCGTCGCAGTCGGGCCAAGCGTCACGCGCGTGAAAGTGGGTGATTCCGTTGCCAGCATGCCTTTCGCCGGTTGCGGCCGTTGTGATTTCTGCCGTGCTGGCCGCCAGATCTTTTGCCCAAACATGCGGCCCGGCAGCGGCGGTTATGCCGAGTACATCCTCCAGTCTGAAAACGCCCTAGTGAAACTGCCCACCTCGTTATCATCGGCGGATGGCGCATTGGTTGAACCGCTTGCGGTCGCCTTGCGCGGCGTCAAACTTGCGCAAATGCGGGTGGGAGCGCGAGTTCTAATCCTCGGCGCGGGACCGATCGGGTTGGCGGTTGCCTTTTGGGCGCGTCGATACGGCGCGTCCTTGGTCACGGTGGTAGCGCGCTCTCGCCGCCGGGAAGGTCTTGCGATGACCATGGGCGCCGATCATTTTCTGTTGGCAGGAGACGAGCGCGGACTTCCCAAGGCGGCGGCGGAAGCTCTGGGTCAGACCCCGGAAATCGTCTTCGAATGTGTCGGTGATCCGGGCATGATTGAGCTGTCCATGAATTGTGTTCGTCCCGGAGGAAAGGTGGTCGTGGCGGGTTATTGTATGGAACCGGACACGTTGATTCCTGCCGACGCCTCCACGAAAGAAGTATGCATCCAATTCTCCTCGGTCTACGACACGCCGGAATTCGAACATGCAGCGCGGATGCTCGATGCCGGCGCGGTCGAACCTCGCTCGATTATCACCGGCACTGTCGGACTGCAGGACTTTTCCGCTCAGTTCGAAGCTCTGCGCGGCCCCACTCACCACTGCAAGGTGATGCTCGATCCGTGGCACTGAGAAGACTTAGTGGGTGGCCGCTGAGTCGTTAACCAGCCTGAGCCCCTGCAGTGCAAACGTAAGTTCGCCGCGACACTACCAGGCACGTGCCTGGTAGTGTCCGCGGAAGATTTGAAAGGGAGTCTCAGATCACTGACGAAGTATCCGCGGCTTAGCATGGTTCATCCGGCGCGGTCGAGGTCGGCCAACAAGCCCCTGCGCGCGAGCAAGAAATGCAGACAGGACCATCCATATGCGATGCAGTTGACCAGCAGCAGGGCATAACGCAGCGAATTGGGCCCACCGATCAGATCGCTTATGAGTCCTACTAGGAAAGGCCCCATGCCTATTCCGATCAGAATCGACATCACCTGCACTGAGCCGAAAGTAAGTCCCCGCATGCGCGGCTTGACCAAGTTCAATATCGATCCAAAACAAATTGGATAGATAGCAACACTCAGCAATCCCACGACTAGGCTGAAAAAGATTGCCAAGCCAGTGCTGGCGAGCAGCATCGCCCCGACCATAACCGGAATCATCAGTCCGACAAAGAGTGCGGCGAGATTGACACGCCGTGAACCGCTGCCGGCGCTCAATCGATCGCTCAAGAGTCCTCCCGACATCGAACCGACGGCGGAAAACAAACCGAACACCGCCATAGTGTCGCCTGCCTGTCTGATGTTCAGTCCGTGCGTGCGCATCAACATTGAAGCGAGCCACGCGCTCATCGAGGCGGTCGCCGCACTCGCCAGTGGTGAGGCGACCATTAAATGGACCAAGCTTCGGCGTGCAAGTATGAACTCCACCGTTTCGCTCACCGTGAACACCTGGGACGCCACGTCGGCGGACTTCCGACGGGGTTCATTCAACGTGGCAAGGACAAGTATGGCCAAGAGAACGCCGGGTATGCCTGCGAAAAAGCATGTCATGCGCCATCCATACGTCGCCGCGATATAACCACCGGCCATTGCGGCCAAGGCTGCTCCGGTACCCCCGCCAAACATCAATACGCCCACCGCGGTAGCGCGTTCGCGCTGCGGAAAGAAGTCACCAATTAGCGAAAGACTGATCGGCGACGCGCCCGATTCCGCCACTCCGACGCCCATACGAGCCAATAGCAGCGCAGCGTAAGACGTTGCAAAACCGGCAACGGCGGTCGTGCAACTCCAGAGGAACACGATCAAGGCAAGCAGATTGCGCCGGTTGGTTCTGTCGGCGAGGATTCCCACGGGAACGCACGCCGCCGAAAAGGCGACGGCGTAGGCCAACCCAGTTACCATGCCGAGTTGCTTGTCACTCAATAAAAATTCGGCACGCAGCGGTTCCACCAGAATGGCCATGATCGATCGGTCAAATGCATGACAGCAGTAAATCAACGTTAAAGCGCTGAGTGCATACCAGCGATAGCCGGTCTCCGGCGTACTTGCTGCCAACGACAGATCAACGACGTCAGACCGCGCTTCCAACATGGACACTCCCCAGGCAACCGTTGGCTTATCTAGCTGCTCATGATCTGCGCAAACGACGGAGCGAAAGTCCGATACTTAGCCAGCAGTAAACTCACACACGTAACCGTCGCTGAAGTCGCTGTCGACGACGGAGTTCTCGCGCCGAGCGACTCCCCTTTTAGACCTGCCGGCGCGCCATGACATGCATCAATTCTTCAGTTAGCGAGCGAAATTCGGTGACGTGCGAGGAATCGCTGATTTCCGTGAAATGTTCCATGACCTCTTCCGCTGTCGCCGGCTTATCTTTGGGACCCAACCATCCATCGCACGCGGCAACAAAAATCCGCGCGAACCGGCCGCCGCTCGACGAGTATATGCCGTGCGAGGTCGTACACATCTCGCTTACGAGATAGGTAGCTAGGGGAGCCGTGAATTCCGGCATGAATGAATCGCCGAAGTGTTGAGCGATCACCGGTCCGAGTTTTTCGACTTCGGCAGGATCCATCGCTTCTGTCATGCGACTGGCCGCGATTGGAGCAATCGCATTGACCATAATCCCGTGTGGCGCGGCCTCCAGCGCGAGCGTATGCATCATGCCAACGATACCGCATTTTGCCGCGCCGTAAGCTGCTTGGGCCGGATTTCCATATAGCGCGGTGCCGGACGTGACGAAGAGGATCCTTCCATAACCTTGCCTGAGCATGTGGCTGTATGCGGCCTGCGCAACCCCCCGCTGACCACTGACGTGAACCTCGTAAAGAGCTTGCCAATTCTCGTCGCTCGAGTCCTCGAACCGCGCATTTCGGAGATTACCGGCGTTGCCAATCAGTACATCGATCCGTCCAAAGTGATCCATCGCGGCGGCTACAATATTCTCGGCACCTTGGCGCGTGGCGACAGTGTCGTAGTTCGCCGCGGCCTTGCCGCCAGCCGCTAAGATCTCCTCCACCACGCGATCTGCCGCGCTGTGCGAACTCCCCGAACCGAAAATAGGCCCACCTAGGTCGTTGACTATGACACTCGCGCCCCGTCGTGCAATTTCGCGAGCATATTGCCGGCCTAATCCGCCGCCCGCTCCGGTGACTATCGCTACGCGGCCGTCAAATCGAATCGTAGACATCAAATACTCCAGAGCGGAGAACCCACCGGCGTAAAGGATAAGAGATTGTAAGGAGGCTGAAGGTAGCTGATAACAGGTCAGTTGTCGAGGCGCCATTCTAATACTATGCAGCGGGTGCGCCCGCCGTCGACCAGCGTACCGATAGTGGCGGCCCAATTAGAAAGAGTCAGTTTTGTGCGAAGTTCGCCGGTGACAGTTGCTATTAGATCGATTCTGTCGTGCGCGCTACAGGCCGTTCATACCGCCGCACAACCTCGCGTTTATGGAGCTTGCCGTTTTCCAGCCGCGGCAAAGACTCCGCGAAATCGACGCTCTTTGGACATTTGACGTGCGACATTTGCGCGGACCATACAATCTGCATGTACTGCCGATTGTTTTCCATGTAGATCGCGATATGGTCGCCCGCTTGAATGCCCGCGCTTCGGAGAAATCGGGCACCTCGTATCGAGCGCTCCTCCAGCTGTGCAAATGTCACGACTTCGCCGGACGGTGCCATTATGTAAGCTGGCTTCGCCGGCGTATTCTTAGCGTGTTCCGATGGGTGCATTGGACTGTGTCCCAGCGGGTGGTGCCACGCCGCCGCCATGGCCGTGGGCATGGGCAAAGTTGCCGCCATCGACCGGCAGGACGTGGCCAGTGATATAACGCGATTGGTCGCTCGCCAGAAACAGCACCGCCGACGCTATATCTTCGGGCGCGCCTATGTACGGGGTCAAGTTATCCCCGAGCACAGTCTGCAGCTGCTCGTTGTTGTACAACCCGCGGGCGGTGTCGGTCAAGATCACGCCCGGAGCGATGGCATTGCAGCGGATTCCATGCTTGCCGTATTGCGTGGCGACGCTGCGGGTGAGCTGGATCACGCCGGCCTTCGCGGCGGCATAGCCGCTCAGCGCATCCATCCCGAGCATACCGCCGAGCGACGCCGTGTTGATGATCGATCCGCCGCCACGCCGAAACATCTCCGGTATGCCGTACTTGCAGCACAGCATCGTGCCCCGCAGATTGACGCGCAGGATATGGTCCCACAGCGCGGTGTCCATCGAGCAGACGTCACGATCGGCCAGCATCGTCACCATGCGCGTGTCGGATGCGTTGTTGTGCAGGATATCGAGGCCGCCGAAGGCGTCCACCGTCGCCGCGATGCCGGCGGCGATGTCCGTCTCCTCGCCAATATCGAGCCTCAGCGAGCGGGCCGTTCCGCCCGCTGCCCGGATTTCGGCAGCAGTACGTTCCGCAGTGTCGGCATCGAGATCCGACACCATCACGCTTGCGCCGGCCAGTGCGAGCATAATCGCGCTCGAGCGTCCGATTCCCGCGCCCGCCGCCGTGACCTGTGCGACCTTGCCGTCCAGCAGTGCCGTCATGGCATCCATTCCCCGCCATTGATGTCGAGTTGCGCACCGGTGACCGCGCTGGCATAGTCGGACACGAGGAACAGGACTGCCCTCGCGCATTCCTCGTCAGTAGGGATGCGGCCCAGCGCGGTTCGCCCCGCGATCTCGCCAGCGACGTCTTCGGCTGAGCGACCCGTCTGTCGCGCGGTACGCTCGACATAGGGGCCGACTACGTCTCCCCACATGAACCCGTTCATGCTGATATTGACCCGGATGCCCTTGCGCCCCAGTTCGACGGCGAGGTGGCGCACCGCGCTTCCAAGCGGATCTTTTGACATTGCATAGGCCATGTGGATGGGAAGGACGACCTTGCGCGTCGCCATCGTGCTAACCATCACGATCGCGCCGGCACTCTGAGTGACCATCTGTGGGATCACGGCCTGCGTCATGTTCATTGTGCCGACCACATTGGTCTCAAACGCCTCGCGCACCCCGTCCATATTGGCTACGGAGGGCCGTTCGGAGGGACCGTGGATGAAACCGTTGTTGACCAACGCGTCGATCCGGCCGAAGCGCGTGACCGCACCGGAGACGACCGCATCGCATTGCGCGCGATCACGGATGTCGCAGGTCATCTTAAGAACGGGCGTGGAGCAGCCGGCGCCCGAGACCGCCGCCTCCGCGTCATCGAGCTTTGCGGCACCGCGCGCAGTCACTATCAGCCCGGCGGCGCCTTCGTGCGCGGCTTGGACCGCGAGCTTTATGCCCATCCCCGGACCCACACCCGAAATCAGCACGACTTTCTTCCCTAGCAGCATCATTTCGCTCTATGGCGTTGTACAAGCGTCGATCAGACTACAGGACGGCCACTCGGGCGACCGCGTGAAAGCTGAACCGTAATATGGCTGCGGATTGTTCGTCGGGAACAACCCGCCACGCAGGTCGGTTGCGAGGACGACAAGATGTGCCATCATAAGTTATTTTCTCTGGGGGTCGATATCTCACGATTGTGTTGAATTGCACGGCACCCTGTCAATGGATAACACTACAATGAATTCATTCCTCCGCCGCATTTGTACTACCTTGCGACGAACGACCGCTCAACCACGTAGTCACCCGGCTCACCAACATGGGGTGATATATGAAACCCTCTCGCATCCAGCATTGCAGACAAGTCGGACAACATCGCGGGACTGCCGCATATCATCACCCGATCGTCGAGCGGGTCAAGCGCCGGCATATCGATGTCGATGAACAACCTACCAGACTCGATGAGAGCGGTTACACGGCCTTGATAGCGGAAACGTTCACGCGTAACCGTAGGAAAGTACACCAATTTATTCCGCACCTGCTCGCCCAGGTATTCATGTTGCGTCAGTTCCCACTCGATGAAATCACGATATGCCAGTTCGCTGCGATACCGGACGCCGTGCACCAAGACGATCTTCTCGAATCGATCGTAGGTCTCTGGGTCCTTAATTATGCTCATGAAGGGCGCCAAACCCGTGCCGGAACTTAGTAGGTACAACCGCTTCCCTGGCTTCAGATCGTGCAGCAACAACGTCCCGGTGGGCTTGCGACTGACGAGGACTTCATCGCCGGGCATGATGTTCTGAAGCCGCGACGTCAGCGAACCATCCGCCACCTTGATGCTCAAGAATTCCAAAAACTCCTCATGATTGGCACTCGCGATGCTGTACGCCCGCATCAGCGGCTTATTGTCGACCAATAAACCTAGCATCACGAAATGGCCGTTTTCAAACCGTAAGCTCTCTTCACGAGTCGTAGTAAAACTGAATACGGTTTCATTCCAATGATGAACCTTGAGGACACGCTCAGTACCTATGGTCGCCACGAGCTGATTTATCCCCTCGATATAAAATGGTCATCACGGTGTCCGGTCGCTTCAACTGCGCGAGTTACTAGCGATGCCGGCAACCTCTGGAGTGTCGGAGCTATTGAGCGTCATCTTCAAGATACCATGGAAGATTCGACAGGTCGGCTTTCGCCGGACTTAGGCCGCCACTTCCTGTGATACGAATGGTTGCCTAGCTGGCATGCACAGTAGTTGTGAATTCACCGTAAATGACATAGTATCAGTTCTAATGGTACAATGCGCAAGATAATCGACACAAACGGGTCATACTCCGCGCCCGATAGCTTTTCCAGTCGACACTGTGGCCAGGATCGAAGTACCTGCGCCTGCCGAAGGTGGTCCACGCAACTTCGTTCCGCCTCGTTCCACTTCTCCAACATCAGTTCGGACATCGACTACTCCAGACGCGCAGCCCATCGCTGCGCGGCGACGCTTCGCCCGATTACCCCCAATCGAAAAGAACGTGGTTAACGGCGTGCTTACCCTCCAGCTTGGCGCTGAGGCGCTTGAGTTGATTGACCAATAGCACTCTTTCGTCCTCTGACAACTCGTTGAACGTTTCGCTCATCGCTCCATTCAACTCAGGTAACAGCCGGGCAAGGCAATCCTTTCCATGCTCAGTGATGCACAGGACGACTTTCCGGCGGTCACGCACACTCCTCGCCTCGCGTGTGACCAAGCCTCGGCTGACTAACGCATCGCTGATTCGCGACATATTCGAGGGACTCTGAAAGGTTCTTGCGCTGAGCTCGGTCGGAAACGCTGTGCCGTCGGATTGAGCGAAGAGTTCTGTAAGTACTCGCAGCTCAGAATAGATTAGCTCCAGAGGACGTATTCTACGTTCAAGTATTGTTGCCACGTTCCTACCAAGTTCAAGCATCAACAAGCCCAATGACAGGTTCGAAGTCGGCAACCATGGCACTCGCTTCTGCAACCGCAAAAGATCCCTTTTGTGGAGTGGAAACAGCCGGTTACCGGTCTTCAAGTCGTTCACCGCAACTATTCACATCGTGTTCCTCGCTTTATCGCCCAAGTTCAGCGCAACGGCGAGAAAGACGTGGGTCGAGGCAATCGACTTTCCTGGCTTTCCACCGCGTCGGACAAACGCGTTGCAACGGTTTGCCGTTCAATATCCGCCGCTAGGGCGGCCCGACGTATTTCACGATCATTCAAATCATCGCAGGCCCAGATTTGCGTGGTTTGGTTCAACACACCGGTGTCGTCGACTTGATAAGTCAGCGTTTCATAGGTCATAGATTACCAATTCGATATGACACGAATCCGTGCCTCTTTGTCGTGCGCTTGTATGGCGAATTCAGCGAAATGACACGATATCAGTTGTGGGTTATAATTTACACAATAGTTAATGCGAGCGTGCGCGGGGCCGTACCGCGTACGTCAGTTATAGTATAAAAAGGTAACGGAATTTGAGCTTGAGTCGTAGTCGACTCGACACAGTGCGAGAATGCAAAATACCAGCGGCTTTGCTCCTTCAAAATTCCATTGGCTTAAACTGCCGCGACCTTTCACCCATCCGCCGCTATATGACGAGTTCGCCGCATTTCAATGGCCGGATGCCATCGGGTAACTTTGGTTTACCGATTCTTGCAGACGCAACGCCGCGATCGAAGGGCTTATGGTTGGTTCCGCCTACGACTGAATGCAGCCATTATCCGCAGCCGCAATTATGCTTACCGTGACGCCTTGTCATGGCAATTGAGGTCACGCAATGCAGGCATCTGATCGTCAGCCAACCGGCCCCCTGATGTGTTTGAAGGTTCTCGGGTTGGTGAGCATCGGGCTGGGCCCGCATTGTGCCATGCTGTTGGCCGACCTCGGTGCGGAGGCCACGCCCATATACATAACCCCATTTCAATGACACTATTTCATTTATCGCTTTGCAGTTACTAATTCAATGCGCACCAGCGCGAGGGTCTCCATGAAACTCGATTCATCCATTGCTGCCGTAGTGACCGGTGGCGCTTCAGGACTTGGCGAGGCAACCGTCCGTGCGCTCGCCGCCAGAGGTGTCCGGGTTGCAATATTCGACCTCAACACCGAGCGGGGCGAGGAAATCGCCGGCGAAGTGGGTGGCGTCTTCTGCCACGCAGATGTGTTATCGGATAGTTCGGTCGATGTCGCCTTTGCGGCGGCGCGCGCGGCGCATGGACAGGAACGCATATTGGTCAATTGCGCTGGCGGCGGCAATGCAATTAAAACCGTCGGGCGAGACAAGAAGACCGGAGCGGTGACTCAGTTTCCGATCGATGGGTTTACTAAGGTTCTGATGCTCAACACTGTCGGGAGCTTTCGTTGCATCGTGCGGTCCGCAGCCGGCATGCTCGCGCTCGACCCGGCGCAAGACGGTGATCGCGGCGCGATAGTCTGTACGGCATCCGTTGCGGCTGAGGATGGACAGATGGGTCAGGCGGCTTATTCGGCTGCCAAGGCAGCCATCGTCGGCATGACGCTGCCGATAGCACGCGACCTGGCGCCCGAAGGCATTCGCATCAACACGATTCTTCCGGGAATATTCGATACACCCATGATGAACGCTGCACCCGAGGCGGTGAAGGCTGCGCTGGGGGCTTCGGTACCGTTTCCCAAGAGGCTGGGCAAGCCCGCCGAATTTGCTTCGATGGCGATGGAACTGCTCGGCAATTCCTACGTGAACGGCACGAGCGTGCGTCTCGATGGTGCGATCCGCATGGCGCCTCGCTGAATGCTGCGCCATTCATCTCCGATTGTTCGTCGGTCGCTAAAACAAGCGGATGCTTGTCGAGTCCGCAGGCACCGCGGAACATTTTAAATGGCTTTCTTCGCCCTCAATTGCGCCAGGAGCACTGGGTCCAAACCCAATAAGTCCCTTAAAACCTGCTCGGTGTGCTCACCCAACAACGGTGGCGGCAAACGATAGCTGGCGGGTGAGGCTGAAAAGCGCATCGGGCTTGCTGCGGTCTTGACAGAACCGCTAATCGGATGCGGCTGAGTCACAATCAGGTCGCGAGCGATCACCTGAGGGTCGTGCGCGAGGTCGGACATCTCGTTGATGGGACCGCACGATACCAGTCCCGAATTCATGACGCGCACCCACTCGTCTTTGCCCTTTCCTTTGAGGGCCTCGGTTACCAGGTTTTTGAGCAACTCGCGGTTCGCGACGCGCCCGCCGCCCTTAGCAAAGCGCGGATCGTCCGACCATTCCGGATGGCCGAGCACTTTCGACAATCTCACGAACTCGCGGTCGTTGAAAGTCGCAATGAGAATGAAGCCATCGTCGACCGGGAATACTCCATAGGGTGCCGAACTCGGGTGATCGTTGCCGGTTCGGCCGAGCGCGACGTCGGCGTTGAACCACGCTGAGAAGGTGTTAAGCATGGCCGAGATCTGCGTGTCGAACAGATTGACGTCAACCTGTTGGCCTTCGCCGGTGGTGGTGCGGTGAGCGAGCGCAGCGAGTATGGAAATGACGGCATACAATCCCGCACAGATGTCGACAATCGGTACGCCGACTCGCAGTGGACCGGCTCCCGCCTCGGTGTCACGCCGGCCCGTCACCGACATGAGGCCCGCCATGGCCTGGATCAAATAATCGTAACCGGAACGATTCGCATACGGCCCTGTCTGACCGAATCCCGTCAACGAGCAGTAGACAAGGCGCGGGTTGATGCGCTTGAGGTCTTCGTAGCCGAGGCCGTATTTATCGAGCGTGCCGCTGCGATAGTTCTCGAGCAGAACGTCGCTCTTTGCCGCCAGATCACGAATCAATTGCGCCCCTTCGGGCTGCGCATAGTCGATGGTCACCGAGTATTTGTTTCGGTTGACCGCTTGAAAATAGGTCGATTCCTCGGTTTCGTTCCCGGCGGAGTCCCTCATCCAAGGCGGACCGACGCGGCGGCTGTCATCACCCTCGCCTTGCCGCTCGAGCTTGATCACTTCTGCACCGAGATCGCCGAGAATCTGACCAGCGTAGGGCCCGGCTACCACGCGGCTGATATCGAGTACCCGGATGCCGGCAAGTGGTCCATTGGATTTCATCGTTGACGGATCCCCCATCACGTTGCGGACGGCAGGCCTAAGACGCTTTTTGCTAGGATATCGCGCTGGACTTCGTTGGCACCGGCAAAGATGGTTCCCGGTCGCGCCATCATGAACTGCCAATGCAGGTCGGTTGTCGTCTCTCGAATGGTCACTTCCCCCACCAAACCCCCAAGATCGGCCGCCACCTCCACGCTGAACTCGGTAATACGCTGCAACAGCTCGGAGTAGTAGATTTTGAGCATGGAGACCTCAGGACCCGGCGGCCGGTCGTCCGCACCGACCAGATTGCAGATATGCGTGTAAAGCAGTTGATAGTCATGCAAGTCGGCCGCCAACTGCGCAAGCCGATCCCGAACGCCCAAATCGCCGGATTGCCCCGTCTCTGAGACGATCCGCTCGGCGAGAGCAAGCGCTTTGCTGGCGAGCGCCGGACTGCCATTCCAGATGCGCTCGAAGCCAAGCAGAGATTTCGCTATGGTCCAGCCTTGATCCAGCTCTCCGACCAAATTGGCGCGCGGCACGCGGACTTCTTTGAAGAAGACTTCGCAGAACTCATCTTCTCCCGCCAAATTGACAATGGGCCTCACCAGGATACCGGGAGTCGCCATGTCCACCAGCAGGAAGCTGATGCCTTGCTGTCGCTTCGGATATTTTCCGGTACGCACGAGCGCGAAGATGTGCGTTGAATCGCTGGCGTGCGTCGTCCAGATCTTCTGGCCGTTGACCACAAAATGATCGTCCGCCAGAGTCGCTTGTGTGCGCAAGGATGCCAGATCGGACCCGGCGTTGGGCTCGGAGTAGCCCTGGCACCAGATCTGTTAGCAATTCAGGATTTTTGGCAGGTACTCCCGCTTCTGGTCTTCGGAGCCGAATTGAATGAGGGTCGGGCCGAGCATCATCTCGCCCACTTCGACGATGCGCGCGACGCGGGCGCGCTCCAACTCCTCGTGATAAATTATCTGCTTGCGAAACGATAGACCCATGCCGCCATATTCTCGCGGCCACGCGGGGGCGCGCCAGCCATGCTGCAGAAGCTTCCTCAACCAAGCGGCGGCATCCTTGCCTCGAATTCGAAGAAATGGCCGTCGATAGTCCTGGCGAAGGTGCCGCGGGTAATGCGCCTCGAGAAAGCTGCGGAACTGCATGCGGAATGTGTCATCGGAAAGGCTGTTAAGATTGGTCGCGAAGACATTGTCATGCATCGAAGAGCTCCGGCGTCTCGGCAGGTAAACGCATAGCGAGAAAACGCCGTCGATGCGCGACGGAACCTCCGAGCCAGGAGGCGTAATACATTGCCGCGCGCAGATAGAGACCCGTGTCGGATTCTGCCGTGAATCCCATCGCGCCATGCATCTGTACGGCAGCCTTGCCGATTTGCATGGCCGCATCGCTGCAGCGCGCCTTGCTAGCGCTGATGGAGGCGGCATTGTCGGCCGCTCCCGGCGCGGCCTCGTGGAGTCGCAGTGCGTGGCGCCAGCTCACGTCCGCGAGCTGAGACGCAATGTACAAATCGACGCACCGATGTTGGATGGCCTGAAATGACCCGATGGGCCGGCCAAACTGGATACGGCCGCTCACATAATGGATCGTGTGTTCCAAGCATCCGGCGCCGATTCCGGCCAATTGAGCCGAGAGTGCTATGCGACCCGCATCGAGCGCCAAGTGCAGCGCCGGACGCACCGCCTCTGCGCGAAGCAGAGGCGCTCCATGCAGAATCTTGGCGTTCTCGAAACGAACCTCCGCAAGGTGCGAGTTGCCGGCCGCGTGCCGCTCGACCGTGACACCGTCAGCATCCGCAGCGATGGCGACGATCACCTCGCCGGCTGGCTCCTGAGCAGTGACCAGCAGAATATCCTCGACGGCGGGGACGAAGCGTTTGGTGCCCACAAGTTGACCGTCGATCAGGCGTGTCTGCCCAACAACCGGATCGATCTCCCCAAAGGACTCCTGCCAGGCCAACGTGACGAGACGATCGCCAGTACTCAGACTTTCCGCCAGTTCCAGAGCCGCCGCAGAGTCGCCACATGCATTGAGTATCGCCGATGGAATGACGGCAGCCGCGACATACGGTTCCGCAAAAGCATTGCGGCCGAACAACTCGAGCAATGTAGTCGCCCCGGACAGACCCAGGCCAATGCCGCCAGCCGATTCAGGAAGACCCAGGCCGATCCAGCCAAGCCCAGCCATCTCACGCCATATGGCGTGGTCCACGCGACGCGGGACGCCGATTGCCCCACGTTTCTCGCCGGCGCCACGAGGTGCGGCCAGGAAATCGGCGGCGGCGTCATGCAGCATGGCCAAGACGTCGTCATCCGCTTCCATAGCTACTGCGCCACTCGAGAATTGAGGCTCATCGACACCGTCTGGCTTACATTGCTCGCCCGGACGGTCCAACCGTCAAAAGATATCGTTTTCTTCATAACGTTTACTGCCGAGGCAATTTTCATCATTTATGACAAGCCAGCCACGCCACGTGGATATCCGTGCAAATCGGAGAGTCGCCCGGGACGCTTGGCTCGGGCCCCGCATGTCACGAATTATCGGCATAGCATTACTAAAAACTAACATATCCTCATTTTGGTGACAACACTGCCGCTGCCGCGAGGATCTTGACTGCTTCGCTGATTGCAGCGACAATTGAGGGTTCAATCCCCGTTTTTCCGGCGACCGTCCATCCCACGCCCTATCGATGGCGCACGTTCGCCGTCCCGCGACTGTTCCCATAACAGGACCTGCGGACGGATGAAAAGCTACGCATGCCGCACCTGCGGACACATCCACCGAGAGGCAGAAGGCGAGCCTCTGAGTGGAATCGTCCCGGGGACGCGCTGGGAAGACTTGCCCGAGGATTGGATCTGCCCGGATTGCGGCGCGAGCAAGCAAGCCTTTGCCGCGATCGAGCTTTGACGTTTCGCTCAGTTGACCGCGGCAGGCTCCGAATCGAAAACCACGAAACTCAAGTCGCCTTCCCGCGCAATGCGAGCGCGAACACGCATGCCGATTTTTACTTGCTCCGGCGCCATGCCTTCGACCCGGCTCATCATTCGAGGTCCTTCCGCCAATTCGATCAGCGCAACATTGTAGGGGTTGCCGGGCGGTTTGACCCTCACCACCGTGGTCGAATATACGGTTCCCTTTCCGCAAGCGGCCACCCATACTAGATCCGTCTCGCCGCTGCCGGGTTCGGCCACGCGGGGATAAAAATAGTACCGGCCGCTCCCCTCGCTGCGCTGAATCATGAAGCGGCCTTCCTGAAGATATTTTTGAAAATCGACGTCGGGCTGGATAGTGTTCATCTGTTACCTCGGGACCGGACCATGGCTAGTCCGGCTGCCAACTTTTTTGGGTCGCCTGGTGACTACCCGAACTGATTATATGTTATTTTTATATGTGGAGGCCGGCGAGTCAAGCCGATTCCGGTTCCGGGGAACCGCATCTTTTTTGATTGCCGAAGACTGAAAATGCAGGCATTGAGGAACTAATAGATGGCATCAACTTTCCCCACGTGGAGCACGAACCAAACGGACACGATCAACGACGCGTTGCGACGTGCAGTCAAGAGCTGGGGAAGCAGGCCGTATTTCGACTTTCTCGGTACGATCTACACCTATGCAGATGTGGACCGGGAGGCCTGCCGAGTGGCAAACGGGCTGCGTCAATTGGGCGTCGTCAAAGGTCAGACCGTCGTGTCGATTCTCGACAACAGCCCCGACGCCGTCTTCCTGTGGCTGGGTATCAACAAGCTCGGCGCAATTTCTGTGCCGGTCAATACCGCGTACAAGGGCGAATACCTGCGTCACCAGGTCGGGGATGCGGGGGCCGCCGTCATCATCGCCGAAAAAGACTACGCCGAACGTGTCGTGGCGATCGCCGACCGCTTGCCGGAGTTCAAAACGCTGGTCGTTCGCGGTGGGGAGGAACTCCCGCGGTTGGAGCAACAGGTGATGATCTTCGCCGATCTGTACAGCTCAGACGCTACCGACCCCAATGTGCCGGTCGCACCGGGCGATCTGGCCCTCCTGATTTATACGGGTGGAACCACCGGTCCCTCCAAAGGCTGCATGATCAGCCACAACTATACATGCGTCCTCGCGCGGCAGATCAACTTGGGGACGGGCCGTGGCCCCGACACCATCAGTTGGAGCGCCCTGCCCATGTTCCACTTCAACATTCTGTCGAACACTCTCGTGGGCACGCTCCTGGAGGGCGGCCAAGCTGCGCTCTATCCACGTTTTTCGGTGTCCAACTTTTGGTCCGAAATCGAACGCACGAAAGCTAACGATGCGATATTGATCGGATCGATGTTTCCGATGATTCTGAACGCGCCGCTCACCGAGGCCGAAAAGCGCTGCCATGGCAAGCTGGTGACCATCGGCGGCGCGCCATTTCCCGCCAAGCTGCAGCAGGCATGGAAAGATCGATTCGGAGCGAAGTACACCGTGTGCCCGGGCTTCGGTCTGACCGAATGCTCCTTGGTCACCCTCATCTCCCGCGACGATTCGCACACCGCCAAGCCCGAGACTTCCGGCAAGCCCAATGAATGGTTCGACATCCGGATAGTCGATGACGACGACAAGGACATGCCCGTCGGCATGCCGGGCGAGGTGATCGTGCGCCCGCGACAACCCCACGTGATGTTCGAGGGCTACTGGCGGCGGCCGGACGAAACCTTGAAACTCATGAAGAACCTCTGGTTTCACACTGGAGATATCGGCAAATTGGACGAGGATGAGTTCTTCTATTTCGTCGACCGCAAGAAAGACTATCTGCGCCGACGCGGCGAAAACGTCTCCAGTTTCGAGGTCGAGACGACATTCCGTCAACATCCGGCCATCGATGATGTCGCCGTGCACGCGGTGTTTTCGGAGCTGACCGAGGACGACATCAAGGTCACTGCCGTGCTCAAACCAGGTTCCTCGGTGACCGAGGAAGCGCTATGCGCCTGGTCGCTCGAGCATCTTCCATTTTTCGCGGTGCCACGCTACATCGAATTCCGCACGACACTGCCGCGCAATCCGGTGGGTCGCGTGCTGAAGTATGAGCTCCGCGATCAAGGCGTCACTCCGGACACTTGGGATCGCGAGAAGTCGTCGCTGATCGTGAAGAGAAGGTGATCTTGCGATCTTGAATTGCAATCAACCGATAACCGGCGTCCTGTGGGCTCTCCTCCCGGCGCCGGATCGCTCCTATCGCCCAGCGCAGTTACCTAACGATGAGCATTTCGCAGTTCGATTTCGTCGCCAGAGCTCCGGGGAATGCTCAGCGACCGATGTGTCACCGCCGGCCCGACCTCGATCCGCTGGGCTCTGTTGACGCTCGCGGTTTTTTGTCCCATCGTGGCATTCCATTATTGGCGGGCCGGCCGCATGCTATGCGCCGATCTGAAACGCTCGGGGTTTGCTGGCGCGTGATACTGATGCCGTCATTTCACGCACGATCGACATTGTTTTCTATGGATGACCAATCATGCGCAACTTTGTGCCCTTGACGTTGGGCGATATGCTCGAGGACAACGCCGCCCGCTTCGGCGACCGACCCGCTTACGTGTACGCGGGCCAAACTCTTTCTCACGGTCAGTTGCTCGCAAACGCCAAACGCTTGGCGTCGGCGCTTGCCAGACGCGGTGTGCGGCGTCAGGATCGCGTTGCCATCTTGTCGATGAATTCGCTGGAATACGGCGAGGTATTGGCGGCCAGCGAGTGGAGCGGCATCATCGTCGCGACGGTAAATTTTCGTCTCGCGCCTCCCGAGATGGCCTACATCATCAACAACAGCTCGCCCCGCGTACTGATTTTCGAGAGCCAGTATCTGGCCGTGATCGACAAGCTCAGACCGGAACTCGCCAGCGTGGAGACTTACGTGTGCATCGGCGGGGAGAGCACATGGGCGCAATCCTACGACGAGTTCATCGCGAGCGGCGATGCGGCGGGCCCTGGATTCAAGGCTCGCGAAGAGGACATCTACTGCCTCGTCTATACCAGCGGCACGACGGGCAAGCCCAAGGGCTGCATTCTTGGTCAACGCGAGGTGAGAATGGGGGCGCAGACGCTGTCCACCGAGATCCGTGGCGGCCCGTCGGACAGCATCTTGTTGGTCATGCCGCTGTTTCACGTCGGCGCGATGCACATGGGACAAAGCGTCCATTTTCGCGGCGGCGCGGTCGTACTGCTCAGGCAATTCGATCCCGCTACGCTGCTAAAGACGGTTGCCGGAGAACGGATCACGGTGCTGCATCTTGCCCCAACGCTGCTCCAAATGGTGCTCGATACTCCGGAAGTCGACAAAACCGACTTTTCGAGCGTCCGTACAGTGGTGTATTCCGCGGCGGCGATGCCTGTGTCCGTTCTAAAGCGGGGAATCGAGGTGCTCGGGAATGTATTCGTGAATCTGTACGGTCTCACGGAAGTATTCTGCTCAGGCCTGGCCCGGGAGCTCCACCGGCCCGACGGCAGCGCCCGGGAAAGGAACTGGCTTACCTCGGTTGGGCATCCCTTTCCGAATACTCTCATCAAAATCATCGACGACGGCGGCGAGGAATGCAAGACCGACGTACTGGGTGAAATCGTGGTCAAATCCGTCGCAATGGCGCGCGGCTACTGGAACAATCACGCCGCCACCCTCGAATCGTTTCGTGACGGCTGGTGCTTCACCGGCGACGTTGGGAAGTTCGATGCCGACGGCTTACTGTACTTGGTCGACCGTAAGAAAGACGTCATCATCTCGGGCGGGGAAAACATCTACTCGCGCGAAGTCGAAGATGCCGTGTTGGCGCATCCATCCGTCTCCGAATGCGCCGTCATCGGAGTTCCGGATTCGAAGTGGGGGGAATCGGTGTGCGCGGTCGTGGTATTGCGATCCGGCAGGACGGCGACGGAAGGCGAGATCATCGAACATTCCCGCACATTCATTGCCGGCTTCAAGAAACCGCGCAGCGTCGTATTCGTGAGTGAATTGCCGAAGCTGCCTACGGGGAAAATCAACAAAGTCGAATTGCGCAAGAGCGCCCGGCGCCCCGGATAGGTCGCCACCGTGCGCGAGGGGTTGCCAGTGCTCTCTGAATTCGCCCTGCCGGACATGATCCGCGCATCGCTTGCACGCGATTCGCGCGCCATGGCCATGGATTTCGATGGCCGGCACTATAGTTGGGGTTATGCGCAACGCATAGGCACATACATCCAATCGAGTCTCGACGAACTGTCGGTCGACACCGGCGAGCGAATCGGCTTCATCGCGCGCACGAGACCCTCGCATATCGCTGCGCTGTGGGGCTTGATCGCCGCGCGGCGCTGCCCGTCGATGCTCTACGCCTTTCAATCTCCCGAAAAGCTTGCGACGGACATCCTCGCCTTGCGTCCGCCGGTGATGATCGCCGATCGCGACGATTGGAATCCCGTGACGATCGCCGCGGCCCGCGATGCGGGTTCGGCGGGGTTGATGCTCGCGGATGACGGCGTGCATCGAGTACCGGGGCTCGAGAAGGTCGGGATCCAGGCACTGCGCGAACGTATGCCGGATATTGGGTTGGAAACGCTCAGCAGCGGCACCACCGGCAAGCCCAAGCGCATTCCGCTGTCGATGCACAATTTGGAAAGTAGCGCCCGAAGCGCGATGCCCTCTTTAAGACAGCTGACCACAGCCGAAGGCCGTGCCGTACCGATGATCATGATGTTCCCACTGGCGAATATCAGCGGCGTTTACCTGTCCACTCCTTGCGGCGCCGCGGGACATCCGCTCGCGGTGCTCGAGAAATTCGATGTATCGAAGTGGCTAGATCTGGTGCGTCGATATCGTCCACCGACTGCCGATTTGCCGCCTGCCGCGGTGCTGATGCTGCTGCAAAGCAACATTGCTGCCTCGGACCTGCAGAGCATCAAGGTGGTTCGAAGCGGCGCGTCGCCGCTTGACTCCAACGCTCATCGCGAATTCACTGAACGGTTCGGCATACCCATTTATCTCAGTTACGGCGCATCCGAGTTCTGCGGCATCATCACCACGTGGTCCATGCAGGAGCTACAGAAATACGGCGCGGCCAAACGGGGCAGCAGCGGCCGCCCGATGGCCGGCGTCGAATTGCGGATCGTCGACCCGACCAGCGGCTCGGTCCTCCCGCCGGACACGATGGGCCTGCTCGAGGCGCGGGTTGCCCGGGTCGGCACTCATTGGATCAGAACGAGCGACCTCGCACGTATCGACTGCGACGGTTTCATGTGGTTCGAAGGGCGCAACGACGATGCCATCATGCGCGGCAGCTTCAAAATCTCTCCGGAACATGTGGCCGAGGTGCTACGCATGCACCCCGCGGTGAGTGACGCGGCTATCGTGGGCATTCCGGATTCGCGGCTCGGACACGTACCTGCCGCTGCCATCGAGTTGCGGCCGGGAATGACGGCGCCCACGGCGCAGGAATTCGCTGTCTTCGCGCGCCGTCATCTGGCGGCCCCTCAGATTCCCGTGCGCTTCGTCATCCTGGACGAATTGCCGCGCACGCCGAGTCTCAAGGTGCATCGCCAACGTTTGTACAAATTGCTATCGTCCACGCCGACGGCGGATGAAAATACTGGGAGTGAATCATGACCCTTGATGAAATGTTGGCCCGCGAGGCCATACGCCATATCATTTCCGTGTATGCCAATGCGGTCGATCGCGGCGGTTTCGACGAAGTCACCGCAACATTCGCGAAAGATGGTATCTACGAGCCCATGCCCGGCCAAGTCCTCACTGACCATGTCCAGATCAAGCAATTTCTGTCGGGACTGGCGAGGGATTTCGGGAACTATGCGAAGACCAGCGGCCTCACGCTTTGGCTGCGGCACCAGATCACAAGTTCGCGCATCGAATTCGAGACTGCCGATAGGGCCAAAGGCTGGACGTCCTTTCTGGCCATGGGCCCTTCCGGCCTCGACCACGCAGGCACCTATTCAGATCGATTCGTTCACCGTGACGAGCGTTGGCTGTTCGCTCAACGCAAGATCACGATTTACTGGTACGCGCCCACCTCGGCAATCCCCACAGCCCTGGCCTCCATGGCCACCTGATCATTTGTCAGGCCAGCATCAACTGCGACGCCCGCCAGCCGATGGCCATCGCCGATGAGCAATAAGGAATTGAGTGGGTTTTCGGGCAGCTTGCTTGCAAGAAATCAGCCCGCCGAACCAGCGCCCACGATTGCGAAATCGACCTGTTTCACCATCACCGCCACGTTGATCGCCGATCGCAGCGTTACGCTGGAGAATCGCGAGCGGGTGCAGCTGCAAGTGCTGCCCGCACGGACCCGGCGTGAGTTCTATTACGCATCGAAACGCACCGACCCGCTTTTCATTACCAGCGCATTTCTTTCCACTGCCCGAACCTGGAAGCTTGCGGTGCCACGGTCCCCGTGCCACACCTCGATTCTTACGGTCTCCCCGGTGAATGTAGGACCAGCATAACGCAGCTTCATTTTTCGCAGCCGAGCAGGATCATTCCCACAGCAAAGCTTCAGCACGCCTCGTCCGGCGATTCCAAATGCACACGCACCGCGCAGCATCACCTGATCATCACGTTGACCCGCAAATTTGAGGGCATCGACGAATTCAGGCAGGAGCGCATAGATGGCCGCCTCTCCGACCGGAGTCAGCAACTCGATGGCCTCATCCGGCGGCCGGTCGGAAGGAATCTCATGAGGTTTCGGCGAAATCAAGGACGGTCCACCGAATCCGCCATTGGCGCGCAAAAAGGTCGCGATCTGCAGTTCGGCCACACGCGTCCCACCGGGCTGCGATAGCCTACGGCTTTCGTAAATCAAAGCGCCCTTACCCCTGCCCTTGTCGTAGATCTCGTCGATCCGATATTCAGCGAGCAGTTCGCCCTCTGGCGCGAGTGGCCGATACATCGTCACGCACTCCTCGGCATGAATGGTCTGCGTCCAGTCGATCTCCGTGGCCGGATCCTGTGTCCACATCGGGCCTTCATTGAGTACGACGGCCATCATCGGCAGAGCCTGCAGCATCGCATCATCTCGGAGGAATTTCTGGTCCTCCGCCTGCAACGGCCCCGGCATTCCGGCGCCGACGCCACGCGCAAAACGCATGGTGTCGTTGCGTGTATAGGCGGCGGTTATCGGCGGAATTGGCCAGTTCTTTATTCTCTCGTAGTCTATCCCCACAGCTCTTCATCCTTGCCCAAGCTTCTTAGCGGTCAGCACCGACCTTTCGACGTCATCCATTTCGGACAGTAGCTGAGCGGATCGGGCATTGCTCTTGGCCGGCCGGTCATGACAAATACGCACCACAGACCCCAAGACTTCGTAACTGATTTGTTCATAGTTCATGTCCATTCCATGGGTACCCGTACGCGTACCCAAGCTATTCAGAAAATTGCGTGAAACCGTTGTTCAACACGACAGTGCCAGATTCGGCCACGCGCACCCGGAAAGCCGCGCGCCCCGCCCCCTCAGTCCACACCTCGGTGCGCAACGTGTCGCCGGGATATACCGGGCTTGCAAAGCGCAGATTCAGACTCTTTAGTCGAGCCGGATCGTTGCCGCACAACAATTTGACAACTGCGCGACCGGCAATGCCAAAGCTGCAAAGACCGTGCAAGATAGGTCGTTCGAATCCGCCGCCAGCAGCGAATTTTGGATCAATGTGCAACGGATTCAGATCGCCGGATAGCCGATAGATCACCGCTTGTTCCGGCCGAGTTACCATATCCGCCGACAGATCGGGCGCACGGCCTTCCGGGATGGGGTGTGGCTTGGGCTGGCCTTCGGCCTTCCCGCCGAAGCCTCCGTTACCGCGGAGGAATATGGATGACCGGGCCGTGGCGAGCAACTCGTCGTTCGCTTTGTCGTAGAGCTCGCGGCGCAGAATCATCACAGCACCTTTGTCGGCTCCCTTATCGTAGATTTCCTCCACCTTGCTGCGGCTATAGACACTGCCACGCGGTGGCAACGGCCTGTGCAGCTGGAGCGACTGTTCGCCGTGCAGTAATTTCTTAAGGTCGATGCCCGTCGCCGGATCGGCTACCCAGAATGGTCCCGGCGCAAGTACCATGACCATGGTCGGCAACGCCCTGATGACTTTCTCATAGACAAATACCGGATCTTCAGGAGGATTGGACGTGGCTGCTCCTACACCGAGTGCGTATAGAATAGTGTCGCGCTCGGTGTAGGTTTGCGTCCCCTCTGGAATCTGCCAGTTCACTACTTTGTCATATTCGAACGCAGCCCGCTCACCCCTCACAGTGTATGTCCAAAATAAACTCCGGAACCGACCCCCAAACCCATGAGGTGAGGTCGTTGATCGATAACTGTCATTCTGTTAGTTTATCATGTAGTTCAAACATGGGTAAAGATAGTATGGGGTTGCTGAGTGGGAAGGTGGCGATCATCACTGGCGCTGGTCGCGGGCTCGGTGCGGCGCACGCGCGTCGATTGGCGCAGGAAGGGGCCGCGGTGGTCGTCAATGACATCGGCAAAGATGCGCAAGGCCTGTTCACGGCCGAGAGTGTCACCGCGTCCATTGTTGCCGGAGGTGGCAAGGCGGCTGCGCACACGCAGAGCATCGCCACCGTCGCCGGCGGTGAATCATTGCTGAAAGCCGCGCTCGACCACTTTGGCGGCGCTCACATTTTAGTCAACAACGCCGGAATTCTGCGCGACAAGAGTTTTCTTAAGCTCGATGAAGTTGATTGGGATGCCGTCATCGGCGTCAACCTGAAGAGCATGTACGCGGTTACGAAGCCTGTGTTCGCGTGGATGAAGGAGAACGGTGGCGGGGTGATTGTCAATACCAGTTCAACCTCGGGGCTTGTCGGGAACATCGGTCAAAGTAACTATGCTGCGTCCAAGGCGGGCGTGTTCGGCTTTTCCAATGTGCTGGCGCTAGAGGGCGTGAAGTCCAACGTTCGAGTTTGGACTCTCGCACCGGCGGCAACTTCCGCACTGACCGCACCGTACATGACGGAGGAACAAAAGGCCCAGTTGGCTCCCGAGCACGTGGCCGAAGTGCTGGTCTACATGGTCAGTGAACTCTCCGGGAAACGCACCGGGCACTGCCTGTTCGTCTCCGGTCACAGCATTCGTGAACTTAAGCTGGTGTCCGCCGAAGGCATACGTGGACGCGGCTACGATCCAAGCGTCGATGCGCGCGCTATCGCTGCCGCCGAGAGCAAGATTTTTCGTCCGGAAGCGAGTCTCACGATCATGGATTTCGCCAAATAGGCCCGTTCATTCGGTACTCCTTAATTCCGCTCGGCCACTATCTATTGCGATCACATTGCGCTCCACCGCATACACCCTGAAACTGATGACGGAGAGATCTTGCCAGATCTCTGTGCGCAGCGTTTCGCCCGGAAACACCGGCGCCGTGAAGCGCACCGCTAAGCGTGCCAACTCCGCTGGATCATAGTGGCACACCGTGGCGAGGATCCCCCATCCGGCCAAACCCATGGTGGCCAACCCCTGAAGTATCGGCCGCTCGAATCCAGCCCGGCGCGCAATTTCCGGATCGGCGTGAAGCGGGTTCAAATCGCCGTTGAGGCGGTAGAGAAGCGCGGCCTGAGGACTGCAGCGTTGCTCGTGGACCAAATCGGCACCTCGGAGCGGAATCGCATGGGCGATCGGTTGCGCCACGACGGGCCCACCGATGCCGCCGTCACCACGGCAAAACATGGTCTGCACGTTGGTGCACAACAATTCACCCGTAGCCTCATTGACGATCACGCGTTGATAACGAATCAGCGCGCCTTTACCCGGGCCCTTGTCGATCACCTCGGCAATATGCGATCGGCCCAATACAGGTGCCGTGGCCGGCAACGGCCTATGCAGAATCAGTTCCTGTCCGGCGTGTACGATCTTTATCCAATCCAATCCGCTGTCCAAATCTCTCGGCCAAAACCCGGGATGTGCCAACACCACCCCCATCGTCGGCAGCGCCCGTAACCCCTTCTCATAGACGAAGCCGAGCTGTTCGGGATCGAGCGGATCCGTGCCCAATCCAAGACTCAATGCGTACAGCATCGTGTCCCGCTCGCTATACTGTTGGCGGGAATCAGGTATCCTCAAATTCATCAACGTGTCGTATGTGGTTGTCATGACTAGTAGACGTCATCACACGCCCTTGAAAGTTGATTTACGCTTTTCGCGGAAGGCGGCAATCGCTTCGTTGTGGTCCTGCGACTGGTAGAGCATCGGTTGCTGCTCGACCTCGGTGCGCAGGACATCCTCGAGTGTCACGGCACCCTTTGCATAGGCGGCTTTAGTGACGGCCACCGAGAGCGGAGCCGTTGCCGTCAGCTCTTTCGCCGTCGCGAGGGCTACCGCCAGCAGCTCGTCCGGTTCGATCACATGGTCGACCATGCCCAATTGCAATGCCTCCTGTGCCTCGACGGTTCTCGAGCTGAAGAAGAGCTTACGGCTCTCGCCCACTCCCACCCGCTGCGGCAGCGTCCACAGCAAACCCATGTCAGGAATCAGCCCTACCTTAGCAAACACCGCGGCATATTTCGCGGTGGACGAACTGACGACCACGTCGCACGCCATCGCCAGCGAAAGGCCCGCGCCGAATGCATAGCCCTCGACCGCCGCCACCACCGGCTTCGGACCGCCGACGAGAAGTCGAATGACGCGATGTGCCCGTTCGATGCGTTGGCGCGCGGCAAGCACCTCACGGCCCGGGGTCATTGATGAAATGTCGCCACCGGTGCAAAAGTGGCCGCCGGCGCCCATCAGGATTACGGCACGACAGGCAGTATCGCCCGCGGCCTCGAGCAACCGGTCGTGCAGCTCGATGAGCATGTCGGCGGACAACGCGTTTCGCGTTTTGGGATGGTTCAGCGTGAGTATGGTGATGTCACCGTCGCGCTGGCAGTCGAGCACCGTAGTCATCGAAGGTCCCCTGGCAGGTTTTAATGACGCGGGATTGCGGCCGGCGCCCTCGCGCGCGACCAGTCTTGGACCCACGCCGCAATGCGCTCCTTACCCGAAAGCCGCCATCGCTCCGTCAAGCTGCTCGCGACATTCACGCACCATGCGCTGGATCAGCTCATCGCAGCTAGGCACGTCATCGATCAGACCGACCACCTGACCGCCCCAAATGATGCCACCCTCCGGTTCGCCGGCTTCAAGCGCCCCTCGCCCGCGGGCGCCGGCCACCAGATGATGGATATCTTTGAACTCACAGCCGCCCGCCCGACGCTCGGTGGCGAGGACCTCGTCGGAAATCGCGTTCTTCAATACGCGGCCCGAGTTGTGAAGCGTACGAAAAATGACGTTGGTCTCGCGTTCGGTCTTCGTCACCATCATCTGCTTGATTGCATCGTGTATTGGGGCTTCCTGGGTGGCGCAAAACCGCGTTCCCATGTTGATGCCCTCGACCCCAAGGGCCAGCGCCGCCGCCATGCCACGACCGTCTCCGATCCCTCCTGAAGCGATCAGGGGTATCTTGACCTTTTTGGCAGCGATCGCGAAGAGTACGAGACCACCGATATCATCCTCGCCGGGATGTCCCGCACATTCGAACCCATCTATCGAGACCGCATCGACGCCGTTCCGCTCTGCTGACAGTGCGTAGCGCACCGCCGTACACTTATGCAAGACCTTGACGCCCGACTTCGTGGCCTTGGCGATGAATTCTTTCGGGTTATTGCCGGCCGTTTCCAGGATTTTGACGCCGCTGCCGATGATGACATCCAGGTAGGCTTCGTAGGGGGGCGGATTGGCGCTCGGTAAAATCGTGAGGTTCACGCCGAAAGGTTTGTCAGTCATCGTTCGGCACAACTCGATCTCCGCCGCAAGTGCCTCCGGGCTCGGCTGCGTGAGACCGGTAAGTATGCCGAGGCCACCGGCATTGGATACGGCGGACGCCAGCTTGGCGCGGCCCACCCACATCATGCCGCCCTGAATGATCGGATAGCGGATGCCCAGCATCTGGGTGACGCGTGTATGCATCGCGGGCTGTGGGCCGTCCGCGTGGGATGCCGGAACACTCATTCGTCCTCTCCATCATGGTCTCGTGGTCACGGCGGTCACCCTCTCGGTGACGCCCAATCGTGGTCATCGTCCGGATGCCCAGGAGTTCCTCAAACGCCAGTAACTGACAATTCCGCAGTTTTGGGACACTATACGGTACCAAGAAACGAGGAGCAATCGAGCCGCTCGGCATACGGCCATCGGCCTCAACGCTCCATCAGCGCAAGCTTGCCCGGTTTGCCGGCCCATTCTTCGGCATCGGGCGGCGAAACCTTCTTTCGGCGCTGACAGGCCGCTGTTTGGCGAGTTGGGCGTTCAAGGTATTGAATTCCGCTTGCGCCGGTGGAAGGGCATCCTCGGAGAATATTGCATCGACCGCGCACTCGGCCTCGCACGACGTGCGATCGATGCACTCGTCCGAATCGATCATGAGAAAATTGGGTCCCCATCGCATCCGCGCTCGGCGCCCGCGCAAACCACCCGTGAAAGCGGGTTGCTAGTCGCGCACCAACAATGCGGCTCCCGCAATATTGCCGCCGCCATTGGATACCACCGCCACCTGGGGATTTCCGGGGACCTGGCGCTCGCCGCACTCGCCCCGCAACTGCAGCATGGCTTCCCGCACGAATCCCAACCCATGCGTGCGCCCCGCGGACAGCTGGCCGCCGTGCGTCGCCAACGGCAACTCGCCGTCGATCGCGATGCGCTTGCCGCCCTCGACGAAGGATGCCGCCTCGCCGCGGCCGCAGAAGCCCAGGCCCTCGAGCCATAGCAGCGTCAAAATACTAAATCCATCGTAGAGCTCTGCGACCTTCACATCGCGCGGTTTCAAGTCGGTGCGCTTCCACAATTCGCTCCCCGCGGCAGAGAACCCGAAGCGTGACAGATCGGCCTGTTGGTCCCAGGTATCCCGCTCCTGCTGCGGGCCACAGATCGCCTCCACGCGAATCGGCTTGCTCTTGAGGTCGCGCGCGGCCTCACGGTGCGAGATGATGATGGCGGTCGAGCCGTCGACGGGCACGTCACAGTCGTACAGACACAGCGGCGTGGAGATCATGCGAGCCGCAAGATACTCCTCCATGGTCAGCGGTGTACGATAGACCGCCTTGGGATTCAGCACCGCATTGCGCCGCGCGTTGAGCGCAACCTGCGCCAGCTGCTCCCGGGTCGCCCCGAACTCATGCAAGTAGCGAGCGGCGATCAACCCCATCCAGTTGGATGCCGAATAGGCCTTGAACGGCGCCTGCCACTGAAAAAGACCCTCCACACGGGAGGGGCCGAGGCCCACCACGCTGGAGCGCGAGCCTGCCGCCATCGACGTGGCCTCGGTCACGCTGCGAAAACACACCACATGCCGCGCCTGGCCGGTGGCAACCGCCATGCAGGCGGTGATCAGTGGTGACAATTGGGTCGACTCGGGACCGGCCATGTAGAAATTGAGTTTCAAACCCATGGCTTCCTTGACCTCGCCGAGCGACACCGGAGAGAGGCCGAGCGCCCAATTCATGCGCCCGGGCCAGCTGGTCAGGCCGTCGATATCGTCACGCGTCAGGCCCGCATCGTCGAGTGCGTCCTTGATGGCATCGATCGTGAGCAGCAGTCCGCTGCGGGGCACGCGGCGGCCCACCTGCGACTGGCCGACTCCCGACAGGACGGTGCGCTTTTCGAGATACTCTTGGGTCATCGTGGGCCTATCCGATCGGATAAACGATTGCTTTTTCCTGCATGAATTCCTTGAGCCAGCCCGGTCCCATTTCGCGTCCCACGCCGGAGCGCTTGTACCCGCCGAAAGGCACCCTCACGTACATATTGGCCACGCCACCATTGAGCCAGACCTGTCCCGCGCGGATTTGCAAGGCCATTTCGAAGGCCTTGGCACGGTCGGCCGAATGAACGCCACCGTGCAACCCGAAATTGGAATCGTTGGCGATGTCCACGGCTTCCTGATCGGTATCGAATCCGATGACCACCCCCACCGGCCCGAATATCTCTTCCTGGGCGATCCGGGATTTGTTGTCCACGTCGTCGAACAACGTCGGCTCGAAGAAGAAACCTTTCTTGAATTCGGCCGGCCGCTTGCCACCCACGATCAGTTTGGCGCCGGCATCGAGTCCGATCTGTACGTAGCGCTCGGTTTTGCTGCGGGAATTCTCGCGGATCAATGGCCCCATCAATACGGTGGGGTCTGCGGGATTGCCGATTTTCCAATTGCCCAAAATCGCCTTGACCATCTGTACGAACTGCGGCCGGATCGAGTTGTGCACGATCGCCCGGGTGTTGAGCGCACAGCCCTGACCGGCGTGGATGGTGAAGTTGGCGGTGGCCGCCATGGCGGCGGCTTGAATGTCGGCGTCGCCGCGGATGATCATGCCGGACTTTCCGCCCAACTCTAGATGCATGCGCTTCAACGTCGGCGCCGCCTGGGCCATGATCGCGGAACCCACCGTATCGGAACCGGTGAACGAAACCATGTCGACGCGAGCATCGGTGGTGATCAACGTGCCCATCGCCGGACCGCCGTTGAGCACATTGACGACGCCCTTGGGAATCTTGGCCTCTTCGGCCAGTTCGCCGATCAGGAGCGAGCAAAACGGCGTGAGCTGGGAAGGCTTGATCACCGTGGTATTGCCCGCAAGAATGGCCGGAACCACCTTCAGCATGGTGAGCATGAAAGGGAAATTGTAAGGCGAGATGCAAGCGACCACTCCGACCGGCTCGTGCAGGATGACCGCGCTCCCGATCACCGCGGGCCCCGTCGGATTGATGAGGTTCTGCGAGATCTTGATCGGTGCGTAGGTCGACTGATGGGCGGTCGCGAGTTCGATGCAATAGGCGATTCCGTCGAGCACCGACTGAAATTGGACGGTCTCGTTCAGCAGGTAGGTACTGCCCACCTCTGCGGTCAACAACGCCTTGATCTGTGGCGCGCGCGTCTGGATGGCCGCTCCGAAACGCCGGACATACTCGATGCGCTCGGCCATCGATAGCCGGGGCCATGGGCCTTTGTCGAACGCTTCGCGCGCCGCCGTGACCGCGATCTCAGCTTCCTCGATTCCGCCGACCGGCGCCATGCCGATGACTTCCTCGGTCGCCGGATTGAGCACGGCCTCGCGCTCACCGCCGGCGGGCTTTACGAATGCTCCGCCGATATAGAGACTGTCTTGCTGCGTGAAGGGTACGGCCGCCATGATGTGCTCCTGAATATTGCGCAGCGGCGCGCTATGCGTTTTGATTGAACGGAATGCCCTTGTCGGGCCGGTAATCCTGCGGCAGACCGAGAATCCGTTCTGCCAAAGTGCTGAGAAGTATCTCGTCGGTGCCTCCGGCGATGCGTCCCGCCGGGTCGATCCAGGACCACGCGAAATCCGTGCGGGTGCTGCCCGCGGGATTCATGTACACGCCTTCCGCGCCGAGCAAATCCAGTGCAAGGCGGCCCATCCGCTGCCGCTGGCGTCCCAGGAGCAACTTTCGAATGGCGCCTTCGGGACCAGGTTCCTTGCCCCCTGCGATCGCGAGCAGCGCGCGCCGGTGGATCGAACGCAACCCCTGGCGCTCGATGAACGCCTCCGCCAGCAGCGCGCGAACTTCGCCGTCGTCGAGCGCAGGCCCGCCGTTCAGACGCGCGCGTCGCGCCTGCTCGACGACGCTCTCCAAGGTAGTCCCCGCCAGGCATTCGTCTTCCACGCCGCTGTAGCGCTCGATCATCAACATCTCGACCGCCGTTTGGAACCCTTTGCCGACCGCGTTGAGACGTTGTGCGTCCGGGACATGGACGTTGTCGAAGAACACTTCGTTGACATCGGGATGGCCGACCATTCGCCTGATCGACCGCACCTTGATGCCGGGTTCCTTCATGTTCACATAGAATGTCGTGAGTCCGGCATGTTTCGCCACGGTGGGGTCGCTACGTGCCACCACGAAGCCCCACTCGGCCACGTGCGCCCAGCTGGTCCAGAGCTTCTGCCCGTCGAGGCGCCAGCCATCGCCGACGCGGACCGCCTTGAGCCTCAGCGCCGCCAGATCCGTGCCTGCGGTCGGCTCGGAGAACATCTGGCACCAGATCTGTTCACCGCGGCAGGCCAGAGGTCCCAGCCGCCTCTTCACTTCCTCGTCCTGGCAATAGCGCAGAAAAATCGCCATGATGTGCGAAAGGCTGATGGTGAAATATTCGGTGGGCAGGTCGTAGCGCAGCTCTTCCTCGGTGAAAATTGTCTTCAGCAGCTCGCTTCCGCCTCCGCCGCCGTATGCTGTCGGCAGCGTGATCGCGGCATAGCCGCCTTGAGCCTTGATTGCTTGCCAGCGACGGCCAAGGGCGAGATCTTCGGCAAAGGACAATCCCCGGCGAACGGCTGAACCGCTGAAAGGCGGCGCTTCGCGCGCCAGCCAGGCACGCACTTGCTCACGATAGCCCTCGAGACCGGTCACGCCGGCATTCTCAGCATTTTTCGCCGTCATGTGTTCCATCCCTCAAGGAACGAAGCCGATCAAGGTCAACATACGGTCGCGCCAATACTGCTTGGCACCCAGCTCGAGTGCCAGAGAGCGCGCACGGCGGGAGTGGTGGTGAGGCATGGCTTCCCAGGTGATCCCGAGACCGCCGTGGGTCTGTGCATTCTCCTGGGCGGCGAAATCGTAGGCCTCGGTCGCGGCGACACGCGCCGCGGCGGCCAGCCCGCGCCAGCGTGGATCGCCGGCGTCCAGGGCGTCGAGCGCGTCGATGGCACAGCCGCGGGCAATCTCGGTCTTCCAATACATGTCGGCGAGTTTGTGCTTGATCGCCTGGAAGCGGCCGATCACCTGACCGAAGGCCTTGCGCTGCAGTGCGTAGTCACGCGCCATGTACACGCATGCGCTCGCCCCGCCAATCTGCTCGAAGGCAGTCGCCAGGGCCGCCTGCGCGATCGAATCATCTCCGCCGGGTACGCCACCGAGCCGATGCGCCGCGGCGCCGTCGAAGTGCAGCCGCGCAACCGACCGTGCCTGATCGAAGGTCGCCGGCGATTCGCGCCTGACGGCCGGCTGGTCCAACTCGGCGAGCACCAGCGCGACCGATGCGCCATCCCACGCGTGCAGCAACGCAACGTCGGCCACCGACGCAAAGGCGGCCGTCGCCTTGATGCCGCTCAGCGTGCCATCGCGCAACAACACCGCAGGGCACGCGGGCAACCCGCTGTCGCCGGGTTCAGCAAACGCCAAACAGGCGACCTTCGCGCCCTCCGCGAGCGGACGGCCGAAGCGCTCTAGGAGCGCAGCGTCGGCGGCGGCCGACAGCGCGGCAACGATCACCGCGCCGGCGATCAACGGCAGCGACACCGTCCTGTCCCCCAACTCCTGCACCAACAGACTGAGGGCGCGCCACCCCAACCCCATGCCGCCGAGTGCCTCGGGCGCGGAGAGCGCCGGCCAACCCTGTTCGACCGCACCTCGCCACAATTCGCGGTCGAACCCTCCGGTCTGATCGAGCAATGCTTTCAGATGCCCGGGAGTCGCGGCGTCCGCAAGGTAACGTCGCGCGGGCCCGCGAATGGCCGCGAGGTCGTCCTCCGCAGCCTCAGTCATGAAAGGATACCGGACGTCCTTTCAAGACGGCTCGAACAGCGGCAACCAAACATCTTCGCCGGCAGCGATAGAGATTTCCATTTTGGTCATGTTGCAATACCCCCTCTTGCGTCTCGAGCGAGTCGAGCAGAAGAGCAGCGAAATCCAACAGCGGGTCACCAATAGTCGCGATCTCCCAATCGATGATGGCAAGCATCTTCACGGGCACATGGCGCGAGAACGGATCAATCGCCATGAGCGCTCCCAGCGGTACGGTGGGCTTGCTTCATAGGCCGATGGTATAACCGCCGTTGACGGACAAATACTGGCCCGTGACATAGCTTGCGGCCTCGGATAACAAAAAGACCACCGGCTTGGCGACCTCTTCCGGGAGCGCCCATCGGCCCAACGGAATCTGCGACAGGTAGGTGTCGCGAAACTTCTCACTGCGCACGGTCTCAGTCATCGCTGTTTCCACGATTCCGAAGCACACGCTATTGACGCGTATGCTGAACTTGCCCCATTCGCGTGCGGCGCTCATTGTCATCCCGAGCACAGCCGCTTTTGCGGAACCGTAATTGATCTGACCAATGGATCCGCGCCGTCCCGCATCCGAGGAAATATTGACGATGGCCCCAGGAGTCTTCTCTCCGGCTTTCGCCCGACCTAACATGTGTCGTCCAACTGCCTGCAGAAAATAAAAAGACCCGGTCACGTGAACATCCATGACATCGAGCCATTGTTTCGAGGACATTTTGTCGATCATCGCGGGGCGCACGATACCCGCGTTATTCACGAGTCCGTGAACGGCCCCAAAGCGCTGAATTGTCGCGTTAACGGCGGTCTCCGCGAAAGCGGGGTCGATTACGTTGCCGAGCAAGGGCAAGACGCGGTCACCGTGCGCCGAACTCAATGCATCGAGCCCGGCCTCGTTGAGTTCGACCGCTCCAACATTAGCGCCCAATTCCAGGCAGCACTCCGCGATCGCCTTTCCGATCCCCTGTCCGGCACCGGTGATGATGATGTTCTTGCCATCCAATGAAACCAGGTTGGTCATGTAAAACTCTCGTTAGTATCTGCTTGAGCGCATTGGGGTGATGATTTCTGAGAACGCATCGAGTGGCTCAGCGCACACTGGCACGCTCGACCGGTCAGCCTTCGACGGCCAACGCACCCTCCGGACAGGCGTCTACCCCGGCGGAGGCTCGCGACTCCAGGTGTTTCGGAACCTCCACGGCATCGGCTCCAATGTCGATATAACCGTGATCGTCCAATACGAATACCTCCGAACACTTGACCGCGCACAGCCCGTGACCCGTACACATCGCCCGGTTTGCCACTACCTTCATTTGAATTCCTTCCCGTTTCCTCTATTGATGCTCCAACCCACGACTAACAACCTGTCAGTTTTAGTTTAATAGCCAGTGGCGTCAAAGGCAATGCCGGACGTATTATGTCTGGGGCGCCGCCGGTGCCGGGCACGAGGAATCGGTATGACGAATGCTTGCGGTGGCAGTATTGACGACGACGTCACCGCGGCGATCAAGCGTTACGCTGAAGTGATGGAAATCGTCCTCGATCGTCGCCCACACCTGGGCATCCTTGGTTGCGATGTGCATCACACGATTGAATGCCGCCTCAATTGGTGCGCCGCACCTCTTAATTATACGGCTCAGGAATTGGTGACCTTTTTCGAAACCGCGCTCGTTCGCGTCGCGCGGGGTTTATCGTTCCGCATTGCGCTCCTTCGCAGCCCCCCCGCGACCGTGCGCGCGATGATGCGTGCAAGGGCATCATACATGGCCGCGCGGCCGACCCCACGTTCAACGAGGCCCGGATCGATGGCTGCGCAACGCTCCATCGCCGAAACGAGCACGGAGGCCTCCGCCATGCCGTGGCGCGGCGTAAATCCCGGAACATTACCGTGAGCTTCCATAATATGGTCCGTGAAGCGCTTCACCAGGCGCAGGCCGATGCGAAGGCGCGTCTCCTCGAATAACGGATCGCCGCGATCGGCCTCCAGATTGCGATAGCGCAGCACTTCCCGGTGATCGTCCCAGACCGCCGCGAAGGCCTTGACGACTCGCGACGCATGCTCTAACTCGAATTTCTCCGCATTCCAAGGCTCATCGAGAATTTTGTGTACCGAGGCCATGTCGGCTTCGGCAATCTCGCTGAGAGCAAACAAAATCTCGCGGGCGTCCTCGAAATAAATATAGAACGCCGCCGAGGAAGTCTTCGCCTCCTTGGCGATCGAAACTGCTGTCGTGGCAACGGGAGAATGCTTCTTGAGCAAACGCCGCGCGGCATCCATGAGACGCTGCTTGGTATCAAGACCCTTACGTCCCAGGGCCTGACCGTGCTTATTTTTCCTAACTGAACGATTCATATTTCTTGCTATTCTGGCAAAGGCCGCGCGCCATAGCCAGTGCATTCACTCCATCCGAGTCCGTCCCGTTGGTGGGACGCTCAGGGTGCCGTTGTGGGCGATTACAAGACCGCCCGAATGGCCTTGCGGATCTGCCGGATATAGTGTACCGGGTGCTCGATCACAACGGCATCGGCGGCAACCTCACCCCAGTTGTTTGCCGATCGGAATGTCGGGGTTGCGGAAGCTCGGGCGGAAATCATGGGATTTTTCCGGCAAATTCCCTATCTCTTGACTCCAATCTCAGTCATGAGAAGACGGCGTCACCCACGGAATACCGGCGGGCGCTTTGCGAAGAAAGCATCCAACGCTTCGCGGAAATCCGCGCTGCCCGCATTCGACGTGAAAGCGGCCGCTTCCGCCGCCAGCTGCTGGGGCAATGTCGACAACAGGCCATGACGCATCAGCCACTTGGTGCTCTTCAGGGCGGCAGGGGACGAAGCCGCCAGGCGCAGAGCGACTTCCCTGGTGCGTTCGATTAATTGCGCCGCTGGTACCACGCGATTGACCAAGCCGAGTCGCAACGCTTCGGCGGCGCCGATGTTATCCGCCAGCAAGGCAATTTCCAAGGCCTTGCGCAACCCCACTAGGCGCGGCAGAGTCCATGTAGCCGAGCAATCCGGACTGTTACCGATCTTGACATAGGCAAGATTGAACACTGCGTCATCGGCCGCGATGGCAAGGTCGGCGCACAGCGCCAGGCTCATGCCAGCTCCGGCGACCGGGCCATGCACACTGGCCAGCACGGGCTGCCCAGCGGCGGCGAGCTGCGCCACGGCGGCATGGATGGGCTCAATCAGCTGCTCCGCCGCGGCCGGAGCCTGCTCGCCGGCGTCACGAAGATAGCCGAGGTCGCCTCCAGCCATGAAGGCGCGTCCGTTACCCGCCAGCACGATCACGCGCACCGACAAATCAGCACATGCAGTCGCCACCGAATCCCGGAAAGCGATGGCGCTTTCGACATTGACGGCGTTAAGCGCCTTGGGCCGATTGAAGCGGATCTCGGCAATGCGGTCCGCCACGGTCAACACGACCACAGGCTCGGGTGGCGCCATTCAACGTCCCTTGTAGCTCGGCTTGCGCTTTTCTCGAAACGCATCGATCGCTTCTTGGTGGTCCTCGGTCTGGGCCGCCATCGCCTCATAAGCCATTCCTGCATCCATCATGCTGTGCGCAAGTTGTTTGAGACCGATGTTCATCGTCTGCTTGGACCAACGAATCGATTGGATCGGGAGTTTCAAGAGTCTCTGGACATAGGCGTCAACCTTGGCGTCGAGTTCGGCCGCCGGCACTGCGGCATGTATCAGACCCATCGCCTGCGCCTCTACGGCATTCATACGCTCGCCCGTGAACAGATAATGCTTCGCTCGCGCATAACCAATCAGCTGCGGCCACATGATCGCGCCGCCGTCACCGGCGATCAACGCGACGTTGTTGTGGGGATCGGCAAAGCGGGCGGTTTCCACCGCGAAGACGACATCGCAGTAAAGCGCAAGCGTGGTACCCAGCCCGATGGCATCTCCGTTGACTTTGCATATGATCGGCTTGTCGCAGTCCAACAGCGAGAACACGATCCGCTTGGCCTCGCGCACGGTGCGATGCATCAATGAAGGCTGCTGGCGCAACTTTTCCATATACTCCAAGTCCCCGCCGGCGCTGAATGCGGTGCCGGCGCCGGTCAATACGACTATCTCGCTGTCAGGATCTTCTGCAGCATCAACGAACAGACGCGACAGTTCCTTGTGTCCTATCTCGCCAAAACAATTGAGCTTTCCGGGACTGTCGATCGTAATCGTCAAGACCTTATCCTGGCGCTCGACTTTGAAGAACTGATAACTTGAAAAGTCCATGGGATTCCTGGGTAAAGTAGGGAAAAGAGCTAAAGGGTCGCTGCCGTGCCGAAAATCATCGTCGCCTCGCTCGACAACGTACCGCCGTTGGCGTGCGCCAATGCGAGTTCCGCGCCGGCCACCTGTCGCTCTCCGGCTTGACCGCGCAGTTGCATGACCGATTCTACAATCGTGAACAGTCCATACATACCCGGATGACAGCAGGACAGGCCGCCGCCATTGGTATTGACCGGTAGCGTTCCGCCGGGAGCGATACGGCCGCCCTGAACGAACGAGCCGCCCTCGCCCTTGGCACAAAAGCCCAAGTCCTCGAGGAACAAGATCGTATTGATCGTAAACGCGTCATACAACTCCACGACGTCGATGTCCGCCTGTTTGAGGCCCGCCAGCGCGAATGCCCGCCGCCCGGATTCCTCCGCAGGCGTTACGGTGAGATCGGCCATCTGATCGATGCTGGAGTGCCAGGCAGCCGCCGCGCCTCCCAGCAGATATACGGGACTCTGGCGCAGGTCGCGGGCACGATCGGCGCGGGTCATCACCACCGCCGCGGCGCCATCCGTGATGAGACAGCAATCGCTCGTCCGCAGCGGGTCGGAAACCATGCGCGACTTCAGGCAATCGTCGATACTGAGCGGGCCACGCTTGAAAGCGTCGGAATTGAGGTTCGCCCAAGCTCGGGCGGAGACCGCCACTTCCGCGAACTGTTCCGCGGTCGTGCCGTATTGAAAAATATGCCGAGCTGCCGCCAAGGCGTAGGACGAAAGCGGATTCATCGGTTTGTAGGGCAACTCGTAGGGTGACGACTGTCGCAGGCTCTTGAGTCCGCCGGCGCTGCGTTGATTGGAGCCATACATGATGAGTGCGGTGTCGATGTAGCCGGCGTCCAACATCAACGCCGCGGTGATCGCATGCGACAGGAACGCCGATCCGCCGGTGCGATTGCAATCGGTAAATCGTGGACGTATGCCGAGATACTCGACTGCCGCCAAACCAGCAAGCGCATCGTCGGGCAAGCAGATGAACAGGCCATCCACGTCCGATAGCCGCAGGCCGGAATCGCACAGCGCTTGCAATGCCGCACGAGTCGCAAGATCGAGCGGCCTCAGGCCGGGCGCCTCGCCGATGCCGTAAGTGGAGGCGCCGACAATGGCGGCGCGGCCACGGGGGAAGATTTCCATGCTGGTGGTTCCTGGCAATCGGGCGCCATGCGGACGGGCGCATCCACAACTAATTAATCGTTAGTTTTAATATATCGCAAGAGATACTGGGGGAGCAAATGCACGCATCCATGGCTTAGCTGCGCGACTTCGGCATGCCGAGGGCCTGCTCCGCGACCAAGCTGCGGTGCACCTCGCTGGTACCCCCGTAGATAGTGGTGCCGATCGATTGCCGATAGCCTATCTCCACCTGCGCAATCCCGCGGCCATGGCGGTCTGAGAACAGCGAATCCGGGGCCGCGAGATCCATCAAATCCGTGGCATCGCGCAGGTAGAATTCGGTGGCGAATAATTTGGCCATCGGGCCCCAGTAGCGGTGCACAATATGCTCGGCCATGGCCCAGATCGCGCGCTGACAGAGTAGCGTCGATACCGCCAGATGCGATGCCACGCGCGCGAGGCGCTCAGCCGCCGCACCGTCCTCCAGCAAGGGTTTACCGTAACGCATTTCCTTGCGCGCCCACTCGACGGCGTGGCGGTACATGGTTTCGTGTCCCTGACGGTAATGGTCACCGCTGCCGTGCTCGATTTCGAGCATGGCGCCCATAACCAGCATGCCGCCGCCGACCTCGCCGATCCGATAGCGGTCGGGAACCGTCACATCGGTGAAGAACACGATATTGGTACGCTCGTCCTGAAGCGTATGGACCGCCTGGACCTCCACGCCCGGTAGATTCATAGGTACCAGGAATATGGTCAATCCGGCATGTTTGGGCTTCGCTGGATCCGTGCGCGCAAGCAGAAAGCAATAATGGGCCAAATTAGCCGCGGTGGTGAAAATTTTCTGGCCCTTGATGAGCCAGCCATCACCGGTGCGTTCAGCGCTGGTCTTGATGGCGAACAGGTCGGAACCGCAGGAGGGCTCGCTGAAACCAAGGCACCCCAACGCTTCGCCGCGTGCAAATTCGTTCAAGACCTGTTGCTTGACCGAATCGCTGGCGAACCGCATTACCATCTGGGCCACCGAATTGGTGATCGAACTCGTCACATGCTCCCATCCGAAGGATTCGATCACCGAGATCATCGACCAGAACTCGTAAAGGCTGCGATTCTGCCCGCCCCACTCGGTCGGCCAATGCGGAAACAAGAATCCGGCGGCAGCCAACTGTTTGTTGAAACCGGGATCGAAGCCATCGACCGAGTGGTGCGCATGCGCCTTGAGCTCCGGTGTCAGATTCTGCTCGAAAAATCGGCCCGCGCGCGCCGCAAACGCCCCGGCTGCCTCGCCCCAGCTCATCTCCAACGGCATTGGCCCGGCGTCGGGCAATGGCACGTTGCCCTGGCCACCCCACAATCGTTCAGCAACACGTCGCAACTCGTGTTGCGGATCCCCGGATGGCAGCGCCCATGCCTTACCGCGACGGAAATAAAGCTGAATATCGTATTCAAGGGAAACCCCGTAACCGCCGAAGGTATGGAGCGCCCGGGCCACCGCCCTCGCGGAGCTCTGTGTCGCCCACCAAAAACTCATGGATACCGACGCCGCTGCGTCGGCCCGGCCTCGCGCAATGGCCCAAGCCGCGCGCCAGATCAGCAACTGCGCACCCTCGACTTCGGTGATCGCGTCCGCGAGGGGATGGGCGATGCCTTGATAGCCGCCGATGGGACGGCCGAAGGCCTGCCGCTCGCGCGAATACGCCGCAGCCATCTCCAACGCCCGACGCGCGAGACCATTGAGCATCGCAGCCGTCAGCAACTTCCACTCTTCGATCGCCGCCTGGAAGGCATTGCGGGCGCAGATGCCGCTGGCGAGGAAGATGCGCTCGCCCGCCGCACCCGCGCCGGTCAGCACCTGACGGCTCAACCCGGCGGAGCCCAGACTGGCCGCCGCCTCACCTTTGTGTCCAGTGACGAGAATAACGTCGTCGCCGTCGAGAGCGATCACCGCGCCGGCGACAGCGCCGCCAACGACGATTTGGACTTCATCCGCCCGAGTCTCGTGTAGCGCCAATGTAATCAGTGTCCCGTCGAAAGCACGTTTCAGCCAAGATGCCGCAGCCTCGCCAGGCAGAAGTGCGAGCAGCCGGCCGGACACCAGAGTCTCGGCGAAAGGCACGGTCGCCAAGTAACTACCCGCTTCTTCCGCAATGAGGATCGCGTCGAGGAGGCTGCCGCCACCGCCGCCCGAGGCTTCCGGGATGCGCAAGGTCGGTACACCCGATGCGACTAGGTGCGACCACAGACCAGGGTCAAAGCCCTTCTTCTCCGCCACTCGGATCCTCTCGGGAGTGGACTCAACCGCAAACAGTTTGGACAACGTTTCGCGCAGCTGCTGCTGCTCGTCCGTGAGATGCAGATTCATCGGCCCACTCGGTGTCACCAGCCGTTCTTAGATCAAACCGGGATGTCGGCGGTGCCGTGCGTTTGCGCGGCGCCGATGGCGGAGAAATAGGGGCCCGAATTCGGATCCACCGCCGGGCCGCGCAACTTCATATGCACTCCGGGTATCTCGTACTCCAAGCAATCGACCACCTCCCATTCGCGCTCTTGGTACCGGGGATTCCAAGGAAGCTGGGAGAGGCTTGCCACGCTTGAATTATTCATCGATCATTCCTCTTCAAACGATGGTAGCACCGGCTTCTTAATGACCTCCAGCAGAACGATGGCCGTGTCCTCGATCTGGGGAAACCCGCCCATGATTTCGCCCGGCTTCGTGGCTCGGTAGTCCACCGGATCGCGCCCCGCGTTCACCGACTTCGTGTTCCATGACGATGCCAAGCTAGGCTGGTCCCTCTTGACAGTGGAATGCATCGCCCTGCCCCTGACGGCACTGCTGGCGTCGCTGAGCTTGAAGCCCACGTGCACGGCGGTCGGGGTCGCCGCTCGCAATCGCTCAATAGGGATGATTGACTGCGAATACCGGTGCGCTCACGATTCCCGGCGGTTGCTTCATCAAGTCCGGCAGCGCACGCACGGCGCTCATCGCGATCATCAAATGGCAGGGGCTGATGCCCTCCAAAGCGATATCCGGCTCCTCGTCCTCCATCGCAAGATCGAGATCCAACGTAAACCGCGGCGCCCCCTCCACGATGATGCGAAAATAGTCGTTGTGCTTCCACGCAGTAAGCTCTTTAAAGTTCCACTGCGGAATATCCCGCGTCATCAGCCAGAATTCGCGAATGGTCAAGAAGGGTTTTCCGCGCCAATAGCCGGTCCACGATAGCTTCTGGCCGACCACCGTCCCTGCCTCGAGCTTGCCGCAGGCAACCTGGATATCGTGATCGATGGCAGCCACTTCGATCGCAGGCACGATCTTTTCGATCTTGATGCCCAGGCGCTCGGCGGTGGCGTTGATCTCCTGCGCATACTGAAGCGTATTGGTCTTGACTGTCTTGGCCTCCACGGTGATGGCTTCGGGCGGGTAGCCCATCATCATGCCCTCTACCACCATCTGACGGCTCTCGTGCCAATCGCACAGAAAGTATTCCTCTAGTACGATGCCGTCGATTCGTTTGGTGACGCCGGTCAGCGTGGCCGCGAGGCGTTGCATCATGAAGCCAGGGTTTTCGCCGGCGGCCATGAATCGGCTGCCGCCCTTTTTACACGCCGCCGCGAATCGCTCGTGTACGGCGCTACCGTAAGTCGGTAGATGATTGAAGGTGGTCGTGGTAATGACATTCTTACCGGACGCGAGCAGCCGCTCGATATCCTCGGCATTGGTATTGACCTTGCCGTACTTCGTAGCCGCGTGCATAACGATGTGGGCGTCCATCTCCATGATGGCTTCCTTGTCGGACGTCGCCTTGACACCGGTCGACCTCAAGCCGGCCAGAGTGCCAACATCGACGCCATTCTTAGCGGGGTCGTAAACCAATGCGCCGACTACTTCAAAGTCAGGATGCTGAATCAGCTCCTGCAACTGCGGGCGCCCCACCCCTCCGGTTGCCCACTGAATCACCTTGTAGGTCATCACCTGCCTCCTGTTCTAATTCTATTTCATCATCTTGCAACGTCGATCTGACGGAGCGCACGGTGACCGGGATGCCGTTTAGCACGGACGTGCCGGAAGCCACATCGACAGTGCGTCTCGAGCTGATGTCGTTAAAATTGGCGCCGGTCTGGGCACTTGCGATCGATAGACCGACACCCTTTTGCTTGTTTTGGCCCCAGCCGTGGGGCAGACAGACGACTCCGCGCATGACGTCGTCGGTGGCGGTCACCGCAACACGGATGCTGCCGGTTTCCGTAACGATCTCGACTTCGGAGCCGTCGCTGATGCCGCGCTCACTGAGATCCTCCGGGTGCATCAGCAAATGATTGTGGGGTTTACCCTTCACGAGGCGATGATAATTATTCATCCACGAGTTATTGGATCTCACATGGCGCCGTCCGATCAAGACCAACGGCTCCTGCAGCGGGGATTGCCGCAGCAGTCGCGGAATGTCGTCCAGCATCACTTGCGGGGCCGCTTGTACATTCCTCTTCTGCTCCGCTAGCTTGTCGGCCAAGTTCGGACGCAACGGCCCGAGGTCGATGCCGTGCGGGTGCTTCCGCAACATGTCGACGGACATGTCGGGGTATGGCCCGGCTTTTAACATCGCGTCGGTGACCTGATCGCTGGTGGGCTGCGGTGGAACCGACAAGCCGCGCAATTTGGCAAAACGCTGGATGATCGCGTTCAGAATTTCCCAATCGTGACGGCCTTCGTCCGGCTTTTCGAACACGGGTGAGTTGTAGCGCACGGCGTTACGCACCGACCAGGTATAGAACACGTGATCGAAATGACTGCGCTCGAGGGGACTAACCGGCGGAAGAATCAGGTGCGCATGGCGCGTGGTCTCATTGAGATACCAATCGATGGACATCATGAAATCCAGCTCGGACAGCGCCTCATCGATTGCCTTCGAATCGGGTGCCGACACCGCCGGATTACCCGCCACGGTGATGAGTCCGTGGATCTGCCCTTCGCCCGGCGTCAGAATCTCTTCCGGTAGCGCCGCGAGAGGTAGTGCATTCAACATCGACGGACGATTCTGGACGCGGCTCCGGAAATTAGGATCAGGCGTGCCTGCAGCCGCGGGAAGATGCATCATCGGCGAGGCCGGCTGCGGCAGCATCACGCCCCCTTCACGGTCGAGGTTGCCGGTCAGCAAATTGAGCAAGTGCACTGCCCACATCGTCAGAGTGCCGAACTCTTGTACACAGGCTCCCATGCGCCCGTACGCCACCGCGGGTTCGTTGCTCGAGAACTCCTGCGTGAGCTGCTCAATGGCTTCCGCGGATATTCCGCAATGTTGGGCAGCGCGCTGCGGCGTAATCGCTTCGACGGCGGCTCGAACGGCGTCGATGCCGTCTACCTGCCCAGCAAGGCACCCCAGCCTGACGAGGCCGTCGCGAAACAGCACGTGCACCATGGCCAGCAGCAGCCATGCGTCAGCGCCTGGACGTATGAAGAAATGTTGGTCGGCCACTTTCGCGCTTTCCGTACGGCGCGGGTCGATGACCACCATCTTGCCGCCACGCGCGCGCATGTCCTTCATGCGCCCCGGAAAATCCGGCACGCTCATGAGGCTGCCATTGGAGGCCAATGGGTTCGCGCCAACGATGAGGAAATACTTGGTGTTATCCAAGTCGGCAATGGGGATGTAGAACTGATGCCCGTACATCAGATAGCACGTCAGCTGATTTGGCCATGAATCGACCGATCCGACGCTGTAGCGCATCTTCGAACCGATGATCTGGAACAGCATCGATGAGTGCGTCATCAAACCGGAACTATGACTGGTCGGATTCCCGACATAGTTCGCAATCGAATTCGGACCGTAACGCTCCACCAGCGAGGCGAGGTTTTCAGCCGCCATGTCGTATGCTTCGTCCCACTCGATCTCCGTCCACGTGGCGCCCGTCCGCCGCATCGGCTTTCGCAACCGGTCTGGGTCGTAGTGAATGTCCTGCATCGCGACGCCCTTCGGGCATATGTGGCCGCGCGAGAAAGGATCCTCCTGATCGGGGCGGATCGACAGCACCTTATCGCCCTCGACTTCGATCCGCAATCCGCACATCGCTTCGCAAATACTGCAAGCGCGAAAATGAACTCTACGGGTGGTGTTAGGTGTGGCGACCTCAACCATGCTATGAGACCTCTAGAACCATGCGGCCACGATATCATAACTGACTTGCTGTCATTTGTAGACTTACAAAGGAGCACTTTTCGCCAAGTGGGGGCATCGGAGAACGCCCAGGGCATAGAAGGGCAATACATCACTGCCGCAGGGATGAAACCGTCTTGCGGTATGCACATTAATCCTTTTAAATCAATAATATACCCCATAGCGGAAAGCCATGCGCCATGGTTTTGTCGAGCCTGCGCGATTTCCAATCGGCGAACTGAGACTAGCGGCTCGACGATTGCGCCGTCGGCGGTTATTCCTTTACTGCAGAGTTCGTCAGGGGGGCGATCGCAGGGCACCCCGACTAATGATATGACAGTTTGGATTTCACGGTGCCCGCGAGTAAACTTCGTCGCGCGCCCGGGCGCACTACCACATTGATGCAAGACTATGGAGCCGTGATGAACGTTTTGCCGGACCGCGCCGTAGCGGTTATTACCGGCCCAGGGCCCGCGCTGCAATTGCGAAAGGCTTGGCTGATGCGGGTGCCTTATTAGCCAAGCTGACGCATGACGGTTTTTTCTTCTTTTTCAGCTTCGAGCAATGCAATAAGTCCGAGCGAGCCCGAACGCGATATCGGCGGCACCGCGGTCTTCTTCGCGAGCGACGCAGCGCGCTATGTCACCGGTCAAACGCTGTTCATCGATGGGGGCTCGTATTGCCTTTGAGCGAGGCGACAGCTCATATTGACGCCTCAGGAGGCGAGGTTCATCATATAAAATGAGTCTCTTTCAGTTTTTCATAACTCTCCCGGCGCCCGAGACAGGGGCCGGTGCAAGGTGACCCGATGGATGTGAGCAAGCTTCCTTTTTCGATGAAGCCGGTGGGTTGGTTCCAAGTTGCATGGAGCGGAGAGATTCCGCGCGGCACCGTCAAGCCGCTCAAATATTTTGGGCATGATTTGGTCGCTTTCCGCGCCGAGGACGGCCGGCTCGCGGTGCTCGACGCACATTGTCATCACCTGGGCGCCCACATCGGCTATGGTGGCACCGTCAAGGGCGATTGCGTCACGTGTCCGTATCACGGCTGGGTATGGGGCTTCGACGGCAAGAACGTGAGCATTCCCTACTTGGATAAGGCGGTGAATCGTCGGCTGCGAAGCTGGCCCGTGAAGGAACAGCACGAGTGCGTTTTTATCTGGCACGACCCTACGCGCAGCCCTCCGCGCTTCGACCTGCCGCATATTTTCGAGAGCTTCAGAGAATTTTCCGACCGGCCGCCGGAGGATTACTATCCCGCCTACCCGCAGGCGGTATTGAAGATGGCAAATGAGGAGGTGCATCCGCAGATCACCTTCGAGAACAGCGTGGATCCCCTGCACTTCCGATATGTTCACGGAGCACCGATTGACCCGCTGCTGTTGGAATATGACGTTCGCGGGTCCGTTTTCCGCACACTGTTCGGATTCAAGTCGGTCAAGACCAACGACATCGCGATGCGATTCGAAACCAAGACTACGGGTGTAGCCGCGTCCTTCAACGTGTTCAAGGGCAGCTACAATTATCGCGTCCTGTTCTCCGTCACGCCGGTCGACGACAGGACGTCCGACCTGTTTTACAGCATCTGGTGGCCCCGCAAGGACGGCGATAAGCGCGAGAGAATGCCCGAAGAGTTGCAGCAACGCATCCGGGCTCAATTCCTGCACACCGTCGAAGAAGACCTGTTGATCTGGCGTACACAGACCTATGTAGAGCGGCCGATCTTCCCGGAAAAAGAGCTGCGCCCGTACATGGCCCTGCGCGAGTTCCAAAGCACTTTCTACGATCTACCGCCGGTCGAGGGAAAGGCTGCGGAGTTGCAACCCGCTGAAGCCTGGAAATAACCAAGGCTCCTCACATAACGGGCCCGGCTGCAATTGAACCCGCTTGGGAGCCGGCAAACGCGGCTCCGAGCGGGTTCACGTTGAGCAACTCCCCTTCAGACCGCCGACGGTGACTGCCCCGTTTACTGCAACGTGTCCGTGCATCGCACGACGGCGTCGTACGCGTCGCGAACCGCATCCCCGATGCGACCGCCGCGGCGCGCATCGCCGATCGTCGCGCATCTGATTCCCCGGCCGCGGAGCGCGTCCGCGAGCGCTGTATCGGAGCTGCGCCCCTGCGCGATGACGACGCAACCAGCGGGCAGTGTCGATATTTTACCGTCCGACCCCTGCAGAGCCACGGCACCGTTCGCTATCCGCAACAGGGTGGTCGAATCGATGATTCGGATCCTTGAATTTTCACGCAGGCGTTTGAGCAGAGCGCCTCGATAGATCATCTCGGCCGAACGGGCGAGCTGCGCAGCGGGTGATCGGCTCACCAACACCACCTCGTAGTCTCGCTCGGCCAGATACTCGGCCATCTCGCAGCCGGTTTCGCCACCCCCGTAGACGAACGCCGGAACGTTACCTGGCGGCGGCAGCGTACCCTCTCCCATCAATAGCTCGTACGCGTCTCGAACCATCGGATTATCTAAGCCCTCGACGGGCGGCATGACGGTGCGCGCACCGGTGGCGAGAACCACGATTGCCGTCTGATGCGCCGTCAGCTGCTCCATGTCGGCGCACGTGTCGAGCCGAACTTGAACGTCGCTCAGGCTCAATTGCCGTTCTAGATAGGCGCGATACCAATCGATTTTGTCCTTGAAAGGCGGCGCCGCCGACGCGATCAGTCCACCACCCAACATTCGACGTGCTTCGTACAGCTCGGTGCGATAACCCGACCGATCCAGCCACAATGCGGCCGCCATCCCGCCGGGTCCACCCCCCACGACAACGGCACGTTCGCCGCGTCGGACTCCCGCATCGGGAAGGGGCTCCAATTCCCGGCCTGTGCGCGGATTGTCCGCGCAGGCGATGGACTTATCCTGAAAACCATTGGAGACGCAAAAATTGCAGGATGTGCACGGCACGATGTCGCTGTCGCGGCCCGCACGTGCTTTGTTGGCCCATTCCGGATCCGCCAGCAACGTGCGACCCAGCGCGATGAGATCCGCATCACCATCCGCGAGAGCTTTCTCGGCGGTGATGGGCCGGCGAATCTGCCCCACCGCGATCACCGGGACGCCTGTCGCCTGACGAATTCTTCGGGCGTAGGGCAGGCGCCAACCTTCTGGCATGGACATGGGCTCGAGGATCTTATCGAAGCTCGTCGAGCCCACGCCGATGGAAACATGCAGGGCGTCGGCGCCGGCTGCCACGAGCTTGGGCGAGATTCGTTCCATATCGACGATATTCAAGCCATTCGGGGCGAACTCGTCGGCCGAGAGCCGATACAACAACGGGCGGTCGCCGATTGCCCGTTTGACGCGCTCGATCACCCGACGCGGGAAGTTGAGCCGACGCTCCTCATCGCCACCCCAAGCATCGTCGCGATGATTGGTCATCGGGGACAAGAACTGGGTCAAAAGGTATCCATGAGCGCCGTGCAGCTCCACCGCCTGATAGCCCGCCTCCATGCCGAGTTCGGCACTGCGCCCGAAACATTCGATCAAATGTTCGATCTCGGCATCGGTGAGTCCGCGCCCCGTGAGTTTGCTCGGGTCCTTGCGCGACCGGACGTCGCTCGCTCCCACGGGCACGTCGATCGTCAGCAATTTGCGCTTCGCGCCATGTCCGCCGTGCTGCAACTGCAGGCAGGCGACCGAACCGGCAGCTCGAATGACGCTCACCAGGTCGCGATGTCCCGCCACATGTGCAGGCGTCTCGAGGGCAAGTTGATTCGGCTCCGACTGACCGCTCGCGCGATGGACGCAACAAAACTCGACGATGATCATGCCCGTTCCGCCGGCGGCGCGCGCACCGTAAAATGCCATTTGCCTCGGAGTGACAAGACCCTCTTCGCTGCCGAGTTGCGTCGACATCGGCGGCATCACCGTCCGATTCGGAATCGTGAGACCGCACAATGTGAACGGGCTGAACAGATACGGGTATTTCATCGCATGGTTGTGGCAAGTGCCGAATGCTGATGCCAACGCCCCGGAAACTCCTCAGCCCTCAGCGAGGGATTACGCTTCGCGAGGTAGATAGCTTTAAACATGTGCTGACTGGCGCCATGTCCGCGATGACACGCTGCCGCGATATCCCGCCCGGATCACGTTTTGGTCGAAAATGACAGACCTGCGAGAGCCTCGCCCAATCCGAGTTCACCATCGTTGCCGCGCCGAATGGTCTGACGGCTGTAGTAGGTATCGTTGAACTCCCAAGCGGCGCAAATTTTTCCGTCACGGAACTTATAGAGCATGTGGTACATGTTGTTGTACTCGACTCCGTCGATGGTCACCGCCCGCCCGTTGGCCATCACGGCAACGCGATCGTCTTCCGCGGTGGTTTCGAGTGTGGTGAGTTTGACTGGTTCGCGCAAGGCAGCCTTGAGCACCCACTTGGTTACCTCTTTGAGCTCTTGGCGCCCGAATGTCTTGCGGCCCGACAAGGAAAACCAGGAAAGGTCCTCGGTGGTGAGAGCGTAGGCACCTTCCAGGTCGCCCACGCCGAGCAATTCGTTGAACCGCTCGATCACCTTCTTGTTGGCTTCCGTCGTCGTACTCATGATTTTCTCTCTTTACGCGCTGCGCCTGCTTGCCGAAAGCAAGATTGCGGGCGACGTAATATGGCCCGATAAACTAACATGTTATAAGTTCTAGTATGTACGGGCACCCGCCAAAAGGCAAGGCGAGTGCCGACGTTGCGCCGCTGGGCCTACCAGCGTGGCCGATCGACCAAACTGGGCCAGAGGCTCGCACCTCGGGCGGCCAATGTCGACGCGCCCAGCTTCTCCGCCCACAGCAGTTCGCTGCCTGCTTCGCTCCGCCACTGCCACAGGCGCCGCGTATGCTGGTGCAGCTGGTGCTCGTCGGTCACGCCGATGGCACCGAAGATCTGGTGAGCCGCAGCGGCCCCGCTGGTCGCCGCGGCGCCGGCGCGAATCTTTGCGATGGCCACGCCCTCCCAACCCGCGCCGGAATCGATACGCCGGCAGCCATACATACCCGCGACCTGGGCCGCCGCGGTCTGCATCGCCAATTCGGCGAGCAGCTGTTGGATCGCTTGAAATTTGCCGATGGGTTTGCCGAACTGCTGTCGTACATTGGCGTACTCCACACACAGCGGCAGCACGGCCTCCAAGCTGCCGGCGATCTGGACCGAACGCAGCGTCGCGAGAGCGCACAGCGGGTCCACATACCTTCCCGCCGGTGCGAGCGCCACCGCACGCACCGCATCGAATCGCACGGCGGCACTGGGAGTGCGGCCATAAGTCTTTACGGGGGCGAGTCCCACATCCTCGCGGTCGACGAGGCACACGAAGCGCCGACCGGCACGCTCCGCCGCAACGATGAGCCACGTGGCGACCGGCGCCCAGGCTACCGGCGAATCGGTTCCGCTGAGACGGTCTTCGGCATCGAGCGTCAAGGGTGCCGCGACGATGGCCAACGGGCCCTCCGGGACGGCCAAGCCTGCGGCGGCCAGTAACGCCGCGCCGATCATGGTTTCGCCCAGGGGCACCGGAGAGGCGTGCCGCCCGAGCACACGCATCACCACTTCGGCGTCGCGCCAGGCGAGACCCGCGCCATCGGCCGATTCCGGAACCAATGCCGAGCGCGCTCCGAGGTCGTCAACTTGTTTCCACAATGCTGCGGGGAAGGTTCCGCCCTCGATAACCGCCAATGCCTCGCGGTCCACGTGTTTGGCGAGCAGTCGATCGAGTTGGTCGGCGAGTAGGTCCGCCACGTCTTGTTGTCCGCTCATCGAACACCCAATCCCCGTGCGATGATTCCGCACATGATTTCGTTGGTTCCGCCCCGCAGCGAGAAGGTGGGCGCTGCTTGCGTGAGGTAGCCGAGCATCGCGGCCAGCCGATCGTCGAGCGAAAACGCCGGAACCGCGTCGGTCAATTCGCGCACCACTTCCGGCAGTCGTTGTTCGAAATCCGTCCCCAGCACCTTGGTCAGAGCTGCCTCCTGCAACGGTGTCTCACCCGCCTCCAGACGTGCGAGCACCGAAAGGGACATTTCCCGAAGTATGACCATGTTCGCGACGGATTCACCGATACGGCGGGCGGACAACCGGTCCGGCGCACCGGTCGCGCGCAAGGCATCGATGGTCAGGGGCAGCAGCGGGAACGACGACAGGTAGCGATCCGGCCCGCTGCGCTCGAAGGCCAACTCGGCATTGACCTGGGCCCATCCCTCACCCTCGCGGCCGATCAGTTGATCTTCGGGCAGGAAGACCTCGTCGAAGGTGATTTCGTTGAAATGCGATTCGCCCAAAAGGTCTCGAATAGGCCGGATCTCGATACCCGAGGACTTCAAGTCGATCAAGAATTGCGACAAGCCTCTATGCCTGTCGACCTCGGCAGGCCCGCCACTGCGGAACAACCCGATCATAAAATCGCAATGCTGCGCGTAGGTGGTCCATATTTTTCGACCGCTGAGGCGCCAGCCGCCGTCCACGTGTGTCGCGCGGGAGCGCAGGCTCGCAAGATCCGACCCCGCGCCCGGCTCCGATAGACCGATGCAGAAGGCCGCTTCGCCGCGCGCCATGGCGGGCAGAAATCTCTCTTTCTGCGAGTCGGTGCCCACCCGCAACAACAAGGGTCCGCTCTGCCGGTCGGCCACCCAGTGAGCTCCCACGGGACTACCCGCCGCGAGCAATTCCTCGATCACCACGTAACGCTCGATGGGCGAGCGCTGGTGGCCGCCGTAGCACGTGGGCCAGGTCATGCCGATCCACCCGCGCCTGGCGATTTCCCGCGTAAACTCCCGGTCGAAACCCGTCCAAGAGTGGCCCACCTCCCAGCCGGACCACGCTTGCGACGCCTCGGCGAGAAAAGCACGCACCTCGCGCCGCAGCGGCGCGCACTCGGCGGGAATTTCGAATGCCTGGAAACGACTGGCCGTATTCACGATTCGGCACAGCAATCGGCGTATTTCCGCGTCATCTCGAGCTCCTTGCGCGTCGGGTCGAATGAACATACGTCCGCCCGACGGGGATCGGTTGATTTACAGCATCGCGTCACGTTTCTCTGTAGCACCCGAGGTGTAATTTAACTGTCAAGTTGTAACTGAATTATAATCAGCTCTATCATATCCGCATGTCAGCACTCATGAGCAAGGGAATCGCTATGGCGTCGATACCGCGGCCAGCGCCGTCGCCGGGAGTCCTCTAGATGCGAACAGCCGCATGGTTTGCCAGGTGATCGTCAAACCCGAATTGGACGGCATCGTGCTTCCGAAGAATCAGTTCTGAGGTTTGTACCGTGAGCGCCGCGGGCGTCGTCATCATTGGTGCCGGCCAGGCAGGCAGCGAAGTGGCGACGTCGCTGCGCCAGCAGGGATTTGCCGATCCGATTTCTCTGATCGGCGACGAACCGTACCTCCCGTACCGGCGGCCGCCGCTGTCGAAAGCGTTTCTCGCCGGGGACGTGGCACTCGAGTCTCTCTTTATCAAGTCTCAAGCGACCTACGACAAGCTCAAGATCAACTGCCGCACGGGTATCGGCGTGGAGTCCATCGATCGCGCCGAGAGACAGCTCCGGTTATACGACGGGACGCTGGTGGCATATGACCGGTTAGTGCTCGCCACCGGTGGCCGGGCCCGGCACCTGTCGCTGCAGGGCGCCGAATTTGCGAACGTGCATTACATCCGCTCGGTCGAGGACATCTTGCGCTTGCGGGCCGGGTTCACGTCGGGCGCGAGACTCGTCATTATCGGCGGCGGCTACATCGGCCTGGAAGCGGCGTCCGTCGGCGTGAAGAAGGGTCTCCTCGTCACGGTCGTCGAAGCCCTTCCCCGGGTTCTGGCACGGGTCGCGGTGCCTGAATTGTCCGCCTTCTACGAACGCCTGCATCGCAATCACGGAGTCGACGTGCGCACCGGGGTCGGCGTACATGGCTTCGAAGGACACTCGCGGGTGGAGACCGTCGTGCTCGCCGACGGGCAACGGCTGGCGGTGGACCTGGTCGTAGTCGGCGTCGGCCTCATTCCGAACACGGAACTCGCCGAGGCTGCTGGGCTCGAGGTGCAAAACGGTGTGGTGGTCGATGCGGCCGGATGCACCTCGGACCCGAGCATCTACGGCGCGGGGGACTGCACGTTCCACGAGAACACCTTTTACGGCCGCAGACACCGCCTGGAATCCGTGCCCAATGCGCTGGAACAGGCGCGCGTCGTGGCATCGAATCTGTGTGGCAAAGCCGCCGCCTATGCGGCCGTACCGTGGTTTTGGTCGGATCAATACGATCTCAAATTACAGATGGTCGGACTGTCGGAGGGACACGATCGATTGGTGATCCGCGGCAAATTGGACGATGCCCATTTCATCGCGTTCCACCTCAAGGAGGGAATCGTCATTTCCGCCCAAGCGGTGAACCGTGCACAAGACTTCATAATCGCCAAGAGGCTGGTTGCCGAACGCGTCTCCGTCGTCGCCGAGCGGCTGGCCGACGAAGCCGCACCTCTCAAGGACTTGATCGCCGCCGCCGGCCTGGCTTGAGAGACCCGCCCCACGGGTTCCGGGCGCCGGCTCGCGCCGTGCCCTCGGACCCCCCGGTCGGTTCCGTACCGCGGATCGATCAATAGACTTCGAACAAACCGGCCGCGCCCATACCGCCGCCCACGCACATGGCGACCACCACGTACTTGGCACCGCGCCGGCGTCCCTCGATGAGCGCGTGACCGACCATGCGTGCGCCGCTCATCCCATAGGGATGCCCGATGGAGATGGCACCGCCGTTGACGTTGTAGAGCACGGGATCGATGTCGAGGCGATCACGGCAATAAAGACACTGCACGGCGAAGGCTTCGTTGAGCTCCCACACACCGATGTCCTGAATCTTCAGGCCATGGAGCTTCAACAGTTTGGGGATGGCATAGATCGGACCAATGCCCATCTCCTGCGGCTCGTTGCCCGCCACGGCGGTTCCGACGTACCGTCCCAGCGGTTCGAGACCCTTGGTCCGAGCAACCTTGGCATCCATCATGACACACGCCGAAGCACCATCCGACAACTGGCTGGCGTTGCCGGCCGTGATCACACCGCCTTCAATCACCGGCTTGAGCCGGGCAAGAGTGTCGCAGGTCGTCTCGGCGCGATTTCCCTCGTCCTTGCCGAGAGTCACCTCCTTGTACGTCACCTCCTTGGTCTCCTTGTGGGTCATGGCCATGGTCGTCGTGATCGGCACGATCTCGCTGTCGAACTTTCCGGCGAGCTGCGCCGCCGCCGTGCGCTGCTGGGACAGGAGCGCAAATTGATCCTGGGCCTCGCGGGACACCTGATACTTCTTAGCGACGTATTCGGCCGTCTCGAGCATGCTCATGTAGGCCAGAGGCTGGAAATTCAATACGCTGGGGTCGCGCTCGCGCCGCGCCCAGTCGAAATAGGGCGCGTTCATCGCGGTGACGTTTTCGACGCCGCCCGCGACCACCACGTTCATGCCGTCGACGATGATCTCTTTGGCGCCGATGGCCACGGCCATGAGCCCCGACGAGCACTGCCTGTCGATGGTCTGGGCGGGAACGCTCACCGGTAAACCAGCGGCCAAGGTGGCCGTGCGCGCGATGTTCAACCCCTGGGTACCCGCTGTCAGCACACAACCCAGGACGAGGTCGTCGATTTCCTCCCCGGCGATGCCTGCCCGCGCGACCGCGTTGCGGATCGCGTGTGCCGCCAGGGTCGGTGACTTCACATTGTTGAGCGAGCCGCGGCCAGCCCTGCCGATGGGCGTTCTGGCAGTTGAGATGATGACGGCTTCACGCATTTCTTGTTCCTCGACATCGATTTAATAGGATGATGATATCGCGCATAGACTTGCCCAATCGACGTTTTCGACCAGCCACGACGATCTGCACCCGGGAGGACGGAAAATATCGCGGCATCAACATGTTACGAGATGGCATGGATCACGGATCGCCCGCCGCAGTTTCACTGGGGTCCGCAGTGCATAACAGACACTGTGTCAGTTTACCAACAACGACCCGCGCCGCAAGGTGCGCCACTTTTCCCCGGCGAATTCGGTTATACTTGGGTAATCTCCCTGCTCGTTGACTGTTAACTTTCCCACTGTTAGCTTTGGTGATGGGTGCTGGCGCCGCCCATTCATTGATAAATCCCGGAGTATGCATAATGACGACGCAAGCATTGATCGCCGGAGTCGGCATGGTGAAATTCACCAAGCCCGGCAAGAGCGAGGAATACGACGTTCTCGGCTCACAGGCTGCGCGCGCGGCGCTCAACGACGCGGGCATCGCGTACACGGACGTGCAACAGGCCTACGCCGGTTTCGTATTCGGCGATACCTGTTCCGGCCAGACGGCGCTCTATCATCTCGGCTTGACCCAGATTCCCATCATCAACACCAACAACGCCTGCGCTTCGGGTTCCACGGCTTTGTTCCTTGCGCGTCAGGCAGTGCAGAGCGGTCTGGTGGACGTGGCGCTGGCGGTCGGTTTCGAGCAGATGCCGCGCGGTGCGCTGGCCAGCAACACCTCGGATCGCAAGGCTACCACGTCGCGATTGGACGAAGCGGTCACGAGCATCCAGGGTTGGGACTCCAATGTGATGCAGGCTGCCCTGTATTTCGGCGGTGCAGGAAAGGAGTATTTGGAGAAGTACGATGCCAAGGCCGAGTTGTTCGGCAAGGTGTCGGTGAAGGCGCGTCGCCACGCCGCGCGAAATCCGTTCGCCCTGTTCACCGAGCCGCTCACGGTCGATCAGGTCATGTCGTCCCCTCCGATATACGGCCCGCTAACACGACTCATGTGCTGTCCGCCGACCTGTGGTGGCGCCGCGGTGGCGATCGTTTCCGATGCCTACGCCAAAAAACACGGCCTGAAGAATCTCGTCAAAATCTGTGGCCAGGGATTCGCCACCGACGGGGCCGCGAGCTTCGGCAGCGGCAGCATGATTCAAGCCGTCGGATCCAGCCTCTCGCAATGCGCCGCCAAACAAGCCTATGAGCAGGCGGGCGTGGACCCCGTCGATGTGGACTTGGTCGAATTGCACGACTGCTTTTCGACAAACGAAGTCATCACCTACGAAGCCCTCGGGCTGTGTCCCGAGGGCGGGGCCGAGAAATTCGTCGCGGACGGCGACAACACCTATGGAGGTCAAGTCGTCACCAATCCGTCCGGCGGTCTTCTGTCCAAGGGTCATCCCCTGGGCGCCACGGGGCTTGCTCAAATCACGGAGCTCGTCTGGCACCTTCGCGGCACGGCCGGCGAGCGACAGGTTAAAGATGCAAAGGTGGCGCTGCAACACAACATCGGTCTGGGTGGGGCCTGCGTGGTATCGGTTTTGCAGCTGGCTTGAGTGAGCTTGCGACCAGATAGGTGGGGGGCGTGGCGGGTTGGCAATAGCACGCAATCGTGCACAAGTCTTATGCCTCATGTTTCCATCATTATTTTCCTAGAGCGGGGTGTGGATATCCAACCATGAATACTTAGTCCGATTGTCGCAATTCGATTGCGTCGAGCAACCGACCCCGGCCTCTTTGACAAATGTAACTGATGGATTGACATTGACTTTGGCGCAGCGCAACTTGTACCGAATCACGAAAATCTACAGGAAGATGCGGCGTGCTCCGGATCGTGCAGTGGGCCACCGGGGAAATTGGACGGCTCGCCATCAACGCCATGGCAAGAGATCCGCGCGTCTCGCCTCAGTCTTCCGTGAGTCGCAAATGCTGATCGCGAAAGCGCTGGGGGTGATGCCCGATCGGTTTACCGCGCGACACGATTTTGCGGCATCCCTGGATCGTGTCGACCTCGCGTGCGGCGTGATCGAGCCGGGCACTGTCGGCTGCCGTTTTTCGAATGGGTCCTGGCCCCACGACCAAATGAACCGCGCGCTCAAGATGCGGGCGGAGCCCGTCGACGCCCCGAGCTAGAGATGTTCTCCCGATCTTGTCGTCATTTTGTGGGCGGCGTAATACCCGCGCGGGCGAGGGCTATCAGACCTCGCCGATGGGCCCTATCGACAATTCGTGAGTACGCTCCGGCGACAAGACATGTTGGCTTTCGCGGGGCTTGGATCGAGGGCGAGGGCTGCGTATCGATATGGACCAGAACCACCGGATCGCTCATCGGGAAGCATTACACGAAGTTTTTTCATGACGCCAGCGAGCTTTTCGGCATCGATATCTTGGGTACCGTGCAGGCCTCGATGGTATACGACACGCCGGAGTTCGAACACGCCTCGCGAATGCTGGATGCGGGCGCGGTTGAACCACGCGCGATGATTACCGGAATCGTCGCAATGCAGGATCTCCCGGCGCAATTCGAGGCTTTGCGGGGAACCCACGCATTACTGCAAGGTCATGATCGATCCCTGGCGCCGACGCCGGACGATGCCCACACTCTAGAAATCGGCAACACGAAACGCAGCGAGGCTAAGTCCGTGGCAATTTTTCAACACCGACGCACGCAGGAGTACGTCGCACTCGGCGGTTGCATGCTGATCGCGGCCGTGGAAAACGCGGTTTTCGTGGCATGCTTCCCCTTGTGGGTGGTTCCGTGGGTCAATGACTTCCACATCCCACGCGCGGCGGCGATGAGCGCATTCGGGATCGGCAACGCCGTCGTGGGCCTGGTGTCGCCCCTCGTCGGCCGATCGCTGGAGCGCTTCCCCGCGCGCAACAACATCTCCTGCGGCGGACTGATGTTGGCACTGGGCTTTTTGCTCGCATCTTTTGCGACCACATTCTGGCAGATCACCGCGATTTATTCGGTGGTCCTGGCGTCGGGCGCGGCATTCACGGGCACGCTGCCGGCGCAGACCGTTGCCATCCGCGTCATGCCGCAAAAAGCCGGCACGGTGGGCGGCCTCATCAACCTAGGCATCTCTGTGGGCGGTGTCGCCGTTCCCGTCCTGCTGACGTTCACCCTCGCCTCCCTCGGTTGGCGCAAGACCTTTCTCGTGGCCTCCGCCCTGATCTTGGTGACCATCGTGCCGGCGGTGTGGATACTCCTTCAAGGCTATGGCGGCCGCGGCGCCGCCGGTCGCGATCCTTCCGGCGCCGAGGCGCAGGCCGCTCTCTCCCTCCGCGCATTGCTGGCCAGCGGCGCATTTTGGATGCCCCTCGTACTCATCGTGCCCATTTTGTTTGTCGTCGGCACGGTGCTCCCAAATGCGGTGTCAATCGCCGCCGACGGCGGCATCGACATACACATGGCCGGTTACTTGGTTGCCGCGATATCGGCAGGCGGAGCATCCGGAAGCATCGTCCTCGGCTGGCTGGCCGATCGCTTCGACTATCGGATGTTGTTCACCGCCATCGCGATCGCGGTGTTCGTCACGCTGCTGATGCTGTTGCGCCACCTGGCGCCGCTGCCCATGGCGGAGGCATTTTTCGTCGTGGGTTTCGCGGCGGGAGGCGTGTTTCCGTTGCTGGGATCATGATCGTTCGCGGCTTCGGCTCGCACGCCTTTTCCCGGATCATGGGAATGATGATGCCGGTGGTGTTCATTTCGATCGCCTTCTCCCCCGTCATTGCGGGCTGGATTCGTGATAAATCCGGAAGTTATGCGTATGCATTCATGTATTGCGCCGGTCTGCTCGTATTGAGTTGTCTTGCGATACTTACGGTCAAAACCCCGCGGTCGGCGCCGCTCGACACACCCGCTGTGTCCGGCGTGCACGGGCCGGGTTGAGACCGACGCCTATTTGTTCGGGCATTGCTGGTTGGTTGAACAGCGCTTTCTCCTCCCGGAGCGCCCTTCCGGACTGCGCGGACGTCGAGTTCACGGCGCAGTTGCGCCGTGACGGCGCGATCCTCATCGAGTGGCAATTCAGGGGAATGCAGATCATATCCCCCGCGGCGTTCGCGGGACTTACACTGAAGCGTGTGCCGGCGTGGGCTGCCGAACACTGCGACGATGACATGCTCGAGGCGGTGCGCGTGGCGATGGGACGCCCTAGTGGGTGGCTACCGGGCTGTTGAGCAGCCAAAGTCCCTGCAGTGCGAATGTAATGCCGCCTCGGTAGACCAGCGGCTTATCGGGCTTCAATTTGAAGTCTGGCATGCGCTTGAGCCATTCCTCGAGGAACACACGCATCTCCATGCGCGCAAGATGCGATCCGACGCAACGATGCGGGCCCCCACTGAACGCCAGATGAGGCTTCCGCGGGCGCATCGGATCGAAAACCTGCGGATCCTTTACGAATTGATCGTCCAAGCCGGCCACCGAAAGGCATAGGAAGGCAACTTCGTTGCGTTTCAGCTGGATGCCGTTAAATTGTGCATCGGCCGTCACCCGACGCATGGTGTTAGGAATGGCATAGATCCGTAACGACTCCTCGATCGCTTCCGTCACCAGACTGGGATCGGCCCGAAGCGTCGTCATCCACTTCGGCTGCATGGCCAGACCGTACGCCAGGTACGACAACGCAGCCGTCACGGTATCGAGGCCCGCAAGAAACAACAAATTGCAGATCGACAACACGACTTCCCGCGAGACCGGGGCCCCATCGATTTCCGAGGCCAAGAGCTCCGACACGACATCCTCGCCCGGCTTGGCGATGCGCGCGCTTACCACGCTTTCCATGTACAGTTCGATCTTTTTCATGATTCCGACTTGTGTCGCGATATCGGTCGACACAAAGAATTCGTTGACCCATTCCGACAGCTCATCGTACCGATCGAGCGGCATGTCCATCATCGTCATGAAAATCATGACTGGTAGCGGCGTCGAAATGTCAGCGACGAAATCAAATTCCTTCTTGGTCATGACACCGTCGATGAGCCGATTGGTGAGCTCTCGCGAGGCCACTTCCATCTGCGCAACGGCTTTCGGGGAGAAAATGCCATTGACCAACTTGCGATATTTCGTGTGATCCGGCGGATCAAGCGTAATCGGGATGCGCGCAGGCATACTATCGGCAGTACCTTCCGGAAACGGGGGGATATTCACTCCCGCACTCGAAAACAGATTCGTGTTCAGCAGTACCGCATGCACGTCGGCACGCCGTGTAATGACCCAATGCCCACCATTGCGCGTGGTATAAAAAATCGCCGGACTAGTCTTCTGCGCCGCCAGAACCCGATCGTGTGGATCCTGGAAACCGAGAATATCCTGGAAGATATCGAAGTCGCGGACCAGTTCGGTCGGTATGTGGGCAGGCACCGTGCTCTGAATGTTATCCACTTTCTTACTCCTCTAATTTGCCACATTGCCACATCATTCAGCGTCCTACAGGCTGAATGTCGTTCCCGCATGCTTAGCGTATTCTGTCACTTTGCCGAACTGATTGCCACTCAGCTCCTTGGTCATGGTTTGACGCGATAGATTGTCCGTCCAAGGCTTCGCAACAAGGGCTTCTTCCACGCGCAGACGGGCCCCCCTGTTAGTTACATAAACGGCTTCTTTCTGAGTAGAATTCGCCTACTCTCGGGCTGTACACCAATAGACATCGTCGCGTAAATAGAAGGGGGGCAGATAAACAAAGCGTCGACAGCCTAAATCGGCGGACTGTGGGACTGGATGCCGATGCCGCCCCTGGACGAGTTCAAGATCTGGGACGACTACTTGGACGCTCTGCGACTGACCTTCGAGGACGCACTGGCGCTAGGTCACATCGACCGCCCCATCGACATCGTAATCCGCCAGACGCAAGGGCTGCCGCGCGGTTCGGTACAAAACGTCATTCGTGCTTACAAGGAATTAGTGGAGGAAGGATGCGTATGTATTTTGAGGCCTCTGATTTCGGAAAACGCGGTAGATCTGCGCCTCTACGTTGACTCGGCGCCGGCCGATATGCGCGTTCCGTTCATCGGCTGGTTCGGCACCGAGGATGCGCTCAGCGATTGGGGCTTCGAACTCAATAACGGCGGCCATCCCGAAGAGGCCGCCACCATCGCCAGCATTATGCAGCAGGACGGCGTCCACAGCACCGTCGCCATCATCGAGAAATCCCTGATCGGGTTGCACTATTTGAAATTCTTCCGCGATGCGGGTGACATTTACAAAATCGATGTGCTGGGAGTCATTGAAGTGCCGCCAATTGAGGCGGACAAGACGCAAGCCATCGCCGCCGCCAAAGCCACCGGTGCACAATCCATTCTCTTATTTGGCTTCGGCTACGGCACGTGGGGCATCAACTCTGGGATGAAAAGTAATAACTGGGTGGTTCCCGTCTACGGCGCCACCAACTATCTAGCCTGCCATTTCAGTAAGGACTGGATGGAGCAACTGGCCAATGTAACCGGGCTCGACCAATACGATGAACGAAACGCCGTAGGTCAGCAGTTTCTGGACCGATTCTCCACAAAATTCGGACGACGTCCAGGCTATTACATTCCGCTGTATGGCTACGACAGCGCGCGCATCATCGTCGATGCCGTGCGTCGCGCCGAACCTTTGTCGCCGCGCGGCGTACGCGATTCACTTGAGCGCGTCAAGGCGATCCCGGCGGCTTGCCGTGCACCGGGCACATGGCTCAAGTTCGGTCGGTACGTGCATCAAGGCTGGATGGGCGCGGGCTTCTTGGTAGCGCGTAAGGTTAACGCCCAAGGCACCAAGACGGTCTTTCGCGGCATCATAGAGCCGCCGACGAAACTCGCCCTTTGATGCCTGCCTGGACCTTCCCGATCAGCCCACACATCTTTGATGAAGTGGCGGCGGCCGTTCGCACCGCGGCTTATGGAGCGCCATGTTTCGCCTACGAGATAGGGTCATAGTCGTCACCGGAGGAGCCGGTGGCATTGGCGCCCGAGCCGCAGAAATGCTCGCAGGCGAAGGATCTCTAATCGTTATCGCGGACATCAATGCGGCGGCGCTAATATCGAGCCGAGCGAATCCGCGCACACGGGGGCACCGCGGTCGGCGCCGCACTGGATCTAGGCGACGAGGGGTCGATTGCGAGGCTAATGGAGTTGACCGTCGCAGAATTCGGTGCCATCAATGTCATGTTCAACAGTGCTGCAGACACGGCGATCTCTGCTTCTCACGGCAAGAATGTCGAATCGATGAGCGTCGATGTCTAGGATCAGACTTTTCGGGTCAATCTACGCGGCAGCATGCTGGCGATTCAGCACGCGATCCCCCAATTGCGTGCGAGCGGCGGCGGATCGATCATCAACATGGCATCGGCCGCCGCGGTCGGTGGTGACGATGGCCCGTCTGTCTACGCCGGCAGCAAAGCCGGAGTGATTTCGCTCACCAAATACGTGGCCACTCAACACGGAGAGGAAGGAATACGCTGCAATGCGATCGCCTCCGGTGCTATCGTCACGACAAGTACTTCACCACGTCCGTGCAACAATTCCTGTGGAGGCATCTTCTGACCACTCGCCTCGGTGAGCCGGCAGACATTGCGTGGACCGTGGTTTGGCTCGCTTCCAACGAATCAGGGTTCGTTACTGGACAATGCCTCACCATCGACGGCGGACTGCTCACGCACCAGCCCTGTTGGGCTGATTCCCACGAGACATGCTTGAGAATGTACGTTGCACGTGTGACGCAACTCCCATCCCGCCGCGGCTCACATGGGGCCGTAACTAATCGTCGTGCGCCCCCCCCCCGATACGACAAGCAAGTATTTGACCTGCTCAATCCCAGCCTTTACGCCTTCAGGCGAGAGCAGGCGAGCGTGGCCGATGCCGTGCGCAACTGCGTTCCCAATATCGTGGCCGGTTATCGTGAAATAGTTCGACGCCCGATACCCGAACCGATACGACGGCTGGATAACCGCGCTACCCTTCCAATCGGCCAAAAATGCCGACCTTGGTATGCGAATGCAGTTCGCCAGCCCCATCAATGCACTCTAGATTTCAGGTTGCTCCAGTAAACATTTTGATGACTTCGCCCGATGTCACAGGTTCGCCGCGTTTCTTCGTCGCGGGATTGAAGCCACCCAGACCCGCCTTCGGCACGGTATCGACATGGGTCGCCTCGGCCCGCA